>Ga0255057_10001132_pt1 | contig 15252 bp, 12 predicted proteins | sample Cases_109_6_MG_FD_189022 | JGI IMG/M metagenome (GOLD analysis project Ga0255057, IMG submission 189022) | Seawater microbial communities from Amundsen Gulf, Northwest Territories, Canada - Cases_109_6 | ecosystem: Environmental > Aquatic > Marine > Gulf | place: Canada: Northwest Territories... | reverse complement strand
AACGTTCTACGCTGAGCTGCTCGATGAGCTGCCTAGCCATGTCGATCTCCGCCGGCTTGAAAGACACCTCATCGCCGAGGTCGATGTCGCTGAAGTCGCGCACCTCGTTCGAATAGAAAACCTGATGCATCATCAGACCTTCTTTGTAGGGACGAATCACGACCAGATGGCTCTTGCCCCGCGCAATGTGGTGGCCGAGGGCCACGCGACCGGCCTCTTGCATCGCTTCCGAGAGTAGCCGATAGGCTTTGTGCCCGCCTTTGTCGGGGCCCAGGTAGTACGACTTCTCGACCTGGACGAAGTCGACGGTGTCGAGGGGAACGAACTCGATGATCTCGAGGTTGTGCGTCTTCTCGTCTTCGAGCGCCCTCAACTCTTCCCCATCAAAGCGAACGTACTGTCCCTTGGCGTACTCGTAGCCCTTGACCAGATCGGAGCGCTCGACGACCTCGTCGTCGGTTGGGCAGTACACCTGGTACTTGATGCGATTGCCGCATTTGCCATGCAGCTGATGGAACTTCACGCCTTCCGGGCTGGCGGCGGTGTAGATCTTGAAAGGGATCGACACGAGACCAAATGACAACGTCCCCGAACTGGTGGCGCGCGCGGGCATTGGATCATGATAGATCGCATCGTAGAATAGGCGAAGAGTTGAGTAAGCCACATGACAAGGGGCTCTCGCAGTACCGGAAAAAGCGCGATCCCAGTAAAACGACGGAACCGTTTGAGGCTGAACCTGCGCGCAGGGGCGGCGCAACAAAGCGTGGGCGGTTCGTCGTGCATTGTCATGACGCAAGTCGCCTCCACTATGACTTGCGCATCCAAGTAGGTGGGGTGCTCGAGAGTTTCGCAGTGCCCAAGGGCCCGAGCTTGCGCGTCGATGACAAACGCCTCGCGGTACACACCGAAGCGCATCCGCTGCGCTACCTGGATTTCGAGGGCGTGATCCCGGAGGGCAACTATGGCGCCGGGGCGATGATCGTGTGGGACCGGGGACGCGTTTCCTATCCAAGAGACCCAGCCGAAGTAGGGCTCGAGGAGGGCGCACTTTCCTTCGAGCTCGATGGCTTCAAGCTCAAGGGCCGCTTCAGCCTGGTTCGTCCGTCTAAACAGCAAGACGACAAGCAGAATCAGTGGCTCTTGATCAAGCGCGACGACGCATTCGCGAACGAGGAGGACATCCTCGAATCGAGGCCCCGCAGCGTGCTTTCGGGGATGACCGTGAGACAGCTCGCGAACGCCAAGCAGCTCTACGAGGAAGCGCTGAGTGACGCCGCCGCCACCGGGGCCGAAAAGGGTCAAGTCCACGCAAGCCGCCTGACGCCGATGCTTTGCTCGCTGGAGGACATCGCGATCGACCGAGCCGGTTGGATCTACGAGCTCAAGCTCGACGGCGTGCGCATCGTGGCGGAACGGAGCGACAAGGAAGCCAGGCTGTTCTATCGAACCCACCGGCCGGCGACCGCGAGCTTTCCCGAGGTCGTGGAAGCTCTGAAGACTTTGCTTGCAACGAACGTGGTGCTCGACGGAGAGATCATCACCTTCGATGAAGCGGGCCTTCCTTCGTTTCAGAAGCTCGGAAGCCGCATACATGCGCGGCGACCGGGCGACATTCGTTTCTTGCGAGACGCCGTGCCGGTGGTGTTCGTGGTCTTCGATATCCTGCGCCTCGGGGAGTACGATCTTCGAAAAGCACCGCTGTTCGAACGTAAGGCGTTACTCGAGAAAGTGCTTCCCGGGGGCGCCGGCGTCATTCGCACGCTCGACTACTTCGAGGACGACGGCAGTGCCCTGCTCTCGTTTTGCGAAGACCGTGGCCTCGAAGGGCTGGTTGCCAAACGCCGCGATTCGACCTACCGGGTGGGACCCCAACGGACCGGATCCTGGGTCAAGGTCAAACGCGTTCGCGAGGACGACTTCGTCGTGAGCGGTTACACGGCCGGCAAGGGCAGCCGGAAGCGACTCGGCGCGTTGGAGCTCGCGTCGTTTCGAGATGGCGAGCTACAACCCTGCGGGCGCGTCGGGAGCGGGCTCCCCGATAGAGAGATCGACCTGCTGGTGCCCAAGATCGAAGCAGGTGAGCCCGTGGTCGTGCGCGTCCGATACGCGGGCTGGACCGAGGACGGAAACCTCCGTCACCCGGTCTATCTCGGCATGCGCAACGATGTGAGCCCCCAGGACGTCGTGCTCGCCCCGAAGCCGGAAGATGGCACGATGCTCGATGACAACGGCACCGCCAACGCTCAAACCGATCGGGTCGTGGGGAAGGCTCGCCTCACGAACCAGAGCAAAGCGTTCTGGCCGGACGACGGCATCACCAAAGGCGACCTCTGCAACTACTACGAAGCGGTCGCTCCCGTCCTGCTACCGCACCTCCGCGATCGGCCCGTGACGCTGGTCCGATTCCCAGATGGCATCGACGGCAAGAGTTTCTTCCAGTGGCGTATCCCGAAACAAGCGCCTCCATGGCTGCGATCGCTGCAACTGCGCCCGGAAGAGGCGGACGGCAAGGAGGTAAGCACGATCCTCGTCGACGACGTCTCTTCGTTGATGTACGTGGCGAACCTCGGATGCATTCCCCTTCACATCATCGCATCGCGAGCGGGCGCGCTCGACACCTGTGACTTCCTCACGCTCGACCTCGATGTCGAGCTCGCGTCCCTCGAGACCGCCATCCCAATCGCGCGGACGATTCACGACGTGTTGGAAGAGGTCGGGCTCACGGGGTTCCCCAAGACCTCCGGAAAGACGGGCCTTCATGTTCTGGTGCCACTTGGCGACGGACTTCCCTTCGACGTTGCCAAACGGCTCTTGGAGCTCATCGCGCGCATCGTGCTGCAACACCACCCCGAGCACGCGACAATGGAGCGCCGCAAGGACAAACGCGGCGCGCGCGTGCTCATCGACGTGGGCCAAACCGGGCGTCACCGTACGATCGTAGCGCCCTACTCCGTGCGGGAGGTCCCCGGCGCACCGGTTTCGACACCGATTTCGTGGGACGAGGTCAGTCTTTCCCTGGACCCGTCTTCATTCAACGTGTTCACGGTCCCGGAGCGCGTCCTGTCGTCGGGAGACCCGATGGCCGGCGCTTGGTCTGTCGAGCTCGATCTCGACGAAACTCTGGCCCGATTGGGGGAGCTCATCGCGCCGGGCGACGCAACTTGATCAACGCTCTACATTGCATCAGGGTCATCGCGCAGATGAGCCTGTTTGAACAGCTCGGTGGGGAGCCAAAGCTTCGAGCAATCGTCGACGACTTCGTCGACCGCTGCTTCGACGACATCATGATCGGTTTTCTCTTCGCGCGCGCGGAACGTGACCGCCTCAAGCGCCTCGAGTACGAACATGCGGCCAATCACCTGGGAGCATCGATCGAGTACAGCGGTCGATCACTCGATCAAGCTCACCGTCCGCACCGCATCTTCGGCGGTCAATTCGATCGTCGACGACAAATCTTGCTCGATACCCTTCGCCGCCACGACGCGCCGGACGAGGTCATCGATGCTTGGATCTCCCACCAAGACTCTCTGCGCGCTTTGATCACCAAAGATCCAGACTCGAACTGCCAGGGCTGATCATGGCCGAACCGACGCAGGGCCTCGTTGTTCGCTCGACCGCTGGATTCATCGACGTTCGAATCGACGGGAACGTCGTGCAAGCGCGAATACGTGGGAGACTCAAGAACACACCGCGGACGACGGACCTCTGCGTCATCGGGGACCAGGTGATGGTATCGCGGCCAGACGAGCTGAGCTTCGTCGTAGTGGAGGTGTTGCCCCGCAAGAGCCGCTTCTCCAGACTGCAGCCAGGGAGGGGACCCAAGAAAGAGGACGTGCTCGTGGCCAATCTCGACCAGCTGATGATCACGTTCTGCCACGGACGACCCGTACTCAATACGCGCCTCCTCGACCGCTTCCTGGTGATCGCCGAGCACGAGCACATCCAGCCGGTGATCGTCATGAACAAGGCGGATCTCCGCGAGCCGGGCGACCCGACCTGGCAGAAAGTCTACGAGTCCGTCGGGTATTCGGTCCTTACTCTGAGCGCGGGGACGGGCGCCGGGATGGACACTTTGACCGGAGCCCTGCAGGGCAAGATCTCGGCGTTCGTTGGCCCGTCGGGTGTGGGCAAGAGCAGTCTGATCAACCGCATCTTGCCTGACCTCGAGCTAAACATCGCGAGCGTGAGCGATCACCACGGCAAAGGCCGTCACACGACGCGGGTAGCCTCGCTGCACGCCCTTCCAGAAGGAGGGTTCCTCGCCGACACGCCGGGAATCCGAGAGCTCGGGACATGGGCGCTGCCCATCGAGCACCTCGATCGATGCTTTCCAGAACTCGCGACGTACCGCGAACAGTGTGCCTTCCGGAGTTGCAGCCACACGCACGAGCCACGATGCGCGGTAGTGGATGCGGTGAACGCGGGCGGCATCGATCGCGAACGGTACGAAAGCTACGTTCGGCTGCGCGAAGAGGCGAGCGCCTAGAGCGGCTTCGAGTGGACCTGATTCGATGATCGCGGTTCCAGAGAGTCGAGCCGGCCGCCGCGAAGACGAAGGACATACCGCGTATATTCGAGGATGAGCGGTGGACGGATCGGCTCTCTGGGGCCGCGAGGGCGGATCAGGTCCACTCGAAGCCGCTCTAGCGTAGGGGTTTGCTCAGGTCGAAGCGCGCGCGCGCCACACCGTCCGACTTGATGCTGACCCGACGGCTGACCGTGCGGCCGTCTGGAAGCTCGAAGTCGAACGTCACGCGTCCTAGCGGAGCGTAGACCACCTCCACTGGTGTTCGTCCGATCAGATCACCGGCCATGTAGACGTCGGACGGGGGCGTCGTTTCGATGTTGACGCGGCCGAACGCGCCCGGTTTCGCTCCACCCTGCTTACCGAGAAGTCCCGCGGTCACGCCCACGGTCTCGCCGTGCCCAACCTCGACCTTGGTCGCCCAGGACGCGAAGCCAGGCGTTTCGACGCGAACCCGGTAATCGCCCTGCATCAGTCCCGTCAAAGCAACGGGCGTCACCCCCTGCTCCTTGCCGTCCAAGAAGACCTTCGCGCCGGGCGGCGAAGACGCCACCAAGATACGCCCCCCGTGCTCACGAAGAAGCGGATTGTCATCGACCGCAACCTCGGGTGGCCCCTTGTCCTCGAACATGCCCTCGAGGCGCCCGACCGCGTCTTTGACGACGTCGGTTTGGTCGTAGGCCACCGCAGTGCCACCGAGCAGGAGCAGAGCAAGCATCGCGAGCTGCTTCCAACCCACGCGTGATGGCCGTCTTGAGCCTATCGACGCCCCCTTGGGCGCCGCCCGCTTGGGGATCGCCTTGGGCGCGTCCAGCGTCGGCCGCTGGCTGAGCTGGGCATCGGGCGCGTCCGGGTCCGCGTCAGGCGGGGGCAGAGGCGCGACGACCGGCGCATCGAGCAGATGCCCCAAGTCGAGACCAGCCCCGGCTCCGTCGATCTCGAGCTCGCGAATGGCCCCTGGAACCTGTGACACATACGACTTCGACGAATCCAAATCCTTCGCGTGATGCATGTCGAGCGTGATGGAGGCGCCAAATGGCACGGTGTCGACGCGCGGACCTCGTGTGAACTCCTCGGGAAAGACCTTCCTGATGAAGTCGGCGACCTCGCGCTGCGTAGCGAACTGCTGAGTTGACTTACCGAAGCGCTCGAGCTCGTTGGCAAACTCCTCAGCCGTCGCGAACCGATCGTCGGCCTCTTTTGCCAGAGCCTTCTGAAGAATCTGGTCGAGCTCGTCGGGTACGTCGGGCAGGCGCTCCTTGAGCGAGGGCACCGGGTCCATGATCACGGCGCGCATCGTCGCGGCCTCCGTCTGTCGACGGTAAAGCGACCGCCCCGTGAGCGTCTCGAAAAGGCAGACGCCGAGTGCGAAGACGTCCAAGCGATGGTCGGATTGACCTGCTGTGCATTGTTCGGGCGCCATGTAGGCGAACTTGCCCTTGACCACTCCAGCTTGCGTCTTGTGCGCGCGGTGGTCCGCCTTCGCGATACCGAAATCGAGTAGCTTCACCGCGCCGGCGTAGCCGATCATGATGTTGTGTGGCGACACGTCGCGGTGAACGATGTTGAACGCCTCGCCGTGCTCGTCGTTCGCGATGTGCGCGTAGTGAAGCGCGCGCGCCACGTCGACCCCGATGCGAATGGCAATGGGCACACCCACTCCGCCGGACTTGCGCGCCTTGCGAATCATCCGGCCCAGCGGCACGCCGTTGATCCATTCCATCACGATGAAGTGCGAGCCTTCGTCCGCGCCGAACTGATGAAACTGGACGATGTTCGGATGCTTGAGCTGCATCCCGATGCGAGCCTCGTCGAGGAACATCTGAACGAAGTCGTTGTCCTGCTCGAAGTGCGGAAGAATCCGCTTCACCACCATGAAGCGGTGGTCGCCATCCGTGTTGGCGTGCCGCGTGAGCAAAATCTCGGCCATTCCACCGAGCGCGAGGCGCCCGAGGACATCGTAGCCGGCGAACTGTCCGAGAACCGGAAGGTCGACTGGCGGCTTGGGTAGATCGGTGGGTTCGGCTTCTTGCGTCACTTCTTCGTATCCCCCCCCGTGGGGAAGTGTCACAGGCCACAGCATAGCGGCTCAAAACGGCCATCGCCTACTTAGGGATACGAAAACCGGAGCGCCGCAGAGAAGATGTGTGGTTTCTCACAAAATGCGCTCGGTGCGACCGAGCTCTCTGCACATGTTTTTCTGATGTGCTTCGAGCGTGCCACCCCCGATCTCGAGGAGCTTGGCGTCCCGCCACAGTCGCTCGACGGCGTACTCGGCCACGTAGCCGTAGCCACCGAGCACCTGAATCGCGCGGTCGGCAACGTCCTTGGCCATCGTGGAGGTGAACAGCTTCGCGCCATCGGAGTCGAGGCGGTGACCGGGCGTGTCCAAGCGCATCGCCGACGCCGTGTAATAGGTGTACGCCCGGCCCGCCATGTACTCCGCGTAGGACTGCGAAATATAACGTTGGATCTGTCCGAACTCGCGAAGCGGCTTGCCGAAGGAAGTCCGCTCGCTCGCGTAGCGATTCATGACCTCGATCGACCGGCGGGCGATCCCCAGGCTCATCCCGGCAAGGGTCACGCGCTCGAGCTCGAGGTTGCGCATCATATGAAGCGTCGCGGCGCCTTCAGAACCCACCAGATTCTCAGTCGGGACTTGGCAATCCTCGAACACGAGCTCGGCCGTGGTCGACGCGCGCATACCGAGCTTGCCCTTGATTTTCTGGCCGAGGCTGAAGCCCGCGAAGCCCTTTTCGACGATGAACATCGAGAGCTGGTTGCGCGGGCTGCCCTGCACGCGGGCATACACGAGGAACGTGTCGCCGAGCTCGGTGTCCGTCACGGCCCCGTTGGTGATCCACATCTTGGCACCGTTGAGCACGTAGACGTCGCCATTGCGAACCGCTGTAGTTTGCATACCGAGCACGTCCGTGCCTGCACCAGGCTCGGTCATGCACATCCCGCCAACCTTCTTGCCTGTGCAGGCGTCCGGCAGATACTTGCTCCGTTGCGCGTCGTTGCCGTTGATCTGAAGGTTGTTCGCGAAGAGCATGGAGTGCGCGAGATACGCCAACGCGAACCCGGGGTCGGCGGCAGAAAGCTCCTCGTGGGCAATCACGGCAGCAACGGGATCCAGGCCCGCGCCACCAAACCGCTCTTCGACCGTGATCCCGAGAAGGCCCAGCTCACCGAGCTTCGCAAACAGCTCGACGTTGAACCGCTCGTCGCGGTCCGACGCTTCGGCTTGGGGGTCGACTTCTCGTTCGGTGAAGGAACGGACGAGCTCGCGAAGTGCGCGATGCTCGGGTGTTGGATTGAACAGGTCAGTCACTCGGCGGGCCTAACATGCGAGCCCTCCGATCGGAAGCCGGCCCGTCAGGCGGCGTCGGCGACGGGCAAGCTCGTCAAGATGCTGGTGACGATCGCGCGCGAAGCGGTGGCCGTGGCGCGGTCGAGGTCGTCGACCCGTCCGTCGAGGTAGGCCTCGGCGAGGCCAAATACGATACTCACGAGCAACTCCGAGTGGAGTGCCGCATCCGAAGGCGCGACGCCAGGGCGCACCTGAACGACGATTTGTCGCATCCGCTCCCGGAGGCTTCCCGTGAGCACGCTCCAGCGCCGGCCGAGCGCGGAGGTTTGATCCCGACGATTGCTGAGGAAGACCTCCGCGGTTTTGCGGTCACGGACGAGCGAGCGGGTACACTTCCGCACGGCTTCGGCCAGTACGTCGGCAGCCCGATCGAGCTCGGTCGCCGCGTCCGGATGGAGGCCGGGGCCAAGCTCCTGCGCAACCCATTCGGCCACCTGCTCGAGCGCTTGATCCATGCTTCGGAAGTGGACGTAAAAGGTTGGCTGTGCCACCCCGGCAAGCTCCGCAACGCGTCCGGTGGTCAGGGTGCCATATCCGTGCCGGTGGATCGTTCTGAGGACCGCCTGAAGCAGGCGATGCCGTGTCCGTTCCTTGTTGATTTGGCGTGACATGCCGTGCGTGTAGCAGTCCAACCCACCTCGTTCCATCGAAAGTTCGGTCGCAGCCGTGCTAATTAACGCAAATGAAACAAAGGTACGCTCGGGCGGGCGCAGGAATTGCGCCCGGGTCATCATGAGCACACGGCCAGAACCACACATGGAGTCGACGGAAAGCACCGGTTTTGCACCGGGTTGGTACACCATCGCGGCCAGCAAGGACATCGGAACAAAACCCAAGCGGTTCTTGTTGAATGGATTACCAATCGTTACATTTCGCGACTCGAGTGGACAGAGTGTCGCGCTGCTCGATCGCTGCGCACATCGCAACGCACCATTGTCCCTTGGACGCGTCGTCGCGGGGAACATCCAATGCCGCTACCACGGTTGGCAATTCGACGGCGCAGGCGAATGCATGGCGGTACCCGGTTTGTGCGGCGCGCCCGGGCACGCGGCGCGCCGCGTCCCATCCTTTGCCTGTCTCGATGCGCAAGGCTGGGTGTGGGTCTACTCCGAAGCCGGTGTCGACCCGGATTCGGAGCCCTATGAGATCCCTTTCGCCGACCAACCTGGGTACCTCACGATTCGAAAGCGGATCGAGATGCCAGGGCCGCTCGATGCGGTAGCAGAGAACGCACTGGACGTTCCACACACCGCCTTCGTACATGCCGGCCTCTTTCGCAAGAACAAGGATCGCAAGCCGATCGAGGTCGTCATTCGAGCCCTGGACGGCGGCGCCGAAGCACAGTTCATCGGCGAGCAACGGCCGGAGGGCCTGGCAGGGCGCATCCTCGCGCCCCAGGGCGGCGAGGTCTTTCATTGGGACCGTTTCCTCCTCCCGTGCATCGCGCAGGTGGAGTATCGGCTGAGCGACCGTACCCACATCATTGCCACCACCGCGCTCACGCCTCGGACGCCCAAAGTCACGGACGTTTTTGCGACCGTGGCAGTCAAAGCACCGATCCCGAACGCGATCTTGCGAACGGTCTTCAGGTCGGTCGCCATGCGGATCTTGCGGCAAGACGTGGAAATCCTGCGACGCCAGACCGAACAGGTGGAGCGCTTCGGCACCGAAGAGTTCGCGTCGACCGAGATCGACGTGCTCGGACTTCGCATCAAGAAGCTTCTTCGAGAGGCCTCCAGCGGGAAGGTCAGCCCCATTCAGGAGGAACGCCGGATCAAGATGCTCGTTTGACGTCGATTGGTGTACCCTGACGCGCATGGGGTCAGAGAGCGATAGGGGCTCGACCTACCTGATCAAGAACGCGCCCTCCGACCGTGTCGAGGCGCCGAGTCCCAGCGATGTTCCAACGTCCGATCCTTCTGGTCCTTCTGGTCCTGCGGGGTCGGCGCCTCCGGGCGACCGTTGGCGGACCTCCAATCCGCCGCCCGGCGAGAGCCTCGACGCCAAGTGGTGGCCCGACCGCGAGCTCGGTAAAGCCTTTCGCCGGTGGACCGGGATCCCACCAGCGCAGGGCGACCAGGCGCGAGCCGCGGCGATGCAGTTCCTGGTCGAGCGCTTGAACGTCGGTCAGCTGACCGCCGTCGGGACCGCGCCCAGGACACCATTGCCCACGATTCCACCGCCGGACTTCGCCGCCCGGGTCCACGCCATGGTGGTCCGGCTCGGGATGCACGGCCCGAACGAGGAGGCGCCTGACCACACCGCCTTGCTCGCGATGGAGGGGGAGGTGCTCCCCGTCTTGCGAGACCTCTTTCCCGGACGGCTTTGGTTCAATCGCTGGGAGCCGCACGTCCAGCCCGCCCGGGGCCGAAGCGTGTCGGGTCTTTGCAGAACTCTGGTGGCGTTTGGCGATCCCGCCGCCCCGTACATCGGCGAGCTCCTCAGGTCCGACGATTCCGAAACCCGCTACTACGCGTCCCTGGTCGCGGCGGAGGTGCCGCACCCGCTTCTCGTCGAGCCACTGGCCACCGCGCTCTTCGACGACGATGAGGGCGTCTCACGGAGCGCGCTCCATGCGTTGGAGGTGTTCCAAGAACAGGAAGGGATGGAGGGGCTGAAGGAGTCGCTGCGCGCTCTCGCGTTCGCCTCGGACGCGGACCAGCGCTCACGTCTGCTGGCCATGCGCGCACTTGCCGTCCTTCGTGACGAAAAATGCGTCGAGCCGCTGATCGCCGCACTGTCGGAGCACGGAGTCCTCGGTGAAGCGGCGTGGCGCGTGTTGCGCATGCTGACTGCACAAGACCTCGGCGACGTAGAGGCAGCTTGGCGCACGTGGTTCGAGGACCACGGCGAGCGTCCGCGGGTGGAGTGGCTGATCGACGGCCTCGACCACGAAGACCCGGAGATTCGTGCGATCGCGAGCCGTGACCTCGTTCGTGAATCGGCCCAGGACTTCGGCTATCGAGTCAACATGCCACGCAACGATCGCAAGGCGATCCGCGAACGATACCGTCTGTGGTGGTCAGGACGGAACGGCTAGAACCCCTCTAGAGGGTCAGCCGAGCAGCTGTCCTGCAATCGAAGAAGCCAGCCTTCCGTCCACTTGGCCGGGATACCGCGCCTTGACCTCTTTCATCACCTTTCCGAGGTCCTTCCTACTCGACAGGTCGAGCTCCTCGATGATCCCGGCGACCGCCTCACGAGTCTCCTCTTCGCTGAGCTGCTTCGGGAGGTAGCGCTCGATCACCTCGATCTCGGCTTGTTCCTTGTCGGCGAGATCCTGGCGCCCCCCTTCGACGTAGCTCTTGATGCTGTCACGCCGCGTCTTCACCGCGCGGGACAGCACTGCCAGCCCGTCGGGGTTTTCGAGCATCAGGAGCTCGGACTTGACCATGCGAAGCGTATCGCGGGTGACTTCGTCGCGTGCGAGCATGGCCTTTTTGAGGTCGGCGTTGATCATGTCCAGGAGTGCCATGGTCGAAGCCTGTGCGCGCGCGCCTAGCCGCGCAACGCCTCGATCACCCGCAGCGCGTTGCCGTTGAGGATCTTCCGAATGCGAACATCGGACCAGCCTCGGTTCAACATTTCCTGAACCACCCGCGGAAGCGTCCAAAGTCCCGGCAAGTCCTTCGGTGGCGTGATGGCCCCGTCGAAGTCCGTGCCAATCGATGCATGGTCCTCTCCGACAGTGTCCACGATGTGCGCGAGGTGGTCGACCATGGTGCCGACGGTGACAGCGCGTCGCCCGAGGAACGCGGCCTGCAACATGACCCCGACGGTGCCGCCCGTGTCCGCCACGACTCGCAACTGCTCATCGGTGATGTTTCGCCAGTGCTCGTAGACGCCGGCCAATCCCGTGTGCGTGACGAACAGCGGCTGGGTCTTGTCGTGGACCTCGACCGCGTCGAAAAAGCCTTTGCGACTGATGTGAGCGAGGTCGACCCCTACATGAAGATCATTCAGCCGCTCAACGTACGCCCGGCCGAGGTCGGTCAACCCGGCACTACGCCTGGACCCTGGCGCGCTCGACGCGCCGAGCCGCGACGAGGTCAGGTGCATCACCGTGACGAACAGTACGGAACCGTCGGCGAACAGGTCCAGAGACTCAATGCTCTCGTCGAGCGCATTGCCGCCCTGAATCCCGATGAAGGCAGCGTGGTCACCCGCAGCCCGTGCCGCACGGAACTCTTGCGCGGTGCGAACGTGTGTGATCCCGGGTGCATCCTCGAGCAACGAGCGGAGCACTTGCAGGTTTTTCTGGACCGCGCGCTGACGCCCGCGGGCCGACCGCAGCGGATTGGTGGTGATGAACCACGCCGCGCCGCCGAGGCCAATGTCACGCGCCGTGGGGAAGTCCGCATGGCCGAAAAAGCTCCGCCCCAAGAACCCGCCGCGGTGCGTCCGATTGAGGTCGTAGCCAAAGACGCGGTGCCAAATGAACGATTCGATGTGGAGGTCGATGACATCCGCGCTTCGGAACAGCTCGACGGCCTCTTCGGCGACTCCGAGCTCTCGAGCGGTGTGGCTGACGTCCATCGGAACGGTTCCCTAACACGGCGCGCGTGAGATCGCCGTGATCCCGGTCAGTTGGCCGAAAATGGACCAGACCTTGGTTTTGTAAAGCGACTGTAAATGCTTGTTTTTGCACGGTTTCTATTGACACCTAGGTGCTTCCAACCCACAGTCATGATCCCCGGCTAGTTAACTTGTAAACAGCTGAGGCAGAGAAAGGACAAGAGATGTTGTCGTCGACCACAGCAACGGCGAGCGGCAAATCCTCGGATTTGCTGAGCTCACGCTCGATCAAACACGTGGTGGTCCTCGGTGCCAATGGCGCGATGGGCCTTGGTAGCGGGGCGCTGTTCACGACAGTGGTACCCCGGGTGACCTTCTTGGCGCGAACCAAGGAGAAGGCAGACGGTGGACTTGCCGCGGCGGTGAAAATGGTGCGGTCGAGCACGGTGGCCTCGAAGGTCGATACCGGAAGCTACGATGCGGACTTCGATCGCGTGGTCGCGGAAGCGGACCTGATCTTCGAAGCGGTAACCGAGCAACTCGATCTCAAACAAGAGTTCTTCGACCGCATCGACAAGGTGCGTCGGCCGGATTCGATCGTCGCCACGGTCACCTCGGGGCTGTCGATCAATCAGCTTGCCGAAGGCCGCAGCGAGTCCTTCCGAAAGAACTTCCTCGGCCTGCACTTTTTCAATCCACCGAACGTGATCGTCGGCACGGAGTTGATCGCCGGCAAAGATACCGATCCCAAGCTGGTCGACTTCATCGACGCGTACTGCACGAAGCTCCTCGGGCGCGCGATGGTGCGGACAGCGGACACGGCGGGCTTCGCTGGCAACCGAGTCGGCTTCAAGCTACTCAACGAATGCGCGATCCTGGCAGAAGAGCACGGGCCACTCCTCATCGACGAGCTGGTTGGTCCGTACACCGGCCGAGCGCTGACGCCGCTCGCGACGATCGACCTCGTCGGTTGGGACATCCACCGTGCAATCGTCGACAACATTTACGAGCTTGCCCCGGATGAGGCGCACGAGACGCTGAAGCTTCCGGGGTTCATGGATACCTTGATGGCGAAGGGTGTGCTCGGTCGCAAGACCGGTGGCGGCTTCTTCGGCAAGGATGACGCAGGCGGGCGAATCGTCCTCGACCCCAAGACCCAGAATTACGTGGCGAAGTCCTCGCTCTCGCGCCCGGACCTCGGGTTCATCGACGAGATCTCGAATCTGCACCGGGTCGGGCGTTACGTCGACGGGATGCGCGCCTTCGCGGCAGCCACCGGGCCGTACGCGGCCATCGCGCAGAAGGTGATCGCCGGATACATCAGCTACTCGTTCCACCGAGTCGGCGAAGTGACCGACGACATCTCCGGCATCGACCGCATCATGGGCTACGGTTTCAACTGGGCGCCACCGAGTGTCTTGGTCGACACCATCGGCCTCAAGCCCACCATCCAGATGATCGAAAAGGCAGGCCTTCCTGTGCCGCCCGCACTTGCAAACGGCCAAGAGGGCACAACGTTCTTCGATGACCCACGGGTCAACGTGGGTAAGTTCTTCGTCGCCGCGTGAGCGAAAGGTTTTGGTGAAAAAGATGGCACAGATTCCAGAAGTTTACGTTCTCGGCGGCTACCAGACGGACTTTGCTCGCAACTGGAGCAAAGAGAAGAAGCACTTCGTGGCTATGATGCGCGAGGCGGTGCTTGGCGCGCTCGAAGAAACCCAGATCGAACCGAGCGAGATCGACGTGGCCCACACCGGCAACTTCGCCGGCGAACTCTACAGCAAGCAGGGGCACCTCGGTGCGTTCTTCTTGGAGATCGACCCGGCGTTTAGCGGCCTTCCAACCGCCCGCCATGAAGCCGCATGCGCGTCGGGTAGCATCGCGCTCCTGGCGGCCTCGGCCGAGATCGAAGCTCAGCGTTACGATTTGGCCTGCGTGGTCGGCGTGGAGCAGATGAAGAGCGTTGGCCCGGGCGAAGGTGGCGATTTCCTCGGCACAGCAGCTTGGTACGAGCTCGAGGCTAAGGGCGTCGAGTTCCCGTTCCCGAAGCTCTTCGGTAAGCTCGGCGACGAGTACGACAAGCGCTACGGCCTCAAGGACGAGCATCTCGCAGAGATCAGCACGATCAACTACGCCAACGCGAAGCTCAACCCCAATGCGCAGACCCGTACTTGGTACATGAACTACGACCATGCGATGAGCCGTGACGAGTTCAACGGCACCATCGGCGGCCGCATCCATATCTCGGACTGCTCGCAGGTGACCGACGGTGCGGCAGCGCTGCTGGTGGCCTCGCCCGAATACGCCAAGAAGTGGGCCGACCGCGTCGGCGTCCCACTCGAGTCGATCCCCCGCATCAAGGGCTGGGGACACAACACGGCACGCATTCGTTTCGACGACAAGATCGCCGAGAGCGCCAACTCCGAGTACATCTTGCCGCACGTTCGCAGCACGGTCACCTCGGCACAGAAGCGTGCCGGCATCGCGGACACCAGCGGAATCGACGCAATCGAAACCCACGACTGCTTCACCACCTCCGAATACATGGCGATCGACCACTTCGGCCTCACCGCCCCCGGTGAAAGCTGGAAAGCGATCGAGGAAGGCGTCATCGCCTTCGACGGCAGCACCCCGATCAACCCAAGCGGCGGCCTCATCGGAGCGGGCCACCCCGTCGGTGCCACCGGCGTCCGCCAAGTTCTCGACTGCCACAAACAAGTCACCGGCAAAGCAGGCGACTATCAGGTCGAAGGCGCCAAGAACGTCCAAACCCTCAATATCGGCGGCTCCGGCACCACCAGCGTAAGCTTCATCCTCGGAACCTGAGCTGAGGCCCCGG
>Ga0255057_10001131_pt1 | contig 15254 bp, 12 predicted proteins | sample Cases_109_6_MG_FD_189022 | JGI IMG/M metagenome (GOLD analysis project Ga0255057, IMG submission 189022) | Seawater microbial communities from Amundsen Gulf, Northwest Territories, Canada - Cases_109_6 | ecosystem: Environmental > Aquatic > Marine > Gulf | place: Canada: Northwest Territories... | reverse complement strand
GAGGACAAGAAGGCGCGCAACATGTTCGACAAGGCGCTCGAGGAGGACACGCATTACGTGCCCGCGCTCGAAGCGATGGTTGCTCTCCAAACCGGCGAAAGCGATTGGGAGTCCGTCGTTCAGTACAAGAAGCGCATTCTCGACGTCACGGACGAACCCTCCGCGCGCGCCAAGATTCTCGTCCAGCTCGGTGACCTCTGGCAGGACAAGCTCAGCTCACCGGACGCCGCGGCCGAGGCCTTCACGGAGTCGCTCGACCTCGAGCCCGACAACCACATCGTGCTTCACAAGCTGCTCGGCACCTACCAGGCCGCCGAACGTTGGTCCGAGGCGATCGATGTCATCGAGCGTGTCAGCGGTCTCGAGGCGCGTGACGAGGCGAAGGCCAAGTACGCGTATACCGTGGGCGTCATTCTCCGCGACAAGCTCGAGGACGAGGACGCGGCGCTCGAACGCTTCAACGAGGCTCTAGACCTCGACAGCACGCAGCTCAAGCCCTTCGAGGCGGTCAACAAGCTTCTGAACGCCCGCAAGGACTGGAAGGCTCTCGAGCGCGCCTACCGGAAGATGCTTCACCGCATCATCAACCAGGGGAACACCGATCTCGAGCACAACCTTTGGCACACGCTTGGCATCATCTACAGGGACCGTCAGCGCAACTTCGACGCCGCGGCCGAGTCCTTCCAGATGGCGGCCGGGCTCAAGCCGGACGACGCCACGGCGCACCAGATTCTCGCCGAGCTCTACGCGTCGATGCCAGACAAGACGACCCAGGCCATCGCAGAGCACCAGTGGTTGCTCGCTCACGACCCGAATAGGCTCGAGTCGTACCGAGCCCTCTACAAGCTCTACTTCGATGCGCGCGCCTATGACAAGGCATGGTGCATCGCACGAACGCTGACCTATTTTGCCAAGGCGGACGAGGAGCAGCAGAAGTTCTACCAGCAGTATCGGCAGGACCGAGAGATCCAGCCGACGGCGCGAGTCAGCAACGAGGCGTGGGTCAAGGACCTCATGCACCCGGACCAGGACATCTACGTCTCCAAGATCATGGAGGTCATCGCCCCGGCGGTGCGCGCGTCGATGGCTTGGACTGACAAGAAGCTCAACCTGCACAAGCGCAAGCCCGAGGATCTCGCGAACCCGAGCCTGGCGCTCGCAAGGCAGTTCAAGCTTGCGCAGGACGTCTTGAACATCTCGATCCCAGTTCGGCTCTTCATCCAGAAGGAACTCTCGGGCGCGCTCCGAGACGAGGCGCGAAGCAATCCGCCGGCGATCATCACGGGGTACACGCTGCTTTCGGGGTACCGTCCGGTCGACCTCGCTTTCGTTTGCGGCCGACACCTCACGTACTACCGCGGTGAGCACTTCATTCGCACGATGTACAAGTCGCATACCGAGCTTCGGACACTCCTGCTGGCAGCGATGCGTGTCGCCGGCATGGGCGAAGCCGATCCGACCGTGGATGCGACAGCCAAGCAGCTGGCGCGCCACATGGACCAGGCTCACCTCGATGTTCTCAAGAAAATCGTTCGAAAGTTCGTCGAGGCGGGCGGTAAGGCCAACATCAAGCGCTGGATGCAGGCGACGGAGATCACTTCGCTTCGAGCTGGTCTCCTTTTGTGCGATGACGTGGACACGGCGGTGCGGATGACGCAGCAGATCGCTTCAGAATCGACCGCCGATCTTGCGCCGCGGGACAAGGTCAAGGAGATCGTCCTCTACAGCATCTCCGAGAGCTACTTCAGCCTGCGCGAGGCGCTGGGGATCCAGATTAAGGTTTAAGGCCGGCGCGAACGGCGTCAGTCCAGTGTCAGAGGCAGTGCCCTTCGTCCTCGTGGTCGTGCTCGTGCTCGTGGTCGGTGACGTCGGATTCGTGCACGAGCACGAGCACGAGTACGACCACGAGCACGTGCACGACTACGAGGACGTCACAGGCGGTTGCGGTGCCAGTGTCAGCGACCCCTGGGGCTGCGTCTGGCCGACGAATGTGACAGGGGTTCGCCGTGATCGAGCTTGTTCTGAATAGCGAAGAGGAGACGCTGGCGCTGGCAAGAGCGCTGGCGGGTGTGCTTGTGGCTGGTGATCTCGTCGGTCTCGAGGGGAGGCTCGGTGCCGGTAAGACGACGTTTGCGCGCGGGGCGATCCACGGGCTCGGCGTGCCCAGTGACACCGCCGTCACCAGCCCGACGTTCGCGTTGCTGCACCAATATCAGGGACGCCTCCCTATTGTGCATGCGGACTTCTATCGGCTTCGGAGCGACGCGGAGCTCGAGGAGCTCGGGGTCGATGAGCTTCTCGAAGAGGGTGCGGTCCTCTTCGTCGAGTGGGGTCGCAAGTTTCCATGGGTTGCCGGCCGGGCTGCGCTCTGGGTGGAGCTGGAGATCGTCTCCGACGATGCGAGACGGGTGCGGCTCCGCCCGAGTGGTCCTCGCGGTGATGCGTTGATCACCAGCCTCCAACGGCAGCTTTAGGGCGACGAGGGTTCCCAGTTGCGGCCTGCTGGGGGCTCTGGTAAGTCCGCGCGAACGCCCTCGCCGAACCGATCTCCATGCCCCGCCGCGACGATATCAAGAGCATCCTTCTCATAGGGTCGGGGCCGATCGTGATCGGGCAGGCATGCGAGTTTGACTACTCCGGAACCCAGGGCGCCAAGGCCCTCAAAGAGGAGGGGTACCGGGTCATTCTCGTGAACTCGAATCCGGCGACGATCATGACGGATCCGGAGTTCGCGGACCGCACCTACATCGAGCCGCTGACGCCAGAGGTGCTCGAGGCGATCATAGAACGTGAGAAGCCGGACGCGGTCCTTCCCACCTTGGGCGGCCAGACGGCGCTCAACCTCACCCTCGAGCTTGCCAAACGAGGCATCCTCGACGAGCACGGCGTCGAGTTGATCGGTGCACGGGTCGACGCGATTCGCAAGGCCGAGGAGAGGGAGCTCTTCAAGACCGCGATGGACAAGATCGGGCTCGACAGTGCCCGTGCGGAGGTGGCGCGGACGGTCGAGGAGGCCCACGACATCGCCGACCGCATCGGCTATCCGGTCATCTTGAGACCTTCCCTGACACTCGGGGGCTCGGGGGGCGGCGTGGCCTACAACCGCACCGAGCTCGACAGTGCGATTCGCTGGGCCTTCCAGTGCAGCCCGATCCACGAATGCCTCATCGAAGAGAGCCTGCTCGGGTGGAAGGAATACGAGCTCGAGGTCATTCGCGACAGCGCCGACAATTTCGCCGTCATTTGTACCATCGAGAACTTCGACCCGATGGGCGTGCACACCGGTGACTCGATCACGGTGGCCCCTGCAATGACGCTGACCGATCGCGAATACCAGCGCCTTCGAAACGCGGCGCGCGACATCATCACCGAGATCGGTGTCGATACCGGTGGATCGAACATTCAGTTTTCGGTCAACCCGAAGGACGGTCGGGTCATCGTCATCGAGATGAACCCCCGGGTGTCTCGCTCGAGCGCGTTGGCCTCGAAGGCGACTGGGTATCCGATCGCGAAGATCGCCGCGAAGCTCGCCATCGGATATCGCTTGGACGAGCTGCAGAACGACATCACCGGAACGAGCTCGGCATTCGAGCCCACCATCGACTACGTCGTCACCAAGGTGCCACGCTTTGCGTTCGAGAAGTTCGCGGGCGCCGACCCACGTCTGACGACGCAAATGAAGTCCGTTGGAGAGGCGATGGCGATCGGCCGCACGTTCAAGGAGTCCCTGCAGAAAGCGACCCGGTCCCTCGAAATAGGGAGAGACGGGCTGACGTCGTTGTTTCACAAGATCGAGTATCGAGACCTCGCAGCCCAGATCAGGCGCCTGCGCGAGTCGGGCGAGGCGATCAACACCGCGAAGCCGATGCTGCAAGACCTTCCCGAGGCCACCGAAGCCGAGCTCCGAGAAGCGATTCTGGAAGTCATCCGCACGCCGTTGTCCGACCGCCTCTGGTACATCGCCGACGGCCTACGGGTTGGGCTCACGGTCGACGACATCCACCAAGCGGCCGAGATCGACAAGTGGTTCCTCGAGCAGATTCGCCAAATCATCGCTTTCGAAGGGGTTCTGTCGGACACCGGTGGGGTTCCCCTTTCGGCCGACATGCTGCTGCACGCGAAGGAGCTGGGTTTCAGCGACCGACAGATTGCTGCCCTACGCGGGGAGACTCCTCGGGCGGTCCGGGAAGCGCGCGCCGCCCACGGCGTCAAGCCGATTTTCTCGCGCGTCGACACCTGTGCCGCGGAGTTCCCGTCGCTCACTCCTTACATGTATTCGACGTGGGGCCTCGAGAGCGAAGCGAAGGTCAGCCCTGACAAGAAGAAAGTCATGATTCTCGGCGGAGGCCCCAACCGAATCGGCCAGGGCATCGAATTCGACTATTGTTGCGTTCACGCATCGTTCGCGCTCAAAGAGATCGGCTTCGAAACCATCATGGTGAACTGCAACCCCGAGACGGTTTCGACGGACTACGACACATCGGACCGCCTCTACTTCGAGCCACTGACCTACGAAGACGTGATGCACATCGTCGACATCGAAAAGCCCGACGGGGTGATCGTGCAGTTCGGCGGCCAGACCCCACTCAAGCTGGCGGTTCCCCTTTCGCGCGCGGGCGTCCCCATCCTGGGCACGTCCGCCGACGCGATCGACCGCGCCGAGGATCGGGAGCGGTTCGACGAGCTGCTCACGAAGCTGAGCCTCAAGCGGCCCCGGGGCGGAATCGCCAAAGGCACCAAAGATGCTTTCGCGGTCGCCGACAGGATCGGTTTTCCGGTGGTGGTTCGCCCTAGCTACGTTCTTGGAGGGCGCGCGATGGAGATCGTTCACTCGCGCGAGGACCTGGCCCGCTACATGACCATCGCGCTCGAAGCTGTTTCAGACGCCGAGACCCAGACCATCCTCGTCGACGAATTCTTGAGGGACGCTATCGAGGTCGACGTGGATTGCGTGTCCGACGGCAAGCAGGTCGTCATCGGCGGCCTTCTGCAGCACATCGAAGAGGCGGGGATTCACTCCGGCGATTCGTCGATGGTTCTTCCTGCGCATGCGTTGCCGCCCGACGTGCTCGCGACGCTTCGCTCCTCGACTCGGGCATTGGCGCTCGAGCTCGGGGTTGTCGGTTTGATGAACGTTCAGTTCGCGGTCCGTGGGAGCGCCGTCTACGTCATCGAGGTGAACCCACGGGCGTCTCGCACGATCCCGTTCATCAGCAAGGCCATCGGCGTGCCCCTCGCGAAGATCGCAGCGAAGGTCATGGCTGGCGCGACGTTGCGCGAGCTCGGCTACACGCGGGAGATCGTGACCGACCACATTGCAGTCAAAGAGTCGGTCTTCCCATTCAGCAAGTTTCCTGGCGTCGATACGATTCTGACCCCTGAGATGCGGTCCACCGGTGAGGTGATGGGCATCGCCGACAATTTCCCTGAGGCTTTCTACAAGGCGCTGCTGTCGGCTTACTTGGAGCTTCCGTCCGAGGGGAAGGTCTTCATCAGCGTGAAGGATGACGACAAGCCAGCCGCAGCCGACCTCGCGCGCCGTCTCGAGGAGCTAGGCTTCGAGATCATCGCCACCGCGGGGACGCGCGAGCGGCTGGAGAGCGCCGGCGTCAAGGCGGAGCTCGTGCACAAGGTGGGGGAGGGGCGTCCGCACATCGTCGACCATCTTCAGAACGGCGACATCTGTCTCGTCTTCAACACGACCGAAGGCGCTCGCGCGATTCGAGACAGCCGTTCAATGCGGCGCCAAACCGTCATGAGCGACGTACCGTATTTCACTACCATGGCCGCGGCCGTCGCGACCGTCGATGCGATCGAAGCACGAAGGCTCCGTCCCCTTTCGGTGTGCTCGTTGCAGGAGTATCACGCCCGAACGACCGAGTTGGCAAGCGTGCGACCGGCGCCGCTGTCGGCGCGCTAGCTCCACCGCCCTTGACGGCTGCGCGATTGATCCCGGTCGGGCCTGGCGGCCCGTCAATTTGGCCCACCCCACCACCCCCACACTATCGCCTAGGCTTGCCTTGGTTTGATGCTCGGTTTACGAGGATGAGATGGAGAGAGTTCCCATGACCCCCGCTGGGCATGCAGCGCTCACGGCGGAGCTCAATGCCCTCAAGGCGGAGCGGCCCAAGATCTCGCAGGAGATAGGGATCGCTCGAGAGCACGGCGATCTCAAGGAAAACGCGGAGTATCACGCGGCCAAAGACAAGCAGGGCATGTGCGAAGCCCGCATTGCCGAGATCGAGGACAGGCTCGCGCGTGCCGAGGTGATCGATCCGTCGACTCTCGGGGGCGACAAAGTGAAGTTCGGAGCATTCGTCGAGCTCGAGGACATGGATAACGGTAAGATCGTGACTTACCGGCTGGTCGGGCCTGACGAGTCCGACCTCAAGCAGGGGAAGATTTCGATCACCTCGCCGGTCGCACGCGCTATCGTCGGCAAGGAGGTTGGCGATGAAGTGCGAGTGGAGACTCCGGGGGGCGTTCGCAACTACGAAGTCAGCGACGTCCGCTGGAGCTGACGGGGCCTCGTTCTGAAGGGCCGCGCCGACGTGCCTTCTCTCCTCGACCACGCGATCGAGACACTCCCGGGCATTGGGCCGCGCACGGGGGCTGCGCTTCGGGAGCGTGGCTACCAGACCGTAGGTGACTTGCTTTGGTTGATGCCGAGGAGGTACGACGACCAGCGTCACCCCACTCCGATTTACCAACTCCGAGCGGGCGAATACGCGGTCGTCGAAGGGAAGGTCCGTAGCGCGCGAAGGTTCCCCCGGGGCGGCCACATGGGCTTCGAAGCGCGCCTCGAAGCCGAAGAACGGCCTCCGGAAGACTCGGGCTACCGAGAGCTCAAGGTCGTTTGGTTTCGCGCCGTTCCTGGGCTCTCGCAGCGTTTCGAGGTGGGTGCTTTGGTGCGGGTCGCCGGCCGCGTGAACGAGTACCGTGGGTTCGCGACTATCGCCCACCCCGAGGTGCTCAAAAGGGAGGAACCTGGAGCGATCGAGCCTCGGTACCCCGAGATCCCCGGTGTCCGCCGCAAGACGCTACAACGAGCGGTGCGCGCTGCCGTCGACCGCGCCGCCCGCGAAGTTCCGGATTTGATCCCCGAACAGCTTCGCGCCGAAGTCGGCGTGGGCCCAATTGGCGAGGCGCTTTTGTCGATTCACGTGCCGACTCCTGCGCTCCTCGATGGGGACCCAGGGGAAAGCCACCCAGCACAACACCGCCTCGCGCTCGAAGAGCTCGTGCTGTGGGAGCTCGCACTTCGCCTGCGAAGGGCCCGGGAGCGAGGCGGCACCGCGCAGCCCTTCGCCCCCGAGCCAGCGGTCTCCACAGCGGCGGCGGCGTTTCCCTTCGAGCTCACGACGGCGCAACGGGATGCTGTGACTGCGCTGAGCTCGAGTCTGAATCGGGACGAACCCATGCGGCGTTTGCTCCAAGGCGACGTGGGTTGTGGCAAAACGGCCGTCGCCCTCGTGGCCTGTGCCCAGGTCGTGGGAGGAGGAGCTCAAGCCGCGTTCCTCGCGCCGACGGAGCTTCTTGCCGATCAACACGCCGCCACGCTTCAACCGACCGCCGAAAAGCTCGGGCTCCGCCTCGGAGTGTTCACGGGCGCGCTTTCGAGGGACCAGCGTCGCGCGATGCTGGATCGAATGGCGACCGGCGCGGTCGACGTCGTCGTGGGGACACACGCGCTCTTGAGCGGCGAAATCCGTTTTGCCAACCTCGGCCTGGTGGTGGTGGACGAACAGCATCGCTTCGGGGTGGCTCAGCGCCTTCGACTCGGCGTCCGCGACTCGACCGGGCGGCCGCACCTTTTGGTCATGACTGCGACGCCGATTCCTCGAAGCCTCGCGCTCGTGCTCTACGCAGGTCTCGACGTCACCACGATCGATGCGAAACCGGCGGGCCGTCTTGCGGCCACGACACGAATGCTTCCACGCAGCAACCGACAGAAGGTGTTTCACCAACTCGAGCGGGCCTTGGACGCAGGAGGACGGGCGTATGTCGTATGTCCGGCGATCTCCTCTTCCGACGAGCTCATCGGAGTCGACCGCACGTTCACCGAAATGAAGAAGCACTTCGGCGCGGAAGTGGTGGGCCAGATCCACGGGCGGCTTTCGGGTGACAAACGTCGAGCGCTGATGCGCGACTTTGCCAGCGGCACGTTGAAGATCTTGGTGGGTACCACGGTGCTAGAAGTCGGCGTCGACGTACCGGCAGCGAACATCATCGTGGTCGAACAGGCCGAACGTTTCGGGCTTGCGCAGCTCCATCAGTTGCGTGGGCGAGTCGGGCGCGCAGGGCAGCGCAGCGCCTGTCTCCTCACTTACACCGAGCCGCTCTCGCCCGAAGCGGAAGCGCGCCTCAAAGCGCTTTGCGAAAGTGACGACGGCTTTCGACTTGCCGAAACCGACTTGGAGCTTCGGGGTCCAGGTCATCTCTTCGGGTATCGCCAGTCAGGGACTAGCGGGTTGCAGTTTGCGAACTTCACCAAAGACGGAGATTTGCTCCGAAGGGCGGGCGATTTGGCCGACCGGATCGTGCGAAGCGATCCGGACTTGTCGGCGCCCCGGCACGCGATAGCGCGGGCCGCGGTGCGCCGCTGGGAGGGCTTCGAAGCGGTGCGCGAGGATGCAGGCTGAGCTCAGGAAGCCAGCTCGTCGCCTTCTTGACGCAGTCGGGCGACGCAGGTAGTTCCTGGATCATGCCCCTGATCGACCACGCGCGGCGCGAGGTGACGCTCAAGGTCGTCTACTATGGCGCGGGCCTCGGTGGGAAAACCACCAACCTCGAAACGATCTACGAGCGCACCCGCCCCGAGTACCGCGGCAAGCTCGTCTCGGTGAAGACCGAAGCTGAGCGGACCCTGTTTCTCGACTTTCTGCCGATGGAGCTTGGAACGTTCCGCGGGTACTCCGTGCGCCTTCATGTCCTGTCGGTGCCGGGTCAGATCGCCCAAGACTCGACCCGTCAACTCGTATTGCGTCACGTGGACGGGGTCGTCCTCGTCATCGACAGCCAAGTCGCCGCGACCGAGGGCAACAACTTCAGCATCCGCAACCTCGACTACAATCTTCGTCTTCATGGGGTCGATCCCGATCGCGTCCCCCTCGTCGTGCAGTACAACAAGCGCGACTTGGTCGGCGTCATGAACCTCGATGGGCTCCGTGAAACAATTGGCGTCCCGGAAGGCGTTTCCGAGATCGAGGCCTCTGCGCGCGAGGGGTGGGGTGTCTTCGAGACCGTGAAGGCTATCGTCCGCGAGTGCATGCACCAGCTCGGCGACCCGAGCCTTCGACCCGAAGGTCGGGTTGAGTGTCTGCTTCCCGAGCCCCGAGACCGGTTCTATCCGCGGGGTCCCGTCTCGATGATTCACGCACGTCTGCCCGAAAGCGAGCTCGAGGAAGCCGAAGCCAGCGAGGGCTGATGGGCGAGTCGTCCGAGATGGGCCACGCCGCCCGTGTGAAATCGGCCGCGACCACGATCGAAGTCCTTTCGGTGCGTACGCCGACCTTGCCGCCCGCAACCCACACCAACACCTTCCTCGTCGGCACGGGGCAAGCGGTCCTCGTCGAGCCGGCCACTCCCTACCAAGACGAGCAAGACGTGATGGTCGAATGGGTCGGGAGCGCTCGCGCTCGAGGCGTAGAGCTGATCGCGATCCTCGCGACACATCATCACCCTGACCACGTTGGCGGTGCGATAGCGCTCTGTGAGCGACTCGATCTGCCCTTGTGGGGGCACGCGATGACGGCCCAGCGTTTGAGCGGGATAGTGGAGCTCGATCGACTGCTCGAAGATGGCGAACGCATCGAGCTCGACGGCCCGACCAAGACTTCCCTCACCGCCATCCACACGCCCGGTCATGCGCCCGGTCACCTGTGTTTCGTGGACGAAGCGAGCGGCATCATGATCGCCGGTGACATGGTGGCCTCGATCGGGACGATCATCGTCGAGCCCACCGATGGAGACATGATCCTCTACCTCGAATCGCTTCGGCGGATGGCCTCACTCGAGCCGAACGCGCTGCTCCCTGCACATGGAGACCTCATCGGGGACCCACAGGCGATTTTGAGCTTCTATATTGCGCATCGCCTCATGCGAGAAGGCAAAGTCCTAGGGGCGCTCGAAGCGCATGGGCAGGCGGCGCGCCCGAATGACTTGGTCGCTCGTGCGTACGACGACACGCCTGAAGCGCTTTGGCCCTTGGCGGTACGATCGATCGAGGCGCACTTGATCAAGCTCGAGCGAGAAGGGCGAATCATCAGTGATGGCGATCGTTGGTCTCCGTCTACACGATCGAATTGAGCGACCAATCGTAGCGGTGATAGTCGAAGTCGAAGCCGGCATCGAACGCCGTTCGTAGGGCGGTTCTTTGCGGGTCTGTCGAGTGGCGCAGCAAGAATCCCCTGATCCCTTCGGTCCCGCCAAAATCGCGCTCGTAGTAGCGAAACGTGATCGGCAGACGAACGATTCGCCTCGCTTCGTCGACCTCGGCATCGGCGGCGACGTAGCCCGAGGCAGCCAAGTCGAGCTGCGTGTCGAGCTTGTCGGCATCGTAGAAAGCCACCGGAGGACAGCTCGTGGATGCACATACCAGTGCCGCGTGAATTCGGGCGTCGACTTGGGACGGACAGAGGGAGAGCCGTGGGTCATCGGGTGCAAAGGGGCGGGCGCCGCTAGCTGGATGCGGCGCGTTTCGTCGCAGCACCCCGTTTTCGATCTCGTCGAGCGTCAGTACGAAACCACCGATGTAATACGCGACCGTCCCAAAAAACGAGGGAACCTCCATCACGGACTCATGGATTTCGAGCGCGAGAACGCCGTGGATCGCGAGTACATTGTAGATGTTGATCCAAAACGCGTTGCGGCCGTTGTCGTCGCTGAGGTCGTCGAGGTCGACCGCGCGAAGGAGCGCACTGGCCTCCTGCATTCGAGCAAACGTTTCCGATTGGTTCAGCTTGGCGTAGCTGACCTTCCCCGCGTCATCGACTGCCTCGACCTTGAGCTCGTTGCGGAGGGCCCGGAGCACCTCGGCAACTTCGCCGGCGTCCGGTTTCCCCGCGGGCGTCTGTCCCTCGTTGAGCACCCGGCGCGAGAGCCATTGGTTCGGAACGAGGCCCTTTACGAGCTCGGCGGGGCTGCGCGCGCGTTTCAGGATGTCCCCGGCGTCCCGGAGGTTTCGAAGCCATGAGTTCGACATGGTGCGCAGACCGTACGTCCGAAACGACGCCCCGTCACTCGCCGAAGTCGAGGCGGCCGGGGAGCTTCACGTAGGCCCCCGGTGAGTTTTCTTGCGGTCTCACCGTCACGGGACCAGAGGATTCGTTCTCCCCTGCGTCGGGGTGGCGCGCCGTAATCCAGACGGAGCCGGGAGTGACACCTCGCAGTCGGAACCGACCTCGCGAGTCCGTCGACACGGCCTCCTTCCAGTCGGGGGGATCACCCCACGTGACCTCCGCGCCCGGGACCGGTTCTCCGTACGCGTCCAGTACCTCGCCCTCGACAGTGCCTCCAGGGAGCAGGCGCACGACGGCGAGCTCTTGAGGACGGTCGACATAGAGGGGCCGCTCCACTTCGATTCGCTGGTACTGCGATTCGTAGTCGGGATGGGAGAACGTAACGTCGTAGATGCCGACCGGCATCTGGCGAAACACGAACCAGCCGTCGCGCGCGGTCTGCGTCGAAGGCTCTGTGGGGCCCTCGAGCTTCACTCGGACACCCGGAAGCTCCTCTCCGGACCAATCGTCGAGCACACGGCCCTGCAAGGTGACGCCGGCCGCCAGGACCACCTGGACGCCATCGGTCACCTCGATATCGTCGAGCCGAGCCCCACTGTACATGGGGTGTTCGATCTGAAGGTCGTAAGGCGGCTCTGCGAGCGCAGGTACCGCGAACGTACCATCCGACTCCGACTTCGCACTCCTTCGAACCGATACGCCCGAGCCCGTCGACGTCACGGTGAGAAGGGCGCCCTCGACGCCAAACCCACGTTCATCGAGGACCCTTCCCCGAAGGGTGCGGAGCGTGCCCGACAGGATCAACTCGACCTCGGCCCGATGTTCGTCGCCGATCGAAACCATTTTGCTTGCCGGTGGTAAATCGTACGGAAGGGCCGTCACCGTGACTTCGCCCCGCACTCCGCGAAATGCGAACGAGCCGTCGTCGCCGGTCACGGTCATGCGTGGCAGCCGTTCGCTTGGGAGCCGGAGCTCGACGGGAATGCCTTCGAGCCCGCTGCCACGCGCATCGCGCACTCGCCCCCGGAGCTCGGCGCCGCGGAACATGACGATGCGAACGTCGGAGATCGTCGCCCCAGGCCGTACTTGGATCTCTCGGGATTCGCCTGGTGCGTAGGCCTCATGCGCCCCGATCGCGCTGTAAGGACCCGATCGCAAACCGGACAGACGAAACCCACCGTCCGCCCCTGTCGAAACCTGCTCTACAAACGCGAGCTGCCGGGTCCCGCTCGTAGAGATCGGAGGCACGGGGCCAGCGGTGACACCCAGCGAATCCGACCCGACCGGTGCGGCAGGGCCGGCTTCGGCGCCACCGTACGCCCGAACGACGGCACCTTGAATCGGTCGACCGCGATCGTCGACGACCCATCCCTCGATGGTCGCGCCCGGCTCGAGACGTACATCGATGTCTGGCTCATCGGGGGAAGCGGCCAGGGGTCCCGATGGAACGTAGCCGTCGGCTTCCACGTAGAGGTTGGGGTCGTCGCTCACGATGCCCGAGACCGCGAACCGTCCCTGTGCGTCGCTTTCGACGGCGCGGGAGTAGACTCCCAAGATCCCAGTCGCCACGTTGACACTTGCCCCGCTGATCGGTCGCCCGCTTCGCGCGTTGATCACCTGCCCTGAAAGTGTCCATCCTTCGGCCAGGCGAAGCCCGAACACGCGACGCGCGCCAGGGTCGAGGATCAACCCCTCGAGAGGGGACGATCCGAGCCGTCCGTGGGTCGCCCGCAGTTCGTAGATGCCCGCGGGGACACCTGGCCAGTAAAAGCGCCCGCCCGCGTTGCTTCGAACGGACCGGGCGGGCCAAAAGCCGCTTCCCGCGAGCGAAACCTCCGCGCCAGCTAAGGGTTCTCCGTCGGGCCCGTAGACCCGTCCCGCCACGGTGGCGGATCCGACGAGCTCGCCGCTGGATGGTCCGGCGCGAACCCGTTCGCCGGCCGGGCCATATGAGAAGCCCTCTTTATTCGGTGCATAAGCGCCTGGAATCACGAATGTTCCGAGCACCAAGAACCCGCTGATCGTGCCCGCCAACCGCATTCCCCTAGGTTTTATCGTCGTTTTCGTCGGCGCGCGAGGGCGCATTGTTGCGACGCTCGCGGAGCGGTGCTACATGGCGGCTCCCATCGACCGGGGAAGCAGCCATGGCCAAGACATGTGATTACTGCGGCAAAGGCCGTCACAAGGCCCACAAAGTGAGCCACTCCAACATCAAGACCCGGAAGTGGCAGCGGCCGAATTTGCAATCGGTGCGGGCGGTCGTGAGCGGCGAGGTGCGCAAGGTCGTTGCCTGCACGCGGTGCATTCGCACGGGTAAGGTTGTCAAGGCCGCGTAGAAGGCGTCCCGAGGTACCGCTCCCACCGGGCTGCGATCCTTCCTCGATCCTTCTTACTTTCCCGGTCGCTCCGGAGCATGCCGGCCAACGCCTCGATCGCTTCGTGCAGTCGCGAATCCCGCGCCTGTCACGGACGCGCGCCCAAGAGATCGTCCGCAACTGCGCCTACCGAGCCGATGGCACCCGTCGGCGCCCAAGCGAGCGCGTACGAACCGGCGAGACGGTCCTGCTCGTCCGGCCGCAGTTCGAAGAGCCTCACGTGCCGCTGTTCTTTGATGTCCTTTATGAGGACGACGCAATCCTAGCCGTGGACAAACCCTCCGGGCTTCCCGCCCACCCGTCCGCGACGTATCACAAGAACACGCTCACCTTCCTGCTGCGTGAACGCTTCGGAGACGACCCGCCACGGATCGCCCATCGGCTCGACCGGGAGACGAGTGGTCTCCTGCTTTGCGCGCGGACTCCCGATGCCGAGCGCGAGCTCAAGAATGCGTTCGAGAACCGACGGGTGAGCAAGCGCTATCTGGCGATCGTCCGGGGCGTGATCCCGCAAGGCGAAGGCCGCATCGAGCTTCCGATGGACCAAGCCAAAGAGGGGCTGCACATTCTCATGGAGGTCACGCCGCCCGGGGAAGGGTACCCGTCAGTGACTCGCTTTCGAGTCTTGGCGCGGAGCGACCAAGCCACGCTCGTCGCGCTGGCGCCCGAGAGTGGCCGCCAGCATCAGCTTCGGGTCCACCTGAGTGCGCTCGGGTTTCCGATCGTCGGAGACAAGCTTTACGGCCCGGAAGGCGTCCAGCCGTTCCTCGACTACATCGACACCGGGATGACCGACGAGCTTCGCCGACGCCTCGGCCACGACCGGCAAGCGCTTCATGCCTACGAGCTCACATTCAAACATCCGACCACCGGCGACAGCATGACGCTGCACGCGCCCCTTCCAGACGATCTGATCGCGCTTTGGGGCGCTCCCTTGGACGGCGCGGCTCTCGCTTCGGTCGGGGCGTGCTAGGGTCATTGCCATGCGTGTTCTGGCCATGGGGGTTGTGTGCGCGCTGCTCGGGTGCGCGGGGGCCTCATCGACCGCCCCAACCGTCGAGTTCGCCGCCGAAGACGAGTTGCTCTTCGACAACTCGGTCGACCTCGTGGACAAGCCCGCAATCGTCGAGAGCGAGTGGCGCGGTAAGTTTGAACGCCGGGTGACGCGCGCGGACATCATCGCGGTCGTCAAGATCGAATCGCTGAGTTCGGACGAGGACCTTCGAAGGTCGAGCTATCGGCTCACCGCGAAAGTGATCGACCGGCTGAAGGGCCGATCCGACCGCGAGTTCGTCCTGCGTGCACACGATGACGAACCCGGCTTTCAGAGCGTTCGCGTCAACGAAGATCGACTCCTTCGCGACTCCTTCGTCGCGTTCATCAGGTGGGAAAACGACCCCGAATTCGAGCAGCTCCTGCCTCGGTGGCACCTTTCCCCCGACTCCGCCGCGGTCCGGGACAAGGTCGCGTTTTTCTTGAGTCCCCCGCCGGGGGACGGCCGAACCCAAGTCGAGGTTCTCGGGCCATAACCCGAGAGTTCGACGTAACCTCAGCTCGCGTCGTAGACTACGCGTGGAGTCATGTAAATGCGTATTTGGCCCTTACTCCCTTTGATCTCCTGGTCGGTGCTTTGGGCTCT
>Ga0255057_10001130_pt1 | contig 15260 bp, 14 predicted proteins | sample Cases_109_6_MG_FD_189022 | JGI IMG/M metagenome (GOLD analysis project Ga0255057, IMG submission 189022) | Seawater microbial communities from Amundsen Gulf, Northwest Territories, Canada - Cases_109_6 | ecosystem: Environmental > Aquatic > Marine > Gulf | place: Canada: Northwest Territories... | reverse complement strand
TTCTCCATCATCGCCCACATCGACCACGGCAAATCGACCCTCGCCGACCGCCTCCTTGAGATCACCGGCACCGTCGACAAACGCGATATGGCCGAACAGCTCCTCGACTCCATGGACCTCGAACGCGAACGCGGCATCACCATCAAAGCCGCCGCGGTGAGAATGGACTACACTCCGCCCTCAGACTCCCCCTCGCCCGCCGGGCGGGAGAGGGGGCCGGGGGGTGAGGGCTCCCCTCAGGGCCCCTGGGAACTCAACCTCATCGACACCCCCGGCCACGTCGACTTCTCCTACGAAGTCTCCCGCGCCATGGAAGCCTGCCAGGGCGCCCTCCTCGTCGTCGACGCATCCCAGGGCATCGAAGCCCAGACCCTCGCCAACGTCTACATGGCCCTCGAGCTGGACCTCACCATCATCCCCGTCGTCAACAAGATCGACCTCGCCTCAGGCGAACCGGAACGCGTCGCCCAGGAGCTCGTCGACCTCATCGGCTTCTCGCAGGACGAGGTGCTCTTCGCCTCAGCGAAAGACGGTACCGGCGTCGCCGAGATCCTCGAAGCCATAGTCGAACTCATCCCGCCACCCGAAGGAGACCCGGACGCCCCCCTGCGCGCCCTCATCTTCGACTCCAAATACGACTCCTACAAAGGTGTCATCGCCTACGTCGCCGTCATGGACGGACAGATCTCGACCCGCGAAGACCTATTGCTCATGGCCACGAACCGCCCCGCCGAGCCCCTCGAAATCGGCGTCTTCCGCCCCGGCCTCACCCCCACCGACGGCCTCTCCGCCGGCGAGGTCGGCTACGTCGCCACCGGCCTCAAGACAGTCCGCGACTGCCGCGTCGGCGACACCATCACCACCAAAGACAACCCCGCTCCCTCCGCACTCCCCGGCTACCAACCCGCCAAACCCATGGTCTTCGCCGGCCTCTACCCCGCCAACGCGGAAGAATACGAAGAACTCCGCGACGCCCTCGAAAAGCTCCAACTCAACGACGCCGCCCTCCAGTACGTCCCCGAACACTCCGTCGCCCTCGGCCCCGGCTTCCGCACCGGCTTCCTTGGCCTCCTCCACATGGACATCGTCCAGGAACGCCTCGAACGCGAATACGACCTCGACCTCCTCGCCACCTCCCCCTCCGTCGCCTACCAGGTCCGCCTCACCGACGGCTCCGAAATCGAAGTCGACTCCCCCGCCGACATGCCCGACCCCAGCCGCATCGAATCCGTCGGCGAACCCTGGATGAGCGTCTCCATCGTCGCCCCGGACCGCTTCATCGGCGCCGTGATGGACCTCGTCACCAACCGTCGCGGCGAGCACGTCAAGATGGAATACCTCGAACAATCCGCCATCGTCAAGGAAGGCGATCGCAGAGTCGTCCTCGAATACAAGCTCCCCCTCTCCGAAATGCTAGTGGACTTCTACGACGAACTAAAATCCCGCACTCAGGGCTACGGCAGCCTCGACTATTCGTTCTCGCACTATTCGCCAGAGCCGCTCGTCAAGCTCGAAATCCTCGTCAACGGCGTCCCCGTCGACGCCCTGAGTCTCCTCGTCCATCGCGAACGCGCTCAGAAGCAAGGACGCGCCCTCGTCGAAAAGCTGCGATCGCTGATCCCGCGCCAGATGTTCGAGGTCCCGGTCCAGGCCGCGATCGGTGGCAAGGTGATCGCCCGCGAGACGATCCGGGCCATGCGTAAGAACGTTCTTGCCAAGTGCTACGGCGGCGACGTCACCCGCAAGCGAAAGCTGCTCGAACGACAGAAGGCGGGCAAGAAACGGATGAAGCGGGTTGGGAACGTGGACATCCCGCAGGAAGCCTTCATGTCGCTGCTACGCATCGGCAAGTGACATAACACTCGAACCGCCTATTTACTGTTCCTTAACCTTTGGCAAGACCTCGTTTACGAGGGTATCGACAATACTAGTGGACACTGAGAGAGTGTTCCAAAAAGTCTGCCATATCCGAATCCACTTGACGTAAACTAAGGTGGGTGCTGCGATGCCGAGTAGTAGAGACGATACCAACGATCTAGACCAGGCTCTGGCGACACGCCTCGCGTCGATGTCGGGCGGCAGCCAGCGCTGGCTAAAGACTGCTTTGCAGGCAATCTCGGTTTCGAGTGACGCGCCAGACGATGAACCGGAAGTCGTTGAGGCCGCACCGAAGGTCGAGGTGCAGGAGAGGGAGACGCCCAGCGCGCCGGACCTTGAGGATGTGCTTGCCGGCAAGATGAGCCTCGAGGAGCAGCTTGAGCGCTATCCGGAGCTTTCGGAAGAGTTTGACGGTCTCACGGACATCATCGACCTGCTGCGGGACGCTGGCGAGCGGCGCCGGAGCCGAGGCGAGCAGATCCTGCGCGAAGAGATCATGGGTGACGATCCGGAGTCCAAGGGCGCCGAAGACGGCGAAGAACCCGTTTAGCTCAATCCGCGGCTTCGTACGCCGCCGACCCTTGTGCCGCCAGGACGTGCGTGCCTGAGTCGACGAAGATGATGTTTCCTGTTACGAAGCGGGAGAGATCGCTCGCCAGGTAGACGGCGGTGTTCCCCACATCTTCCGCCGAAATGTTTTCATGAAGCGGGGCCGCCGTTTCCGTCCACTTTCGCAGGGCGCTGATCCCCTTCACGGCACTTGCTGACAACGTCCGAATCGGCCCGGCGGAGATAGTATTGACGCGGATCTTGCTCGGTCCCAGCTCGACGGCAAGGTAGCGAACCCCTAGTTCTAGTGCAGCTTTGGCGGCCGCCATCGCGCTGTACCCTGGCACAGTCCGTTCAACGGCGTTATACGTGAGGGCGATGATGCTGCCGCCGCCGGCATCACGCATTGCCGGAGCGAAGGCGCGGGCGAGAGCATTCAGCGAATAGGCGCTGACTTCCATCGCCAACTTGTAGCCGTCTCGTGACACTTCTGAGAAGGGCTTGTTGAGGTCGTCGCGGTCAGCGTATGCGACACAATGGACGAGGATGTCGAGGCCGCCCCAGCGATCGGTGACGGCGCTGCGGAGCGAGTCGATGCTGGTGTCTTCCGTGACATCGCATGGCAGGAGCAGCGGCGTCTCGCTCCCTTCAAGTGTATCGGCCAGCTTCCTGACGTTCCTTACCAGGCGACCCTTAGGTTCCTCCTGGTAGGTCATAGCCAGCCGCGCGCCGTGCTCGTGGAACATACTGGCGATCCCCCAGGCGATGCTGTGTCTATCCGCAACACCAGCGACTAGGGCCCGCTTGCCTTCCAGTAATCGACCGCTGTTTCCGTTATCCATCAGTCACCTTTCCGCCCGCTTTGTCACGAGACATCGCTCCTGACGACCGGTGTTACGTCTGCGGCGCCAGCCTTGCCCTCAAAGCACTGGAACAGTACCTCCGCCAACCCAGAGCGCTCGGCCTCGAACCGAATGAGTGGAGGAAGGAACACGATCGAGCCCTCCAGCACCGAGAGCTCGAATCCAATCCCGGCGCCGCCTTCGCTTCGCGCGAAAATTCGCAGCTGATCCGGGAGGTCGGAGGCGTCCTCGTTCACCCGGACGCGATATCCCGCCTTCTTGCCAAACTCGTCGATGTAGCGAGCGAACGGATGCTCATCGACGGCTTCCGCACCGACCTTTCCGAAACTTGCCTGCAGGTCTCTTGAATAGTCGAACGCTTCGGGCGCAGGCAACCAGGAGTACCGTCGCCAGTCCTTCAGCCCTCTCACGCCCGTGACCGCGACGTCCGGATGGGCGAAACAAACGACAATGCCGCCATCGCGCAAGAACCACTCCGCCTCGCGGCGGCGCATCGTCAACACATCAGCCAGCCCCATGGCGTCAGTTGTCGACTCCCCGTTCGCGATGGGCACGCCAGTGTACGTCTTCTGCTCCTCGGAACCAGAGACCACCTCAGAAATGACGCGTGACGCACCGTCGAGGTCCACGACTGCCCGCTTGTAGTCTGCCAGTGAAGGAGCGGACAGAAATTCGTGATTGTCGAACGAGGCGTGGGGCAGCGAGGCGCCGATGACAAGAGTTCTCATGTCGCTCAATCCAATGGCAGGGAGCGAATGAACTCCCGTAGCTCTTGCCCCATGTCGTCGTTGCGCAGGCCAAGGGAGAGCGACGCTTTGAGCAGTCCCACGGGTTGGCCGGTGTCGAAGCGCTCGCCCTCGTACTGATATGCGTAAACCGGCTGAGCCTTGGAGAGGCGGTCGAGAGCATCCATTAACCACACCTCCCCTGCGCGTCCAACTGGCGTTTCGTCCAACGTGTCGAAAATCTCAGGTGTAAGAACGAAGCGCCCGACGGTCGTCAGGTCAGATGGGGCTTCTTCGATCGTGGGCTTCTCGATAATGCTCTTGATCCGATAGACCCGCGGCTCAACGTCTTCCGGTTCGATCACGCCGTAGTGTACGACTTGCTCTCGCGGCACTTGCTGGACGGCAACGATGGTCGCATCGTACTTCTTGTAGGCATCGATGAGCTGTCCGATGGCGGGGACGCGGTGAACGATCACGTCATCGGCGAAGAAAAGCGCGAACGGCTCGTCGCCGATCAGGTTTCGTACTGTGAGGACCGCATGGCCGTTTCCGAGTCGCTCCTTCTGACGCACGAACGTGATATCCATCTCAGCGAGGCGCGCCACCTCGTGAAGAAGCTCCGACTTACCCTTCGCTTCCAGCGACGATTCAAGTTCGAAGTCGTGGTCGAAATGCTGCTCGATGTCACGCTTCTGAAGGTTCGTGACGATGAAGATCTGCTCCAGTCCCGCGGCTAGTGCCTCCTCCACGACGTACTGGATGACAGGACGATCGACGATTGGCAGCATCTCTTTCGGCACGGCTTTGGTTTGGGGAAGAAATCGCGTGCCAAAACCCGCGGCCAAGATCACTCCCTTACGGATCTTCACGGGTGGCTCGTTCCTTTCGAGGGGGTTTCACTGGCAGGTAGTCTATCGTAGCCTCGCAGACGCCAGCAACATGTGATAAGGACGGGGCTCAGAGTGGATACTTGTGACGCCGCCAGCGTCATGTAACGTCTCCACAAGGGCATTACAGCCATACTATCCCAGTGTAGGCCGTTGTAACATAGCATAACGCCTATATCGCTTGTGTAATCGGTGATACGCGACAATACCCTCCATTACACTCTGTTGACATAGCCGTTCGGTGCTGTGATAGGATGACTCGCGGTCGTGCTAGACGGGGAGCTAGCGGTGCCCTGAACCCGCAATCCGCTATAGCGGGGTCGAATTCCCGCTCGAGGTCTCGGCACTGCGGAGACTGTCCTCGGAAAGCGGCGTTGATGGCTTGGCCCTGCGCGGCGAGACGCTGCGAACCCCGTCAGACCCGGAAGGGAGCAGCGGTACACAGTTAGTCTCGGGTGCCGCAGGTACACCGGGTCGGAGCTGGCTACCGAGGATAAGCCTGTGGACCAGATCGACAGCGGGTGCACGGCCGTTTGTCGTTTGAGCCTGATTCGAAAGACTCGGACGCGAGCCGACGCACTAAATGGCGTCTCGCGAGGGAAACTGGGCAGGCTCGGTTGTTCGAGTCGCCCCGAACGCACGAAACATGATCGATCTGGCCTATGGGCCAGGCGGGATCATCGACTGGCGTACGGGCCACGTCGACATCTGCGTCATCCGCTGACACTGTAACGGGCCGTGGCGCTGGCCTATGATGCTCGCGTGAGCGAGCGACCCCGACGCAAGAAATCGCTAGGCCAGCACTGGCTGGCCGATCGCCGCGTCCTCAAGAGAATCGACGAAGCAGCTGACTTTACGGACGAAGACACCGTGATCGAGATCGGCCCAGGCACGGGACTTCTCACAGGCCTCTTGGCGGAACGCGCGGAGAGTCTAATCGGCGTCGAGATCGACGATGCGCTAGCGGAGGGCTTGAGAGAACGGTTCTCTGACCAGCAATCGATCACCATCCTCAACGATGACGTGCTATCGCTCTCGCCGAAGCAGGTGCTGTTGTCATCCGAGGGACATCCACCGTACGTAGTTGTCGGAAACCTTCCGTTTAACGTCGGAACCGCAATCATCAGCCACTTCCTGAGGACGAAGCCGCGGCCTCGTTGGCTTCTCGTGACGCTGCAGGCTGAAGTCGCAGAATCGATGTGCGCGACATCCGGCAAGACGTCGTATCTCAGCGTGCTCATCGGACTCTATGCATCAGCGCGGATTCTGTTCTACGTTCCCGCCCGTGCCTTTCGGCCGCCACCAAAGGTGCGATCCGCAGTAGCGCGAATCGACGTGCGCGACACTCCGCTGGTCGCCGAGGACGAATGTGAAGCGTTCATAAAACTGGTGCAGGCGGGTTTCGCCGCTCCCCGTAAACGAATCAGGAACTCCCTGGCAATCGGACTCCGTATCCCGCCGGCAGAGGCCGAAGAGATGCTCGCGCGAGCATCTCTCGACCCGACGGTCAGGCCGGCGGAGATCGGCATCAACGGATGGGTAGGGTTATTCGAGTCGTACCGAGCCGTGAAGGACGCCGGCTAGCGATGCCGCTGCACACGATAGTCCCCGCCAAGATAAATCTCACGCTTGAGGTACTCGGAAAGCGCGACGACAGATATCACGAGGTCCGATCCGTGATGCAAACGATCAATGTCGTCGACGAGCTATCACTGGACCGAGCCGACGAACTCTCACTCGTCATCGAAGGGCCGCACACAGCGTTCGACGACGACCTCGTGCTGCGGGCAGCGCGAGCGGTTGAAGCGCTCGGTGACATCCCGATATCCGGATCGTTCCACCTCAAGAAACACATTCCGACGGCCGCAGGGCTTGGCGGCGGCAGCGCCGACGCGGCTGCAGCGATTCGTCTGCTGAACCAGCAGCAGAACCTTGGCCTCACGCCGCCGACGATGGCAAGCGTCGCCGCGAGTGTCAGTTCTGACGCTGCGTTCTTCTGTTTCGGCGGTACTGCGTCTGTGCGAGGGCGCGGCGAGGCGGTCGATCCGCTTCCTGACGCGAGGTCGTTCTGGATCGTCGTCCTCACACCTGATGTTTCGATCCCTGAGAAAACGCGACGGATGTACGGCGCGCTGAAGCCCGACGACTTCTCGCGCGGGGATGCCACCAACCGCCTCGCAGACCGTTTGCGGCGGCGAGAAGTGATCGTGAGCGAAGGCCTCTACAACGCATTCGATCGCGCCGCCTACGAGATCTACGATGGCCTCGACGATCACCGGGAGGCGCTGCTCAGAGCGGGCGCTAGCTCGGTACACGTCGCCGGATCAGGCCCGGCACTGTTTACGCTGGCGGCATCAGAAGCCGACGCGCGGGAGATCGCGCGCCGTCTGGACAACATGAAATGCCGAGTGGACGTCGCGCGATCTACGTCCGCTGATGACGCCATCGTTATACAAGGGTAGTCGCGTTTCGTCGATGGCCTCGCGAACTAAAGGCACGCTAAGATAACGCCGAGGGAGCTGATTTGGAACCATGCCCGGAACGATAGTCGATATGCACGTGCACACCGTGCGCGGAGCCGCGGATTCATCGCTGACGCCCGAACAACTGATCGAAGAAGCCCAGCGTATCGGCCTAACGGGCGTCAACATCAGCGAGCACGACCGAGTCTGGGACGAAGGGCTGCTTCAAGACTTCCGCGATGAGAGCGGACTGTTTGTCAGCCGCGGGATGGAAGTTTCGACCGACATGGGGCACATGATCGTCATCGGGCTTGACCGATACGTCCCGGGGATCCGACGAGCCAAGGAACTTCGCACCGTCCTCGATGACCTCGGTGGCTTCATGATCGTTGCGCACCCGTTTCGCCATTTCTTCGACCCTATCCACTTCCGTCGCGACGGCAAACCACCGTTCGATATGACGCCGGACGAGGCCGCCGAAAAGATGCTGGTGTTCCAGATCGTAGACGAGATCGAGGTCGCCAACGGCGGCAGTACTCCCAAGGAAAACCAGTTCGCATTACGCGTCGCCCACCATCTCGGAAAGCGCGGGACGGGGGCCAGCGACTGCCACTCCACGAACGGTGTCGGATACTACGTCACCGTCTTTGAGGAGGAGCTACGGGACGAGGCGCACATACTCGATCAGCTACATCGGCGGCGGTTCCATGCGGCTCAGGGCCTGAGCACCGGAGACTTTCGGCCATACATCGAAGACCCCGCCATCGCATAGTGGGGAAACGAACAGCCAAAGATGCTCGCTGTCGATGCTAGAATAAGCTCAGCTTGGAGCCTACATACGTCGCGCTTGACCTTGAGACCACCGGCCTCGATATCGCAACCGACTCCATCGTTGAGATCGGCGCGGTGCGCTTCAACCGCGATAAGGTCCTGGACCGCCACCACACCCTCGTAAACCCCGGTCGCGCTCTCCCGCGAGCGGTGAAGGCACTCACAGGAATCACGGACGAAGAGCTGAGTGCCGCGCCTCCGATTGCTGTCGTCGCTGGTGACTTGGAAGCGTTCCTCGCCGGGTGTGAGATGGTCGGGCACAACATCACTGGCTTTGACTTACCGGTGTTGGCCAACGCAGGGATCTCCTACGAAGGCGCAGCTCACGACACGAACGACCTTGCCGACCTGGTCCTGCCCGGCCTACCGGAGTACAGCCTCGCTGGGCTGTGCCGCGACCTAAAGATTACGAACGAGACTCCGCACCGGGCGCTATCGGATGCCGAAGCATCGATGGGACTCTTCTTGCACCTGCAGGCGAAAGCGCTGACGCTTCCCTCCGAAGTATTGGACCAGGTAGCCGAGTGGTTGCAGGAAACATCCCTGCGGTGTCGCGACTTCTTCCTGCAAGTCGCAGCCATCGCTCGGGCCAGCTCTAGCGAGCGCAACACTCGTCTGATAATCAGAGCGCCGACGCCGCCGGAGCCTCTGCGGCCTTTGCCAAACCCACCAAAACTGGCCGCGGACGACGCTCTCGGCATCCTCACCGGCGCAAGCGAGCGGCCGGACGTCCTGGCCGAGTTCGAGGATCGGGCCGAGCAGAAAGAGATGACCGAAATCGTCAGCAACTCCTTCGGCGGCGACGAGACGCCGCTGATCGTCGAGGCCGGTACCGGCACCGGCAAATCGCTGGCGTACCTGATACCGGCGGCGGCGCACGCGCTGGCGTCGGGTGATCGAGTGGTCGTTTCTACGGCGACGATCAACCTGCAAGAGCAGCTCCTGCGGAAAGACCTGCCAGCCGTGAAGTTACTCCTTGAGAAGCGGGGCGATGAGTTCAGGGCGTGCCAGCTCAAAGGGCGACGCAACTACCTCTGCCTATCGCGATTCCAGGCGCTGCGTACGACCGGACCACAGAACGACGCCGAAGCCCAGATCGCCACGCGCATCCTGATCTGGCTTACGCAAACGGAGACGGGAGACCGCTCGGAGCTACGCCTGCGCCCTCGGGAAGAAGCGCTGTGGACCCGCCTCAGCGCCGAGGGCGCTGAGTGCAGCGCCTCGACCAGCCCGTTTGTCGTTGATGGAACCTGCTTTCTGCAGCGCGCGCGTAAGGAAGCGGAGGGTTCGCACGTGGTCGTCGTCAACCACGCACTCCTGCTAGCGAACGTAGCGGCGGGCGGGCAGGCGATACCTCCATACAGCCGACTCATCATCGACGAGGCACACCACCTGGAAGAGGAGGCGACGCGCCGCTTCGGGTTTAGCGCCGGGGATCGCGATCTACGAGATCTGCTCGAACGGTGCAACGCCCTGGCGCCGCAGGTCCAGACCGGCCTCAAGGCGTTAACCCTAGCCCTGGGCCCGCACGCCGAGCTGACCGGCGCAACAAGGGACGTGCGAGAGGCGATCGATGCCGTTCGGCCGCGCCTCGAAGAGTTCGCCAAGCTTCTCGTGGCGTTCATCAAGAGTCATGCCAGCGGCAGGGACGAACCACGCATGTTGATCACGAGAGGAGCGCGCGCTCAGCCGGACTGGTCGGACATCGAGATCGGCTGGGAGAACCTCAACCTCACACTGCGAAGGCTCGCTTTCACACTCGAGCAGCAACAGATGAGCCTCAGTGCACAGGGGGCCGGCGAGATGGTGAACGTCGAAATTCTGCGCACAGAGGTCGATCTCCTGCTGCAAGAAGTTCAGGGAAGCGCCAACGGTCTCGCGCTTGGGATCGAGCAGGATGACCCGCAGCGGATCGTCTGGCTGGAACGCCACCGCGCCGACGGCACTCCCGTTGTATCGTGGGTGCCCCTCGCGGTGGACGAAACGCTGCAAGACCGGCTGTACGCGGATCTACAGACGCTCGTCCTCACCGGCGCCACGCTGGCGAGCGGCGAAGACTTCTCGTATCTGCAGCAACGTCTGGGCCTGATGGACGCGACGACCCACGCACTCGGATCGCCGTTTCAATACGATCGAGCCGCACTCGTACTCCTACCATCTAACATTCCTGAGCCGTCGGAGCCGGGCTACATGCAGCACGTTGCGACCGCAGTGACTGAGATGGCGACGGCCTCCAAAGGACGAGGCCTGATCCTCTTCACCTCCCACGCAGCGCTGCGCAATGCGCATGAGATGGCAGTGGAGCCACTGCGCAAACAGGGAATCGTCGCGCTGGCTCAGGGAATCGACGGCTCGCCACGACAGCTCGTGCGCGCGCTTCAGTCGACGCCGAACTGCGTGGTGTTCGGCACATCGAGCTTCTGGGAGGGCATCGACATTCCCGGTGAGGCGCTGTCCCTCCTTGTGATCACACGCTTGCCCTTCAACGTTCCCACTGAGCCGGTGTTCGCCGCTCGCTCGGCGACATACGACGACCCGTTCCGTGAGTACGCTCTGCCACAATCCATATTGCGATTCAAGCAGGGGTTCGGCCGCCTCATCCGCTCCCGCACCGACCGCGGCGTCATGGCGGTCCTCGACAGGCGCATAACCAGCCGCGAATACGGTCGTACATTCGCAGACGCCCTCCCCGGATGTACGATCAAGACTGTCCCACTGCGGTCGATGCCGTCCGAGGTGACACAGTGGCTGCAATCCGGATCGTCCGCCCCCACCGCCACGCCGGCATGAGGCTGAACGGCGAACGGATCACCCTACGGCCGCAACTCAAAGGCGAAGATCAGTTTAGTCGAGAACTGGTCTCCCAGCTAGGAACCACTTGCAAGGAATCAAATGTCTTTGACCGGCACGTGGTCGTTCGGAAAAGCGATGGGGCGTCGGTCGGCATCGTCGAGCACAGAGTAGCCGACCCGGCGAATGACTGGGCAACGTTCGGCACGATCGTGATGTCGGACGGCCAGCGTGGCTGGGGTTTCGGATCAGAGGCTGTGCATCTCATCGAGGAGCATCTGCTCAAACGAGCGGGCGTGCGGTGGTTTCGAGCTAGAATCGATAAGCGCATCGGTCTCGCTCTCTACTTCTGGCTGCGACGGGGCTACCGTCCCGCGCATCCGGACGAGGCGTTCTGGCCAGCTCACAATTCGGACGATATCATCTCCATGATCCGCATATTGGAGGAGTAGAACCATGAAAGAGATATTCCAGCACACAGACGACCATCTCAACGATTCAATAACGGTGCTCACAGAGCTGTGCAAGCTACCAAGCGTCAGCGCGCAGGGCACGGCGATTGAGCAGACCGCCGAGCACGTTGAGGCTCTGCTGAAGGACCTCGGATTCGAAACGAAGATCTTGCCCAAGCCGAAGGGCAACGAGACGGGCGCTTCCAAAGCACAACCCGTCGTCTTCGCCGAGCTGCAAGGCGAATCGCCTAAGACGCTGATGTTTTACGACCACTACGACGTCCAGCCCGCCGAGCCCCTCGACCTGTGGACTACGCCGCCCTTCCAGCCGACGCTGCGTGACGGAAAGCTGTACGCTCGCGGTGTTTCCGACAACAAAGGAAATATTGCGGCGCGTCTAGCGGCAGTGAAGGCGTGGCGTGACGTCAAAGGCAAGCTACCGTGCTCCATCAAGTTCTGTATTGAGGGCGATGAGGAGATCGGCAGCCCGCAAATGGAGGAGTTCGTCGATGAGCACCAGGATCTGCTTTCGGCCGACGCTTGTCTGTGGGAGGGCGGCGGCGTCACATGGGAAGGCGTCCCTCAGGTGACTCTCGGCGTGAAGGGGCTGCTCTACGTCGAACTCGAGTGCGAGACCGTGAACAGCGATGCGCACTCCTCCTACGCGACGGTGCTGCCCAACGCTGCCTGGCGGCTGGTCTGGGCACTCTCGACGATCAAAAACCGGGAGGAACGCGTCCTCATCGACGGCTTCTACGATTCGGTCCGGCCCGCCACGCCCGAGGAACGGGCGGCGCTCGAGGCGATCCCGAGCGAAGAGGCGGAGACGCTTGAGAGCTACGGCATAGAGCGCGCCGTCGCCGGCGTCAGCGGTTTGGACTACACGACGCGCTACCTGATGGACCCAACCGGAAATATCGACGGCCTCACCTCCGGCTATGAGGCCGAGGGCGCGAAGACTGTCCTCCCGGCCAAGGCCCTGGCGAAGATGGATTTCCGTCTCGTGCCGGACCAGGATCCCGACGAGATCGTGGAGCTGCTAAGAAACCACCTCGCAAGAAATGGATTCGAAGACGTGAAAGTGCGTCTGATCGCCGGTGAGCGCCCCGCGCGTACACCTGTCACCGATCCATTCGTACAGGTCATGCGCGACGCAGTGCGAGCCGCGTACGACGCCGACCCGATCATCCTGCCGACGATGGCGGGGACAGGGCCCCTGCACCCGTTCGTCGACACGCTCGGCCTGCCAACGGGTGACTGCGGAATCGGCTATCCCGACGCGAGGATACACGCGCCGAACGAGAACATCCGCATCGAGGACTATCGGAACGGTACGAAGGCGGTGGCGGCGTTGATCGGCCGATTCGCCGAGTAGGCTAGTGCCCGCGACCGATCGGCGGTTCCGAGGGCGCGCCTTCAGGACTGACGCCGAGACAGCTCGAACAGGCGAACTCCAGCGAAAGGTACTCGTCGTTGACCCAGACGCTGCCGCAATCCTTGCCGTCCGAGTCGTTGCGCAGCCGCAAGTGAAAGCGCTCGTCGCACTGCATACAAAGAGTCGAGTCGGCCTCGGAAACAGCGTCGCCACAGATGTGGCAGGTCATCGTATCGGTATCGGTCATCGGCTCAAGTCACGCAATAGTCGCTCGGCGAAGCGTACTTCGTCGGCCCGCGAACTGACTTCTCCATCCAGCTTAGCAACTCTGATCTGCTTCAGCACTTCACCCACAAGCGGGCCCTCGGATGCACCCAGCGCCAGCAGGTCGTCGCCGTTCAGCACCGCTCGTACTCTGCGAAGCCTGCGAAGATAGCGAGTTACCGAATCCCCCACATCGCTTGATTCGGTCGCTGCGGCCAGACCGAGGAGCGTCGCCGCTGGGAACGGCGACAGGATCTCGACGATCCGGCTGTTCGCCAGGTCGTTCTTCCCGATTTGCGACTCGATAGCGCGGATCGTGGGGACGGCCTCCACGGCTTCCGCCTGCGAGCGACGGAGGGCAACCCGAGTGGCGAACGAATCTACTTCGTGAGGCGCAACGTTCCACGCCAGCAACGGCCAGTACGCCGCGCGAGCGTTTCTTTGGTCGAGCGAACGAGCAGCCTCGAACGACGGGGCGCGATCGGAGTCGAAGCTTAGCGCGCTATGGATAGCCTCTAGCGCCCCGTCGTTCGCAAGCCGAAGCAGACAGCGCTCCGGCGCCGCCTCGCCGAACGTGCGGACAAACTCGTGGTGGATACGGGCGCCACTGATCCCGTCAAGATAGGCGAGGTCTCGCTTGATCCAGGCCTCTGTGTCGCTCTCAAGCCGGAATCCGAAACGCGTCTCGTAGCGGGCTGCCCTCAGAACGCGCGTCGCATCATCACGAAAGCTCTCCTTGTGCAGAGCGCGAATCAGCCCAGCCTTGAGGTCTGCTTCACCACCCATCGGGTCGAGCAACGCACCGCGTCCTGGGCCGTTGAGGGCGATCGCCATGGCGTTTACAGCGAAATCGCGGCGGTGCAGATCGTCGGCGATCGTGCCAGGAGAGACTGACGGAAGAGCGCCCGGCCGGGCGTAGGATTCCGAGCGTGCCGTGACTAGATCGAGAGCGAAGCCGCCCGCCTTGATGGTGGCCGTTCCGAACCGAGGGTGGCGCACTGCCCGCACGCCCTTGAGGTCGGCAAGGGATTCGGCAAGTAGGATCGCGTCGCCCTCCACCACGACGTCCAAGTCTAGAATCTCGCCGCCCAGTAGCAGATCCCGGACCGGTCCGCCGACGACGTAGGCCATCATTCCCAAGTCAGATGCCAGCGCAATGACCTGTTCGGCGAGCTCGCGACCAGCCGAAGGCAGGCTATCGAACAGTTTATCGATGAGTTTTGGTTCTAGTGACGACATTGCCGCCTTATTGTAGAGTCTCATATTGACATGTGATCTTAGCGGCTCATATCATGACCGCTGTAGATACCGAGTGAGACTCTGGCACTGTTGGCCAGTCCCGCGCGGGATTTGGGGAGAAAAAACATGGAATCGGAGCCGCTGGTTGAGGCGGCTCTCTTTGTCGGAGGGTGACTTTTCCTGCTATGGTTAGGCAGTCCACATTGACTAAACCACGATCCATCAGCCACCTTGAGAAAACGCTTGGGATCGAGTTCCGAAACAAGGAACTGCTCCAGCAAGCTCTCTACCACCGCTCGTACCTCAACGAAGCGGACCACGAAGTCGAATCCAACGAACGTATGGAATTCCTGGGCGATGCCGTCCTTGGACACGTGATCTCTGACAAGCTCTACCGCGACTACCCCACCTTGAGCGAAGGGCAGCTCAGCCAAATTAGAGCCCTCCTCGTACGGTGGGATGCCTTGGCAGCAGCCGCAGTGCGTATCGATCTTGGAGCCTACCTTGTGCTGGGCCGCGGTGAAGAGATGTCCGGTGGCCGTGACCGTCCTTCGAACCTTGCCGGCGCGCTTGAGGCGTTCATCGGGGCCGCCTTCATCGACGGCGGCGTAACCAGAGCGCGTAAACTCGTACTCCAACTCTTGAAACCAGACTTGGAGGGGATCGCCAAGAAGGGAATCACGGCGGACAGCAAATCCGAGCTTCAACACATCGCTCAAACACGCTGGCACCAGATACCCACATACCGCGTAATATCGTCAGAAGGCCCTGACCACGCTAAGCTATTCACAGTCGAAGTACTGGTGGAGAATGAAATGCTGGGCCAAGGACAGGGACGTACCAAGAAGCAAGCGGAGTTGAACGCCGCCCGACAGGCGCTGGAGACACTGGCAGCCACAGACTGACGCCGCCACCGTGTATCTTAAGAGACTCGAACTGCAG
>Ga0255057_10001129_pt1 | contig 15261 bp, 10 predicted proteins | sample Cases_109_6_MG_FD_189022 | JGI IMG/M metagenome (GOLD analysis project Ga0255057, IMG submission 189022) | Seawater microbial communities from Amundsen Gulf, Northwest Territories, Canada - Cases_109_6 | ecosystem: Environmental > Aquatic > Marine > Gulf | place: Canada: Northwest Territories... | reverse complement strand
GGAGAAGATGTGTGAGTACTTGGCAATCGGTGTGGCCCATGTCATCAACATTGTCAATCCCGAGGCGTTTTATGTTGGCGGCAAAGTTTTCAAGAGATATCCTGAACTGCTCGATTTGCTGGTGAAGAAAACGGAACTGTTGGTTTTGAGCCCCTCTTTTTCAGCCTGCGAATTTGCTCACGCTAGCGGCGATCTGTCGGATGGCACTGTTGCGACCGTCATCAACTATCTCACAGATTCCCTGGTGCCGAATCTGGATGGTTATGTGACTTCGTCTCGAGCAGGCGATGCACGCAATCAATTTTCGTCAGTGAGTCTTTAGCGTATTGTAGTCGCCCAGAATCCTCGTTTGCGGAATTGCACATTCACGCGATACGCCGCGTACAAGCGACATCACGAGCGCAGATTGGCAGGGTCGCCAGCAGACTGTTTCTGGTGTCTTACGACACCATAGCCTGTTCAATTTCCTTAAAACATCAGACCCAAAACCGAATCGCGAAAAGAGAAAACAAAAACTGAGCTCATGAAGCCGTTAACAGCTATAATTGTGATTGTCGTCCGTAGAACTACCATTATGTGTAGGCAGGCCGGTCTCGGTGTGCACTTTCCGTTCGATGCGGCAATGCGACCATTGACGGCGGCATTTGTTCGGAACAAGAATCTCATGATGAGCCTTTTCATCTCAATAGGCGCCTTGGTTATTTGCTATTGCGCTGTTGCCACGCCCGCAGTGTTCCAGACCAACGATTGCGAACTTGCCGTGGGCTGGAACATCGTTCAAGACGGTTCTGCGAACTCCCGGAACTCGTTCACTTGCGAGCTGATTCTCACGAACACAGGAGGTCGGACTCTCGGTGGCGGCGGTTGGCAACTCTACTTCAACTTCTGCCGGAAAATCATCCCAGAAAGTGTCAGTGAGACCGTTCATATAGTCCATGAGAATGGCGATTTATTTCGATTGGAGCCTAGCAGCAAATTCGTTCCCCTCCATCCAGGTACGAGCCGCACGTTTCGATTTCAAACAGACTTTTGGGTGATCAAGGAAAGTGATGCGCCAAGCGGTTGCTACCTGGTTATGGAGGACGAATTAGGTCGGGGAAAAACTGTTGCGGCTATTGACCATGTAACGGTCGGGCCGATAGTCACTAAGCAGCAGACGACGCGAACTTCCAATGATCAAGTCGCAGTGCCCACTCCGAATTCGCGTTACCGCGCAAACCTTGCTCTTGGACAAAGTACAGTCCCGGAATTCGACGGCATTGTGCCCTCTCCTGCAGTCTTCAAATCGCACCGCGATACGATCGTGTTGGATCGCGAAACAGTGATCTATGCTCCGGAACAGTTGGAATCCGAGGCAGAATACCTTGCCGATGCTCTTGAACTTCTGCTAGGAGCCAAACTTCGGATTTCTAAAGAGATACCGAAATCCGATAAGATCATCGTTCTTTCCGTCTCGGACCTTTTAGTTGATGGCCAACAGAAGACTTCTGGAGATCATGCCTACCGGTTAAGTGCTCGGGAAAACACGGGCGTTGCCATCGTTGGTACTGATGCCACGGGAGTATTTTATGGAATTCAGAGTTTGCGGTCACTGTTACCTATCAACGTCTACAGGCAACCAAGCGACAAAATATCGTTTCGTGCAGTAGAGATCGAGGATGCACCGCGATTTCGCTACCGAGGCTTACATCTCGACGTCGCCAGAAACTTCCACAAGCCGAGTTCTGTGAAAAAACTATTGGAATTGATGGCTTTCTATAAGCTCAACAAATTCCATTTCCATCTGACGGACGACGAAGGTTGGCGTCTGGAGATTGCGGGACTACCGGAGTTAACCGAAGTTGGCGGTCGGCGCTCACACTCCGAGAATGGCGAACAGTCGCTGCCACCATCGTTTGGTTCTGGTCCATATGCGGAGTCGGAAGGGTCCTACGGGAGTGGTAGCTATTCTCGACAGGAGTATATCGACATACTGCAGTATGCCGCCGAACGTCACATAGAGGTGATACCTGAAATTGACCTGCCGGGTCACGCTCGGGCGGCTATCAGGGCGATGGATGTGCGCCACCAGCGCCTTCTTGCCAAAGGGCTGGATGAAGAGGCTCGCAAGTTTCTCCTCCACGATCCTGGCGATGACTCAAAGTATGAATCGGTCCAAATGTGGAATGACAATGTCATCGACGTTTGCCAGGACTCGACATATGCGTTCATCCGGCATGTGATCATTGATATTAAAAAAATGCATGCTGAGGCAGGGCTCACACTCTCCACAATGCACTTGGGAGGCGATGAAGTCCCACAGGGCGTGTGGCAGAAGTCTTCTGCTTGTCAGCAATTGCCTGACGCAGTGGATGGCAGCCAAGTGACGGCGGAAAAGGAGGCAATGAGCCAATTCATTGAAAAGGTTTTTGATCTTCTCGCCGCCGAGGATATCACGGCTGCAGCCTGGGAAGAGGTATTCCTGAACGGAGACAAGAAAGCACGAACCAGCCGCGATATGTCGCGCAACCATTTCAAAGGCCCGAATTTCCGATGTCATGTCTGGAATAATGTATGGGGCTGGGGCCGGGAAGATGTAGCTTACCGCTTAGCGAATGCCGGCGTTAATGTCGTTTTGTGTAATGCTACACATTTGTACTTCGATCTTGCTTACAACAAGGATCCCCGTGAACCCGGTTACTATTGGGCAGGGTTCGTCGATACGAAGGCTCCCTATTCTTTCGCGCCGATGAGCTACCTTGCGAAGACTCGCAAGGACTTAATGGGGAAAGAAATCTCTCAAGACGCTATTGCACAGTTTGTAGAACTGACCGAGGAAGCTGAACAACACATATTGGGAATTCAGGGACAGTTGTGGGGCGAGAATTTGAAGGGAAGAAACGCTTTGGAATATATGGCTTTGCCAAAGTTAATCGCACTTGCTGAACGTGCGTGGGCCGAGCAGCCCGATTGGGCCAGCGATTCGAACCTTGAAACATGGCCTTCCAAATTGCAGGTCGCATGGAGCAATTTTGCAAACCTACTTGGTGCGCGCGAGCTGCCCAGGCTCGACTACCTGGAAGGCGGCTTCTATTACCGCATCCCAGGTGTCGGCGCCGTGATTGAAGACGGCGTGTTGAAATCCAATGTCGCTTTTCCGGGGCTCACGATTCGATATACCGCTGACGGCAGCGAGCCCAACGTAGACTCTCCAGTGTACACGAAACCTGTCCAAGTCGGCAACTTTGTCCAGGTAAGGGCTTTCAATAGTGTTGGCCGCGGCGGTCTTTCCTCCGAGATTCACGAGCGGACTTCGCCGTAAGCGATTTGTAGAAAATAAACCTGGCGGTCCAGGAATGGAGAGAAATCTAATGATAATTTCGGTTGCTCGATCCGTACTAATTGCCTCACTTGCTTTAACAGCAACGCTGCTCGTAGTAGGCCGTTCGCCGGCAGTGGACCTCGTCGGATATGTGCCATATTACCGGTTGAGCAGTAACTATCTCAATAATATTCTTCCCGATCAACTTTCTATCTTGGATGAAGTTCGGTACTTCGGTCTGAGCGTCAATAGCTCTGACGGGATTTCTTCGCTTTCGGGAAGTATCAACTCTCAAAAAAACAATATCGCTACGATCAAAGGAATTATCGACAGCCTGCCGGTCGATGAGCGTCCCCGGCTGAATATCACTCTAGGAGGCGCGGCCGTCGACTCTGTTTTCTCGACCATTGCGGCCAGTTCGTCGCTGAGGACTGCGCTTGCCCAGAATATTGATGCTTTGCTCGGCGAGACGGGCGCGACCTCTGTGGACATCGACTGGGAACATCCGGACGCGGGCATTGAACGAACCACGAATTATCCGGCGCTGCTGAAGCGGATTAAGCAAGAGGTCGGTGCCAGCAATCGCGTCTACGCCACGGTGGCCCCCTCGGTGGTAATCTCCAATAGCGTGCTTGCGGGGCCGGATGCTATCGATGGCATTTCCCTGATGACCTACGATCTCGGCTGGTGGGGTAATGATCCCAGCAACCCCAACGATGGGGAGCATTCGCTCCATGAATATGTCGAGGATGCCATCAAAGCCTGGACTGACCCGATCAGCGCGAACTCGCAGCGCCCGTGGGTCTGGACGAATAGTTCTTGGGGTAACGATGTGCCTGCCGATAAGCTGGGGGTCGGTTTGCCCTTTTATGGTCGTGACATTTTCGGAAGCGACGCTTACACGTACGCTGAACTAGCGAGCAGTGGTACACCCTTGGGCAATGGCTATTATTCATTCTCCGGTCAAACGGTTTGGATTCCCGACCAAGCGACGATCGAAGACCGGATCCAGTTGGCTCATGACGAAGGATTGCAGGCGATTTTCATTTGGGAGATAGGACAAGACCTTGATTCCGATAACGCGAATTCCATGCTCAGGATCGCCGAGAATAAGCGAGCCAGTTTGATAACCGTAGTACCAGGAGATTTTAACGGCGATGGAACCGTTGATGGAGATGATTTATCGCAGTGGGAAGAAGACTTTGGCATCAACGCCGACAGCGACGCCGACGACGACGGCGATTCCGACGGCAATGACTTTCTCATCTGGCAGCAGAATGTCAATCTTCCCGGCGGTTTGGCCGCGGCGAGCACCGCGGTGCCCGAGCCGGCTTCAGTGTTGCTGCTTTGTGTCGGTTTCTTGTCGTTTAGTGCTCGTTCTCACATCTTGCGATTCTGAGCGCAGATATTATTGGCTTGGAGCATGGTTTCCAAAAGATTTATTTGTGTACGTAAGCTCGTGTTCTAATTCATCAACACAGGGTGTCATATGTCCCTAAGAATCTATCCAGCAATCTGTGCGACAGTCGTTGTTCTGCTCCTAGCCTCCTCCACATTGGCCCAAAAGGTTAATACGGCCGGTTATCTTCCCCATTGGGAAATGGGTGGCTCATATTTTAACAATCAGTTCGAAGATCAAGCACAGCTACTAGACAATATTACCTACTTCGGTGAGTTCCGATTTCGATCCGATGGAACGATTGCAGTTGGTAACAATGGCCCGGGCGGATCTGGAGGTTCCTCGGTACTGAACATGCCGAATGTTAACGATCCCGGCACCTGGACGTTGAACCTAAGCGACAGTCGCATTAGCCGCATGCCTGACGTTTACAACAAGGTAGCCAGCGTTTCTCCCTCCACAAGCACGAGCTTTACCATCGGCGGGTGGGAGAACAGCACCAACTTCCACGTCTTCACCGATGGCACGGGCGCCGGTTCGAAGGCCGCGTTTGCTGCCCAACAGGTCCGAAAGATATTTGACCTCTCTGGGGGAAAACTTTCGGGTATCGACCTCGATTGGGAAGACGGCTGTAGCATCGCCAATTGCCCGCTGATGGAGAGCAATTCAGGTTCCTATGGCAACTTGACCACAGCGATTCGCAACATCTTGCAGGCAGGCGAAACCCAAACCGCTTTTATCCAGGACTTCCGTTACAACGCCGGTGCGGCGATTATCGACAACATCGACTCGTTGCGACTAGCCACGTACGACGCTCCTCACGCGGATCCCACTGGACACCATACTTCGCTCACCGCTGCGATGACGATCGCCAATGGCTGGATGAACCACCCGAACGGCTATGACAAATCGAAGCTCAGCATCGGCAGCGGCTTCTACGGCCGAACACTTTCCAATCCGTTTGGCGGCCCGAGCAGCACTTTTAGTTCACTCGATTCCTCACATAGATCTAGTACGGGTGAATGGTTGGATGATGCGGACACGGTTTACAACGGCCAAGGCTATGACGGGCCCGACAGCATTGCAGCCAAGATCGATTTCATTCGAGACGAAGGCTTGAATGAAATCTTCGGCTGGGAACTAGCAAACGACAACCGCAGTACGGTTTTGGACAACCTAGGTCGTTCTCACTACCTGGCACTTACGCAAGCCATGCATGACGCGGCAGCATCTGTCGAACCAATCCCCGGGGATTTTGACGATAATGGCGTGGTCGATGGGGCGGACCTTGGCCAGTGGGAAAGCGATTATGGCGTAAATGGTAACTCCGACGCCGACGGCGATGGTGATTCGGACGGGTTCGACTTCCTCGTTTGGCAACAGAACTTGACCTCAGCCGGTGGCTTAGCCGCATCAGTCGCGTCGGTGCCTGAGCCGGGTTCTTTGGCTCTGGTCGCATGGGGGTTGGCCAATTGCTGTGTCGGTCGGCGGCGGCTTAGACGAGCTCGCTGATAGAGAAGGGTATCGCGGGTGGTAGTGAAGTGACCGGAAACCAATTTAGCTTGCCTTACCAAAGAATCTCGCAACCAGTTGCTCTTGTGGAGGTTGGCTGAGGCGGCTACCTAGGACCCCCGCGATTAACGAAACGGCAAATCCCCAAATTAAGGGGTCGAGTTCTAGGACGTTCAACGGCCGTGGCATGCCGTGGATGATATACCCGGCAATATAGAGTCCCAAATACACCATGAAACCTGAGATCATGGCCGCCGCCGCTCCCACGCCGGTCGTCCTTGGCCCATAGAGAGCCATTGCCACGGGAACGAGAAACGAGACCGAGAGTCCCCCGCCGGTGAAGACGATCAGGTATTGCATAAAGCGAGGCGGATTGACCGCCCCCACAGTGACAATCAATCCGATCAGGATCATGCAGAAATAGCTTATCCGCTTGATGCGCTTTTCAGAAATAGTTGGACTAAAGTTGCGCTGGTAGATATCTCGAACGACCGATGAGGAAATCATCAGCATGAAGCTGTCGACCGTGGACATGGCCGCGGCAAAGGGGGCCGCAACCAATAAACCCGCCAACCAGGGCATACGAGCGGCTTGAGAGATATGAAACGAAAGCACGGGCATAATACGATCGGGCGTATGGTCCAATCCCGGCACAATCACGCGGGCACTACAAAAAATGATTACCAGTGAGAAATAGATGACTCCGAAATAGAGCGTCAGCAGCGCGATCGATTGTTTCAGCGTTCGTGACGTACGAAACGCCATCAGGCGGACCATGTTGCCCGGCTGCCCTGTTCCAGAGAGCGGCCAGTAAACGAACATAGAAATTGCCAACCCCAATGACAGGAAGCCAGCGGGGTTAGTAGGACTGGGGCCTGGACAGCGCAGATAGGCGCCCTCCTTGTCGGCGCCGTAAGCATACGGCTCAAAGTCATCCAACACCGGTTTGACATGCTCAGGCAGTGGCAGGATCGATGCGGGCACCAGGCTGCTCTGTTGACTTGGCCCAATCAACTCCACCGTTTTCACGTGTCGCGTCGCGGTTGCCCCTGCCAAAACGACGGCCGCCTCATTGGTGCGAAACAACCGGCGCTGGCCGGTCGAATCGTCTGCTACTTCAAACCAGGTTTCCGACGCAATCCGAATCGTCCTTGGCACAGGCTGGTCTGCAGAAAACTGCACCCGTCCCAGCCGGGGAGGCACCTGCTTGGCGACTTCAGCTGTCGCCGTGGACAGTCCGCCCGCTTGTTGAAGAGTGAGGAACAGCAACACCGCGATGCCTCCGAGCATGATAAATCCTTGCAGGACGTCGGTCCAAACCACTGCGCGAAAACCACCAAACGTGGTATAGAGTACAACCAGGGCGGCAAAAAAAATGAGACAGACTAAATACTCCGCATCAACCGCGGTAAACAGACCTGTGCGGCTCTGCAGCGAAGTAAGCCAGGTAGTGACTATGCCAAGGGAGTTCGAGCCGGCCAACAACTGTTTGAGGATCAAACTCGCCAGCTTAAACTGAGGAATCAGATAGAGTGACAGGAGAAATACAAGCAGCAACGAGGCGAGCACTCCTAATCGCGGACTATCAAAGCGTTCGCGCAGGATATCTGGCAGCGTAATCGCACCGGTCTTGCGAGAGATTTGATTGAGTCGTTTACCCAACAGCCCCATGGCGCACAGAGGTACAACCATGTAGCTGGATATCCACAGGGCGACGCTCCAGCCATGCGTGTAGATGAGAGAGGGCACCCCCGCGAACGAACCGGCCGAGGCACTGGTGGCGCCGAATGTCATTGTGAAGGCGAGCACACCAAGCCCCCGGCTGCCGAGAAAGTATTCGCCTAGAAACGATCGACCAGAGCGCGCCCGGTGCGAGAACCACGCCAGGGCAAGCACAACGACCGTGTAGAGGCCAAAGGTAATTATCGCGGATTGGGACGACGTCGGAGACGCGGCCAGCAGTAGCTTAGTCATGGGTTCCCACTCCCTGGTCGTCCGCAACCGAGCCGTCGACGAGCCGATCGTCCGTGATCCGCCAAAAGGCGAAAGCGATTGAGACGAGCGTCGCAGTTCCCCACGGGACCGCGATCCCCCAAAATGCCCATGCCGGAATGCCGAATATCAAACTTGTACGGGCATCGCTGCCGTAGCCGTAGCAGTACGAGTAGCCAACGGTCCAGACCATGAAGACTGCCCCGACCACCAGTATTTCGATCGCCTCGCGAAGGCTATGTTTCCACACCACGTCGGAAGACGAGCCATTGAGTGGAGTTTCAGTGGCGGGCTGATGTTTTGGAGGGTCCACGGCAACATTCCTCTAGAGATGCGGATGAGGTTGGAGTTCGTCAGGAGTCGCCATCTTACAGATCGCCGACGGTGCGTAGGATCGCGGCTATCACAACACCCAAATCTAATGGGGATCGCGAACCATTGAACCCTAGCGCCAGAATTTACTAGAAAAAACCTGTGCCTTCCGTTGAGCTCCCTCGGTACGTTACCGCGCAGGAATCGACAAACGCGTCTGGCAAGACTTATCTTACGCGTAATTCGAAACGGCGTTTAATCGAATCTGGCCAGATCGGTGACGATTTCGCACAGCGCCTCGCAAACGATGTCAGCTATCTGCTTTCCTTTTTCAGCGGTTGCCTGCAAGGGTTCGCCGTAAGCGCCATTGGAAGTCATCTGCTTCATAGTTCGATAGAGTACGGCTCGCGGCGAGCGGATCAGATCACCCTCCGCCCACTTATAGGTTGGCAGATTGGCACGAGGCTGCCTAGCTTCCAGCCGCACGAGTTCTGGTGCGATATGCAGCATGAGCGACGTCTCAAATTCTCCAGCGTGACCAACGCCTCCCCGCCCGGATTTATTGAGGGCGAGCAATGCGTCGGGCGCCACGCGCCACCAAGTAGCTGCGACGATCTGGCAGTCGCCGTGGGCGGCGCCAAACCGTTCGACTAGCACCTGACAAGCCCCCTGATTGCCTCCATGGGCATTAAGCACTAGAAAACTCCGGAAGCCGTGACACGCCGCAGAACAGAGATACTGCTCAGCAACGTTTAGCAACGTTTCGTGGTTCAGCGTTAAGCTGCCAGAGAAATCCATATGATGTTGAGAATAACCCACGGCGATCGTGGGCAAAATCAACACGGCCTTTCCCAGCCGCCGGTCAATCTCCTTGACATAAAACTCGGCGATCATCCGATCGGTCGCCAGAGGCAAATGGGGACCATGCTGCTCGATCGCTGCCACAGGCAGAATGACCGGCGTACGACGGTCTATCTGGTCAAAATCCGTACTAGTGAGTTCTTGCCAAATCATACCCGCTTTGCCGCCCACATTTCGATTTCCACGAGGAATCCCGGCAGCAAGGCTGCCCCAATCGTGGTCCGTACTGGCAGGGGTACCGGAATCATTTCCGCATAAATGGCGTTAAACCGCAGCCGCTCCTCTAGATCAGTCATACAGACATTCACCTTGAAAACATCAGCAAACGTACAGCCGGCCGTCTCCGATTGTCGACGGCAATTTTCAAGTGTATAGCGGGCTTGCACTTCGATTGTTTCCCCAACGACGTTGCCCTGCACGTCGACCCCCACTTGGCCAGAGATAACAACTAGCTTGCCGGAATCGACTTCTAGCACTGGCGAGTATGGCCCAGCCGTGGCATATTGGCCAACTCCTTCTGGAACACGCTTGGTGTGGTGAGAAAGCTGCGGTCTGTATGTGTTTTGCAGGTCGCGTATCAATCAATCGCTTCGGTATTCTCGCTGGTCAGTTTGATAGTTTTGCACTGCTTCACAGTCTAGTTCCACTCCCAGCCCCAATCCTGCTGGCAAGCTAGCGTATGGGGGATGTATGTCAAGGGGGCTAGTCAATAGATCGTGTTCGCGTATCAATCGACCAAAGATGTCGGAAGGCCAATCGCAACTTGAAGCCGCCGAGCATTGATGCAAGTACATAGCTTCTAAAATGCCCAGGTCGATTTCCGAACCATGCCAGCAAGGCAGGTTTGCCGCAGCCGCAATGTGATCAAGCTGTTGAAACCCTGCCAAACCACCATTGAAGTTAAACCCATCAACGGCAGAAAGTCGCAACGCGGCGACTGCATCATGCACACGCTGTCCGTGGTAGATGTAGGGAAGAGAGACGTGCAGCACAATCGGGATGGGAGAATACGATTTCAGTTGTGCATATTCGTGAAGCATCCACCGGGGAAGCGGGTCTTCCAGGCACAATACGTTACCCACGTTCCGCAGGCCATCGATTCGTTTGCGTGCTTCGGCCGGTTGTTCCCATCGCTCATTCGGATCTAAAATCACCCGCATACCTGGGGCGTGTTCCGCAATCTCGGTGCACCAGCCGACGACATCATCCTCAAGTGAACATTTGAACTTAATGCAATCAAAACCCTGTGAATGATACTGCTCAACCAGCGATCTGATTTCCTGCAGCGCACGATGGCCAGACCAGGCACTCACCCAGATTCTTTCCCGGACGGGTCCACCGAGTAAATCGACCAGCCTTAAGCCGTGTATCTTGGCATAGGCATCCCAAATTGCGCATTCGAACCCGTCATACTCACGACAATGGGCAATTGGCAAGCTACGTCGAGAGAGATTCTCAATCTCTTTGCCGATGAGGTTCCTTGCTATATTTTCCACGACGCGCCAATCGTGGTCGCGATAAAACTCACCTAGCCCGACCGTACCGTCGTCGAGGTGCAATTCGAGGATAGCCTTTGGCAACTCATCGAATTGCTTACTCCACGCTGGCTCGCCAGCGACGGGTAGTTTATGGAGAGGTTGGTCAACACCCGCACCATTGATGGCTCTCGGATGAGCAGGGACCAAGACTTCGGTGACTATAATACGTTCGATGCGAATCATATCTGACATGGAGAAGAAACGTTACATTTTCGTCTGGCCCCATTGGCTGTCCAAACAAATGGGGTCCGCCTCAAGGAGCCTTCTGAAACAACTTCTCATGAGCCGATTCCTGCAAAGGATTGCGGCCGTCTGGCATTCGGTCGGCGGCGATCTGCCAAAAGAAGATGCCCCGGAATCCTTGTTTCACAGCCCATTCGGTTTTGATCGCAATCGACTCACTATCGTCGTAGCAGATGATCTCTGACCTATCCGGGGCAAAGAGCCAGGGATTCTTGGTTTCATCGTCCCATTTCCGTGTCCAACTCTGTTCGTTTAGCAACTGATCGATTTGATTGTAGTTAACGGAAGGCCTGCTCGGCTTGGGTGCGCGTGCGGTAGAAACATATGGCTCGCCAACGGCAAACACGCGCCCGTAGAGAGGAATACCCAATGCCAAACGTTCCGCTGGCAACCCTCGTTCTTCAAGGAGATATTTCATTGTCAATTCTATGGAGAGAACGTTATCTCCGGGCAGCTTGGCGGAGGCAAACAAAGGAGAATGATGGCCGGCGAAATCAGTCCAGCCACCGACATAGTCGTAGGTCATGACGTTGATCCAGTCCATGGTCTCCAACAGAAACTCATTGCTCAGCCACTCCAGCGTTCTGGGATGGGCCGCCGCGGCCATCGTGAGCAACATCGAACGGTTTTTCTTTTCACCTAGTATGTCAAGTAGTTTACGGAAACGACGCGTTAGTCGCTCAAAACCGACGATTTCGATGTTTGTGTCTGGGTATTCCCAGTCCAAGTCGATGCCGTCATAGTCATATTCGTCTACGATAGCCATCACGGCCGTTACATAACGATCTTCGGACTGCCGATCGAGCGACATCGCAGCAAAATTCTCGTCCCACCCCCAGCCCCCCAGGGAAACTAGCACCTTCACACCGGCCTTGTGTGCCTCACGCGTCAACTCATGGTTGGGCACCTGTTCCCTAGTTACCAGCGATCCGTCCTTTTCCGCCACGACGAACGCGTGGCAGAGATGGGTATACATACTGTAATTGATATCTTTGGGCATGCCGGCAACGTAGCCCACGAAGACCTTGTCAGATGCGCCCTCATTCGGAGCAGCTGAAGCAGAATTGGCGCCCATGATACAAAAGCAAGTGCAAAGGGCGGTCGCAAGATTTGCTGATCGCATTATTTGGATTCCTTAAACAAGTGAGTGAACCGGTGGATCTGAAATTGGTTCTATTCAATTCTCAACTTTCCAAAAAGCTTAAACAGGAAATAGGTGCTGATCAATGTAATGCCACCTAGAACCGCGGCTTGAATTCCTTGGCCATACAGGAGTGCTCCAATCGTGAACAATGAACAATAGACGGCGACACAACCAAGAAAGACACACAAGACTTGCACTGGCATTTCCCACGCTTGGCCATGGGTTTTTTCATCGATCCTATCCCCGTCGGCTCTTGCCTCAGCAATCACTTTGGCCCACCCAGGTCCACCGGGATGACACTTGCGGACGAACTTGCGTAGCGTTTCTTGATCTTCCGGCCTGGTCACGAAAGTGCCAAACACCCACGCGACACTCGTAGCGGCCACACCAATCAAGAGTTTCATGGTGAAACCGTCGATCGGTCCCCGAGCGACCGTATCATCTTCAACAAACAAGACAAGGGTGAAGGCGAGTATGGCTGATACTGCCATTGCGAATATCTCAGACCAAGCATTGATCCGCCACCAGAACCAGCGCAACAGATAGATGGCTCCGGAACCGGCGCCAGAAAGAAGTAGGATGTTGAATGCCTGGGTTGCACTTGTCAGCATTAGCGATAGTCCGCCCGCTAGGACCATAAGCACAACCGTACAGATACGCCCCATTCTTACCATGTCAGTTTCCGAGGCGTCGGGTTTGACAAAACGCTTGTAAAAATCGTTTACCGCGTAAGAAGAGCCCCAGTTAAGGTGCGTTCCGATGGTCGACATGTAGGCAGCGATAATTGAGGCGATCACCACGCCCAGATACCCAGGACTCAGTTTGGAGATCATCGCCGGATAAGCGATGTCGTGTGCGATTACCGATTCACTGACATGAGGAAAAGCGGCCTGAATGTCTGCTACCTCAGGAAAACAAACCAACGAAGCCAGCGCGACGACAATCCATGGCCAGGGACGCAACGCGTAGTGTGCGAAATTGAAGAGTAGAGTAGCACCGATCGCATTTTTCTCGTCTTTAGCGGCCAACATTCGCTGCGCAATGTATCCACCCCCCCCCGGTTCCGCCCCGGGATACCAAACGGACCACCATTGCACGGCGATCGGGATAAGTAGCAGCGGCACCCACTGGCTTGGATCGGAGAAGTCGGGGAAGAAATCGATCTTACCTACTACCTGAGCTTCTTGCAGTAGATCGCCCATGGAGTAGTTGCTCACAAACTCTGTGGCTTGGTCCGCTGCGATCGTACCAGCATCTACGGCATTGGCCGCCGCCACCTTGCCAGCCTCCCCCAGGGCGATGACGGCAGCATAAACAGCACCGAACATGGCAATGCTGTACTGGAAGAAATCGGCCCAAATACAACCTTTCAGACCTCCTAGCGTCGCATAGATCACAACACCAAGCGAGCCATAGAGCACACATTCCCACTTTTCGGCGCCAAACATAAGTGAACCATACTTAATGATGGCCAGCGTAACCGACGCCATGATCAAGACGTTAAAGAAGACCCCGAGATAAATGGACCGAAAACCCCTCAGGAACGAAGCCGGTTTGCCGCCGTAACGGAGTTCATAGAACCCGAGATCGGTCATCACTTCGCTACGACGCCACAGCTTGGCGTAGATAAAAACCGTCACCATTCCGGTAATCAGAAACGCCCACCAGGCCCAGTTTTTGGATACGCCGTTTTCACGTACCATCCCCGTCACCAGATTGGGCGTATCAGCAGCGAAGGTGCACGCCACCATCGATATGCCCAACAACCACCATGGCATACCCCGACCACCCAGGAAGAACTCCGTCGAACTCTTCCCCGCCGATCGAGAGGCGACTAGCCCGATTCCGATCACCACAACGAAAAAAGCTGCGATAATCCCCCAGTCGATCGTGTGTAATTGCACTGCGAAATCTGCGAGGAGAACAACAGTGTTCGGCAATGGCAAGAGGCAACTCCTCCGGAGTGTTAGATCTAACGAACTACCAAAGTATGTGTGAGGCTACCCTACCATACCGCACAGTGAATCGATATCTTATTTCTACTGAACACACCTTTCGAACTTTTCTTGTCTGCGATAACATGTCGCCAAGATGTGCAGTTTCGCTGCTACGGTGCTGTGAACGGTGCCAAGACTCTCGTGCATCGTGTTTCGGAAATAGCCCTGTATCCTCTTGCGATTCATGCTTAAAGGTGACGATCCATTCACTTTCGAAGGCCTGAGTGAAGTGAATAGACCATCACAGGTTTGCGTTCCTTGCAGGTATTGAACCTTCTAGAGTTGTTCGGCGGCGGACGATAAAACCGGCGCAGAACAATGCCTATCTTGTCTTTCATACCTCCGATGATTCCTCAACCAAACGGATTTATTGAGAGCTAAAACAAACTATTTCGCTAATGAGTATGTCTTGCATCTCCCAGTGAGGAAGTGGTATATATTAAACGATATCCATAAATTTGCAAGCTTCTTTCGGCTGAGGCCTTCTGAGGTGGACCCCAAAAAACTGGACAGCTAGATAAGGTGTAGAGCCCTTTGTTGAGGCCAATCCCTGTGAAGATGGGAATCCGACTGACCAATGAAAAAAAGATGCAAATCGCGCGCAACAATGGGTAGCGCCAAACGGTACTCAATGAATGAACTAATGGGTGTGGCCTCGCTAGCCCTGTGTGGGGGCTGGCGGGCCGCTCCCCAACTGACAGCACTTTAATCAACCCCAATTACTGTCCAACCATTGGGGTCCACCTCAGATAGCCATGCACCACCGCCGATGTTGGGAGCCAAATTGGTGTTTCCCGTTTACGTTTACTCTTTTGGCATGACGCAACTTTCGGTTAATGACGCTTTGGGTCCGGCAAAGGTGACTCAAATGACGTACGTTTGCACTTTCTTTCAGCCAAACAGGCTGCCCACCCCGTCATCCTCCACGGCCACGTGCAGGTAGCCGCTGGTGATGCTGACGT
>Ga0255057_10001127_pt1 | contig 15267 bp, 12 predicted proteins | sample Cases_109_6_MG_FD_189022 | JGI IMG/M metagenome (GOLD analysis project Ga0255057, IMG submission 189022) | Seawater microbial communities from Amundsen Gulf, Northwest Territories, Canada - Cases_109_6 | ecosystem: Environmental > Aquatic > Marine > Gulf | place: Canada: Northwest Territories... | reverse complement strand
AGGTGGCGCAAAACATCGCGAGCGACGCCCCCGACCCGACCCTGCCCGTGGGCGAGGAGGCCGACGCCGATCTGGCCGCGCTCTGCGACGCCTTGAAACGAGAAAACCCCAGACAGGCCGAGCGGTTGGACGAGATCGCTCGAATGCGTCGCGCCCAAGCCGGCCTCGGCGAGCACCAAGGCGAGCACACCGAAAAGATCAAGGCCCTGCTTCTGGCCGGCTTGGCTGGTTGGGCTAACGACCTGGAGGGCGAGTTCGCTGGCCGGAAAGACCGCGCCATCCTGGTGCAGATCTGGAACGGCACCCCCATCGTCGATGGCGAAGGCAATCACTTCATTGGGCCGAAACGACCAACGTCCCCACATTCGGCCACCGTCGACGACTTCATCCGCCACCTCAAAAATGAGAACGTCGAAGGGTTTTTCGACTTCATGTACAAGGACAGCGGAGACAAGGTGACCATCGGCATCGGCAAGAACCTGACTGATAACGGCGGTGCCGATGAGGCGGTCAAGTTGCTCACCGGCAAGGCCTTCAGCATCTCGACGAAGGAGTTTTCCTCCGGACAACAGATTCGGGAAGCCTACACAACCGTTCTCAACTCACCGCTGAAAAATACTGGGAGAGGCGCTAAGGACGCCAAGAAATTCAGCCCCCTGACCGATGTCCGTATCTTAGAGGCCGATGCGCGCACGCTCGCGGTGTCGCACTTCCAACAAGAACGCGGTAGGTCAAAGTCCATCGATAGTCGCGACCACTACCCCGACTTCGACCACGTGCCGAAAGGGGCTCAGCTTGTCGCCTTCGACATCATCTATAACACTAACGGCAAGGAGTTCGACAAATTCAAGAAATTCAAAAAGGCCTACAATCGGCGCGACTGGGCGCAGACGAACATCGAGCAAAGAGGGGAGAACCGCGGCAATAATAAAGCGAGAATGGGAGTTATTGGGCGGCTCCTGCAATCCGCATCGGAACTGCATCCCTTCTTCATCGACTTCGACGCCAAATCTGGCGAGGGTATCGACATCAACAGTATCGATTGTCCCTAGGCTGGACGGCATTTAGCCAACCTACGGTCCGGGGGAGGATCTCTTTCCTTCTCCGGACCGCCGGCCTCACGGTACGTCGTCGAGGAACTCCAAATCGAAGTCGTCGAAGTTGATCACCCGGAATATGTCCAGCGCCGGGTCGTAGTTCAAGACCAAAGGCATGAAGCGGTCATAAGCGTTGCCGCCCTTTAACTTTTCTACGACCATCACCACCAGAACCAAGCCCTCAGCCTCGGGAAGGCCGCCCACGCCCAGGACCGTCAGGGTATGGGTAGCGTCTTCTCCCTCCACCACAATCTCCGGCGCGAAGTGGAAGCCTGCCGTCTCCTGCACATCGCCTCGCACCGTCACCGACCATAGCCGGTCGAGCACATCGCTGTCGGCGCCGCCACAATACTGTTCGAATGTCGATATCCAGGCGGGCGGTGGGTGATCGTCCTCTTTGCATACGGACCACGCCCAGGAACTCCAGGAGAGTCCGGGGTCAGGCCACCAGGGATCTTCGATGATTTGGTCCCCGGCGTGCGGGCGCCCCCAAATCTTGCGGGCGTTCTCCACGTGCGGGGTGTCCGACAGCTCGGCGATCAGGTTACGCTGGACGAACTCGCTGGGCGATTGCCCGAATACCACCGGCGAGAGGCGCAGTACCGTCGCCCGATCGCCCCAAAAGGTGGGCACCTCCGCGAAGTCCCCTTCCAACGGCCGCAGTCGTATCAGGTGCTCCAGCGCCAGGCATTCATAGAAGCGTTGGACGCGAAGCCAATAGTGGCTCAAGTGGGATCCGTACCAGTCAAGTTCCAAGGCGGGGCGCGGACGCAGGCCGGCGCGGTAGGCGGCCAGAAGTGCTGTGCAGCTCTCCACTCGCAACGGCGCCGGCTCCGGCGGCGGCGGGGGTATCTCGACCGGCCACTTGTCGGCGTCCGGCGAGGACCAGTCGATCTCCGCCAGGCTTATGTCCCTCGCGGCCACTAGCGACCAGATCCGCAGCTTCACCGACCAGTCCTCGCCGAACAGCAGGAAGGCCCGCTCGCGCCAGTCGGGCTCCTGGCGGATCGGGTCGTCCTCGTCGATCCACCAAGCATGGAACGGCCCCTCATAGCGCCGGGCCGCCTCCTCCGGCGTGGTCAGGCCAAGCTCCGGGTTGATCCAGATGCCTGGGGTGGGGCCGCTCTCCCCGGCCGGCGCGGGGCCGGCGCCCGAAAGACAGGTCACGAAAGCGGCGACAAGAACGACGGCAAGGGCACGCATGGGGGCAAGAACTCCAAAAGCACCGGACCCGCAACGATAGAGCGGAGGCCCCAGCCCCGCAACCGGGCCCTACTACGGGCGGAGCGGTCCGCGGTGCCTTTAGTCGAAGCGGTCGATGATGGTGAAGCCCAGCTCCTGGAATTCGTTCAGCCGCTCCAGGGTCCGCGCGCCTTCGGCCAGATCGACCTTGCGTCCGACCAGGCGCGCCGGGTCGATGCGACCATGCTCGATCATCGCCAGGAGGTCGGCGAAGCGGTGCGCGGCCATGGCGTGGCTGCCGACGATCTCCAGCTCCCAGGCGACCATCCGGTCGAGCGGCAGCGGCGTGTCCTGATCGCCGGCCAGCATCAGGCCGACCTGCACGTGACGTCCGCGGCGGCGCAGGCTGAGGACCGAGTTACGGCAGGTCGCAGGACTGCCCAGAGCATCGACCGAGAGGTGCGCGCCGCCGCCGGTGATCTCCATGACCGCCTCTGGGACGTCGTTCACCGCGCGGGCGTCGATGGTAGCATCCGCGCCCAGGGTGCGGGCGAGCTCCAGCTTGCGCGGGTCCAGGTCGACCGCCACCACCCCGGCACCGCAGGCCGCCGCGATCATCACCGCGGAAAGGCCGACGCCGCCGCAGGCGTGGACCGCGACCCACTGGCCGGGTGCCACCCGGCCCTGCTGAACGACGGTTCGGAAGGCGGTCGTCACCCGGCAGCCGATGGCCGCCGCCGCCAGGTCGCCGACCCCCTCGGGCACCGGCACCAGGTTGGCGTCGGCATAGGGGGCGGCGACGTACTGGGCGAAGGCGCCCCAGGCGGTAAAGCCGGGCTGGAACTGGGCGCCGCAGACCTGATGATCGCCGCCCAGGCACTCCGGGCAACGCCCGCAGCCGCTGACCACCGGGAGGATCACCCGATCGCCCGGCTTGAAGCGGCGCACCGCGGGGCCAACCTCCTCGACGACGCCGCACAGCTCGTGGCCGGGGACGTGGGGCAGGCGGCGGATGTCCGGGTCGTGCCCCATCCAGCCGTGCCAGTCGCTGCGGCATACGCCGTTGGCCAGAACGCGCAGAACGACGCCGTCGTCCGGCGGCTCGGGGTCGGGCACCGTCTCGATGGCGAGGGGTTCGCCGAACGCGTGATATAGGGCCGCTTTCATGCTGGCGCTCCCGTGGCTGCCTACCGGGCACCGATGCTAGCACGCCGGCGGGCGGGGCGAACATGGGCTTTCACGGTCCACGCCGCCAGCAAGGTTTCGCCGTCATCCTTGGTCCTTGGTCGTGGCCCGGTGGGGCGCTATCCTGTTGCGCCGGCCGCCAGCGCCCTTGGTTTTTGAGGTTTTCAGATGTCCCGTATCATCCCCTGCCAGAAGCACCTGTTCGACATCCCACCGGGGATCCACTACTTCAACTGCGCCTATATCTCGCCCATGATGCGCACGGCCAAGGCCGCCGCCCAGGTGGGGCTCGATCGGGAAAGCCAGCCCTGGCGGATCCGGCCGATCGACTTCTTCGAGCCGGTGGAGGAGGCGCGCGGCCTGTTCGCGCGCATCATCGGGGCCACGGCCGACGATATCGCGATCGTCCCCTCGACCAGCTACGGGATCGCTACGGCGGCCAAGAACCTGCCGCTTGCCGAGGGGCAGAAGATCTTGACGCTGGAGGAGCAGTTCCCCTCCAACGTCTATACTTGGCGCGAGGCCGCGGCGCTTAGCGGCGCGCGGCTCGAGGTCGTCGCCCGACCGGAGGACGGCGACTGGACCCGCGCGGTTTTGGAGGCCTTGGACGACAGGGTCGCAATCGCCGCGCTGCCGAACAACCACTGGACCGACGGCGGACTTCTCGATCTGGTGGCCATCGGCAGGCGTGTGCGCGAGATCGGCGCGGCCTTCGTTCTCGACACCAGTCAGTCGATGGGCGCGCTGCCGCTCGACGTGGGCGAGGTGCGCCCCGATTTTCTCGTCACCTCGGGCTATAAGTGGATGCTGTGCCCCTATAGCGTCTCGTTCCTCTACGCCGCGCCGCACCGACAGCAGGGATCGCCGCTGGAGGAGAACGGCATGAACCGCCGCGACGGGGTGGATTTCGCGCGCATGGCCGTGCTTAAGGACGAGTACGCCGCGGGTGCTCGGCGCTTCGATGTCGGCGAGCGCGCGCATTTCACGCTCATGCCGGCGACCCTCGAGATCCTGCGGCAGATTCTCGAGTGGGGCGTTGCCGACATTCAAGCGACCCTGAGCCACACCACCGCGGCCGTCGCTCAGGAGGCCCGGGATTTGGGCTTGCCATCGTTGGCGCCCGACAAGCGTGCCGGGCACTTTCTTGGGCTTCAGTTCCCGCGCCGGGATTTCCCCAATGGGCCGCCAGACAGCCTGCCCGAGGCGCTGAGCGAGGCGGGCGTTTACGTCAGCATACGCGGCTCATCCCTGCGCGTGACGCCGCACCTGTGGAACGATGAGGCGGACCGGAGCGCGCTGTTCGAGGTTCTTAAAAGAATGCTTTGACGCCCCCTTAGGAGCGCGACCTTCGACCCGCGGCGGGGGAGGGGTTGCCTCCCGACCCGCCGGCCGACCCGCCGGCCGACCCGCCGGCCGATCCGCCGGAGCGCCGCGTCTTCGCGCGCCGGTCGGATGGCGCCTTGGCGCTTTTGCGGCCAGTCGTCTCTTTTGCCGTCTCGGGCCGGCCGGTCTCCGGCAGGGGCAAGGCGAGCGTGAAGTGCGAACCTTTTCCGGGCGCGCTGGTTACCCTGATGTCGCCGCCCATCTTGCGCGCCAACTCGCGCGCAATCGCCAGCCCCAGACCCTTTCCTCCCTCGAGGTGCGCCGATGCCGCGGCGCGCACATGGCGCAGGAAGATACGCTCCTGGTCTTCCTCGCGGATGCCGATGCCGGTGTCGGATACGGTGATTGCCAGCATCGAACCGGACTCGATGGATGCCGAGAGGCGCACCTCACCGCCGGTGACCGTGTACTTGATCGCGTTGGTCACCAGGTTCAACAGGATCTGCCGCAACATCCGGCGTTCGGCGCGGATGTCGGGCAGGTTCTCCGGCAGGCGGTTGACGAGTGAGATGCCCATGCGGGCGGCTTCGTCCTCCAAGACGATCAGGACGAAGGAGGCGACCTTGAGCGGATCGATGAGCTGACCGGCGGCGAACTCCACCTTGCGTCGCTCACGGTCGGTCAACTCAAGCAGATCCTGCACGACGTCGAGAAGGTGATGGCCGCTATCGTGGATGAGACCGGCATACTGCCGGTAGCGCTCCAGGTTTTCGCCGAATCGCTGGTCGCGAATAATCTCGGCGAATCCCATTATCGCGTTGAGCGGCGTGCGAAGCTCGTGGGCCAACGCGCCGAGCTTCGACCAGTCGCTCTTCGCCGCCGATTCCAGGTGCCCGAGCTCCAACTCGTCCTTTCGGCTGAGCGCCGTCTCGAGCAGGTTCAGCAGCCGGCGATTGGTTTCCGACTCCTCGGATCCCAGGACCGCGGTCAAGGGCGCGCGCACCGCGGTGCCACGGTAGCCCACATAGTGCCCGCCCTCGGGATGGTAATAGGGCAGGCCGCTTACCAGAAAGCGGAGGCGTTTGCCGTTGGCGTCGATAATCACAATGGGGAGATGACGGAACGGGCGCCGCGCGGCCAGGACATGGGCAAGAGCCTCGGCAAGCTCACGATCCTCAGGCTTGTCCGCGGCGGCGAGTTCGACCAGCGCGCTGCCCCGCACCGTATGCTCGGGGCGCCCAATGGTCGCACAAAAGCCGCTGGAGACCTCGCCGAGTTTCAGCTCGTCATCGGTCTCCCATAGCCAATCGATACTGGCTCGCAATAGGTCGCGATACCGGGAAAGCTCTTGATCCATATACCTTTTCCCGAGGGCACTCACGAACCGGACTTTCACCGCCCCCTCCGGTGTTAATAATAGTTACGAAACTATAAACAAAACATTAGCAATCCAAGCGAATCGGAACGGTCGCGCGAAGGGGCTGCCCGCGCAAGCACGCATTCGGATGGGTCCTATCGAGCGAAAAGCGCTCTAGGTGGAGGCGAAACGCGAACCGCTCAGCTCAAGGGAAAGCTTGCGCTCCCATCGGGTCCGGGCCTGCGGCGTTTCGTCGAGGCCGATGGCGTGCAACAGGGCCCAGACCTCGTCACGGGCGGCGGCCCGGCTGTGCGCCTGTTTCGGATGGACCTCGCCCGCCTGGGGGTCGAGCAAGGTCAGGCCCTTGGGAAACAGCTCCCTGAAAATTACCCGCTCGCCGAATCCGGGGGCGGTCCGGAACCCAAGGCGCGGCGCGAGCTGGTTTAGCAGGTTCGTCAACAAGTCGCTGTTGCGATTGCCGAGGTGCGCCAGCCGGTTACGGATGACGATCCAATCGAAAGCCTTGCCGGTGATCAGGACCCGCAGGCCCCAACGGTCGAGGACCTGTATGGCGTAGCTGCTGGGGCCGGTGATCCGGCGCCCATCGGCGTCCAGGCGAACCAGAACGTCGAGATCGAGGAAGCTGTCGTTCATCGGCGAGATGAGCGTATCGGCGAGAATGTGGCCGAGGCGCGCCAGGTAGGTGTCGTTACCCGGGGTGTCGATGACGATATAGTCCAAGTCACCCAGGCTCTTGAGTGCGGCGGCCAGCCGCGCGGTTTCGTCTTCTTCAGCTTCGGCGACCGTGGCCTCTAGGGAGTTTTCGACGATGCGGTGCGTGGGCATGTCGAGCGGCAGCGCGGAATTCTCGCTCTGTCGGCGACGGTTCTCGATGAAGTGGGTGAATGTGGCTTGATCGCCGTCGAGATCGATCGAGCCGACCGAATAGCCGCAGCTCATCAATCCGATCATGACATTCATCGCCGAGGTCGTCTTGCCGGACCCGCCCTTCTGGTTACCGAAGGTGATGATCCGCGGCCTGATCGGCTTGGCGAACCATTCGCGCAGGAATGTCGTGCTCATGGTGTCTAGCTCTCTTCCCAATCATGAAAGGCTGTGGCGAATTTGGAGTTGGTGCCGTCCATCAGCATATCGTGGATTTGGTCCAACAGTTCTTCGCGTATTTTACCCTCGCCGCACTGTGTGTAGCGACGGACCAGCCTCTCATAAGCCTCCTCGTTCTGCAGCGCCCAGTACTCGAAATCTCGATGTTCGTCAGGCGACAGCACTACTCTTGTCCAAAGCCGAAACTGATCGGCGGCCCGCCAGAGCCGCAACTGACGCTCCAGCGGCGCTTGGGCGCCGCAGCCGACCCTGAAAACTCCCGAACGGCGCTCCACGGCGGGGCGGCCGGAGCCGCGAAACACACGCGCTTTCAATTTGCTAAACACCGGGCTCAAGGTCTTGCGCGCGAATCCCATGGTTATGCCTTGCGTCGACCGGCCGCCGGATGGCCGCCTTGCTGCGACTTCAAATATCCACAAGCCCCATCGACACGCACCCCTTCAGCAGGTTGGACGACGCACGAGGCCCGCATCACAGCCGGACCCGGGTCACAGCATGAATTATTCGTCCGAAGATTGCTAATTGGCCCCTTACGTCCGGCGTCACCCGACCCTCTCGTACAGAAATTCGCCACAACCCCCGATCGCTCGACCCGATCACCCGGGACCGGTGCTTCAACATATAGTGGCGTTCGTGTCACCAACCTACGATATGTTCCATAACTGACCCCAAAAGGCAAGAAGAAGCAGACAGGTCCGCGAAATTCGCGCAGGGCGGAGTGTCTCCCAATTCGTTACGCGAGACGACCCGACGAATGCCAATTGCACTTTTATGGGGCATCTATATATTGCGGATCGAACTACTTGAGCCTACAATACCTAGAACAATTAAAGGTTACAATTGGTAACATGTCGCGCGAACCGGGACCGGACCGGCGCAAGGTACGCATGGACGACGATTGTCCAAGAAGGGAGATCGGGTAATGAAGGTTTTGGTCTTTGCCGCTCAAAAGGGTGGATCCGGGAAAACCACCTTGGCCGCCCATATGGCGGTCCAGGCGGAACTTGCCGGGGACGGGCCGGTGGCCTTGATGGACGCGGATCCTCAAGGCAGCCTGACCGACTGGTGGAATGAGCGTGAATTCGAGGCTCCGCTATTCGCCCGGACCTCTATTGCCCGACTGGTCGAACATTTGGAGGAGATGCGCGCCAAGGGGATCGAGCTGCTCGTGATCGATACGCCGCCGGCGATAACCTCGACCATCGGTCATGTCGTGAACGTCGCCGACCTGGTCGTCATACCGACGCGGCCGAGCCCGCACGACCTCCGGTCAGCCGGAGGGACCGTCGATATAGCCGAGCGGCTGAACAAGCCGTTGGTGTTCGTCATCAATGGCGCACATCCCCGCGCGCGCATCACGACCGAGGCGGCCATCAGCTTGTCTCAACATGGTGCCGTGGCGGAGGTGGTCGTCCACCAGCGTACCGACCTCGCCTCGAGCATGATCGACGGCCGCACGGTGATGGAGGTCAGCACGCGCTCGCGCTCTCCCGACGAGATAGGGCAACTGTGGACCTACCTGAAAGGACGGTTGTCGCGTTGCGACGCGACGGCCCGCAACGCGCCTGGCGCCGGCAAGCCGTCCCCCGGCTCACCGCGCCTCGCCTTGTTGTCCGAAGCCGGGCAAGAGACCTAGAGCCGGAGGCGGGGGACAAGGGGGCGAGCCGATGACGAAGAAAAAAACAGGACGCTTATCGGGCTCCATGATCGCGCGCCACCGGCGCGGTGAGGGGGTGGGCTTCGTCGTCCGAGAGGCGTCCGACAAGCCAGAAGCGCCCGAACGCGCTGAAGCGCCCGACAATCGTCGTGAGGCGATCGCACAACGCGAGTCGGTGGCCTCGGCGGGATGGGAGGCCGAGCGTGCGGCGGTTATCCCCAGCGTTGGCCCCGACGAAGACAAGAATACGCAGCGAGTGGCCGAAGTGGTGCCTCTCTATCCGAAGCCGGCGGGCGACGGTGCAGCCCCGGCGGGACCCGACCGATTGCTTGGCCGTGGCGTGCATGCGCGGGCCGACAACTTGGTCGATGCCCTCCGCTCGGCCGATATTGCCGAGGCCGAGGAGATATTCGCCGACATGACGGGGCTGGGGCAGGTCGAGGTGCTTCGGCTGCTCTACGGCCCCGAAGGCAGGGACTTGGCGCTGGTCTGCCGGGCCATGGGCCTGGAACAGTTACAGTTCGTCTCGGTTTACATCCTTGCCAGAAAGTTGGGGCTTGGAGAGGAGGCACTCGATGCGCGCGAGCTGGCCCGCGTCGTCGCCTATTTCGATGCCCTCGACGAATCGGAGGTCGAAGCGGCACTGGCGAGTTGGCGCGGCGAGCGTAGGGATGATGCGGGCAAACCTCACGGTCCGGCGTAGCTGGGGCGTGTGATCATGATCGGAGGTCGGTCCGATCATGTTCACACGCCCTTTGGGGGGGAGTGGCCATGAGCGATCCGGCATTGAAATTCGCCCTCGACCCTTTCGGCGAGGCGGTGGATCTCGAGTGCATTTTCATGCACAAGAGTTTTCGCCGGGCCTTGGCCGATCTGGCAATCTCCCGGCTGAGCGATCGCGAAGGCATCGTATGTCTGAGCGGGCCCGCCGGCGCGGGAAAGACGACGCTTCTGGCCCATTTGCTGGCCCAGCCTGAGGCCGCCGACGGCTGCCTTGCGTTTGTTGGCCACCCGCGCATGACCTTCTCCGGTTTCCTGCAGCGCTGCGCTCAGGGATTCGGGTTACCCAGTGAGTTCGAGAACCCCGACGGGCTGTTGCGCGGCTTGAGTGCCCTGCTGGTCGAGCGAAGCCGAAGCGGCCGGGCGAGCATCGTTCTGATCGACCAGGCCGAGACCCTCAACCGGCGTTTCTTACAGGAGTTGGTCGAGTTTTCCGCCTGGCAGCGAGCCGGCCATCGCCTCTGCCATGTCGCCATTGCCGTGCGCTGCGACAGCGAGGGTGGCCTGGGCCCTCAGTTTCAGGGCTTCGAGACGACGTGGCGCTGCGAGTTGAAGCCGATGGACGATGGCGAGGTGGCGGGCTACATCTCGCACCGCCTTGCCATGGCCGGCCTCCAGGCGTCGGACGCCTTTACCGATGAAGCCATTCAAGCGATCGCCGAGATCAGCGGCGGCGTGCCGGCGGCGATCAACCGCGCGGCTGCGCGGATCCTGGCCGTGCGGCGGCTCGATCTCCTGAAACCGATCACCGCCAAAGAGGTGCGCCGAGCGGCGATCGAAGTGCTGCCCGCACCCGAGACGGAGGCCTCCAGTGCGCCGCTCCCTACCGATCAAGACGCCCGCTCGCGGCTGCATGAGATCGAGGACTTGGAGCTGGAGATCCCGGAGCATCTGGCCGACAAGCCCCGCTCCGTGAGGGCTCGGAACGTCGGTTCATGGCTGGCGCGCCGTAAATTCGGGGATCCCAGTCGATGGGCCGCGCTGGGTGGGCTCGTTATCGTGTTGGGACTCTCGGCCCTCCTCTTGCCACGGGTCCTTACGGATACCTCTGGGCCGTGGATTTCAATCGGGCGTGACATGGAATTCGTGACGCCCGGATACGGCCCCTTGCCCTCGCCGGGTGCGCCCGCCGGGGAGCGCCGGGCCGAGGCCGCCGAGGCCATAGATATCGATGACCCGGTTCCGACGATCGGACCGCCGCCGCCGGCGGCGCCCGCGACCGTTCGCGCGCCTGGGGCGGTAACCGCCAAGGCCATCCCGCCGGCCGCACCGCCCGAATTGCGCCTCGCCCCGGCGGTCGGGCGCGAGGACGAACCGGTTGCGTTGGTTCTTGAGGCTGCGCCGGGCGACGGCGCGCAGCGGGCGGAGATCAGCATTTCCGTGGCCGGATTGCCGCCCGGAGCCCAACTCTCGACAGGGGAGCGCACCGAAGAGGGCATTTGGCTCTTGCAGGCGCGGGAGACAAGCGACCTTCGCTTGACCGCACCTAAGGACTTTGCCGGGACGTTCGTCGTGGCGGTTATGGCTACGGCCGCCTATCCGGATGGGCACGCCACCCACTCGGCCGGCTTGTTGACCATCGAAATCGCCGCGGCGGCGGATCCCCCGAGGCTGGAAGTCCAGGCCGTGGAGGGCGTGCAAGGGGAGTCCGTGCCGCTTATCATCGTGGCCGAGTTGGTCGACGGCGACGGGTCCGAGATCCTGGCGCTGGAAATGACGGGCTTGCCGCGGGGTGCTTGGCTTTCCGCAGGACAGCAAGGAGAGGGCGGGCGCTGGCATCTAAAGCCTGACGAATTGACCGGTCTCGAGCTCAGGCTGCCCCGCCATTTCAACGGTGATGCGGAGATCGAGGTGGCCGCACTCGCCCGTGATGGCGAAGACCTGGCCCGCACGACCGCCCGCCTGCTGGTTGCCGTCGCGTCGGCGGAGGTGTTGTCGAAGTCGGAAAGCGCGTTGATCGATGAGATGATCGAACGTGGTGACGAGCTGATGGTGAAGAAGGACCTCGTCGCCGCGCGTCTGTTTTACGAACAGGCGGCGATCCGTGGCCATGGGCGCGCGATGACGGCGCTCGGTCTGACCTATGACCCGCAGGAATACAAGCGCCTCGGCCTGGGCACCACGGGCGCCGACCCCGAGCTGGCGCGCCATTGGTATCTGCGCGGAATCGCTGCGGGAGACCAACAGGCGGTCTTGCTCCTAGAGGCCCTCAAGGGTAAATAACAGCGCGCATCAAGGCCGAAGGCGGCGCGACGGGGCGCTTGACGGGTAATTTTCGCCACCGTGCCGCCATCGATAGGCCTCGTGGGACTTGGGCGCGCGCAATTTCCAAAGATTGGGTTGAAATCGCCGTCTATTCAACGCCGACCTGGGCCTCGGGAGAAATTCAACAGGGGAATTTTATTGGCCGGGGGCCTTGAAAAGACTGGGCCGGTAGATTAAGTGTCCGGCGCGGTTAGCACTCGCCGCAAGGGAGTGCTAAACGGGGTGGCGTTTGAAGGAAGGGAAATCCCGGACGAAACCTAGAGCTCGCGCCCGATGATCGAAGAAGTAACTTCGGCGAAGAAGTAACTTCGGCGAAGAAGTAGCTTCGGCGTCGGGTAGCGTCTCGACAAGACTTGATCCGCGGGTTCGCCTGGCGCCCATCCAAGGTTGCAGCAACGCAAGATTATGAGGACTGAGAATGAAATTCAGACCATTGCATGACCGTGTCGTGATCCGGCGCGTCGAAGCTGACGAGAAATCCACCGGAGGCATCATCATTCCGGACACGGCACAGGAAAAGCCTATGCAAGGCGAGGTGGTCGCGGTCGGCCCCGGTGCCCGGGACGAGAAGGGCGCGCGCATCGTGCTCGACGTCAAGGCAGGCGAGCGCGTGCTGTTCGGCAAATGGGCCGGCACTGAGGTGAGAATCGATGGCGAAGAGCTGCTGATTCTCAAGGAATCCGACATCATGGGCGTTATCGAAAAGTCCAGGTCGGCCAAGAAAGCTGCTTGATAGAAGGGCTCTATGAACCATGGCTGCTAAAGAAGTTAAATTTTCCTCCGACGCCCGCTCACGCTTGCTGAGAGGCGTCGAGATTCTGGCCGATACGGTCAAGGTCACGCTGGGCCCCAAGGGCCGCAACGTGATCCTCGACAAGGCCTTCGGCGCACCGCGGATCACCAAGGACGGGGTCACCGTCGCCAAGGAGATCGAGCTTTCCGACAAGTTCGAGAACATGGGCGCGCAGATGGTGCGCGAGGTGGCCTCGAAGACCAATGACATCGCCGGCGACGGCACCACCACGGCGACCGTGCTCGCCGCCAGCATCGTCCGCGAGGGCGCCAAGGCGGTTGCCGCCGGCATGAACCCGATGGACCTGAAGCGCGGTGTGGATATTGCCGTCGAATCCGTCGTCGAGCAACTGCGCAAGAAGTCGCGCAAGATCGCCTCCGGCGACGAGATCGCCTCGGTCGCTACCATCTCCGCCAACGGCGACGTCGAGGTCGGCCAGATGCTCGCGCACGCGATGGAGAGGGTCGGCAACGAGGGCGTGATCACGGTCGAGGAGGCCAAGTCGCTCGAGACCGAGCTCGACGTGGTCGAGGGCATGCAGTTCGATCGCGGCTATCTCTCGCCCTACTTCGTCACCGATGCGGAGAAGATGCAGGTCGTCCTCGAAGACGCCCTCATCCTGATCTACGAGAAGAAGCTCTCGAACCTGCAGGCCATGTTGCCGATCCTCGAGGCCGTGGTGCAGTCCAGCCGGCCGCTCCTCATCATCGCCGAGGATATCGAAGGTGAGGCGTTGGCCACGCTGGTGGTCAACAAGCTGCGCGGCGGCCTGAAGGTCGCGGCCGTCAAGGCCCCCGGCTTCGGCGATCGCCGCAAGGCCATGCTCGAGGATATCGCCATCCTGACCAACGGCCAGGTGATCTCCGAGGACCTCGGCATCAAGCTGGAGAATGTCACCGTCGACATGTTGGGCGGCGCGAAGAAGGTCATCATCTCCAAGGAGGAGACGACAGTCGTCGAGGGTGCCGGCAAGAAGACCGACATCCGTGGCCGCTGCGCGCAGATCCGCCAGCAGGTCGAAGAGACGACCTCGGACTACGACCGCGAGAAGCTCCAGGAGCGCCTGGCCAAGCTCGCCGGTGGCGTCGCGGTGATCCGCGTCGGCGGCGCGACCGAGGTCGAGGTGAAGGAGCGTAAGGACCGGGTGAGCGATGCGCTTTCGGCGACCCGTGCCGCGGTCGAGGAAGGTGTTCTGCCCGGTGGTGGCGTTGCGCTACTACGCGCTGGGAAGGCGCTCGACAAGATCGAGACCGCCAACCCGGATCAGAAGGTCGGCATCGACATCGTGCGTCGCGCACTGCAATCGCCGGCGCGCCAGATTGTCGAAAACGCCGGCAGCGAGGGCTCGGTAGTCATCGGCAAGCTGCTCGAGAAGAACGACTATGCATACGGCTTCGATGCCCAAAAAGGCCAATACGTCGATCTCTTGAAGGCGGGCATCATCGACCCGACCAAGGTCGTCCGGGCGGCGTTGCAAGATGCCGCGTCGGTCGCCGGTCTCCTGATCACGACGGAGGCCATGGTCGCCGACAAGCCTGAGAAAAAAGACGCCGCGCCGGCCGGTGGCCCCGGTGGCATGGGCGGCATGGGCGGTATGGGCGATATGGGCTTCTGACCAAGCGGCCCGACTGAGGGGTGCGCGCCCGCATCTCGACGACAAAGGGAGCCAGGTTCTGCCTGGCTCCCTTTTCTTATGCCTTTTTTTTGCTTTAAGGTTGTAGCGCTACGCCCTTGTGCCCCGCCGTGCCCTTGTGAAGGAGCCTCGTCCCATGCTGTCCCGGCGCCTTACGTATCACGTCTTGTGCGCCATGCTGCTGCTGGCCAGCGCCTTTTCCGGAGGGGTGGCGCAAGCGGCGGTTAAGCTGGGCGATGCCCCAAGGGTGGTCGCCCGCGCCTATGCGCCGCTGCCCGAGGAAATGGTGATCGCCGTCGAATACGACAAGGAGAGCGAGTTGAACGAGTGGCTCCGCTTGACCATGGTGCGCGACTTGGAACGGCGCGGTTATGAGATTAGGGACGACGCCAATCTGGTCCTGCGCTTCCGCTCGCAACTGCGCAGCGATCAGGACAGCGGTTCGCGTTTTTCGATGCAGGCCGAAAGCGGTATCGAGCGCCACGACAGTTTTCGGCTCGACTACAGCGTACCCTTGGGCGAACGCCCGGGCATCGGGTCGTCCACCTTTTTCTCGATCACCGCGACGGCGGGGAGGCGCGGCAAGCAAGCCCTGTGGCAAGGTACCGCCAGCGCCAAGGCACGCCACCGCCGTGCCGTCGAGCTGCAGCCGGTGGTCATAATTTCCCTCTTGAATGCGCTCGGCAAGACGGTAGGTGCCGGCGACGAATGAATGGGTCTTAAGGGGAGGCGGGTCCTGTGCGCGAAGGGCAGCTAGCCGACACCATCCTAGAGGGCGGGCGGATCTTTCTCGGGTTGGCCGAAGGCTTCGCCGAGCACTTGGCGCTCGCCGATGGGCGCGTGTTGGCCGCCGGCCGGCGCGAAGACCTG
>Ga0255057_10001124_pt1 | contig 15286 bp, 16 predicted proteins | sample Cases_109_6_MG_FD_189022 | JGI IMG/M metagenome (GOLD analysis project Ga0255057, IMG submission 189022) | Seawater microbial communities from Amundsen Gulf, Northwest Territories, Canada - Cases_109_6 | ecosystem: Environmental > Aquatic > Marine > Gulf | place: Canada: Northwest Territories... | reverse complement strand
CGGCTGGCGCAGACTCGACTCTTCCCCACGAACTGCCGCCTGCTCGACGCCACCGAAGCCCAGACCGCGGGTGCCGGTGACGGCAGCACCGCGGTCCTGGTGCTGGGCTTCGAGTCGGCGGACACGCCGCCGGATGCGTGGATGCAGCGCGCACTCGAGCTGGTGCGCGACGCCGGCGGCGAGGTGCCGCAGGGTGCCGGTAAGACACGGAGCGATGCCGCCGGGGGACGCGAGGGCGCCGCCGGCGCCTGGCGCCAGGCCTTCCTGCACGCCCCCTACGTGCGGGACGTGCTCGTGCGCGGCGCCTTCGTGTGCGAGACCTTCGAGACGGCCATCACCTGGGATCGCTTCGAGACGTTCCACAGCGCGGTGATGGAGGCCGCCCGAGACGCGGTAGAGCGCGTTTGCGGCGCCGGCAGCGTCGCCTGTCGCTTCACCCACGTCTACCCCGACGGGCCGGCGCCCTACTATTCGGTGATCGCGCCTGGGCGACGCGGTAGTGAGCTCGAGCAATGGGACGCGATCAAATCGGCGGCCAGCGAGGCCATCCTGGCGGGCGGAGGCACGATCACGCATCACCACGCCGTCGGGCGCGACCACCGGCCCTGGTACGACCGACAGCGGCCCGAGCTGGTTGCCACCGCACTGCGCGCCGCCAAGTCCGAGCTTGACCCCGCCGGCATCCTCAACCCCGGAGTGCTGGTGTAGACTGCCGCGCCATGGCGCGGATCAACGAGAACTACCAGAAGCTCCAGGCTGGCTACCTCTTTCCCGAGATCGGGCGCCGGGTGCGCGCCTACCAGGAGTCGAATCCCGACGCCGCGCTGATCCGCCTGGGCATCGGCGACGTCACGCTGCCGCTGGCTCCGGCGGTGGTGGAAGCCCTGCGCAGCGCGGCGGCCGAGATGGGAACACCCGAGGGCTTCCGCGGCTACGGCCCCGAGCTCGGCGCCGAGAGCTTCCTGGTCGAAGCCGTCCTGGAGCACGACTTCCGCGCCCGCGGTGTCGAGCTGGCCGCCGACGAGCTCTTCTTCTCCGATGGCAGCAAGCAGGACAGCGGAAACATCCAGGAGATCTTCGGGCAGGACTGCCGCATCGCAGTCACCGACCCGGTCTATCCCGTGTACGTCGACACCAACGTCATGGCCGGCCGCACCGGGGCTGCCGACGCGGCGGGGCGCTACGACGGCATCCTGTACCTCGCCGCCGACGAGTCGAACGGCTTCGTGCCCGGGCCGCCCGACACGGCGGCCGACATCGCCTACCTGTGCTCTCCGAACAATCCCACGGGCGCCGTCGCCAACCGCGAGAGCCTCTCCGAGTGGGTCGCCTGGGCACGCGAGCACGATGCGGTGCTGGTCTTCGACGCGGCCTACGACGCCTTCATCCAGGACCCGGCCCTGCCCCATTCCATCTACGAGATCGACGGCGCGAAGGAGTGCGCAATCGAGATGCGCAGCTTCTCCAAGCGAGCCGGCTTCACCGGTGTGCGCTGCGCCTACACCGTGGTGCCCAAGGCGCTGCTCGGCAGCACCGCGGCGGGCGAGCGCGTCTCGTTCAACCAGCTCTGGACGCGACGCATCTCGACCAAGTTCAACGCGGTTCCCTACGTGATCCAGCGTGCTGCGGCCGCCACCTTCTCGCCCGAGGGGCGCAAGCAGACCCAGGAGCAGATCGCCTACTACATGGCCAACGCCGGCCTGGTGCGCCAGGGCCTGGGCAACGCCGGCTTCACCTGCTTCGGCGGCGAGCACGCGCCCTACGTCTGGGTGCGCACGCCCCAGGGCCTCTCCTCCTGGGACTGCTTCGACCGCATCCTCGGGGAGGCCCACGTGGTCACGACTCCCGGCGCCGGCTTCGGCTCCGCCGGCGAAGGCTACGTGCGCATCTCCGCCTTCAACTCACGCCAGAACGTCGAGGAAGCCGTCACCCGCATCCGCCGCGTCTTCTGATTCGCCGGACCTTCCGCCCATCCTCGGGTGACCCAAGCGGAAAGTCGGGTGACCCAAGCAGAAAGGAGCACCGATGTCCGAGCACCGCGTCCGCGTCGAGTGGCAGCGCGACGGAATCGAGTTCAGTTTCGAGAAGTACCCCCGCGAGCACAGCTGGATCTTCGAGGGGGGCCACCGGGTGCCCGCCTCGGCGGCGCCGGACTACCTGGGTGACGCGTCGCGCGTAGACCCGGAAGAGGCCTTTGTGGCGTCGCTCTCGAGCTGCCACATGCTGACCTTCCTGGCACTGGCGGCCCGCAAGCGCCTGGTAGTCGAGCGCTACCACGACGAAGCCGTGGGCCTGCTCGAGAAGAACGCCGAGGGGCGGGCGGCCATCACCCGCGTCGTGCTGCGGCCGCAGATCGAGTTCGGGGGCGAGGCGCCCGACGCCCCGCAGCTCGAGCGTCTGCACGCCAAGGCCCACGAGCACTGCTTCATCGCGAATTCCGTGCGCACGGAGGTGCAGGTGGAGTCGGGCTAGCGCCCGCAGAGGAGGCCGCCATGGCCATGCCCAGGGACGTCGGGATTATCGACCTGATGCTGGGGATTCCCAGCCCGAACCCGAAGCCCAACTACGACTTCATGAAGCCGCTCTTCCGCGACGCCGAGAGCCTGCGCTCCTTCGAGTTTCCGGTGGAGTACATGTTCAAGGATGTGCCGAAGACGGCCAGCCAGGCGGACTACATCAAGTACACGCTCGATCAGATGGACGCCCATGGCATCGAGCGCGCGCTGATCGGCGTTTCCGAAGACGACGAGAGCTCCCGCGAGGCCCTGCGCCGCCACCCCGACCGCTTCATCCCCTCCTGCGCTGTCGACCCGAATCAGGGTGTCGACGCCCTGCGCCACATCCAGCGCATGGCCGACGAGTTCGGAGTGAAGGCCGTGAGCGCCTTCCCGGCCGGCCTCTTTCCCCAGGTACCCATCAACGACAAACGCTTCTATCCGGTCTACGGCAAATGCGTCGAGCTGGACCTGCCCATCTGCGTGTGCGTGGGCGTACCGGGCCCGCGCATTCCCATGCTCTGCCAGCACGTGGAGCTGATCGACGAAGTCTGCTGGTTCTTCCCGGAGCTGAAGTTCGTGATGCGCCACGGCGCCGAACCCTGGGCCGATCTCGCGGTGAAGCTGATGCTCAAATGGCCGAACCTGTACTACTCCACCAGCGCCTTCGCCCCGAAGTACTACCCCCAGGCGATCATCGACTACGCCAATACGCGGGGGGCCGACAAGATCCTCTACGCCGGCTACTTCCCGATGGGGCTGAGCCTGGAGCGCATCTTCCGCGACATGCCGCAGGTGCCCTTCCGCGACCACGTGTGGCCGAAGTTCCTGCGGGAAAACGCGCTGCGGGTGTTCGGGCTGGGAGGCTGAGCGAAGGCTCCAGCGAGCGGGCCCGCCGCCGCCTGGGGCCGGACGCCTCAGGCGAAGAGGTCGCTCCCGGGCCGCCCCGACGCCCGGCTCAGGTCGGGCGCGGAAGTTGCCGATTCCTGAGGGTGCCCCCCGCGGCGGCGTACCGCTCCGCCGCACGGGAGAAGCCCTTGTCTCCGCGGAGCCTCCGCATCCTCTTCGTGGCCACGACGCTGCTGCTCTTTGCGCAGTTCGTCTTCGCGACCCGCGTCGTACGGCCTCACCCCGCTCTGCTCTTCCCGTTCTTCGAAGGCGCACCGGGGGCCGATGGCGTACTGCAGCTCGAACACCGCGCCGTGGCGATCCGCTGGCGGGACGGCAGCCGAACACGGGTGCCCGCCGAGCAGCTGGTGCCGGAGCTTCCGGACTACGTGCAGACCAAGGCAATGCGTGCCGCCTTTCCGAAGCGGAGCTTCTCGGACGGCTCGGTCGAGGCAGCCCGGGGCGCGTGGCTACGCGAGCGGGTGAGCCGGCTCGGGCCGGGCGTGCCGGCCAGCGCCGAGGTCGAGCTGTGGCTGCGCAGCTACGACAGCGCAGATGCCGCGCTGCTGTCGGAGCGAAGGGTGGGCGTGATCGGCGTGGACTGGGAGCGTGGCAGCGATGGCTAGCGCGCCGGCTCCGTCGCGCGTGGCAAGCTGGAGCAGAGCACTCGAGAGCTGGATCGGCAACGCCTACCCCACGAGCGCCGACGCACTCGGCGTGGGCCGGGTGCTCTTCGCCGGCTCGCTGCTGTTCGCAATCGGCCTGCCCGACCGGCTGTGGCTCGACGCGCTGCCGGCCTTCGTCTTCGACCCGCGGCCCGGGCCGGGCTCGCTGTTCGGAGCCTTCCCGCCGGCGTGGTTCTTCCAGGGCCTGCGCTGGCTCAGCTGTACCCTCGGCCTGGCAGTCCTGCTGGGCTACCGAACCCGCGCCGCCTCCATCGGGCTGGGGCTGGCGCTGGTGCTCACCTACTCATTCGAGGGCAGGCTTGCATCGGGCGGCCCCGTCTTCCTGATGACCTTCCCGCTGGTGATGTCCTGCTCGAACTGGGGGGCCGCACTCTCGATCGATGCGCTGCGCAATCCGGGCGCGGAGCGCCGCGTCTCGGTATGGCCCATCGCCTATCTCTCTCTGCTGCTCGGCTTCCTGATGTGGACTGCCGGAGTGTCGAAGCTCGCGACGGGCTGGCTCGAGCCGTCGCTCGCCACCCGTGGCCACCTGCTGCGCACCCACCTCGACTACGGTCGCGACGCGCTGCTTGCGCCCTGGATGCTCGCGCACGCTCCCGTGTGGCTGTGGCAGCTCGCCGACCTCGCAACGGTGCTGCTCGAGGTGGGTTTCCTGCTGGCGGTACCCTGGCCCCGGGTCTTCCGTCTGTTCTGCGCCGGCGCCCTCTTCTTCCACACCGGCATCCTGCTGGTCATGAACATCGACTACAGCGTGCACGCTCCGCTCTACGCCGTCTTCTTCCTCGGGAGCCTCGACTCGAAACCCGCCCTGCAGGCGGGAGTCGCCCGCTGGCAAGCGCGCCTGGCCGTGCTGTACCGCCCGCACTGGCGCCTCCCCGGGGCCGGCTGGGGGCCGCTCGCCTGTGCAGGCGGCCTCTGGTGTCTGCTGGTTCGACCCGGTGGGAGCCCGACGTCGCTGCTGCTCGAAGCGCTGGGCCTGCCGCCGACACCCCATCGCGGGCTACTGCTGCTGGTCCCCGGCTGTGCCCTGGCCCTGCTCTACCTGGGCGGGCGCCTGCGCAGCAAGCGAGCCCCGCAGGCGACCCATGGCGTTAACATGCCTGCGTGACAGACAGTCAGGAGCTGCGCTTTCGTGTGAACGAGCGGGCAGGAGGAGTCGGCGCGCTGCTGCGACGCCCGTCCGACGCCCGCTGCTTGTTGGTGATGGCCCACGGGGCCGGGGCGGACATGCGCCACGCCTTCATGCAGGCGATGAGCGAGCAGCTGGCGGAGCGCTCCATCGCCAGCCTGCGCTTCCAGTTTCCCTACATGGAGAAGGGGCGGCGCGCGCCGGACCGCGCGGGCGTGCTCCAGGACAGCGTGCGCGCAGCCATCGCCGCAGCCGCCAAGCACGCCGGCGACCTGCCGCTGCTGGCCGGAGGCAAGTCCATGGGCGGCCGCATGACTTCGCTCGCCGCCTCCAGCGGGATGCTGCCCGGTGTGCGCGGGCTCGTCTTCTTCGGCTTTCCGCTCCACGCCGCCGGCAAGACGTCGAGTGAGCGCGGCGAACACCTCGAGCAGGTGAAGCTGCCCCTGCTCTTCCTCCAGGGCACCCGCGACAAGCTCGCCCTGCTGGAGCGGATGCGTCCGCTCTGCTCCGGCCTCGGCAAGCGTGCCACCCTGCACGTCGTGGAGGGTGGCGACCACTCCTTTCACGTGCTGAAGCGTTCGGGCCGGACCGACGCCCTTGTACTCGGCGAATTGGCGGACGCCGTGTCCGCCTGGGCGAGCGGGCTGGTGGACTGATCCTGCCCGTGGTGGCTGGGCTGGAGGGAAGCGATGCCCGAAGTCGAGAGCGGCGCGGCGCGGATCCACTACGAGGTCTCGGGCCAGGGCCCGGCCTTGGTGCTGGCGCACGGTGCCGGCGGAAACTGCCTGTCGTGGTGGCAGCAGGTGCCTTTCTTCGCCCAGCAGTACACGGTCGTGACCTTCGAGCACCGCTGCTTCGGCCGCTCGCAATGCCCGCAGGAAAGCTTTCACCCGCGCCACTTCGTCACGGACCTGCTGGCCGTGCTCGACGCGGAGGGGATCGAACGCGCGGCGTTGGTGTGCCAATCGCTCGGCGGCTGGACGGGGCTCCCCACAGCCCTCCAGCACCCCGAGCGCGTGCGCTGCCTGGTGCTGGCCGGAACGCCGGGGGGCCTCTTCACGCCGAAGGTCAGGGAAGCGGCGGCGCCCGTCGCGGCCGGGGCGGGGCGCGAGGGGATCCGCGGCAACCTCGCCCTGGCGCCGGACTACCCGCGGCGCCGACCCGACATGGCTCATCTCTACGACGCGATCAGTGCGCTCAACACCGGCTTCGAACCCGGTCTGTTGCGGAGTCTCATCGATGCGGACAGCCGCATCGAGCCGGGGCAGCTCGAGGGCTACGCCGTACCCACGCTGATCCTCTCCGGGGAATGCGACCAGATCTTCCCGCCCGAGGCGCTGCGTGAGGTGGCCGGGCAGATTCCCGGCGCCGAACTCGTTTCCTTTCCGGGCATTGGCCACTCCACCTACTTCGAGGATCCGGAGGGCTTCAACGCGCGGGTATTGGAGTTCGTCTCCCGCCACGCCTGAACGCCGTCGCCGTCAGCACGGAGCGGAGGCGACCACGATCAATGACGGGCTCTCTCGACCGAGTGGGGAGCGATCGAAGTCGCCGTAGATGGCCACCTCGTCGAAGCCGGCCCGCGCCATCAGGTGCTCGAGTTCGAAGCGCGTGTACCAGCGCATGCGGAAACGTGCGAACTCGTTGCCGACCACGCGTCCCTCCCGCCGACGCTCGTAGCGCATGGTCAGCTGCATCAGCTGGCTGGGTCGGTCGCGCTGCGTGGCGACGTAGCGGACGACCTCCTCGCCGTCCTGGGAGAAACGCAGGTCCTGCTCTTCGGGCACGTCCTCGATCCAGATGCGGTCGAGGCGCGGGTTGAAGACGTCGAAGGCCAGCCGACCGCCTGGGGCCAGGTGCGCGCGCACGCGAGCAAGGCAGGCCAGCTGCGCCTCTACCGTGTAGAGGTGCTGGAAGACGCGAAACGGCGCATAGATCAGCGCGAATCGCTCGTCGCCCAGGTCGAATTCCTGCATGCGGGCCTGCACCAGCTGCGGCGCCCTGCCCCGCGCCTTGGCCTGCAGCGCGTCGAGCATCTCGCGCGAGGCGTCGACTCCAGTGCACTCGATCCCGTCGCGAGCCACGGCCAGCAGCACTCGGCCAGTGCCGCAGCCGAGCTCGAGCACAGGCCCTCCACTCTCGCGCGCCAGCCGCAGGTAGAAGTCCCGGTCCGGGCCCAGGCGCTCGAGGGTGGCGTAGGCCGCGTCGTAGAAGCGCGCGGTAACGGCGCCGTAGCTATCCTCGAAATCGTGCACAGCCCGAATATGCACGAGCCCAGCGCAGGGCGCCGATTCTTCGCCTACGGCAGCCTCGCCGCCGTCGAAGTGATGCAGGCGCTGCTGGGCCGATGTCCCCCGGCGAGCCCGGCCGTGCTCGAAGGCTTCGCCCGCTACCGGCTGCGGAACCAGGCCTATCCCGGAATCGTGCCGGAGCCCGGTGGAAGCACCGACGGAGTCCTCTACCAAGGCCTCGACGCCGCCAGCCTGCTCGCCCTCGATCGCTTCGAGGGAGCCCTCTACCGCCGCGAGCACGTCGAAGTCCAGAGCCAGTCCAGTGGGCGGATCGAGGCTCACGTGTACGTGGTGGCGCCCGAGTACCGCCACGTGCTGAGCAGCGAGCCTTGGAGCCTCGAGATCTTCCGCACTCGACACCTGGCGCGACAGCTGCGCGAATGGGGGCTGGGCGAGCTGCCATCGCGGCCGGAGCGTGGCGAAGGGTCGCCGAGCAACGCGCACGCGGACAACCACAGCGAACACGAGGTCGAGACATGAGCATCGAGATCAACGGCGTCGCACATCTGTTCGTCACCACTGGCGACTTCGCCCGCTCGCGAGATTTCTACGCGAGGCTGCTTCCCTTCCTGAGCCTGACACCCGTCCTCGACGGCGACGGGTTCTACTACTGCGTGGGGGGGCGCACGGCCTTCGGCCTGCGCCCGGCCGGCCCCGGGCACGAGGGCGCCCGCTTCGAGCAGGAGCGGGTGGGCCTTCATCACCTGTGCTTCCGGGCGCGGCAACGAGAGGATGTCGACGCGCTCCACGTCTTCCTCAAGGAGATGGGCGCAAACATCGTCCATCCACCCGAAGACGGCTCCTGGGCGCCGGGCTACTACTCGGTGCTCTTCGAAGATCCCGATGGGATCCGGCTGGAGCTGAACCACGTGCCGGGCCGCGGCCTGCTCGAGGAACGCAGCTCTAGCGTCCGCGCGGGTGGGGCAGCCGCCGGGTGAGCGGCAGCGCAATCCTGCGTCATACTGATCGCGTGGGGACTCACGCCGGAGGCTGTCACTGCGGCGCAGTGCGTTTCGAGGTCGAAGCACCGGAGCCGCTCGAAGTGCACGAGTGCAACTGCTCCATCTGCAGCGCCTGCGCCTACCTGCACCTGATCGTGCCGCGTGAGCACTTCCGCCTGCTACGGGGCGACGAGCAGCTCAGCAGCTACAGCTTCAACACCGGCGCCGCGAAGCACCTCTTCTGCCGGATCTGCGGCATCAAGTCCTTCTACGTACCGCGCTCGCACCCGGACGGGATCAGCGTGAACTTTCGCTGCCTGGATCTCGCCGGTATCGAGGAGGTGCGCGTGCGGCCCTTCGACGGACGCAATTGGGAGAATTGGGAGGATGCGGCCGCGGCGCTCGAGCGCTGAGTCGCGAGGCGCAGCGTGTCGGTCTCCAGTGAGTTCCAGCGGGTGCTGGCGGACCTCGTGGCCCAGCTGGGCCACTCGGAGGCGGAGGCTACGTTCGCCGCCGCCCTAGCCGACGCGGGGACTCGTGGACGCAAAGACCTGTCTGACGGCGCCGCCAGGGTGGTGGGCCTGCTCGAGAGGCGGGGCGCGGCGGCCGCCGCCAACCTTGAGCTCGACAGCGACGAGCTGCAGGAGCGGATGCGGCACCTGCGCGCCATCTGCCGGGCCATCCTCGGCCGCTAGAACCCTCTTCGAGCGCCGCCTCGAGCGCTGGCCCGCCGCACGCTCTCTGATAGGCTGCCCGCGTGGAACGAATCGAAGTCACACGCCGCTTCGCGGCCCCGCCCCAGGCCGTGTGGGACGTCTACACCGACCACGCGGGCTGGCAGAAGTGGGCCGGCGTCGGTAGCTCCCGGCTCACGCGAGCAGGAGAGCCGGAGCGCAACGGCGTCGGGGCCATCCGGGCGCTGGGCCCGCAGCCTTTCTCCGCCTACGAAGAGGTGCTCTCTTTCGAGCCACCCAAGCGCATGACCTACCGCGTCCTGCGCGGCGGCATCCCGATCCGAAACCACCTGGGCGAGGTGCGTTTCGAACCCGACGGCGACGGCACCCGCGTCGTCTGGACCTGCCGCTTCGAACCACGTGTCCCCCTCTTGGGCGGGGTCTTCCAGCGCATCATCACCCGCGTCTTCCGCCAGGCGCTGGACGGCCTCGCGAAGCACGCTTTCCCGGACTGACCCGCACCCGCGCTAGCCGCTCTTCGAGGACGCCTCAGACCCGTTCGAGCCGCGTGCCGCAGACCTCGCCCAGCAGCGCCGGGCCCGACTCACCCGCGCCGGAAAAGAGCACGCCAGCCAGACCCTCGCCGCGGGCTCCGGCCGGAACGAAGCGCAGCAGCGCGTCGTCGAGCCCGATCTCGAAGCTGCCGTCGGCGCCGGCTCGAGCCGGCGCGCCGAGCACGGCCGACCAACGCGAGGCCATCGCCTCGGGGTCCGCGGCCTCGAGAATGGCCCCGGCCAAGGAACGTACGCGCCCGGTACGCACGTGCTCGCGCCACGCCGGCCCAGCCCAGCGCCAGTCCTCCGCGGGCCGCATCGTGTCGAGCGATAGGATGGCGGCGCCCACGTCCCGCGGGTGGAGGTGGATCGTCGTCGCCGCAGGCTCTGCCCCGTCTGCCTCGAGCGAAGCCTCCCACACCACACGCACGTTGGCCCCCTGCGCGCGCGCCCGGGCCGCCTCGACGTCGTCGCACTGCACGATCACCATGTAGCCGGCGTCTCCGCCGCGGCGCTCGAGCCAACGCCCCGCCGTGGTGCCGTCCTCGACGGGGGAGACCACCTCCAGGAAGGTGTCTCCCACGGGCAGCAGCGCGTTGCGCAACCCGAACGTGGCGATGCCCGGATCGCGAAAGCCCACTTCGATATCGAGGGTCTTGCTGAGCTCTTCCACCGAGGCATCGAGGTCGCGGGCGGCCAGGGCCACCTGTCGCAGACGTAGGGACATGGGGGTTCCTCCGGAACGGGGTCTGGCACATTCTACACGGGTGCCGCGAGACGACCTCGAACGGGAACGCCAGCGCTGGCGAAACGCGCCGCGAGTACGCCCGGATACGCCGACGCCCGGTCCCGGGCAGGTCTCCGTGTGGGACTTCCCGCGCCCGCCGCGTCTCGAGGCAGTGACGGCTCGCGTGACCGTCGAGACGGGCGGCGTGCTCGTCGCGGACAGCCTGCACGCGCTGCGCGTGTGCGAGACCTCTAGCCCACCCGCCTACTACCTGCCTCGCGCCGACATCCGCGCGGAGCTGCTGGAGCCCAGCTCCCGCGAGAGCTTCTGCGAGTGGAAGGGAGTGGCGCGCTACTGGTCGCTGCGCGCCGGCGGCGAGCTGGTGGTGGACGCGGCCTGGAGCTACGCCGAGCCCGAGGCTCCCTACATCGTGCTGCGCGACCACCTGGCCTTCTTCGCCGGCCGTGTCGGACGCTGCTGCGTGGATGGTGTGGCGGTGAACCCGCAGCCGGGCGACTACTATGGCGGCTGGATCACGCCCGAGCTGGTGGGGCCCTTCAAGGGGGAGCCCGGCAGCGAGGCGTGGTAGCGTCCGGGCCCCGGAGGGTTCATGGATCTGTACCAGCGCTTCCAGGCGGTCCGGGCGGCCACCACCGAGCTCATCGAGCCGCTGTCGCCAGAGGACTGTGCGCTGCAGTCCATGGCAGACGCGAGTCCGGCGAAGTGGCACCTGGCTCACACTACCTGGTTCTTCGAGACCCTCGTGCTCGAGCCCGGGCTGCCCGGCTACAAGCCCTTCGACCCCAGCTACCGCGTGCTCTTCAACTCCTACTACAACTCGATCGGGGAGCAGTATCCTCGGCTGCAGCGAGGCCTGCTATCGCGACCCGGGCTGGAGGAGGTACTGGCCTATCGCCGGCGGGTCGACGGCGACCTGCTGGCGCTGCTGGAAGAGCGCTCCGGGGATTCCAACGCGGGGGCTTCGAGCTCGAGAGACTCGACGGGGATCGCCGACACCATCGAGCTCGGAATCAACCACGAGCAGCAGCACCAGGAGCTGATCCTCACCGACCTGAAGCACGCCCTCTCGGCGAACCCCACGAACCCGGTCTACCGCTCGCTCGCGCCCGCTCCCGCAGCTGCGGCCCCGCCCCTGCGCTGGCTCGGCCGCGAGGGCGGATTGCACGAGATCGGCCACGACGGCGATGGCTTCGCCTTCGACAACGAGAGCCCGCGCCACCGCGTCTTCCTCGAGGACTTCGAGATCGCGTCCAGGCCCGCCACCAATGCGGAGTTCATGGAGTTCGTGACAGACGACGGCTACCGGCGCCCGGAGCTCTGGCTCTCCGACGGCTGGGCCAGGGCCCAGGCCAGCGGCTGGGGCACTCCGCTGTACTGGCGCCAGCAAGACGACCCGCGCAACGGGAACGGAAGCTGGGCCCAGCAGACGCTCTCCGGGCTCCGCCCGCTCGTGCTCGAGGAGCCCGTCTGTCACCTGAGTCACTATGAAGCCGACGCCTACGCCCGCTGGGCAGGAGCGCGGCTGCCGACCGAGGCCGAGTGGGAACTCGCGGCCGGCTCACCGCTCGACGGCAACTTCGTCGAGAGCGGCCTGCTCCACCCACGCGTCAGCCCCGCGACATCCGCTGGCCCCGCCGCCTGCTACGGGGACGTCTGGGAGTGGACCTCGAGTCCCTACGTGCCGTATCCGGGCTTCCGGCCGCTGCGCGGCTCTCTGGCCGAGTACAACGGGAAATTCATGAGCAACCAGCTGGTGCTGCGGGGAGGTTCCTGCGCCACCCCGAGTAGTCACATCCGCCGCAGCTATCGCAACTTCTTCTATCCCGATGCACGCTGGCAGTTCAGCGGGCTGCGCCTGGCCCGCGACGCCGCCTGATTCCAGCCCCAGCGCAGCTCTCTAGTCGCACGGAAACTTTGCGCCCCGCCCGTGAACCACGGGGTCCGCGGGCTAAGGGCGGCCGCCAGTCGCGCCGAAAGATTCGAATGGACCGCGAGGTGCGGGCCGGGCTTCCGCTGGGAACCTGCACATGCCTCACGGGCCGGCGACATCTCTTCGGCGCGAGGTTGCGGATGCGCAGGTTGGGAGCCTCAGGATTCCAGGGCATGGCCCTGCTGACAGCTCTGCTGACGGGCTGGGGCTGCGCGAGCAGCGCCCCTCAGGCAAAGCTGCGGGACGGCGAGCGAGCCTATCGCGAGGGTCGCCAGGCCGACGCGGAGCTGATCTGGCTCGAGTCTCTCTCGGAGGCCGAGGCCTACGGCGAGGACGATCCGCGGCTCGCCCAGAGCCTGCGCATGCTGGCCAACCTGCAGATCCAGCAGCAGCGCTACGACGAGGCCAAGCCGCTGCTCGAGCGCTGGATGGCCATCGTCGAGCGCCAGGGTAGCGCCTCGGGCGCCGCCTTCGCGGACGGGATCGAGGCCCTGGCCGGCATCCACATGCTGCAGAGCGACTACGCCGAGGCCGCCGCTCTCTACGAACGCGCGGCGGACGTGCGTGAGAACGATGCCGTACTCGACAACCTGGCGCTTGCCGAGACGCTCGAGAATCTCGGCACCGCCTACATTGCGTCGGGCCGTGGAGACGACGCCGAGGCCGCCCTTAGCCGCGCCCTCGAGATCCGCGAAGAGCTGCTGGGCTCCAAGGATCCGAGCCTCGCGAAGAGCCTGCACCAGCTGGCCGTCTTCCAGTACCAGCGCGGCAGCTACGCCGAGGCCGAGCGCATGTTCCGGCGCGCTCGCGAGGTGCTCGAGAAAGGCCCCGGCCTCGAAGACCGTTTCGCCGGCGCTCTGCTCACGGACTACGGGACACTGCTGCGTGTGCTGGGCCGACAGCAAGAGGCACTGGAGCAGCTGGAGCAGGCCCGGGCGCTGCGCACCGAGCTGCTGGGCGAGAACGACCTGGATACCGCCGCCACCGTCAACCAGATCGCCGCAGTGTGGGCGGACGAGCGACGCCTGGAAGAGGCCGCCGAGCTCCACACCTGGGTGCTGCGCATCCGCACCGATGCGTACGGTCCCGACAGCGTTCCCGTGGCGGCCAGTTTGAACAACCTGGCCGTCGTGCGTCAGTACCAGCGAGACTACAGCGAGGCCGAGAGCCTCTTCCGGCGCTCCCTCGACATCCGCCGCCGCCAGCTGGGCGCCCGCCACCGTGAAGTTGCGGCCGTATACACCAACCTGGGCGGCCTCTACAGGCTGCGCAACGAGCCGCGCGCCGCAGCGGAGATGCTGCGCCAGGCCCTCGACATCCAGCAGGACGTCCTGGGCCCCGAGCATCCCGAGACCGCCATGACCTTGCACAACCTGGCGGACGCACTGCTGCAGCAGGGCAGGACCGACGAGGCCGAGGCCTACCTGAAACGAGCCGTCGCAGCAAAGGAGCGCGCCTTCGGCCCGAAGCATCCCCAAGTGGCCGCCAGCGTGCTGCTGTTGGGCGTGCTGCACGCGGAGCGTGGCCACAACGAGCTGGCCGAGGCCTCCTTCGAACGCGCCATCGCCATCTGGGAGACCACTCCCAGCGGCGACCCCGAGCCCATGGCCGAGGCCCGGGCAAATCTGGCGCTGCTGCGACAGCACCAGGGCCGCCTGCCCGAGGCGCTCGCGCTGTACGAGCTGGCGATTCCTGTCTTCGACGCGCATCTCGGCGCCGGAAACCGCAGCACGTTGCGGGCGCGCTACAACCGCTCCGCGATCCTGGCCGCAAAGGGCATGCACGCTGAGGCACTCGCCGGCTTCGAGGAGATGCTCGAGCGCGCCCAGGCAGCGTTGCCCGCCGACGATCCGTTGCTGGCCCAGCCGCTGCTCGGCCTGGCCGCGGTGGAGCAGGAGATGAGCCTCCACGCGCGCGCCGAAGAGCACTACCGCGGCGCGGTGGAGATCCTTGAGGCGAAGAAGCAGCGCCAGCCGCGCGCGCTGGCCTTCGCGCTGGGCGGGCTGGCGGATTGCGTGTCCGAGCAGGGTCGGCCCGACGAGGCCCGCGCGCTCTACACCCGCGCCATGACGGCCCTCGAAGGTTCCCCCGATGCCAGCCCGGCGGAGCTGGGCTCCATCTACGCCAACCAGGCGGCCTCCTACGCCCGGGCCGGCAATCACGCCGCGGCCCTGCCGCTCTACACGCGCGCACTGCAGCTGCTCTCCCGAGCGCACGGTCCCAATGATCCTGCGCTGGCGCGGGTGAAGGTCGAGGTGGCCGCCAGCCAGCGGGCTCTGGGTCGCAGCGACGACGCCGTCGCCGCGCTGGAGAGTGCCTTGGCCATCCGCCAGAAGTCGCTCAGCGGCGACGACCCGCAACTGGCCGTCACACTGGATGCGCTGGCCGAGCTCTACAAGGAGCAGGGGCAGCTGGACCGTGCGGCGACACTGCTGCGGCAATCGATCAGCATCCGCGAGGCCCAGGGCGAAGTGGATGCCAAGGCGCTGGGCTGGAGCCTGCGCACTCTGGGCATCGTCTACGCCGCCCAGCAGCAGCTGGGCGATGCGGAGCAGATGCTACGCCGCTCCCTCGACCTGCTCGAGCCCGCCCTGGGCCCGAACGATCCCCTGGTGCTCGATACGCGCCGCGAGTACGACCTGGTATTGCGCGGTCGGCGCCTCCAGGATCCCGGCCGCACCGGAGGCTGAGCGGCCGGCGGCACGCTCGACGCCGGGCTGCGGTCCGCGCCCGGGCTTCAGGCCGGTGGCTCATCGCAGCCGTCCACGCGGTACTCGTCGAGGCTCCGGACTCCCAACGGAAACTGCGTCACCGGACTGAGGTGCAGGCGATCGGCCGCGCCCTCCGGCGCCACCGGCACGATGCCTCCGCTCACCAGATCGAAGGCCCCTTGCACGGCCCACAGGATCCCTTCTCCCAGCCCCACTGCCAGGCCGAGCGGGCTCAGCAC
>Ga0255057_10001123_pt1 | contig 15289 bp, 15 predicted proteins | sample Cases_109_6_MG_FD_189022 | JGI IMG/M metagenome (GOLD analysis project Ga0255057, IMG submission 189022) | Seawater microbial communities from Amundsen Gulf, Northwest Territories, Canada - Cases_109_6 | ecosystem: Environmental > Aquatic > Marine > Gulf | place: Canada: Northwest Territories... | reverse complement strand
GACAGCAGTATAGACAAGAGCGGGCTCGTGGGAACAAAAAAAACACCTGAAGGACCCGCGCCCGGCGCTGGCACTGGCGCTGGCGCTGGCGCTGGCACTGGCGCTGGCGCTGGCACTGGCACTGGCGCTGGCGCTGGCGCTGGCGCTGGCACTGGCGCTGGCGCTGGCGCTGGCACTGGCGCTGGCGCTGGCACTGGCACTGGCGCTGGCGCTGGCGCTGGCGCTGGCGCTGGCACTGGCGCTGGCGCTGGCACTGGCACTGGCACTGGCACTGGCACTGGCACTCCTTGATTTGGGTTTGTGACCACAGCGGGGTGAGGCCAACGGGGCCCAAACCCAAATCAAGGAGTACAAAATGCAATCCACTAACGTTTACATCCGAGCCCGAAAGGTTGTGCGGGAGCTCGCTCCGCTCCTCCGGGTGGTGCAGGGACGAGATCGGGCGCTTGCAGACCAGCTCAAGAGGGCTGCGCAGAGTGTGGTCCTCAATATCGCGGAAGCTCGGGGGAGTGATGCGGGGAATGCGCGGGCGCGCTTTGCCACCGCGTGTGGGTCCGCGAAGGAAGTTCGGGCGGCACTCGATGTGGCAAGCGACTGGGGGTACATCGAGGCACAGACGGCGACTCACCTCGATGAGAGACTCGATGAGGTGTGCGCCATCACGTGGTGCTTGGCTCGGAGGGGCTAACGGCCCGACAGCCTCCAGGACATCGCGCAGACCTCATCGAGCGCGATGTCCACTTCCGCCAATCGGGTTTGGCCGATGTAGCCGTAGGCTGCGGCAAGCTGGAGCCCCACACGGACTTCCTTGGCTGAGCCGCACGCAGTCGCAAAGCGAGCTCTCGCCGTCCCCGAGTCATTTCCATCAGCCTCGGCAATATTGAGAACGACGCTATTCATAGCCCTCCGAACCTGGTCGAAGAGGTCCTTGTCGCGCTTCCTGATGATGGGCAGAAGAGGCTGAAGCCCCCTCGCTGCCTGAAGTGCTTTCTGTTGAACGATGAGTCCCATGAGTGATTTCCTTTCTGAGTGGATCGGGTCCCCTCACAAACGGGAGGGGGGGCCGAGCCGCTCAGAAAGGAAATCACGGCGACCCAAGAATGATCACATGGACGCTGACACGGGCGCTGGCACTGACACTGGGCACTGGCGCTGGCGCTGACGCTGGCGCTGACACTGGCGCTGACGCTGTCTGTCCCCGCCGCTGCTACGCGCCGGGGCTCGTGCCCGCTTCATGCGCCATCCGGTGCCTGGGGCTCTCGAAGTAGTGCATTGGCGAGTATTGCGTGAAGTTCGTGGCGCGTGACGTATAGAGGCACGCGTACTGTTCGACTTGGTTGCCGAAGCTCGAGATCTCGTTGCCCGCCTTGAAGCTGGAACCCCAGAACGGGTGGAAAGCCTCGTCGAGGGTGTCGTTCAGGGCGGAGCTCTCCGCGTCGAGATCGCGGAGTTGGGCCCGAAGGCGGTCGATCGAGCGACGGTGGCGAGATCGCTGGGCCTCGAGCGCCGGCTTGGGAGAGTTCGGGGCGTCGCTGTTGAGCGCTCGCTCGACTTCCTTCAAGCGCGCTTGATTCTCTCTGAGCTCGTCCTGCACCGCTATACGCATCTCCTCGAGAGCATCGTGGCGTTCGAAGCTGACCGCGTGCTCGCCCAAAGTCCGCAGCTCGTCATCCATCTCTTGAATGATCATTGCGGTGCGCCACGCGGATTCCTTCTTGGCGCGAAGAACGTCGCCGTAGATGTGGTCACCGACGTAGAGCACCTCGTCTCCTGGCACGGCGAGGGTGCGTCGAAGAGCGGCGATGTTGCCCCCCAAGTAGACTCGCCCGCGTTTGGGCTTCGTGGTCTCTTCCTCGGTTTCGAAGTCGACGAAGGGAGCGTTGCCCGTAAAAAAACTCGGCTTCTTCGCGGCCGTCATGACGTAGTCGAAATAGTTTCTCCAGCTGGGGTACTCGTCAAGCGCGTCATCGAGGAGATGCGACATCATGGCGCTGGTGTATTCGGGTCCTGAGTTGGTGAGGACGAAAAGGCGCTTGCCGGCACTGCGGAGCTTGTGGAACAGGACGCCGATGTCAGGATCGGGCTCCACGTACTTGGGGAGGTCCGCGAGAACCACGTCGAGGATCGATCCGTCCTGGTGCGAGATATCCGCACACTCTCGGACATCGGCGAAGAGCTTGCCGTAGTCGACGGTGCGCCCGCGGTTCTCGAAGTGATCGACCACTGCAGCGTAGACCGCGACTTCCGAAAGCGCGTACAGCGTGTCGACCCAGTGGTAGCGCTCCGTGCCCGGGCGAAGGCGTCGGGTGTGGTAGGCTCGGCGACGCTCTTCGCGCGTGAGCTTGCGAAACCCGTGGTACGCGGTCTTCACGTAACGGTAACGGTCCATCTTGAGCACATTGCCGAGCTTCCGATCGATCAGCAGGCCTCGAACGGGAAAGTCCGTCCGGTATTTCATCGATAGGAGCTCCTCGGGGTAGCCGCGCTCGACGAGCTTGACGAGGGTTGCTTCGATGCTGAGCCGGTCGATTTCCGCTTGGCGATAGATCGCGAGCGTATAGTCCATGTCGAAGCCGACCACGCTGATTTGGTCGAGCCTCAAGTTGCGATTGCAATAGACGCGACGTCCCGCGGGTGGCGGAAAGATGCTCCCCCGAGGGGAGTGGAATTCCGGCGCCGGGAACCGCTCCTGCAAGGGAAGTGCTCAACCGTTGACGGGATAGACGCTCACACGCTTGCCCGTTCGGCCGCGGCGCTCGAACTTCACCACGCCGTCAACCTTGGCCCACAACGTGTAGTCCTTCCCGACACCGACATTCTCGCCGGGGTGAAAAGACTGACCGACCTGACGAACCAAGATACTACCAGCGGACACGGTCTGCCCACCGAATGCCTTGACTCCCCGGTACTGGGGCTGCGAATCGCGCCCGTTGCGGGTTGAACCCTGACCCTTTTTGTGTGCCATGGCGCTTCCCTACCCTTTCACGCTGTCGATGCGAAGCTCGGTGTAGGGCTGACGATGGCCCCGTCGACGACGATAGCCCTTTCGGCGCTTCATCTTGAAGACGATGATTTTCTTGGCAAGGTCCTGCGCCGTGATTTCGGCTACGACCTTGGCGCCACCGACAAGGGGCTTGCCCACCGCGACCTTGCCACCGCCAACCATCAGGATGTCGTCGAACTCCACTTTGGAGCCCACGTCGCCCAGCAGCTTTTCGACGCGAATCGTGTCGCCCTCGGCGACGCGATACTGTTTTCCGCCTGTTTGAATGACCGCGTACATGGTGAATCCGTCACGCCCTGGTACTCAGGGGCCGCGCAGTTTAGGGGCTGGTGTCCTCCCTGCAAGCTAAAACCCAGCGAGGAGCTCACCACCGGCCGGTGCGACAGACAACATACTGAAATTATGAATCAATCTAGCTGTTCCACCATGGGTCTTGCGCCCTCGATCGGCGCCCCTCAACGACCAGGGCGAGGGCGACCGCCGAGTACTCGAAGACCTGAAGCGCGATCGGCATCTCCCACACCCCCTCAGCGAGCCAGCGATCGAGCGGAGCATAGGCGCAAAGGATGCTCGCGCTCCACACCAAGCCGGCGAGACCGCCAGCCACGATCTCGATCGGCAGCAACCAGGCGAGATACCAAGGGTGAACTTGAGGTGAAAGGAGCAGGGTCGTCCACAGGATGATGCGCGTGGCACGAAGCGGAGGGATGCGCTTTGCGACCGAGATCGCTCCGACGGCGAGCACAACCCCGACCACGCTTGCGCGGGCCACAGTGATCGCGACGCTTTCCTCGACGACCTGACGGCTCATCCACTCGATAACCGCGTAGATGCTTTCATTCCCGCGCCAGCGAGCCGCGAACTGCAGGGGGCCCGAAGCGGTATCCGCAAACGGTCGGTAGGCCACCAGCGGTGACAAAACAAAGGCCGATACCGCCACGACAGCCGAGAGGGCGATCGGACGACGAACGAAGAGAGGCATCATGACCATACCCACCGCTTTGAGGCCCACGGCAACGCAGGCGGCGATCGCGGCCCTCACAATCCGGTGTCGCGACAGGGCCCACGCCGCGACCAGCAGGGCGAGACCGATGAGCAGGTCGAGGTGCCCGTTGAGAGCGCCTTCGCTCAAGAGGAGGGGATTGAGCGCGAGAGCAAGAGGAGCGCGCGGATCGGGAGAAACCCTTGAGACCACGACGGTAGTGACGACGTGAGCGGTGAGAGCGATGAGCTTCACCGTCCAGATCCCGCCGCCAATCAGCGCGACCAGGACGAACAGAGCCTGAGATAGCGGGGGGTAAACGCTCGCAAGGGACTTGTTGTTGATCGCCGCCCAGACTTCGTCTCGCAGTGGCTCGAGCGCGGGATCCGCGGGGGCGAGGCGGTAGGGGTTGTACCCTTGCAGCCAGAGGCGACCTTCCCAGACGAAGCGGTACACATCGTCCGACAGAACCGGTGGGGTAACGACGAAGGCAAAGCCGAACAGCAGCAACGCTACGAGCGACACGAACCCGGCGCGCTCTCGCGTCAGCTGGCTGGCAAGACCCAAGGTTAGGGCGTAGGGCACGAAGCAAGCGCCGAGACCGACCACGATCGTCGACGGGGCAGCCGAGCCCACGGTGAGCACGAGGAGCACCAAACCGATAACAATGAGTCCCTGCATCCCCACGGACGCGGCGAACAGATACGGCCTGCCGCGACCGCTTAGGGTCATTGGATCACGAATCGAACCACCCGCACACGCTCACCGGGCAGCAGGATCAATCGGTACTGGCCTGCGATCTTGCGGCCGATTGCAACGGAGACCGTGACATCGGTCGGTCCGCCGCCACTTATGCACTCGCCCCAATAGTGGATCACGACCTCGTAGATGCCCACGGTGGGGCGCTCGCCCACCCAACGTATGTTCTCGAGCCGCGGGTTTGGCATGTTGGGCGAGCAGTCGCCGCGACCCGAATGATCGACGCGAGCGCCCGCCGGAGTCGAAGGCCGTTGGAAGCTTAGGGTGTCGCCGAGAGGGCCGGTCACGTACAGATCGATGTCCGAGCCGGTATCCCATCCTGCCGTGATTTGGATCAGCCCGGCGCCGTACCCACACCCATCATCGATCACGCCGTCGCAGTCATCGTCGAGCGCATTGCAGGTCTCTTCGACGGCATCAGCGCAATCGCGGGGGATCTTCTCGACCCTGGAACCAGGCACGATGGACACCAGGACGGGAGGCTCCACGGTTTCGGGGATGTCTTCGTCATCGGAGACCTCTCTGGCGGTCTCGCTAACAATCCCCTCGGCGCTTCTGCCGGCGCACGCAAACGATAGTATGAGGCACCCGATGGCGATCCTTCTCGTCATCCGCTGAGCACTATAGCGGAGGTCAGCGTACAATGCGTCAGCGATGATGGAGGAGCTCGACGAAGCGAGGGAGGCAATCGGCGGAACCCAGGCGCCCGATGTAGCGATGGTTCTCGGGTCGGGGCTTGGCGCATACGCAGATACGCTCGAGGACGCGCGCGCCATCCCGTACTCCGAGATCCCGCACATGCCGCTTTCGAGCGTGTCGGGGCACGCGGGAAACCTCGTCATCGGCGGCCGAGGTGGCAAGCAGGTCGTGGCGATGCAGGGGCGAGCCCACCTCTACGAAGGTCACTCCGCGCACGACGTGACGTTTGGCGTTCGTCTACTTGCGTGGCTCGGCGCGAACACCTTGATCGTGACCAATGCGGCGGGCGGTATCTCCTCCGAACTCGCGGTCGGCGACCTGATGGCGATCACGGACCAAATGAACATGACCGGAACGAGCAGCTTGCAGGGCCCGAACCACGAACGACTTGGTCCGCGATTTGTCGACATGACTGCAGCCTTCGACCCGGGGCTCATCGAAGTGGCAACGACGGTTGCTGCGGATCAGGGGTTCGGACTCAAGCGGGGCGTCTACGCCGGACTGCTGGGGCCTGCCTACGAAACGCCAGCAGAAGTCCGAATGCTCCGAACCCTTGGCGCGGACGCTGTGGGAATGAGCACGGTGCTCGAGGTGCTCGCCGCACGCCACATGGGGATGCAGGTGCTCGGGATCTCGTGCATTTCCAACCTGGCTGCGGGGATAGGCGATCGCCCGTTGAGTCACGACGACGTCCAAGAGACCACGAGGCGCGTTCGATCGCGATTCGAGTCGCTTCTCTCGGGCGTCCTGGAGTCGATGTGATGAGTGAGATCCACTGGGAAACCTTAAAGCTCGCAGCAATGGATGCTCGGAGCCGAGCGTACGCGCCCTACTCCAGCTTCACTGTCGGAGCCGCCCTGCAAACGAAAGACGGACGTGTGTTTCAGGGATGCAACGTGGAGAACGCGAGCTACGGGGCCACTATTTGTGCCGAGCGAGGCGCCTTGGCCGCAGCCGTGGCTGCAGGAGAACGTGACCTGGTAGCACTCGCCATCGCGACCGGCGCTGAACGGCCCACGCCGCCCTGCGGGATCTGTCGGCAGTGCTTGTCGGAGCTCGGTCCTGGTCTCCGAATTCGAAGCTACACCAGCAGCGGTGCATTCGCCGACTACGAGCTTTCCAAGCTCCTGCCGAATGCATTTAGGTGATAGTGCGGGGGTGGTGGAGCGACCATCGGGTGACCGCGGATCCACCGAAGCGGTGATCAACCGCGCTCCACTACGGAGCGACCGCGCCGATCTTCCGAAGCTTGCCCTGCACTTCCGCGCGATCGATCGAGTCGGGTGGAGAAAGCTCCAGGTAGCGTCCGTAGTGAACGATCGCCTCGCCCTGCTTGCGCTGCACGTAATACACATCGCCCATGAGACGATGTGTGTCGGCCAGCCACGGTGGAGGTTCGGCCATCGCATCTCCGAGCTCCGCCGCTGCCGTGAGCGATTGAAGTGATTGCTCGTGTTGGCCCTCGTCGAGTTGCAAACGGCCTAGGCGGTACCACCAGTAACCTTCCTTCGGATTGCTCTCGAGGGCTTTCTGGAAGGCGGCAATCGCTTCTTTCATCTGACCGAGTTGGTAGTGACACTCGCCGATCGCAGCCCACGCCTCGGTACGGTCCGGGTTGAGCTCGATCGCCTTTTGTAGGTCCGCCAACGCGTCCCTCACGGTGCCGGCTCGAATCCGAATCCGTGCACGGAGCCAGTATGCGTCGCCGAGGGTCGGGTCGAGCCTTACCGTGACATCGAGATCGCGAAGGGCGAGCGTCATCTCGTTCGATTCGAGCGCTGCCCAAGCGACGTACATACGGAAGAGCCCCTTCCGAGGCTCGAGCCGCGCGGCGCGAAGGAAACGCTGCCGCGCCGTCGCGAGATCGCCACGCTCCATCGCAATCCTGCCGAGGTAGTGCTCTGCCTCCGCCGAATAGGGCTGAACCTTCAGGACTTCCCGGAGGATCGCCTCAGCTTCATCTAGCTGACCCGTCATCGTGAGGACGGCACCCAGTCGAGACTGGAGCGCGACATCTGCGGGCGTCTCCTTCAGAGCTGCCTGGTAGCTCGCGACCGCCCCTGCCGTGTCGCCTCTCGCCTCGGCCAATCGGCCCCTTTCGAGCGGGAGCCCCGGATACTTCGCGTCCAGCTCTTCGACCTGGTCGAGCGCCGCGGCGGCGTCGTCTAGGGCGAGCTTGCGGCGATAGGCCACGGCAAGGCCGAACTGAGCGGACGAGTCCCGCGATTCCATCTCGAGGGCAGCCTGATATTGCGTGATAGCAGCATCGATGCGATTCCGTTCGAGCTCCGCGTCGCCCAAAAGGCGCCGAACCTCGGCGGTGATCTCGACGTTTTCCTGCGCCCTCACGAGCACGGCGACGGCTTCGCCAGGCCGCTTCGTGCGCTTGTAGTGCTGCGCGAGCGCCATGTAGGCAGGAAAGGCCTTGGGCTCGAGCCTGATCGCGTTGCGCAGGTGCCGGACCGCCCCCGTACTGTCGCCCAGAGCATCCGCGATCTTGCCCTGCCAGATTTCGACATCGGCGTTGACGGGCTCCTCGGTCTTGAGGTCGGCCATGAGCGCCTTGGCCTCCCCCGCCTTGTCCATCGCGACGAGAGCCTCGGCGGCACCGAGCTTCGCCTCGACGAGGACCTTGGGCTGGCCGGTGGCATCGAGCTCAGCGCCCGGCTCGATGTTGGACCCAATCACCGTTTGGAATCGAGCGAGGGCGTCCGGGTACGCACCCTCGACAAGAACGAGCCTGGCGGCACCCAGGGCAGCCCGCGCGTTGCTTGCATCGAGCTCCACTGCCTTTTCGTACAGCTCACGCGCAGCACCGAGGCGCCCGCGCTGCTCTTCGACGCGAGCTATGAGCGCAAGCGCTGCGGAGCGGTCGGCACGTGCCACCACAGCAGTCGTTCCTCCCTCACTCGGAGCAAGTCCCGCAGGGGTTTGCAGAAGCTCGTACGCCGCGTCGATGTCACCGTCGGCGATCAGGTTCTCGGCCACAGCCGCGCGAGCTCCTGCATGATCCGGGCTCATGCGCAAGGTCTCCTGGGCGGCCGCGAGAGCCTTGTCCCGATCGCCGAGGACACGATATGCGCGCGCGAGCCCCCATTGAGCGCGTGCGCTTCCGTCCTTTTGGTGAGCACGCCCAAACGCATCGACGGCGCTCTGATCCTCGTCAGTCACGAAGGCGACCTCACCTGCCACCAAGTCTACGTAGGCATCCGTCGGGTCTTCGCTCTGCGCGAGCGCGATCTCCAACACTGCGAGATCGGGATCACCTTGGCGGAGCGCGTTGACGGCAAGGGCAACGTGAATGCCCGGCGCTTCGTCGCCACGGCGCTGCAGATGGAGCCTGAGCTCATCGGCCCTAGCGGCACTCTCCGCCTGCTGCCCGTAGCGGACCTGAAAGTACGACTCGTGCAGCAAGGCCCGTGCGATGAGAGCCCGGTTCAGCCGGGCGTCGTCTAGTGCCTGCTCGAGTTGGACCAGCGCCTGAGCAGTTGCATGATAGGTGTCGACGGCGGACGCGGCCTCCACTTGTTGAATCGTTTGCGTGACCTGAACGGCGTCGCCCGAAGCCGGCAGGAAGGGCTCGACCAGATGAATCCCGAACAGCCCGTACTTCGTGCTTCCCATGTAGACGCCCACGCCCAAGATCAGGGAGATGCCCGCAATCGCCGCCACGGCCTTCATGAGCCAAGGCGGAGGCTTTCGGGAGAGCGCTGCCCTGACGTCGATCGTACGCTTGCCCCCGGCCGCAGGTGCGACGGCACCGCCTTCCCCGCCGAGGTGCGGCATGTGCGCCACATCGTCGCCGCCAGCCGATGAAAGCTCCGAAAACTCGAGATCGTGGGACTCGGGAAGATCGAGCTCTGCCGAATCCCGACTGACGCGCCCCGCGTCTGGAGCCGGCGCGTCAGGGCCACCCAAGCCACCACCGGGTGGCAGCGGCGGCGGGTGCTTCGCGCCTGGGTCGATGTCCATTTCGAGCGAAAGATCCTCGCCGTCCGGGAGGTCGAGCTCGATCGGACCGCCACCGTGGATCCGATCGGGTCCCTCGATCGGGGGGTCCGAGAAATCATCCCGTACGGCGGGCAGATTGGATTGCCCGCGTGATATCGGAAGGTCAGATTGCCCTAGCGGCCGCGGGAGATCGGAGTCGAACGCAACCGGGGCGGGGAGGTCGGCATCGGTGACGGCCATCGGAAGGTCGACTTCGTCGTCGAAAGACAGCCCCCCCTTGAGGGCCGGCAGATCCGCGGGGACCCGACGGGCACCTGAGGCCTTGGGAGCCGGGAGGTCGATCCCCCCGCCAGCGCCAGAACCCATCGGCGCCGGAAAATCTACGCCGCCTGGAGGCTCCATAGGCGCGGGAAGATCGAGGTCTGCGAAAGGATCGAAGCCACTCGGGCGCGGTTCGGGCGTGGGTTTGGGCGCTGGGAGATCGATCGCGCCCTGCACATCTTCGAACCGATCGAGGTCGAGCGAGCTGCCACCGCCCTTGGGCGCGGGAAGATCCTCGATTGGCGAGATCGATCTCGGGGCGGGAAGGTCCAACTCTGCGGTTGGTAGAGACGGCGGCCCGAGCCCAACCTGGGTCATTTTTCGCTTGGGCCGCGGTTTTGGCGACATCCCAGCATCGCCGCCGGTTTGCGTGGAACCATCAGGATGAACTCGGAAACTATCGCCACACTTCGGGCAGCGCATCTCGAGCCCGTCTGTGGGCAAACGGTGCTTGTCTACATCATACGACGCTCGGCATGACGGGCAGTGAACCTGAAGCATGGCGTTGTGATCTTCCCCCGGGAATCAAGAGTAACACGCTTGATGCATGACTCATAAACCCTAATAGATCGATTCCGATCGTAGCGGAACCGAAGTTGCCATGGAAGTGTTTGTCCTACCTTGACGCCCCGGGAGCTCGAAGACTACCTTCCCGACAACCGTGAAACCTACCGTTCAGATCGAGATTGCCGGCGCCCGTTACCGAATGTCCTCGGATGCCGACGAAACCTACCTCCAACGTCTTGCCGATATCGTGAACGAACGGGTGAAGGCGCTGGGCCCTAAGGCGGCACGGGCGGCAACACCTGCGCAGTTGTTGGCGGTGGTCGCCCTCAGTCTTGCAGAAGACCTCGAAGTGTCTGAGCAACATCGGATCACCCTCGAGGACAAGACCCGCCAAGTGGTGGGCGGGGCCATTCGGCGAATCGACGAACGACTGCAGGCGGACGCGGAGCTCGCCAAGCAGATCGACCCGCCGTGAGCCCGTGGCGTACGAACGGCACCGAGGAACAGATCCGTCATCAGGTGAAGCAACAGCTTCGCAAACGAATGCGCGCGGTTCGAGGCGCGCTACCCATCTCCGCATGCGAAACGCGTTCGAGCGAGATCGCAAAACGCGTCGTCGCGCTCACGAGCTTCAAGGCGGCGAAGACTGTTCTTGCCTTTGCATCGATTCGCCGCGAAGTGAGGACCCACGCCATAATGCGGGCCGCGTGGACTGCCGGTAAACAGGTAGCGCTTCCGCGAGTCGTCGAAAGAGAGCTGCACCTGCATCTGGTCGTCGCGGAGACCGAGCTCACGGAAGGTTCCTTTGGAGTACCGGAACCGCTCGAAGACGCGCCCCGGATATCACCCGAGACGACCGACTTCGCACTGGTCCCGGCGTTGGCGGTGGACCCGAGAGGATACCGAATCGGCTATGGCGGCGGCTACTACGATCGATTGCTTCCGCAGCTTACCAACGCATGTTCGTGCGCGGTGGCGTTCGACTTTCAGCTCATCGTCGAGGTGCCTGAGCTTCCAATCGATGTGCCCGTCGACATCGTGGTGACCGACGAGAGGGTGATCGAAGCTACTTGAGTCGCGGGGCGCTCTAGGGCGAAACGGGTGGTATAGGATTGCCGTGGTCGCGGAGGCAGCGCAACGCAAGCTCGACAACCTTCCCACGTCGCCGGGGGTGTACGTCTTCCATGGCGCCAAAGGGAAAGTTCTGTACGTCGGCAAGGCGAGAAGCCTTCGGAGCCGCGTGCGCAGTTACTTCCAGCCAGGCTCGAGTGACCTGCGCGCGTTCGTGAGCCGGCTGGAGCGTGAGCTGACCGACATCGAAACGTTTGTCACGCACACCGACAAGGAAGCGGCGCTCCTCGAGAACCAGCTGATCAAGGCTCATCAGCCGAAGTACAACGTGAAGCTTCGCGACGACAAAGAGTACTTGTCGTTGCGGCTCGACTCGAAGAAGCCATGGCCGCGACTCGAGGTCGTGCGGCGCCCGAAGCCCGACGGCGCACAATATTTTGGACCCTATCACTCCGCTACTGCCGCACGGCAAACCCTGAGGCTCGTGAACCGCTATTTCCAACTGCGAACGTGTACGGACACCGAGTTTCGGCTCCGCATACGCCCGTGCCTTCAGTATCAGATCAAGAGATGCCCCGGCCCGTGCGTGCTCGATGTGAACGAAGAGGAGTACCGAGCGCAGGTCGCCAACGTCGCTCGATTCCTCGATGGTCGACACGGCGAGCTCGTCCGCGACATCGATGCACGAATGCATAGTTCGTCTGGTGCGCTAGAGTATGAACAAGCAGCGGTATACCGCGACCAACTGCGTGCGGTAGAACGAGCACAGCAAGAACAGCGCGTCTCCGGCGTGCAGAAGTCCGACCAAGACGTAATCGGCTTTCATCGTCAAGCGGACCAAGTGGAAGTGGCAGTGCTCAGCATGCGTGGCGGGCGTCTGTGCGGAGTGCGCACCTTCCCGCTACGGCGAGTCGCGGTACCGAACGACGAGATGCTGGGTTCGTTTCTGCGCCAACACTACGCCGAGTGGCCGGCTCTTCCGGATGAGATCTTGGTGCCAGTACCAATCGAAATGAGCGAGGCCTTGGAAGAGCTGCTGAACGAGAACCGCAAGCGCAAGGCTCGGATCGTCGAGCCGAAGCGCGGCGCCAAGGCCAAGCTGCTCGAACTCGCTCGAGAGAACGCCGAGCACGCCTTCCAAGAGAAGGAACGGGCTCGCGAAGACGTGGAAGCGCGCCTGGGGGAAATCCGAAAACTGCTGCGTTTGTCGTCGACGCCACGTCGAATCGAATGTGTCGATATTTCTCACACCGGCGGCGAAGAAACCGTCTCGGTCTTCGTGGCATTGCAAGACGGTGAGCCCGCGCGCGACCGCTACCGCAGCTTCCGGGTGAAGCAGGTTCGCGGCGGCGACGACTACGGCGCGATGTACGAAGTTCTGGTTCGACGCTTGCGACGGGGCAGAAGCGGCGAGGTCGGATGGGAGCTCCCCGACTTGCTGGTAGTCGACGGTGGCAGGGGTCAGCTCGGGGTTGTCGAGCGGGCAAAGGAAGACGTAGGTGTGGTCAACCTCGAGCTCGCCTCGGTGGCGAAGCCTCGGATCACGGCCATGGGCAACGAGGAAGGCGACCGAGTGTTCCGCCCCGGTCAAAAGAACCCCATCCCGGTACGCGCAAGCTCAGCCCTCTCCATCCTGTTGCTGGCCCGCGATGAAGCCCATCGCGCATCGAATGATCTGCGCAAGAAGGTCGGCAAGAAGAGGCGGCTCAGGAGCGAGCTCGATGCTGTAGCCGGTGTTGGGCCCAAGACCAGAGGCAAGCTGCTGCGCAACCTGGGATCGCTACGCGACGTGCTCGCAGCCAGCGAGGCGCAGTTGGTCGAGGCCGGCGCGACACGAAAGCAAGCCCAAGCCATCAAGGAAACGCTCGGCGAGCACGTAGTGGGGACGGAAGACGCTAACAGTGCGGAAGAAACAGCGATCGAGAACGCGTTTCAGGTTGATTGAAGGTCGCTGAGCGCTGGCGCTCACGCTGGCACTGGCGCTGACACTGGCGCTCACGCTGGCACTGGCGCTGACGCTGGCGCTGAACACTGGCGCTGAACACTGACGCTGACACTGCCGCTGGCGCTGTTGCCGTCTACTCGCCCTCGTACACGCAGCCCGCGGTGCACGTCTCCCCCACCACAACCTTGCTCAGCAGCGGCAGACTTGGCTTCAGGCGGTCCCAGATCCACTTGGCGACGATTTCGCTGGTGGGATTCTCCAGTCCTTCGATCTCGTTCAAATAGTTGTGGTCCAACCGTTCCCAAAGCGGCTGGAACGCCTCGGCGATCTCCGCAAAGTCGATGATCCACCCAAGCTCCGCGTCAGGCTTTCCAACGACGTGGACGTGCACGTAGTACGAGTGGCCGTGGAGCCGCTTACACTTGTGCCCATCCGGCACATTGGGAAGCATGTGCGCCGCCTCGAAGGTGAACTTCTTCCAAATCTCCATCGCTTGTGCAGACCATTACTCAGGGGCAGCGTCAGCGCCAGTGTCAGCGTCAGCGCCAGCGCCAGCGTCAGCGCCAGTGCCAGCGTCAGCGCCAGCGCCAGTGCCGGTGTCCGTGCCAGTGTCCGTGTGCCGCTATGGATTCTGGGAGACGTACGCCTCTGCCTGGCTCTCTGCCAAGGCGACCAGATCACCCATCGTGACGTTCATATCGGCCAGATGCATCCCCCAACCTTCGTTGAAGTCGCCGCCGATGTCGTCCGCACGTGGATCATCCGGATCACCGAGCACCCGTATTTCCAGATACACGATGCCGTCCCGGTTCATGCACTCCGTCTCGAGGAAAGTGGGCATGGTGTAGTACGGGGTTGGAACGGTTTGCTGTGGATCGGCGAATGGACCTGGGCCCCCGCTCAACACAGTCCCGAATACGCCGGAGTCGTCCCTGTTCGTCGGGAAATAAGGAGTCGTGGTGGCCGCACCTCCTCCGAGCGCCGCGGGGTTATTGCATGCCGCCAGGGTGTCCGGGTCCGACGTGAGTCCGAAAAGCGTCGTCGATTCCTCAGGTGGTTCGGTGCTTCGAAAGCTCGCGTAGGTCACGAGACACCCGGTTTCGTCATCCGACTGGCAGAGCGGCGTATTGGCAAAAGTGCCGGTGCCGCCCTCGGACGTTGGGACCGCGATCGTCGTGCCGATCAGATAGGCCGCGACCATTTGGTCATGCAGGTCGGGATCGGTTTCGACGACTTCTTGGATGAGGCGTCGCAGTTGGCCAGAGCCCTGAGAATGCCCGATGAAGAGGACGCCACGGCCGTCGTTCTCGTTCGCCATGTAGTGTCGGAATGAATCGAGCACGTCACTGTAGGCCAGGTCGTCTTCGACCTCGTCCCGAGACACGATGCCAAGCAGTACTTGCAGCGTGACCTGTCGATAGACGGGCGCGAAAATTCTGCAAGCCTGGCCGAAGCGAGCGAGCTGATTCCTCGCCACGAAGATCTCTTCTTCGCCTGGCAGGAGGTCGGAGTTCCCTGAGGCATCGAAGCTTGCCGTCGGGTAGACGTAGAAGCAGTCGATCTCCGGGTCGGCCGCCTCGACGAACGGCTCCGCGCTCGTCGAGCCGTCAGCGTTCACTACCGTTGCGTCGAGATCGCGCACGCACACGTTGTCGACATCTGCTTGACTCGGATGACAAAGCCAGTGCTCGAGGTTCGAGTACGTCTCGCTGACGAACGAGCCACCCGTACCTCCGGTGCCCGTGGCAGCACCACCGTCACCGCCGCACCCCGCGACGACAAGAGCACCGCACCAAAACAAAAGAAATCTATGAGTCATCATTCGCCTCCGATAAGCCAATTTGGGTCTGGGACCGTCGATCTACCCCGTCTTTCCCCCGGAGGCGAGCTGACCCAGGCGCTGACACCAGCGCCTACTTCGCCGCTGGTAGCGATACCTCAAACGACGCTCCACCACCGGTTCGATTCTCGGCCCGTATCGATCCACCTAGCCGGTCCACGATCGTGTGGCAGACCGCGAGGCCGAGGCCGGTGCCCTGGCCTGCGGGCT
>Ga0255057_10001122_pt1 | contig 15301 bp, 7 predicted proteins | sample Cases_109_6_MG_FD_189022 | JGI IMG/M metagenome (GOLD analysis project Ga0255057, IMG submission 189022) | Seawater microbial communities from Amundsen Gulf, Northwest Territories, Canada - Cases_109_6 | ecosystem: Environmental > Aquatic > Marine > Gulf | place: Canada: Northwest Territories... | reverse complement strand
ACGAACCTGCAGGGCCCGACGCGGATGACCGAAGCCACGGCATCCATCACAAGCGGGAAGGCCACCGCCGTCGATCGGTCGGCCGGCCTCTCGGCACGGCTATCCGTGACCTGGGAAGCCGCAGCATACATCGTTCTGCTCACCTCAGCTCTTGTCCTCCGACTCTGGGACCTCGGGTCGCGCGCCTTTCACCACGACGAAAGCCTGCACGCGACGTTTGCGTACGATCTATTCACCGGCAGCGGTTACGAACACAGTCCCCTGCTGCACGGACCACTGCAGTTCTTCGGAACAGCGTTCGCTTACTTCGTCTCCGGCGGCGCAAGCGACGTCTCGGCACGCATCCTGCCCGCGCTCATCGGTACCGCACTCGTCGCCGTGCCGCTGCTCTTCCGCTCGCGCCTGGGCAGGATAGGAGCCCTGGTTACGGCCTCACTGCTTGCGTTTTCGCCAACGCTTCTCTACTTCAGCCGGTTCGCCCGAAACGACATCTGGATCGCGCTCTTCACGCTGATTATCATCGTCGCAGTCTGGCGATACATCAGCGACCAGAAGCACCGCTATCTATACGTTATCGCCGGAACGTTGGCGCTGATGTTTGCCACCAAAGAGAACACCTTCATCGTCGTCGGAACGCTCCTTCTTTTCATGAACTTCTGGGTTGCGTCCGATCTCGCGCGCCAGACCCAGAACCACACCGGCGAACCGGAGCGCCTGCGGCCGTTCTACGTCCTGGCCTATCTGCCGTTTGCCTGGCTCATCACAGCCCTTTGGCCATTCACGCGCGGCATCCGCGAGAGACTCGGTCTGGAGGAGCGCCTGCCGGTGATGGACCTCCTATTGCTTATCGGAACGTTATCCGGGCCTCAGTTCGCAGCCGCAATCGAGATCCCTCTCGAGGCGGTAGGTCTATCGGTCGAGACGGCAGCAGAGCACCGGCTCCTTGGCTTCCCAACCGTCGTCACACTTCTCGTTGCTAGCGCAATCGTTGGCCTGCGCTGGAACGCGCGAGTCTGGCTGGCGGCGGCGCTCCTCTTCTATGTGCCGTACACGCTTCTCTTCACCGCTTTCTTCACGGACATGTCCGGGTTTGGAAGCGGCATTTGGGAGTCACTCGATTACTGGCTGGGGCAGCATGACGCCCGGCGCGCGGCCCAGCCGGACTTCTACTACCTCATGCTGCTTCCCGCATACGAGATGTTGGCGCTCGTCATCGCGGGACCAACCCTCCTCTACTACAGCCTTCGCGGCGGCCCTACGTCGTGGGCGCTCACAGCCGCGTCGGTGCTGCTCCTGCTCGCGTTCTTCGGGGCCGACAGCTTCGAGCCCGCTGGCATCGTCGAAGCGATAGCCGTCGTCGCTCTCCCGGCAGCGGCAGTTACGACGTTATTCGCAGTGAAAGGCTCTATGTTCGAGCGGTTTCTGGTGTTCTGGACCGTGGCCTCCATCGTTGCCTACTCGTTCTTCGGCGAGAAGTTTCCGTGGCTCAGCGTGCACACAACGCTACCCATGATCGTGCTCGCCGGTTACACCGCAGGGAAGCTTATCGAGCATTTTCGGAAGGCGCCCGAACGACAATTCTGGCCCGGCTGGACTTCAGCACTGCAAGCCACCAAGCACTGGGCGGTACCTGCGCTGCTTGTCGCCGTTCTGCTGCCGATCGCAGCGTTCAGCGTCTGGACCGGCCTCCGCGTCACGTACGGTCACCCCGATGACGCCCATGAACCACTCATCTACACACAGACGGCCTCGGACGTGCCGGAGATCGCCGGCGAAATCGAAACCATCGCCGGTCGCAGCGGTCTCGGCGACGACCTACGCATACAAGTGGACCGCGCCTACACCTGGCCCTGGGCGTGGTACCTACGTGACTACGACGTCACGTTTGACTTCCTGACGCTCGAATTCACGCCGGAGCCAGGCGCGATCGTTATCGTATCGTCTGTGAACGACGCCTTGATGAACCCGTTCCGAGACGACTACGGGCCGCCGCAACCGTTCGCGATGCGTAAGTGGTTCGCCGAGGACTATCGCGGGATCGGCGCCAGCGCGAACCTCGCGTCCGCAGTCGCAGGCTTCTCCACGGACATCTTCCAAACGAGCACCTGGGACAACTGGTGGGATTTCATGGTGCACCGAAACCTACCGCAGAGCGCTCTCACTGGGTTCGTCTACGTCCCCCGCGAGTACGGCGCATTCGAGATTGATAGCGAGGCTCCGGACACGCCCGACGTTGGGCCGACGCCCACCGTAGGGCCCGACATCGAAGGTAGGGTCATCGTCGGGGCGCTGGGAGAGGCGCCCGGTCAGTTCATGGGACCGATCGGCGTCGCGCTGGACGCTGCCGGCAATCCGCACGTGGTCGACAACGGCAACAACCGCATCCAGAGATTCGACTCCAGTGGCGCGTTCTTGGCAGGCGTCGGTATTCCGGGCACCCTGCCCGGCCAGTTCACACAGCCGTCTGATATCGCGGTCGCCGCGGACGGAGCCGTCTGGGTAGCGGACACCTGGAACCATCGCATCCAGAAATTGGGTCCGGGATTCTCTTCACTCCTGACCTACGGGAAACCAACGAATGATCTCATCAACCCGGCCGACGACGAGCTGTGGGGCCCGCGCGGCATCGCGATCGATCACGACGGAAACGTCCTCTTCACGGACACCGGCACCCACCGCGTCCGGAAGATCGCATCCGACGGAACGCACATCGCCTCGTTCGGGCGACGCGGAAACGGTCCCGGGGAGTTCATGGAGCCAGTGGGCATCACCGTCGGCCCCGACGGAGCGATCTTCGTCGCCGACGCCGGGAACGCCCGCATCCAGAAGTTCGATGGCGACCACAACTTCGTCGCCGAGTTCCGGATCGAAGAGTGGGCCAACCTCGATCCGCGCAACAAGCCACATCTGGAAGCGCTGCCCGACGGGCGTCTGCTGGCGACAGACGGGCCGAACGGGCGCCTGCTCTTGATCGACGCGAGCGGGACCGTCCAGGCAAGGCTCGCCGCCGTGGCGGAAGTTCCTCTGTTCTTCCCCGCCGGCGTCGCGTTCGACGCCGAACGAGGCTTCGTCTGGGTAACGGACAGCGCCGCGAGCCACATGTGGCGGTTCCCGCTGTCAGACTTCGCGCGGCGGTAGGGCTACCCAGGGAGTTGCGAACCGAGGCACGTAGAATTCCAATCGGCAATCGCGATACACTGCGCGAAACTGCTACCTCAAAAGGATCGCCCTACGGAATGACCAACCATCGACTCGGGATACTCGTCGGCGGCGGCCCGGCGCCGGGTATCAACAGCGCCCTTAGCGCCGCCGCAATTGGGGCGATCCGCGCCGGCCTCGACGTCGTCGGCATCTACGACGGGTTCCAGCATCTCATCGCTGGACGCACCGACATGGTCCGCGACCTCGAAATCGCGGACGTCTCGCGCATCCATTTCCAGGGCGGTTCGATCATCCGAACGTCCAGGGCAAACCCCGCACGCAGTGAGGAAGACCTCGCTCACACGGTTGAGACTCTGCGAAAGCTGGAGCTCAGCCATCTGATCACCATTGGCGGCGAAGATACCGCCTCCTCCGCCGCTAAGATCTGTGAGCAGAGCACCGGAGACATCCGCGTCGCACACATCCCAAAGACAATCGACAACGATCTCCCGCTGCCCGCCAACGCGCCAACGTTCGGATTCGAGACGGCGCGCCACGTCGGCACCCAGTGGACGCTAAACCTGATGGAGGAGTCGCGCTCGACGAACCGCTGGTGCCTCGTCTCCGTGATGGGGCGTTCGGCCGGTCACCTAGCGCTCGGCATCGGCAAGGCCGCCGGGGCGACTGTGACTATCATCCCCGAGGAATTCTCCGCCTCACAGATTTCCCTTGATGACGTCTGTCTCATCATCGAAGGTGCGATGCTGAAACGACGGGCGATGGGTTTTAGGCACGGCCTGGCCGTCGTCGCTGAGGGCGTCGCCGCCAAGATGGACCCCGACCAGCTCGCAAGCATCCCAGGCGTCGAGGTGGGACACGACGCGCACGGGCACATCCGCCTGGAGAAGATTCCGCTGGCCTCTATCATCGAGCGAGAGGTCATCAACCGCTTCGCTGAGCGAGGGGAGTCGCTCCCGCTCATTTCCGTAAGTCTCGGATACGAACTCCGATGCGCGGACCCGATACCTTTCGACATCGACTACACACGAACGCTCGGCTACGGTGCGGTCCGATTTCTCGTTAGCGATGAAGCAACGGATCGATCGCTCTCCGGCGGTCTCGTTTGCCTCGAAGACGGCCGCCTCCGAGTCCTCCCGTTTGAAGACCTACAGGATCCGAAGACCGGGCGGATCAGCACCCGCATGGTCGACGTGCAGTCGGAACACTATCGCGTCGCCCGTGAGTACATGATCCGCATGCGCCGGAGCGACCTGGACGATGACGCAATCATGTCGCGTCTCAAAGCGGAAGCGATGATGAACAGCGACCGCCTCTCGCAGCGGTTCTCACCGATGTTCGACTCTGACGTCCTCGAGGGTGCGCTGTGACCAACACCGAGACCCTCATCGCGACAGCGCAGGCGATGGTCGCGCCCGGAAAGGGAATACTCGCCGTCGACGAGTCGACGAAGACCTGCACAAAGCGCTTCGCCGCCTTCGGGATCGAGTCCACAAAAACGAGCCGGCGGGACTACCGGGAGCTGATGTTCAGAGCGCCGGGGATCGGTCAATACGTCAGCGGCGCCATCCTTTACGACGAAACGATCCGCCAGAGCGCCGCCGACGGCTCCCCCATCGTCGACGTGCTGAACGGTGCCAACGTCTTGCCAGGAATCAAAGTCGATACCGGCGCGAAACCGCTCGCCGGCGCTCCAGGCGAAACGATCACCGAAGGTCTCGACGGCCTGCGAGATCGTCTCGCCGGGTATCGCGAGATCGGCGCGCGCTTCACGAAATGGCGCGCCGTTCTCAAGGTCAGTGCCGACATGCCGAGTCGCTACTCCATCGAGACAAACGCACACGCGCTCGGCCGGCATGCGGCGCTTGTACAGGAGGCAGGCCTCGTCCCAATCGTAGAGCCTGAGGTGCTGATGGACGGCGGCCACGACATCCAGCGCTGCCGCGTGGTCACGAACGAGGTGCTACGAGCGACGTTTGAACAATTGTCCGCACAGCAGGTTCTCCTCGAAGGCATCGTCCTCAAGCCGAACATGGTGATCGCGGGAAGCGATTCGCCGCGGCAGGCCACGAGCGAAGAGGTCGCAGAGCTCACGCTCGCCACACTCCGCGAATTCGTACCTGCCGAGGTGCCCGGAATCGCCTTCCTGTCCGGCGGGCAAACCGGCGAACAAGCCTGCACGAACCTCGACGCAATGGTGCGCAAAGGCGATCTCCCGTGGCAGTTGACGTACTCGTTCGGACGCGCTCTGCAGTATCCCGGCCTCAAGATCTGGGGCGGATCCGACGTCGCCGCTGCTCAATCAGCGCTGCTGCACCGTGCACGAATGAGCAGCCTCGCCCGCTCGGGCCGCTATTCTGCGACAGAAGAACGCGCCGCCGTCTGAGCGTCATACGAAGAGAGGCGACATCGCGGCACGGGAGACCATTGCCTCCATCTCCGCCTCCGTCGGCCGCGACTCGTACCGTTCCGCGGCATCGATGATCTGCGCCAATAGGCCGATGTCAGACGAACCGTTCAGAAACATCTGCTCGTGATCGAGCACCCAGTCCACTGCCAGGTCGATATCCTTCTGCTCACTCAACGCCTCGTACCAGGTTCTCGTCGTCCGTTCCTTCTCACCCCACTCGCCGATCGCCAGGCTCTTGATCGTCTGCACGGCGACTCCCCGCTCGTGGCAGGTCTCCATCAGAGCCGCGTAGTCCGCCGCGTAGTCCGGGTTCTTCAGCATCGTGTAGTTGAGCGGCAGCAGGACCGAGTCGAACGGAAACCGCTCCAGGCTGCGCCGATGCATTGCTGCTACCGTCACTCCGTGGCCTGTCACTCCGATGAACCGCACCAACCCCTCGTCCCGAGCCTCGATCGCAGCTTCAAGCGCTCCGCCGGGGCCCATCGCTTCTTGCCACTCATCCGGGTCCACTAGATTGTGGAGCTGAAGCAGATCCACAGATTTCACCCGCAGCCTCTCAAGCGAGAGTCGCAGCTCATCGCGCGCTCCCTTGTAGGATCGCTCCCCCGTCTTCGTCGCCAGGAAGAAACGGTCGCGGTGTTGGTCCATCCAGTGGCCAACGTGCAGTTCGGCGTCGCCGTAGCTCGCAGCCACGTCGATGTGGTTGATACCGTGCTCCAGCAACATTGCAAGCGTTCGCTCTTCCACTTTCGGATTCGCCTTCCAGAAAGCGGCGGCGCCGAAGATAACGCGGCTGCTATCATGACCGGTCTTGCCGAACGGACGTAGAGGGATCATCTGCTGCCTTCTTTCCGTGTTCTCATCGTGGGCACTACCCTAACGCGACTGCGCGCTCGCGGCAATCTCAGCGTTGGTCGCGTGGCATCGCACCAGGCGACTGCTCATCTCCAGCTTTGCTTAGTTCATCATTGAACTTCTTGCTCGCCCACGGAGCCTTCCCTATGATATGTGAAGGCTGACACAATCTAGACCCGAAAGACCTAAATTTGTTCTCTCAGGCAAGCCACAACTCACGCACAACACCCATCGCCCCGCTCGCGGGCAGCACCGAACTGCTGTCTCGGATTAACGACCTGATCGCGGACCTGCAGCCGGATCGCGTCGATCTCCTGAAAGCATTCCACCTCATTCAGCACGAGTACGGATACGTGCCACGGGAATCGATCCCGCTTCTGGCGGGCAGGTTCGATACGACGCCGGCGATCATCTTCGGCACGATCGATTTCTACTCGGAGGTTCACCTCAACCCACCGGCAGAAAAGCTTGTCGAGTGGTGCAGCGGTCCCGCCTGTCTTCTCAAGGGGTCTGTGCCGATCCGCGGTGTGCTTGAAGCGGTCCTCGGCTGCGACATGAACCAGACGTCGGAAGACGGCAAGTACGAGCTGCGCCTCGCCCAGTGCGACGGCACCTGCCACCTCGCCCCACTGATCCGCCATGAAGGAAAGTACCTCGGTCCGTTGACCGCCAGCGACACGATCGCATTCGCTCGTCAGTTGAAGGGTGAACCCTCCCTCGAAGAACGTCTCGCCGCGGCCGCCGCCGAGTCGACAGCTGACACGGACGAAGAGGGCGCCGAGTGACCTCGACATACCAAGAACTCCGATCCGCCGCCGAGGAGGCCTGGCGCCCCATCGACGATCCCCAGCGCACCCTGATCAAGGTCAGCGTGACGACGGATTCGGTCGTCGTTGGCGCGAAAGAGACCGTCGCGGCGATCAAGAGCGAGCTCGCGCGCCGCAACCTGGACGCCCACGTCATGATTACCGGCGCCTGGGGCGCCTCCTACGCCGAACCGATCGTTCAAGTGAAGAAGCCCGGTGAGCCGGGCATTCTCTATCACCAGATCACAGCCGACAAGGTGCCCGACTTCGTCGAGCGAGCTGTCGCCGGTGACAAGACGCCGGCCGAGTACGCATTCGCCGCCTTGAGCGAGAGCCCAGTCGGCCGTGTCGCGCCGCTCATGACGCTAGACTTCTTCGCGGGGCAAGTCCGGCGACTGATGGCGAACGGCGGAATCACGAACCCGGAGGAGATCGATCACTACATCGCCCAGGGCGGATATGAAGGTCTCTCCAACACGCTCAAGATGGACCAGGAAGCGGTCATCAAACAGGTGCTCGATTCCGGTCTCTGGGGCCGCGGCGGCGCCGCCTTCCCGACAGGCCGCAAGTGGGACTTCCTGCGCACATCCGACCGGACGCCGAAATACCTGATCTGCAACGCCGACGAAGGCGACCCTGGATCGTTCGTCAACCGCAACCTCATGGAGAGCGATCCGCATCTGGTCGTAGAAGGCATGGCCATCGCCGGCGTCGCCACCGGCGCGTCCCTCGGCTACATCTACATCCGTGACGAGTACCCGATACCGGTCGCACGGACGGAGAAAGCCGTCGAGCAGGCGCGCGAGAAGGGCCTGCTGGGCAAGAACATCCTCGGCACCAGCTTCTCGTTCGATCTTGAAGTCGTCCGCGGCGCCGGCAGCTACGTCTGCGGTGAAGAAACGGGGCTGATCGCATCACTGGAGGACCGGCGAGGAATGCCGAAGATCCGCCCGCCGTTCCCAGCGCAGGCCGGTGTGTTCGCCCAACCATCCAACGTCAACAACGTCGAATCATACGCCAACGTACCGATGATCATGCGCAACGGAGCGCAATGGTACTCTTCCGTCGGCTCGGAGAAGCACAAGGGCACGAAGATGTTCTCGTTGTCCGGTCAGGTGCAGCGCGTCGGCATCCTGGAGGTGCCTCTCGGCACGCCCATGAGCACCGTCGTCATGGAAATCGGCGGCGGCACGCTGGAGGGGCGCACGCTCAAGGCGATTCAGCCCGGGGGGCCGCTCTCAGGCATCGTCCACAGCCGCGACGTTGACATTCCGCTCGAACCAGAACCGTTCAAGGAACGTGGCATGTTCATGGGATCTGGCGGCCTCGTGGTCCTGGACGACACCAACTGCATCGTTGATCTCTGCATCTACTTCGAGTGGTTCGCCGAGGACGAGTCCTGCGGGCGCTGCACAACCTGTTTCGCTGGCACGCGGCGGCTGCTCGAGATCCTTCGCCGAATCGGCAGCGGGCGCGGCCGTCCGGCGGACCTCGACCTGATCAAACTGCTGGGCGAGACGATGCGAAACGCCAACTGCGTACACGGTCAGGCGGCGCCTACCAGCGTGCAATCGATGTTCCGCTTCTTTGAAGACGAGCTGATGGAGCATCTGGAACGGAAGCGCTGCCCAGCCAAAGCCTGCCGCGGTCTGATCCGCTACGAAGTACTCCATCAGTCCGAGCGGCTGCCCCTGGCCGAAGCCGTTTGCCCGACCAAGGCCATCGTCAAGGACGACGGGAACTACCGCATCGAGCAGGAAAAATGCATCAAGTGCGACGCCTGCCGGGAGCAGGTCCCCTACGCAATCACCGTTTCTGACGAATTCGGCCCGTAATAAACGCGCTAGGTACTTGCATTATTCCGGGCCTGCTGTATCATTCTGAATCACAATCTTGCACCGAGCTTAGGCGCGTCTGACCCGGCGGACTGAGGGGGACGCAGACTTCAGAGAGTCGCCACCTCGGTTGATCCCATCCAGCGAGCCCGTCGCCACAGGGGGAAAAAGTGACGAAAGCGCGACCAGACTGCAGTGCCCGCTATCCTGCCAACATCGCTCGCCACTCTAGGCCAATCGATGCCGACGCCCATAATGCCTCCACCCGCGTCACGAATCGAGGCGCGTGATGGCAGAATTTCTACAGACTCGCCAAGGACAGCAGCTTTCGAGAGCTGACGGCCAATTCGAGAGGTTGATTCACAGCCTTCCCTACGTGGTCTTCAGATACCGGCAAGCGAGTGGTATTGAGTTCATCAGCGAAGCAGTGGAACGCCTCACCGGATATGCGCCTAAAGAATTCTACGACGACGGCGATCTCGCTTGGAGACTCGTCCATCTAGACGACAGAGTCGCCTTCGCGAACCTGGCAAAGCTGAAGGCGACAACCTCAACCCGCCTACGCTGGCTTCACAAAGACGGGAGCCCACGATGGGCGGAAGTGATCGCCTCTCCCCTTATGAGCGAGGCCGGAGACGTAGACGGCTTTGAAGGATCCATACGCGATATCACTATGCGAGTGCGGGCCGAAGAGCGTGTTGGAGAAGGGGCGAATATGCTGCGCGCCGTTATGAGCGCCGCAAGCGACCCCGTTTTCGTTATGGCGCCAGACGGGCAACTACTCGCCTGCAACGACGCATTTGCGAACCTATATTATTATCGCCCCGAGAAGATTATCGGTACGTTCGTTTACGACCTCTGGGAACCTCAGATCAAGACACTTCGGCTTCGCCACATCGATGAAGCGATCGAAACGAAACAACGAGTGAGGTTCGATGAGGAGACGGCACGCCACCGTCATTTCGATGTTGTCATCGATCCGATACTGGCCGACGACGGCAGCGTCAACCAACTCGCCTTCTTCGCACGCGACATAACGGCCCGCAAGCAGGCGGAGGAATCCCTGCGCTCAAGCGAGGAACGTTATCGGATCCTGTACAGGGACAACCCAACGATGTACTTCACTGTGGACGCGACGGGCACCGTCCTCTCCGTCAACCAGTTCGGCGCGGAACAGCTGGGCTACGCACCGAATGAACTCATCGGGCAACCCGTGTTGAACGTGTTCCATCCGGACGACAAGAACGACGTACAACGTCAGCTCAGAGCATGCATCGAGGATCAGGGAGAAGTCGCGCACTGGGAGTTCCGCAAGATACGAAAAAACGGCGACGTCATACTGGTTGAGGAAGCCGCCCGGGCAACCCGCGGCGCCGACGGAGAACTGATCGTGCTCATCGTTTGCGAAGACATCACCGAACGCCGCCGCACGGAGAAAGCCCTGCAAGCGGCGCGGGAAGAGCTCGAGAGCAGAGTGGAAATGGCTCTGGCGCACACGAACCCCTACGATCTGACCTTCCGCCAGCTAACAGTCCTGCACTTGGTCGCCCAAGGGAAATCCGACAGAGAGATCGGTCTCGCACTAGGCATCAGTCCGCTCACGGTAAACACACATGTTTCCAGAGCCCTGAAGAAGATGGGCGCCTCGTCGCGGACGGAGGCCGGCGTCCGAGCGCTGCGCGAAGGCCTAATTCGCTAGTAGCTTCCACCAGAAACGCTTAGGCATGCGCGGTTCCGTACCCGAAAATCGGTACGGCTGAGTCGTTGACTAGTCACTCCTTCGGGTAGAGGATAAGGCCGCAGCCCCACAGCCGGTCGCACTAGATCCGATTCGACTACAAGCCGCACCTCTCTTGGCTCAGCCGGGGTGGATTGCTTGAATCCGCCCCGGCGATCGCTCCACCCATTAGAACCGAGGCTCGCCACGCCCTTGGAGCATGTGAGCAGAGGTCACGGCAGGCTATAATACGCGTCGATCACCCTTCGTAAGGAGCGCCAACGCTCGTGACGACGCCCCTCAGACGCCAATATCTCGACATCAAGAAGCGGTATCCACACGCCATCCTCTTCTTCCGTCTCGGCGACTTCTACGAGACGTTCGATGAGGACGCTGAGACCATCGCCCGCGAGCTGGAGATCGTCCTCACCTCCCGCCCCGTCAGCAAAGGGGAGCGCGTCCCGCTAGCCGGCATCCCTCATCACGCGATCGACTCGTACCTCGGAAGACTCATCGCCAAAGGCTACAAGGTGGCGATCTGCGAACAGACCGAACCGCCCACGAAAGGAAAAAAGATCGTCGACCGCCGGGTGGTGCGAGTCGTCACGCCGGGGACGCTAGTCGAAGACAACCTGCTGGCCAGCGGCAGAAACAACTACCTCGCGGCGATCGCACCATTCAACGGCATCGTTGGCCTCGCCCACGTCGACATCTCGACCGGCGAGTTCGCCTGCACGCAGCTGCCGGTTGATGAGATCGGCGCTGAGCTGGAACGCCTAGCCCCGTCGGAGCTCCTATTCCCTTCGGGATCGGCACCGCCAGAGAGAACCAAGGCTACGCTCACTCCGCTCCCAACCGAATCGTTCCGAAGGCAGGACGCCGCCAAACGGCTGATCGACCACTTCGGCGCCGGCTCTCTCGACGCGCTCGGTCTCGGAGACCATGAACTGGCGGCCACCGCCGCGGGCGTCATCCTCTCCTACCTTGCGGATAACCACCCAACCGCCCTCGGCCACATCGTCCGGCTCAGCGGTGGTAGCGAGCGAAGTTGCATGGGCCTCGACTTCAACACCCGCCGCAACCTGGAGCTGTTCGAATCTTTGAGCCCGCAGGACGAAGGACAGACGCTCCTTAGCGTTCTCGATGAGACCCGCACAGCCATGGGCGCACGGCTCCTGCGTCGCTGGCTCGGGGAACCCCTCCTCGACCCTGCCCAGATACGCCAGCGCCAGGACGGCGTCCAACTTTTCTTCGATTCCGTCGTAAGACGGTCGCGCGCTTCCGCCGCACTGGCCAAGATCCCGGACATCGAGCGCGCGCTCAGCCGCGTTTCGACCGCCTCAGCGGGCGCCCCCGGACCTGCCACACCGCGCGACCTCGCCGCTATCCGCCGCGGTCTGCAGACGATTCCAGAGCTGCGAACCGCCATCGAGTACGACCCCGCCTCGCTCGAAGGTAAGCGGGGCACTACCGAAGCGGTCCTCACCGCGCTCCATCCCTGCCAGGAAGCCGTCGACCTGCTCGCTAAAGCAATCGCCGAAGATCCACGCGAGGGTGAGGTGATCAAGGCTGGTTTCTCCGAGGAGCTCGACCGCCTCAGAGCGACCGCGCGCGACGCGAGGCAGGTCCTGGCGGAGCTCGAACAGAGCGAGCGGGAGCGAACCGGCATCAAGTCGCTCAAGATCGGCTACAACAAGGTCTTCGGCTACTACATCGAAGTGTCCAAAGCCAACGCGGCGAACGTGCCTGAGGACTATCAGCGCAGGCAGACCCTCGTCGGCGGCGAACGCTACACGATGCCTGAACTGAAGGGACACGAAGACCGGGTGCTCCACTCACAGGAGCTTCGCGAAGAGCTGGAGGGCGACCTCCTGCGCCAGGTGTGCAGCCAAATCGCAACCCACGGCCCCCGCATCCTCGAAACGGCCGCCGCCATCGCCCTCACCGATACCTACTGCGGACTCGCCGAGGCCGCTGCTCGCCACGATTACGTTCGCCCCGTCGTCGACGACAGCGACCGCATCGCAATACGCGAAGGCCGCCACCCGGTCGTCGAGCGCCTCCTGCCCGACGGCTCTTTCGTTCCCAACGAGTCGGACCTTTCGACCAGCGACTCGCAGATCATCCTTCTTACCGGGCCTAACATGGCCGGAAAGTCGACTTATCTGCGACAGATCGCGCTGATCATCCTCATAGCGCAAATCGGATCGTTCGTGCCGGCAAAGGAAGCCCAGATCGGCATCGTCGACCGCATCTTCAGCCGCGTCGGGGCGCTCGACGACATATCGGCCGGCCGTTCGACGTTCATGGTCGAGATGCTGGAGACCGCGAACATCCTACACAACGCCACGCCGCGCTCACTACTCATCTTCGACGAGATCGGCCGCGGCACCAGCACCTACGACGGCATGGCGATCGCCCGCGCCGTCGTCGAGTTCGTGCACAGCCAGCCCGACGCCGCCGCCAAGACCCTCTTCGCTACCCACTACCACGAACTCTTCGACCTCTCGAACCATCTGCCGCGCGTGCGCAACTACAACGTCGCCGTCGCGGAGGAGGGCGGCAGCGTCGTCTTCCTGCACCGCATTCTTCCCGGCGGCGCAGACCGCTCCTACGGCATCCACGTCGCCCAGCTCGCCGGCCTGCCACGCCCCGTTGTCGTGCGAGCTCAGGAGATACTCGACGAGCTGGAGGCAACGCAATCCTCGAGCGTGCGGGCGCCTCCGACGGAATCGTCCGCACAGCTAGCCATGTTCAGACAAAGCGACGGCCTCGCAACCGACCTCTCGAACCTCGACGTCGACTCGATGACGCCCTTGCAGGCGATGACAAAGCTCTACGAGCTGGCCGAACAGGCGCGCCGCCAGCTGTAATTCAGATATTCCACCCGCTTCCAGATAGTTCCGCGGAGTGCTAATATCGCCCCAGATGACGATCCGCGTTCTCCCGCCAGACGTCGCCGCCCGCATCGCCGCGGGGGAGGTCGTGGAACGCCCGGCGGCCGTCGTCAAAGAGCTTATCGAGAACTCCATCGACGCCGCTGCAACCCGCATCACCATCGAGGCCACCGGCGGCGGCATCGATCTGATCCGCGTCAGCGACGACGGCTGCGGCATCGAGCCTGACGAGATCGCCACCGCCTTCGATCGGCACGCCACCAGCAAGCTGATCGACGAAGAAGGGCTCGTCACCGTCCCCACCCTCGGTTTCCGTGGCGAGGCGTTGCCCTCGATCGCCGCCGTCGCCGAAGTCGAGATGATCTCACGTCCAACCAGCCACGACTCCGCTGCGGCGATCCGCCTCGTACCCGGCGCGTCGCCGGAACTCAGTACCGCTGGCGCGCCGCCCGGAACCAGCGTCACTGTCCGCGGCATCTTCGAACGCCTGCCCGCGCGACGCAAGTTCCTGCGCAGCCCGACCAGCGAGAACAACGCCATCACTTCAATCGTCACCCACTACGCCCTCGCCTACCCCAACATCCGCTTCACGCTGACGCTCGACGGACGTCAGACCGTGGCTGCCAACGGCTCCGGCGACCTCCGCGACGCAGCGGCGGCGATCTACGGAGCGGAGGTGGGGGCATCGATGCTCGAAGTCACCCCGATCGAAGGCAAGACCATCTCCGTCAGAGGCCTGATCGCCCCGCCGCAGGTCTCACGGTCCAACCGACGCTACATCAGCCTCTTCATGAACGGGCGCTGGATCCAGAGCCGCCGTCTCACCTACGCCGTCGTAGAAGCCTACAGCGGGATGCTGATGGTCGGTCGCCACCCGATCACGATTCTCAACCTTCGGGTCCCTCATGCCGAGGTCGACGTCAACGTCCACCCGGCCAAGGCTGAAGTGCGCTTCCGCGACGAGTCGGCCGTCTTCTCCGCGATACAGGGGTCGGTCCGGCGAACACTCACCGCTGGCGCACCCGTCCCCGCTGCCGCGCCGCTGGGTGATTCGCCGCTCGCCGCGCAGCCGACCACGCCACCCCTTTGGAGCCACGCCGTCAGCCTCGAATCACGCTCCGCACCGAAAGTCGGCGCCGGGACCGAGCCGACGACGCCTACAGCGGTTCAGACGCCTGCTGCGACCTTGCCCGTACTGAGGGTGATCGGCCAATTCGGTGGCACATACGTCATCGCCGAAGGGCCCGAAGGGATGTTCCTGATCGACCAGCACGCCGCGCACGAGCGCGTCCTCTACGAGCGCTTCTGGAGCCTGCGTCAGCGCAAGGCGCCGGAGGTGCAGGGCCTCCTCGAACCGATGACGTTGCAGGTCTCGGCTCAGCACCACGCTCTCCTCACGCAGCAAGCGGACGTTCTTCAGGAGCACGGCTTCGAGCTAGAAGAGTTCGGTGAGGGCACCGTCCTCGTCCGCGCCCTGCCGCGCTCCCTCGCCGGCCCCGAAGCCGGTCAGGCGATGATCGGACTCCTCGACAAGATGCTGGAGGAAGGCGAAGGCGACCGCCGCGACCGCGTAGCCATGTCGCTCGCTTGCCACGGTGCGATACGCGGCGGAAAGACTCTGA
>Ga0255057_10001121_pt1 | contig 15314 bp, 11 predicted proteins | sample Cases_109_6_MG_FD_189022 | JGI IMG/M metagenome (GOLD analysis project Ga0255057, IMG submission 189022) | Seawater microbial communities from Amundsen Gulf, Northwest Territories, Canada - Cases_109_6 | ecosystem: Environmental > Aquatic > Marine > Gulf | place: Canada: Northwest Territories... | reverse complement strand
GAGCCGCCTCCTCCGCTCACCGGTGACCTGATGATCTGCCACGCCGACGCGGCCCGAGCAGAAGAGATGGTGACCGAGTACATGTGCAACTACTTCCTCACCATCATCCGGCACTACGAGATCATGAGCGACCACTTCAAGGACACCCAGGGCTACGACCACTATGCGAACGCCGCGGAGGCCTTCGCGGCGGTGGGTCTCGAGACATCGGCCCAGGTGTATTGCCAGGTCCAGACCTGGGGCACGCCGGAGATGATCCTGGAGAAGCTGCGCTCGAGGCGGGAGCTGCTGGGCGAGTACGAGCTCAACCTCCTGGCTTGCTACGGTGGCATGCCCTACGAGGAGGCGGAGGGGAGTCTACGCCTCTTCGCGACCGAGGTACTCCCGGAGCTGCATCGCTGGTAGCGATGTTGTCCCCGAGAGCCTGGCGCGTCCTGGGCATCGCGCTGGTCGCGCTGGCGGTCTGGGTGCGCGTCCACGACGTGTTGAACTTTCCCCAGGACTGGGGCTTCGACTCCGCCCACAACTGGCGGTACATGTACCGGCTCAGCGAGGATCGCGCGCTGCCGCATCCAACGGCTGGCTGGGCCACCGCGGACCCGCCGCTCTACTTCGCCATCGGCGCCGCTGTGATGGGCACTTTCGGTGCAGTGGGCAAGCCGGGCTGGAGCCTTGTCGCCGTTCCGCTCTTGGGTGTTCTCGCGGGCCTCGGCGTGGTCGCCCTCGCCGTGTCGTTGGTGCGCCGGGTGGCGCCAGGGGACGAGCTGCGAGCCTGGATTGCCGCCGGCCTGCTCCTCTATCTGCCAGCGCACGTGCAGATGAGTGTCATGGTGAACGAAGAGGTGCTGGTTGCACTGCTGGTGGCGGGCTGTGTGTGGCTGCTGGCGTTGCGCCCGGAGTGGCCCGCCGCAGCAGGAGCGGCATCGGGGCTCGCCGTGCTGACGAAGCTCACGGGCCTCGCCGCGGTGGCGGCGTCCGGCCTCACCTACCTGGTGGAGGGCGCTCGTCGCCGCGCCTGGAAGCCGACGCTCCGCGCTCTGGCCCTGATCGGCCTGGCCGCAACCCTGACCGGCGGCTGGTGGTTCGTGCGCAACCGTGCGGTGCACGGCTGGTTCCAGCCCTTCGGTATGCCGGCGCACCAGATCATGTTCGGCATGCCGCCGGGCGAGCGCAGTCTGCAGGACTATGTGTACATGCCCGTCGCCACGTTCACGGACCCTCAGCTGCTGAATCCGGACCTGCTGCGCTCGGTCTGGGGCAGCACCTACGCCACGCTGTGGTTCGACGGGCACCGCGCCTTCCTGCCCCGGGACGACCCGCGGGTAACGAGCCTCGGAACCCTCACTCTGCTGCTGGGGCTCCTCCCCACGCTGGCCTTTGGCCTCGGTCTGCTGCGCGGCATGCGACGCGCCCGGGCCCGGCCGGGGACCCCTGACCTCCCGCTGCTTGCGATCACGGGAATCTCGCTGGCAGGCTTCAGCGTCTATGCCTGGGTCAATCCCTGGTTCGTCGTGCTCAAGGCCACGTCGCTCTCGGCACTCGCGCTCCCCTTCGCCTTCTACGCCAGCGAGGTCCTGACGGGGTGGCTGCGCCGCGGTGCCGCTGCGAGCTGGGCGGTCGGGGTGATCCTCGCGCTGCTTGCCCTGGGCACCACGGCCACCGCGAGCTTCAACGTCCTATTCGAGAAGCAGGAGCTGCCGGGGCTCGAGTGGCGTAGCGAGGGCCAGGCGAACTAGCCGCCTGGGGAGTTCCCGGGGAGGCGGCGCAGCTTCGCACCGCGTGCGCGCAGGGCCTGGTGCTGCTGCTGCACCTGCAGGATCGCACCGACGTGTCGGCCCAGTTCTACCCCGGCGCGGTCCTCTACCAGCTGGAGCACCAACCTCTCCGCGCCCTGCAGCAGGCGGGCTACGGCCTCGGTGTGTTGGACGAGCTGTGTCCAGTGCACGAAGACGGCGCTCTCGGCATAGGCGCTGAAAGGCCCGATCGATCGCTCCATGAAGGAGTCGTGCACGACGAGCGTCCGGCCCGGGATCAGGCCCGGCCCGCTGCTCCTGGCGGAGCTGCGTGCGCTGGGCTGGCGGGAAGCGGGAGCCAAGCGGAATTCCTCGCGCACCACTGCGACTCCCGGACGCTCGACGCCGAGCAGCGCTTGCGTCTGCTCGATCTCGAGATTCATGAAGCGCCGCGGCAGCTCGGCGGCCCTCGCGACGGAACCGGTCTCGACGACGGCGCTCTCGTCCCAGAGTCCGGGCTGGATCGCCTCGACCAGGCCCCGCGCCTGGAGCATGGCCCCGTAGGCATCCCAGTGGCGTCCCCGCTGCGGAAAGAGGCGGCGTCCGCTGCGTGCCTCGGCTTCGAAGGCGCCCCACAGCTCGACGGGGGTGAAGGGCAGGGCTCGTTCGAAGCGGGTACGCAGCTCGTCCCGGGCGCGTTTGCCGCAAGCGGCCAGTGCCGTGCCCGCCTCGGGTACCCGCTCCGGGTAGAGGAAGCTCTTGTTGGGGGAGAGCATCAGGAACAGGTCGATCCGGTCGCGTTTCAGCTCGCCGCCCAGCCGCGACAGCGCCTCCACGTCGAGTACTGCGTCCTGGGCGCAGGCCGAGCTCAGCTCGATGTCGAGGAAGAGCTCGCCGTCGCGCCCGATCAGGACGCGCCGCGTGGGGCTGTCGCCCAGTACGCGGTAGTCGATCCAGGAGTCGAGGGCGATGGCCTCCGCGCGCAGCGGCAGCGCATCTTTCAGCCAGCTTCCGAGCCCGGCGTAGGCCTCGGCGTCGAGCCAGCTCGCGAGCTTCCACTCCGGCCGCGTCGCGAGCCGCCGGTTCTCCACTGCCTGTGCCTCGAACCCTGCCAGCCCGGCGAGCCAGGGGGCACTCAAAAAGAGTACGAAAGCAGTGCTGACCAGGAGCTCTCTCATGCTGAATCCGTCGGGCGTGCTCAGAACCGGAAATACAGGAAAGGGTTGTAGGTGCCGCTCACCAGCAGTAGGCCCGCGTAGGCAAGCCCTGCGCTCATCAGGGCTGCCCGCGAGGCATCCAGCCAGACGCCGCGGCCCGATTCGATCGCGCTGCCGAGCCGCAGCGACCTGGGCAGTACGAACACGGCGCTGGCCAACAGCAGGATCGCGGAGTTCCGCGTCGTCGCGGCCAAGAGCAGCTCCGGCTGGGGGGCGGAGGAGCCGAGGCCGGCCAGGGCCGCGTAGTAGTGGGCCGCGTGGCGGAGGTCGTCGGCGCGGAAGAGCACCCAACCCAGCATCACCAGCAGCAGGGTCAGGGCCCGGGCCAGGGCCGGCCGCGGCGCGGCCTCGACGTAGCGGCGTGCGCTCACTCGCTCGCCGATCAGCAGCACACCGTGATAGGCGCCCCAGGCTACGAAGGTCCACGCCGCTCCGTGCCACAGGCCGACCAGCAGGAAGACGACGACGAGGTTCGTCCCGGTGCGCGCGATACCGTGCCGGGAGCCTCCGAGTGGGATGTAGAGGTAGTCGCGAAACCACGCGGACAGCGTGATGTGCCAACGCCGCCAGAAGTCCGTGATCGACAACGCCGAATAGGGCCGCTCGAAGTTCTCCGGAAGGCGGAATCCAAGCATGCGGCCCAGGCCGATGGCCATGTCCGAGTAGGCGGAGAAGTCGAAGTAGATCTGGAGCGTGTAGGCGAGCACACCGGCCCAGGCTGCCCAGAGTGGCAGCGTCGCTGCTGGCGCTCCGAACGCCGCATCGGCGATCTCGGCCACCGAATCGGCAACCACGATCTTCTTCACCAGGCCCCAGCAGAAGCGCATCGCCCCCTCGGAGAAATCGCTGAGTCCAGAGCGCCGACTGCGGATCTGCTGGGCGATCTCGTGGAAGCGCACGATGGGACCCGCGATCAGCTGCGGGAACATCGCGACGTAGAGGGCGAAGTCGACCGGGTTCGCGAAGGCGGGGCTGCGGCCGCGAGCCACGTCGAAGACGTAGCTCATGGATTGGAAGGTGTAGAAGGAGATGCCGATCGGCAGCAGCAGGCCGAGCGGCTCGAGCGGCGGCGCTCCCACCAGCCCGGCCAGGCGCGTCCACTGGCCGAAGGCGAAGTCGGCGTACTTGAAGGTTCCGAGGATCCCCAGATTGACGAGCACGGAGCCTGCGACGCAGAGCCGGCGCAGTCCGGCGCGTCCGCGCGCGCGGGCGACCAGCAGACCGAGCGCGTAGTTGCTGGCGATGGAGAGCAGCAGCAGTAGCAGCAGCCCGCCGCCGCCCCAGGCGTAGAAAAGCAGGCTCAGCAGCAGCAGCGCGCTGTTCTTCAGGCGTGCCGGCGTGAGGAAGTAGAGGAGAAGAGCGCCGGGGAGGAAGGCGAACAGGAACTCGATCGAAGAGAAGAGCAAGCTGGCGCCTGGTCTCTGGCGCGCGGCGGCGTCACGTGACGCTGAAGTGCGGGTTCCAGGCGACCTCCCACAGGAAACCGTCCGGGTCGGCGAAGTAGCCCGAGTACCCGCCCCAGAAGACCTTCTGCCCGGGCTTCAAGAGGCGGGCGCCTGCGGCCACGGCCTCCTCCAGCACCCGGTCCACCTCTTCGGGAGAGCCGACGTTGTGCGCGAGAGCGAAGCCCGGAAAGCCTGCGCCCTCGGGCGAGACGGTTGCGTCTTGCGCCAGCGCGGCACGCGGGTAGAGCGAAAGCCAGGTGCCCCCCGTCTCGAAGAAGGCGATGCCTTCCGGGCCCTCTCGCCTGGGCAGGCCCAGGCCGTCGCGATAGAAGGTGACCGAGCGCTCCAGGTCGGAGACGCCCAGCGTGATGAGGCTGATGCGCGCTTCCATCCCGCGACGCTAGCGCGACGGCCGAGCGCACACGCTCGCCGCCGGCCCGTCGCCCGAGCAGGCCGGAGGGCTGCGCTCACAACGATTCTATAGTGGAGTGTATATTTACTGTTTGCTATAGAAAGTGCTCCCGAGCGTACGAAGGAGAGGATCCGGTGAAGTTCTCGCTGCTCTACGAGATCGAGTGCCCGCGCCCCTGGCAGGAAGATTCGCTCTACAACTGCTTCTGGGAAGCGCTCGAGCAGGTGAAAGTGGCGGAGCAAGCCGGCTTCCACACCGTGTGGTCGGTGGAGCACCACTTCCTCGACCAGTTCTCCGTTTCCTCCTCGCCCGAGGTATGGCTCTCGGCTGTGGCCCAGCACACCAAGACCATCCGCATTGGCCACGGCGTGCGCCTGCTGCCCTTCAACTACAACCACCCGGTGCGCTCGGCCGAGATGGCCGCGGTGCTCGACATCATGAGCAAGGGCCGCCTCGAATTCGGTACGGGTCGCTCGGCCTCGGCGATCGAGCTGCTGGGCTTCGGCATCGACCCGGAGCAGACGCGTCATCAGTGGGACGAGGCGCTTCGCATGATTCCCAAGATGTGGACCCAGGACGAGTTTTCCTGGGACTCTCCGACCTTTCAGATGCCCCCGCGCAACGTACTGCCCAAGCCCGTGCAGAAGCCCCACCCGCCGCTCTGGATGTCGGGGACTCAGCCGGAGTCGGCCGTGCTCGCCGGCGAACGCGGCATCGGCTTCATGCACTTCTCGATGTCGGACCCCGTCGGCATGGACCAGAAGGTGCAGTCCTACCGCGACGCCATCGCGCGCTGCGAGCCCGTCGGCGAGTTCGTCAACAACGAGTTCGCGGCCTTCACGATGATGTTCTGCGGGCGGGACGACAAGGACGCCGCCGATCGCGCCGGGGAAGCGGTGTGCTGGTACACCAACCTCGTCGAGGCGGTCTACGCCTCCCTCGCCGGGCTGGGCGAGGACGAGAGCTATGCCTGGTACAAGCAGCGGCTGGCCGAGCAGGGCATGAAGCAGCGCAGCCTGGAGGAGCTCGTGGAGCGCCGCTCCGCCATCGTCGGCTCCCCGGAGCGCTGCGAGAAGTCGATCCGCTGGTACGAGGAGCAGGGCGTGGACCAGATGATCCTGCTGGTACAGGCCGGCCAGCTCGCTCACGAGGACATCTGCGACTCGCTCCGACGCTTCGGAGACGAGGTGATTCCCCGCTTCCAGTGAGGGTTGCCGGGCGGAGGGCTGGGTGGCCCTGATCGAGCGCTTCGAGATCCGCGTCCCGCAGGCCGTCCTCGACGACCTGCGCCAGCGGATTCGCTGCGCTCGCTGGCCGGAGCCCCTGGACGACCCCGACTGGAGCTACGGGATCGAGCAAGGCTCGCTGAAGGAGCTGGCCGCCTACTGGGCCGACTCCTACGACTGGCGCGCGCACGAGGCGGAGCAGAACGCCTTCCCGCAATTCCGGACCGACATCGAAGGCCAGAGCATCCACTTCCTGCACGCCCGCTCGCAGCGCGACGACGCCATCCCGTTGTTGCTGACCCACGGCTGGCCCGGCTCGGTCGTCGAGTTCAGCCAGGTCATCGGCCCGCTGACGCAGCCCGAGGCCCACGGTGCAGACGCGGCCGACGCCTTCCACGTGGTCTGCCCCTCGCTGCCCGGCTACGGCTTCTCACAGCCCAACAACGCGAAGGGCTGGCAGCCCCCGCGCATCGGGCGGGCGTGGGCCGAGTTGATGGCTCGGCTGGGCTACGCGCGCTACGCCGCCCAGGGCGGGGACTGGGGCTCCTACGTGTCCCAATACGTCGCGCGGGCCGACCCACAGCGCTGCTTCGCCCTGCACCTGAACCTGCTCTTCGCGCCGCCGCCGAGCCCGGAGGCACTGGAGGCATCCGGCGAGGAGGGGAAGCGGATGTTGGCGGACTTCCAGCACTACGTGCAGGAGGAGTCGGGCTATGCCCAGATCCAGAGCACGAAGCCGCAGACCCTCGGCTACGCGCTCCACGACTCGCCCGTCGGGCTACTCGCCTGGATCGCCGAGAAGTTTCGCAGCTGGACCGACTGCGATGGCGTGATCGAGAACGCCGTGTCCTGGGACCAGCTCCTCAGCAACGTCACGCTCTACTGGGTGACGGGTACGGCGGCCTCGTCGGCGCGCCTCTACCGCGAGGCGCGTAAGAGCGAGGCCTTCGGTCCGCAGCCCTATCTCGAGACGCCGGTAGGGTTCGCCGCCTTTCCCAAGGAGGTGGTGCGGGCGCCCCGGGCCTGGCTGGAGACGGGCTACAACATCGCTCACTGGACCGACATGCCCCGGGGCGGGCACTTCGCCGCCATGGAGCAGCCCGAGTTACTGGTGCAGGACCTGCGCGCCTACTTCCGTCGCTGGCGCTGATCGGGCAAGATGCACACTGACAAAAGACCGAGGAGGTAGAAGCAATGGCCGCGGCACTCGACTGGGTGATCGACAGCGACACGCACATCACGGAGCCCGGCGACCTGTGGACGAGCCGCCTGCCGGCGAAGTTCCGCGATCGCGCGCCCCGCATCCTGCGCAACGACGACGGCTTCGACATCTGGCACGTGGGAGACCACTCGCCGATCGTCTCCGTCGGCCACACGGCGGTGGCGGGCTGGCATGAACCGTTCCCGGCGGCGCCCAAGAACATGGACGAAGTGCCGCGTGCCGCCTGGGACGCCAAGGCGCGCATCGACTACATGGACGGGCTCGGTATCTGGGCCATGGCGCTGTACCCGAATGTCGGCGGCTTCGGCAACCAGGCCTTCCTGAAGCTGGGCGATCACGAGCTCATGAACGCCTGCGTGCGCGCCTACAACGATTTCCTTGTGGAGTGGATCGAGCCCGATCCCCGGCGCTTCATCCCCATCATGGCGACGCCCATCTGGGACGTGGAGGAGAGTGTCCGGGAGATCCAGCGCTGCGCCGCGCTAGGGCACCGCGGCGTGCTCTTCTCGGGCGAGCCCCAGCGCCACGGTTTGCCTCTGCTGGGAGATCGCCACTGGGATCCGCTCTATGCAGCGGCCCAGGACGCCGGCCTGCCCATCAGCTTCCACATCGGCAGCGGCGACTTCGACGAGCACTTCTCTACAGAGCGCGTACAGGCCCACGGCATCGGCGCCACCGTCGTGCGCAGCACCGTGGCCATCCTGATGGAGAACGGGCACCAGATCGTGGATCTGCTGACGTCGGGCGTGCTGCCGCGCTTTCCGGAGCTGCGTTTCGTGTCTGTCGAGAGCGGCATCGGCTGGATTCCCTTCCTGCTCGAGGCCGCCGACCACGCCTTTTCCTACTCGAACATGCGGCGCGAGCGTCCGGAGTACACACTTCTGCCCAGCGAGTACTTCAGGCGCCAGGTCTACGGCTGTTACTTCTTCGAAGAGCTGGCGCCGCAGCGCATGCTCGACGTGATCGGCGTCGACAACGTGCTCTTCGAGACCGACTACCCCCACCCCGTCTGCCTCTACGGCAACGTGCGCGAGAAGATCGACGCAGGGCTCGCCGGGCAGCCGGCAGAAGTGCGGCGCAAGCTGCTGTTCGAGAACGCGGCCAGCCTCTACCGGGTCGAGCCGCCCGACCATGAGCCCCTCGCTGCCCAGGAGTGAGCCCCTTTCGTGCCTCCATTTGCCCCCCCCCCCCCCCCGGGGGCCGGCTCGGCGCCCCTGGTGCGTCCCTATATATTTCCGACACTCCAGAGTCCCGTTGGAGACATACTAGAGTGACGCTCAAGCGGATCAGGGATGGACTTGCTGCTAGAGGATCGAGCAATGGATGGCTGCAGCCGATTTGAGTTGCGCGCGCTGGCGCTGGTTCTGGGTGTATTCGCGGGGCTGATGGGTGCTCCCATCGCGGTCACGGCGGCTCCGGACGAAGTGGTGCCGTCGGCACACGCGGAGAACTCGTTGCTGCGCGGGCCGGAGGGCGGAGCGCCTCCTTCGGTCTGGGGCGGAGAGGCGCGCAGCATCGACGGCGGCGGGAACAACGTCGCGAACCCGTCCTGGGGAAGCGCCGGAAGCAATCTCATGCGCATGCTGTCGGTGGACTACGCCGATGGCATCTCTGCGCCGGCGGGCGCTAGCCGGCCCAGCGCCCGGGCCGTCAGCAACAGCCTCGCCAACCAGATCGGTGACGCCTACGCCTACGGCAAGGAGTCGGATTTCGCCTGGCAGTGGGGCCAGTTCGTGGACCACGACATCGACCTGGCGGAGATCGACGAGCCCAAAGATCCCTTCAACATCCCGGTTCCGCTCGGCGATCCCTTCTTCGATCGTTTCAGCACGGGAACCGAAGTGATCGAGCTCAATCGGACGGCATGGGATCCGTCCACCGGCACCGACGCCTCGAACCCGCGCCAGCACCCGAACTTCATCACCGCGTTCATCGACGCCTCCAACGTCTACGGCTCTGATCAGGCGCGCGCGAACACGCTGCGCCTGCTCGACACTACGGGGAAGCTAAGGACGAGCGCCGGCGACTTCCCTCCCTTCAACACCTTTGGCCTCCCCAACGCCGGTGGTCCCTACACGACCCTCTTCGTTGCCGGCGACGTGCGGGCCAACGAGCAGGTTGCCCTGACGGCAATGCACACGCTCTTCATCCGCGAGCACAATCGCCTGTGCGACGAGATGGCCCTGGCGGATCCGCAGCTCTCCGGTGAGGAGCTCTACCAGCGGGCCCGGGCGATCGTCGGCGCGCTGATGCAGGTGGTCACCTACAACGAGTTCCTGCCCGTGGTTCTGGGGCCGGGCACGCTGCCGGCGTATACCGGCTACGACCCCCAGGTGGATCCGAGTGTCGGGAACGCCTTCGCCACCGCTGCCTATCGCATGGGGCACAGCATGCTCCCCACGCACCTGCTGCGTCTCGGCCCGAACAACAAGACGTCCACCTGGGGCAATCTGAAGCTCCGGGACGCCTTCTTCCTGCCCGCCGTGCTGACCGACCAGGGCGGCCTCGAGCCGCTGCTGCGCGGACTGGCCTGGCAGACCATGCAGAGGATCGACGTCCGCATGGTGGACGACGTCCGCAACTTCCTCTTCGGCCCCATCAATTTCGGTTTCGATCTGGCCTCCCTCAACATCCAGCGGGGTCGCGATCACGGCCTGCCGAGCTACAACCAGGCCCGCGTCGACATGGGCCTGCCCGCGAAGACCCAGTTCGTCGACATCAGCTCCGAGCCCGTCGTTTCCATCAAGCTGGGTGAGGTCTATGGGACGGTGGACGCGATCGATATGTGGATCGGGGGTCTGGCGGAAGATCCGATTCTGGGGTCTCTGCTGGGCGAGCTGAACCAGGCGATCATGGTCGATCAGTTCACGCGGCTGCGAGACGGCGACCGCTTCTGGTATCAGAACGTCTTCACCGGGGACCTGCTGGCCGAGCTGGAGGCCACCACGCTCGCCGACGTGATCCGGCGCAACACGACGATCGGTGCTGAGCTCTCCGACGACGTGTTCCAGTCCCTGCAGGGGCCCGCCTCCGAGGACCTGCCAGCCGCCTCTCGCGTCGGAGTGGCGATCCTGATGTTCTCGCTGCTTGTGGGTGGGGCACTGCTGCTGCGCTCGCGGAGTTCCTAGGCTCGACCGCCAGGCTCGTTGACACTATCGGCGCGGTGGTTGTGACAGCTCCCGGGCGTTGTCGCGCATCACGCGGCGGATCTCGTCGTCGCTGAAGCCCTTCAGCTCGTAGACGTAGTCGGTGGGACGCGCCAGACCCTCGGCGTGCGGAAAATCCGAGCCCATCAGCAGCCGCTCCACTCCCAGCAGATCCCGCAGCAGGGGCACGTCGTCCTCGTGGAACGGCGAGACCCAGATGTGGCGTTGGAAGCTGTCGATGGGGTTCTCCGCAAAGGCCTGCGGATTCTGACCGAAGACGCGCCGGAGCTGCTGCAGCAGCCAAGGCACCCAATTCGAGCCCTGCTCGACGCTGGCGATGCGCAGGTTGCCAAAGCGCTCGAAGAGGCCGTGACAGACCAGCGCTCCCATGGTGTCGAAGGGGGCGCGGTTGCCCAGCATCACGCTCTTGAGCGGCGAGCCCTTGAAGCTCTCCAGGTCGCCGGGCTCGCCCCACTCCTCCACGTATTTGCCGTAGCCGTTGTCTCCGCCGTGGTAGGCCACGCAGATCCCCGCCTCGTTCACCCGAGCCCAGAAGGGGTCGAAGTGCGGGTCGGCGGGTGATTTGGAGCCGCTGTCGGTGAGGACGGGGCCCGCGACCATGCACACCAGGCGCGCGTCGCGCTCGAGCGCCCACTCCAGCTCCGCCACGGCGTTGCTCACGTCCGAGAGCGCGATGTAGGGGGCTGCGTACAGGCGGTCCTGGTAGTTGAAGCTCCAGTCGTCGTGCAGCCAGCGGTTGAAGGCGCGGAAGGCGGCGCGCTGGGCGGGCAGGTCCTGCGCCAGGGCCTGCTCCATGCCGACCGCCAGCGTCGGAAACAGGAAGCACTGCTCGATGCCCTGCTCGTCGAGAACTGCTGTGCGTGCCGCCGGATCCCGGTAGGCGGGGTGGATCGGGTCGAGCTGACCGAAGAGCGTGCGCATGTCCGCCGCCTCGGGATTCTTGCCTCGGAAGAACTCGTCGAGGCAGCCGGGACGCGCCACCGGATCGAAGGTGGGGTTCGGGATGAAGCGATTCAGGCGGCCGCCGACCAACAGCCGCTGCTTCCCGCCCAGCTGGGCCCACTGCATGCAGCGCTTCTCGAAGCCCGGTTCGATGTGGCGGGTGAAGGCGTCGACGGCCTCGTAGTAGTGATTGTCGGCGTCGAAGCAGCGGAAGGGAAGCTGCGGCATCGGGGCCCCTTTCGGTCTCGTGTCTCATGATAAGCTAGCGCCGTGGCGGAGATCGACGGCGGGCGCATCGCTGCGAGGCAGCTCAAGGCGGCGGGCATCGACACCCTCTTCGGGGTGGTGGCGGGGCCGATGATCGAGCTCTTCGCCGGCGCCCAGGCCGAGGGCATGCGTGTCGTGGGCTGTCGCCACGAGGAGAACGCGGCCTTCATGGCCTCGGCCTGGGGCTGGCTGCGGCGTCGCCCGGGTGTCGTGGTCGTGGGCTCGGGCCCGGGCATGACCAACGCCGTCACGCCCATGCACGTGGCGACGGCCAGTGGCATGCCCCTGCTGGTGCTGGGCGGGTCGGCCTATGCCGGCACTCTCGGCGTCGGTGGATTCCAGGAGGCCGATCAGCTGGCCTTCGCAGCGCCGGGCTGCAAGTGGACCGGTCAGGTCGATGGCACGGAGCGCATCGGTGAATGGCTGCACCTGGCCCTCGGACGCGCGCAGCTCGGTCGGCCCGGAGCGGTCTACCTCGACTTTCCCGGGCAGCACGTTTCGCGACGCGTCGAGGAGGGGCTGGCGCCGCTGCGCTCGGCAGCCGAGGTGTCACGGCCGCACCCGGATCCCGCGTCTATCGACGCTGTCGCGGACATGCTGGCCAGCGCCGAGCGTCCGCTCGTCGTGGTGGGCAAGGGGGCTGGCTGGGCCGACGCCGGGGACGCGCTACGTCGCCTGGTCGCGCGCGGGCTTCCCTACGTCAGCTCACCCATGGGGCGCGGCGTGATCCCGGACGACGATCCGCACTTCTGCAACGCCGCGCGCTCGATGGCGCTCAAGGGCGCCGACGCGATCCTCGTGGTGGGGGCGCGTCTCAACTGGATATTCGGCTTCGGGCGCCAGCCGCGCTACGCGGAGGGCGTGCGCATCGCCCAGATCGATGTCGAGGCCGAGGAGCTGTCGGGCGCGGCTCCCATCGAGCTGGGTATCGTGGCCGACGCCGCGGTGGCCGTCGAGGCGCTGTGCGAGGCGCTGGAAGGCCGCGAGCTGCGCTGCGCCGGCAGCGGCTGGCTGCGAAGCCTGTCCGAGGCGCGCGAGCAGAACGAGGCCGCGCTGCGCAAGGTCAGCTCGCTCGACTCGGTCCCCATCAACCCGTACCGGCTGGTGAAGGAGGTGCGAGACGCCGTGGGGCGCGACGCCAACCTGTCGGTCGACGGCGAGACGATCATGGGCGTGTGTCGCACCCTGCTGCCGAGCTACCACCCGAGATCGCGCTTCAACGCCGGCACGACGGGGTGCATGGGCACCGGCGTGCCCTACGCCGTGGGCGCGGCGTTGGCCTGCCCCGAGCGTCCCTCGGTGGCCGTGGTGGGGGACTACGCCTTTGGTGCCGCGGTGATGGCGGTGGAGACGGCGGCGCGGGTGGGAGCTCGGGTGGTCTTCGTCGTGGCCAACAACGAGGGCATCGCCGGGCACCTGATCCAGGACCACATGCTGCCGCCGGGCTCGCCCCGCATCGCGAGCCTGCTGCCCGCCCACTACGAGAAGATCGCGGAGATGGTCGACGCCCTGGCCCTGCGCGTGGACGAGCCAGAGGATCTGCGGCCGGCGCTCGACCGGGCGCTCGCCTCCGACGGCGTATCGGTGGTGCACGTGCGCGTCGACCCGAAGGCGACGCGGGTCTCCGGTTCCAACTACTTGAAGTGAAAGAAGGACCTGAAGGAAAGGAGGGCCGACCATGGCCATGCCGCTCGAAGGCGTCCGGGTCGTCGACTGGACGATCTGGCAGCAGGGCCCCGTCTGCTCCGCGATGCTGGGCGATCTCGGGGCCGAGGTCATCAAGATCGAGAACCGTGAGGGTGGCGATCCTGGGCGGGGGCTGCTGCGGGCCCAGGGCATCGATCTGTCGGACCGGCCGAACTTCTACTTCGAAGCCAACAACCGCAACAAGAAGAGCCTCACCGTCGACCTGCGCAAGCCCGAGGGGCAGGAGCTGGTGCGCGAGCTCGCGGCGAAGTCCGACGTCTTCGTCCAGAACTACCGCAAGGGCGTCGCCGACAGGCTCGGGCTGGGCTACGAAGAGCTCTCGGAGCGCAACCCGCGCCTGATCTACGCCAGCGCCACCGGCTATGGCCCGGAAGGCCCGGACAGCGGCGAGCCCTCCTTCGACCACCTGGGTCTGGCACGTTCCGGGATCATGCTCGCGGCCGGCGAGCCGGGGATGCCGCCCCTGGGCGTCGCCGGGGGAATCGCCGATCAGATGGGCGCCATCATGCTGGCCTACGGAGTGTTGGCCGCGCTGCTGGCGCGCGAAAAGCACGGCCTGGGCCAGCGTGTCGACGCCTCGCACCTGGGCAGCATGACGATGCTCCAGGGCCTGTCGCTCGCCATGAAGCTGATGCTGGGCGTCGCCATGCCGCGCCAGGCCCGCGAGCGGGCCGCCAACCCGCTGTGGAACCACTACCGCTGCGGCGACGACAAGTGGCTGGCACTCGCCATGCTCCAGCCCGACCGCTACTGGGAAGACCTGTGCCGTGCACTGGGGCTCCCTGATCTGGCCGGAGACGAGCGGTTCGGCGACAACGCCTCCCGGGCCCGCAACGCGGCCGAGGCGATCGCGGCCTTCGATGCCGTCTTCGCCACGCGGCCCCGGGACGAGTGGATCCAGCATCTGAAGCAGAGCCCGGGCGACTTCATCTTCACGATCGTGAACAGCGTCGACGATCTGCCCGAAGATCCCCAGGTGCGCGCCAACGACTACATCGTCGACTTCGATCACCCCCAGCACGGCACCACCCAGGTCGTTGGCCTTCCGGTCCGGCTGTCGAAGACCCCGGGCTCGGTGCGCTTGGCGGCGCCCGAGCTGGGACAGCACACCGAGGAGGTGTTGCTGGATGTGCTGGGCCTCGACTGGGACCGCATCGGCGAGCTGCGTTCCAAAGAGATCATCTAGCGTTCCCACGTTCCCAGCGGGAGGTTTCCCATGTCCGCCCCGAGCTGGCAGGCGACCGAAGCCTTCGGCGAGCTGATGGAGGTGGTGAAGGGCGCCGAGAAGCTCTTCCTGGAGGGGCCCAGAGCCGTCGACGACGAGGCCTCGGTGGCGGAGGGCTATCGCTGGATCACGCAGATCCTGCAGGTGGCACTGGAGTGTTACCTCTGGGGCGACGCGAACCGGCCCGCGCTCGTCCCCATCACGGGGCCTACCCTCAAATGGGGCGGCGACAACTCCGACGCCTACTACCGCTATGCCGCCGTCGACGCGCGGCAGACCTACCGCGTGCGCGGGCACAAGGGAGACGCGGCCTACATATCACTCACGGTCTATGGCGGCCCCGACGACGGCCGCTGGTCGAACCGCGTGGTGAGTCTGCTCAACGATCGCGACCTGCGCGTCGAGCCGGACGGGAGCTTCGAGGTGGTGCTCTCGGCCACGCCGCCTCCGGACCCGCCGGCAAACTGGATGAAGCTCGAGGACGATGCCGTAGCCCTGCTGACCCGGGACTACCTGGTGGATCCCGTGAAGGGGCGTCAGTGCCAGTGGGAGATCGAGACGGCCGCCCAGGTGCCAGCGCCCCGCTCGACTGATGCCGACACGGCCCGCAGGCTGCGCTGCGCGGCCCGCTTCCTGAACGACCTGCTCAATATCTTCCCGCTGGCCTACGACCCGACCAAGCGCAACCAGATCGAGCCGCCCTTCGCCCAGCCCCTGGTCTCCTACGGCTGGGTCGCGTCCGATGCCGCCT
>Ga0255057_10001120_pt1 | contig 15329 bp, 11 predicted proteins | sample Cases_109_6_MG_FD_189022 | JGI IMG/M metagenome (GOLD analysis project Ga0255057, IMG submission 189022) | Seawater microbial communities from Amundsen Gulf, Northwest Territories, Canada - Cases_109_6 | ecosystem: Environmental > Aquatic > Marine > Gulf | place: Canada: Northwest Territories... | reverse complement strand
CGGCGATGTGAAAACGACAAGAGGGGTGTGTCTGAATGGCGGAAAATCAGGGCAAATGGCCTTCCAAACGAGGACCGATCTCCAAAATCAGGCCATCGGATGGCTGCGGAAGGGGTGCCGTTCCCTTGGTGGTGGAACGGTGGTAGGATTTCCACGGTTTTGGATGTCATCTGGGAAATGTCGGCACAAATGGCTAAGCTGATCCGCTCTTGCGATCATCGGTGGAAGGCTGGCGCGATGGGTTTCGAGGACTACAAATGATCAAACTCCAGACGCCCCGTGGGCTTTCGGTAAATGTTCCTGAGACGCGCGACGAGGATCAGTCACCGCACTTTGAAGTGCACGACCGCAGGGCAATTGCCGCGTATTATGCCGCCAATGGCTACGTCATCGTGCGCGGTGTTGTCCCGCAAGGGGATTGCGACAGAATTCGTCTGTTGTGGGAGCAAGAGGTCAAGCCGGATTGTGGCTTCATGTACCGGCAGGCAACGGCGAAAGCGGAGCGCCATGAAAGGAACGCGCAGGGCTGGATTATGAACCCGATCTTGAACCTGCAAAGTGTAGACCCGACAAAATTCGGGCGCTTTCGCGACTTTGCGATAGGGCAAATCCTAACTTCGCCGCAACTGGCCTCGGTGTTTGAAACCTTACTCGGCGAGAGTCCAAAAATTGTCCAGTCGATGTATTTCGAGGGCAATTCGGCGACGTGGGAACACCAAGATAGCTACTATCTAGATTCCGAAGATGTTGGCCGCATGGGGGCCGCTTGGATTGCTCTGGAGGATATAAGCGCCACCGCAGGCCGCTTCTTCGTCTGCCCGGAGTCATCTAAGATCGCGCCGGAGGAACACGGCCCAGCAAATAATATCGCCTCCAACCACGAGGTCTATATCCAGTCGGTCGTATCCCTCGTTAGGGATCTAGGACTCGAAATCCGTGCGCCGATGATGGAAATGGGTGACGTGCTGTTTTGGAACTCTTGGACGATCCACGGCTCTCTCGACAGCCAAGACGACGTTCATTCGCGTTCGTCGATCACCTGTCATGCCATCCCGGCATCGCATCGTTTTCTGCAGTTGCAGAGCCGTCTTTTCGACTTGGAGACAAGTACCGTAAACGGCGTTCAGGTGTATCAGCCCAAGAACCTCGCTAAAATGAAAAACCGGGTTGTATTTTGGGTCGAAAGCCACTTTCCCGGTCTTTTTTATTTTATTAAGTCAATGGCAATAAAATTCGTCGTGAGTTCGAAATAGGCGAAGCTCCCTCGAGGTTGCGCGGCGCTTAAACGAGAGCGCGGAACGGCGCTTCGCAAAATGCGAGCTTATATCGGAATCGCCCAAGCAAGTCATCAAATTTACGATCCATCTGAGGAATCCATGATCAACTCTTTAAGTACATTTTTTGGGTTTCGCTCTTGGGCTTATGCGCTTTTGGATCAAGAACAGCCCCCATTTTTGCCAAAATGATGGCGTCGACACGGTCGGTCTTTGCCAATCGTCCGGTTGCTTCGGCAAACCTGCGTGCCTGCCGCGGATTGACCTTGGCGAATGCCGTGTCACTGGCAACAAGCATCGTTTCAAGCTTATGCTGGTATGCGCCTGTCGCCGCGAATACTACCAGCGGTCAAAGGTTAATGGGGAAAATATTAGCACCGCGTGCCTGCCCCGGCCCGAAAAACAGGCGTCGAGGGGATCGAGTTTTAGAGGAGATCGGTTTATATTGGACAAATCTGGATGAACGGAATTTTCAATATGCTTGATGCATTCAAACGTTCTCCATGGGCCAGTGCCCTACTTCTGTTCCTTCTCAGTCTTTTTGGGCTGCAGATTAATTTGGGCCATCAGCCAGTTTTCGACGAGATTTATCATGTCTTGGCCGCCCAAGGCTGGCTCGAGCATGGGGAGCCTCGAATTGCCGAGGGGAGCTATGAGCGGGTCCTCGGATTCACCATTCTGATCGCCTGGTTGTTCGATCTTTTCGGAGTGAGCCTCGAAGTTGGGCGTCAACCGGCAGTCATCGCCTGTGCGTTGCTCGTGGCGCTGGTCTTTTGTTGGAGCTGGTATCAGATCGGCCGGACTGCGGCATGGATGATCGCGATTCTTTTTGCAACTTCGCCGTTTCTGATCGATATCGCTCAATTCGTCCGTTTTTATGCCTTGCAAGCCTTGGCCTTTTGGATTGGGGCGATGAGCATCTATGCCCTCCTCGGTCATGAACGATCGCTCGGGCAACGGCTGATATTGGCGTTCGGCGCGGTCGTCGCCCTGATGCTTGCTTATTATTTCCAGCCGGTCACAATTATTGGCGCCTTCGGACTCTGCATTTGGGCGGCTTTGGTTCTTTGCATTGCCTGGCTGCGCGATGCTGGACCCGCGCGCAGCACACGTCTGGTAATTCTGTTTGGCTTGGCACTTGTCGGTATGGCGGCCGCCGCATTCGTGCTGACAAGCGATGTTGGATCCGATCTTATCAATAAGTTTAATCGTGTGCCTGTTTGGGGGCAGGCAAATCGCGGTTCCTTTTTCTACTACCACGCATGGTTAGTCCTCTATTATCCTAGCTTGTGGACGCTGATCCCCGTTCTGGTCCTCGTGGCCGTGGTCTCGAAACCGCGCCCAGCTTGGTTCGCGTTCACCATTTTCATTGTGGCGTTTTTGATTCACTCTTTCGCTGCCGCCAAGGGACTTCGGTACATCTTCTATGCCATCCCCTTCCTTTTCATTCTGTGGGGCATCGCCCTTGCCGATCTGTTCGGTCGGCTTGTCGGGTTCGTCCAGGATTATCTCGATCGGGCATCCAAACCGGTTACGGCCCAGCTCGCTGACGTGCTCAGACCTATTTTCTGGGTCGTATTTGTTGGTTTCACGCTTTCGGCCAATACCGCGACCGTGCGCAGCGTGACCATGCTCGCCGGTATTACCATACCGCCCGAACGGCCTCCTTTGCGGTGGGGTGAGGTGCGACCCGTGTTGCAACCTTGGCTTGATTCTGCAGATGTGGTGATCACCAGCAGCGAAATGCACGCTCTCTATTATCTCGGCCGTTATGATCTGCTGTTCAGCCAAAGCCGTTTCGGTGAGATCGAAGGTGAACAGCTTGCTCGTGACTATCGGACTGGTCGGCCGGTCATCAATGATCGAGCACTTTTGATGTCAATCATTGAATGTTATCCAAAAGGTTTGATCGTCTCGACCGCCTTACGCTGGCGCAGCGAATGGGCGATCGACATCGCAACAGCCAACGAGATCGTCCGCCACACCGAAATGATCGATTTACCGAAGGGCAGCGGGGTTGTCGCCTTCGGCTGGGATCATGAAGTGGCTTCCGACAATTTGCTCAACTGTCCGACCTGGTGATAGCCTAGTAGGAATTGAGGCCCCTCCATGGCCAAGAGAGTACCAGGGTCTGAGCGGGCGCGTGAAGCTGTGGTTCACGCCGTGGAGCTGAAACACATTCTTGGCTATATCTATGCCGAGCATCTCAATGGTCATTGTGGCTCCTCTTCTTTGAAACAAGCTCTCAGCCTGCAGGTCGAGAGGGAGAGCCGTCCATCCCGTTTGGTGGCGCCGAGAGTACGGCGGGCTGAAGGTCGATCAAGCCCAGCGCCTGAAGGACCTGGAGCAGGAGAGTGCCCGCCTCGAACAGGCTGTTGCGGATCGCACCCTGGAAAGCTGATTTTGAAAGAGGCCGTTGAGGGAAACTGGTAAGCCCCGAGCGCTGCAGGCGATGCGTGTGTCATGTCCAGCTCAAGTTTTCTGTATCCGAGCGTCGAGCCTGCCGTGTTCTCGACCAACCTCGCAGGACGCAGCGATACCAGGCCATCGCAGCACCTGACGAGGATGCCCTAACGGCAGCGATTGTGCGCCTGGCCAGTCTCTATGGCCGCTATGGCTATCGTCGGATCACGGATCGTCTCAGAGCCGAAGGCTGGCATGTCAATCACAAGCGCGTGGAACGCATCTGGCGGCACTTGGCGCTAAAGGTCCCGGCCAAGCAACCCAACGAGGCAGGTCTATCTGAATGATGGATCCTGCATCCGCCTCAGACCTAGAGCCGAATCAATTTAATCCAAGTCATATCCAGCAGCAGCGAAGTAGTTGATGCATTCTGCGGGCGTGAAGGCGTTGAGGCTGATAACGTAAAAGATCTTTCGCACATTTGATCCGGGGTTGGTGGCTCCGCACATACGATGGCAGAGCCTTTCGTATTTTGACCGTGATCGATGAGTTCACTCGGGAGTGCCTGGCCATCGAAGTGGCGCGCCGCCTCAGGTCGGATGACGTTCTGCAAGTCCTGGCCGATCTCTTTATCCAACAAGGCCCACCCGATCACATCCGTTCGGACAATGGTCCAGAGTTCATCGCCAAAGCTGTCCGGCAATAGTTGCAAGGATAGGTGTAAAGACACTCTACATCGAGCCCGGGCGCCCCTGGGAGAACTGCTTTAACGAGAGCTTCAACGGAAAGGTCCGGGCCCAGTGCATCGACCAGAATTGGTTCCTATCCCTAGACGATGCCCGGTCAAAATGCGAGGCTTATCAGAGAGACTACAATGAACAAAGACCGCACAGTGCCGTCGGCAACCAGACCCCGATGGAGCTGGTAAAATCCGTCGGGCAACCCAGCCACCCGACGGCCTGAGAAGGCGGGAAGGTCCGCATCAGGCCGGTCCAGCGTTGGGGGCAGGCTCAACCCGACGGCCCTACAAGGCTAAACTAACTGGTGGTGCCAACCGTGGGGGCGGGCCACGGTGGCGGTTGATCGATCTGACGCAATGGATGTAGGAGGAATTCGCTATCTCGGTGAGCCGACAGACGCTGGGCCGGCAACTACGCGCCTTGGGCTACGCGAAGCTCTCCGCCCGGCCTCGCCATCATGATCAGAATGGGGAGGCCATGGAGACTTTAAAAAACATTCCCCGCCGTCATGGCAGAAATCGCTGGCGGCGCGGCGAGCGGCAAGCGGATAGAAATCTAGTTTCAGATGAAGCGCGGGCCGGTCAAAAGAACAAGATCACCCGCAGGTGGGCACCGCGATCTTTAAAATCAGGCCATCGGATGGCTGCAAAAAGAATGAGATTCACTTGGCGGTGAAACGGCCGTATAATTTCCCTGAATTTGGCGGTTATCTGGAAAATGTCGGTCAACATGCGAGCTTGCCTGTTTCGAAGTTGGGAACATCCCGCATTATTGCGTTCGGCGGCCGGTCTCGCCACGCTGCTGTTGCTCGCATTCTGCTTACAGGCTCAGGCTTTGGCGAACTGGCCGCGCGTTAGCCCGGCGGAGGCGGGGCTCGATGAGTCTCAACTGGCGTTGGCGCGTGAATATGCGATGCGGGGCGGTGGCTCGGGGTACGTTGTCCACAAAGGCAAGCTCGTATATTCGTGGGGCGACCCCCGGGAATTGTATGACCTCAAATCAACCACAAAATCGATCGGTGTGACCGCTCTCGGGTTGGCATTGGCCGATGGAAAGCTTTCGTTGGAATCAAAGGCTGTAGAATGCCTCCCGGAGTTCGGAGCGCCGCCGGAAGAAAACCGGCACAGCGGTTGGTTGGAGAGGGTGACGCTGTTTCACCTTGCGACACAGACGGCGGGTTTCGCGAAGCCAGGCGGGTTTGAGCCGATAGGGTTCGAGCCGGGGACGCGGTGGGCCTACTCGGATGGTGGACCGAACTGGCTGGCGGACTGTCTGACCGTGACGTATGGACGCGATCTTGAAGACCTCCTATTCGAGCGCGTGTTTTTCAATCTGGGGATCACGAGGGACGATCTTCGTTGGCGTGCGAATGCGTATCGGCCTCAGGAGCTTCACGGTGTGGCGCGGCGGGAGATGGGGTCCGGGATCCACGCGAACGTGGACGCGATGGCTCGAATCGGCTTGCTCTACCTGCGCGACGGCGCCTGGGGAGGAAAGCAGATTCTCCCGCGGGATTTCGTGGAGAGGGCTTCGCGTCCGCTGGAGAAGATCATAGGTTTGCCGGAGGAAAACGCCGAGCAATACCCGGGCGCGGCGGCTCACTATGGACTGCTGTGGTGGAACAACGGGGACGGAAGAATTGAGGGTGTGCCGCGAGATGCGTTCTGGTCGTGGGGGCTGTATGACAGCATGATTGTGGTCATTCCTAGTCTGGATCTGGTCGCGGCGCGGGCCGGAAAGGGCTTTTTGGGGGGGGACTGGGAAGCGAGATATGCGAGGCTCGTGCGGTTCTTGCGTCCGCTGGCGCGTTCATTGGGGATACCTCATCCGGAGGGCTGGGACGCGGGATACGACAGGCTCGTGCAATTCTTGCGTCCGCTGGTGCGTTCATTGGGGATGCCGTATCCGCAGAGCCCCGTTTTCTCGGGACTCGCATGGGCGGGGCCGGAGACGGTGGTTCGCAAAGCAGAGGGCAGTGACAATTGGCCGGCGACCTGGGCGGACGACGACCAGCTATACACGGCCTACGGCGACGGATGGGGCTTCGAACCCAAGGTGGACAAGAAGCTGAGCATGGGATTTGCGCGGGTGACGGGCGGCCCGGAAGACTTCGAGGGCGTCAATATTCGCTCGCCGACGGGCGAAACGGTGGGGCAAGGCGCAAAGGGCGTCAAGGCGAGCGGGATGCTGATGGTCGATGGCGTCTTATACCTCTTGGCGCGGAACGCGGGAAACGCGCGCTTGGCGCGCTCCGACGATCGAGGGAAGACTTGGAATTGGGCTGATTGGCGGTTTACCGAGAGCTTCGGCGCGCCGACGTTTTTGAACTTTGGCAAGAACTATGGCGGGGCGCGGGATGGGTACGTCTACATATACTCGCTGGACATGGACAGCGCGTACGCCTCGGCGGACGGGCTGGTGCTTGCGCGGGTTCCGAGCGAGCTCCTTCCAAGACGCGAAGCGTATGAGTTTTTTGCGGGTTTCGATGATGAGGGGCGGCCAGTCTGGTCGAAGGAGGTCGCGAGCCGAAAGCCGGTGTTTAGGAATCCAGGGCGGGTATACCGTTCGGGTGTAAGCTATCACGCGCCGTCGAAGAGATACCTGCTGTGCCAGGTGATCCCTGGCGAGGATACGCGGTTTGAAGGCGGCTTTGGAATATACGACGCGCCGGAGCCGTGGGGGCCGTGGACAACAGTTTACTACACGGCGAGATGGGACATGGGCCCCGGCGAGACGTGCTCCATTCCGACGAAGTGGATGGGCGAAGATACGTTGCACATGCTGTTTTCGGGGGACGATTCGTTTTCGGTGCGCAAAGCGGAAATCAGGTGGCGGGAATCCTCCGTTGTTCCATAACTCCAATCTGTCTCATAGGCGCTGGCGGCGGACAAAGGCCGCCAAGCCATCGCTTGCCATGGGTCACCTATTGCCCGAGGATTACTGTGCTCCGACGGTACAATTTCGTGAAACTAAAAGCTTGATGAAACCTCGATCACGCAACCTCGACGGGCCGTTCTTCGTGGATGCTCATGTGCACTTCCATCCCTGCTATCCGGCTGACCAGATCCTTGATGCCGCCATGACCAACATCACCGGCTGTGCGGCCAACCGAGGTGCACCGGAACAGATCTTGGGATGTCTCCTTTTGGCCGAAACGGCACGCGATGATTTCTTTTCTGCGCTTCGCGACGGGTCCAGCGGTGTCGAGGTCGGGCACTGGCGCCTTGAAAGTACCGACGAAGAAATCTCCCTGTTGGCATGTCTCAACGACAGGCCCGCCTTGCTGTTGGTCTCCGGACGCCAAATTGCCACTTATGAGGGCTTAGAGGTTCTGGCCCTGGTAAGCGGCGAGCGCATCCGCGACGGGCTTCCCCTTGATGAGACGATCGAGGCCGTAAGGTCAATCGGCGGAATTGCGTTAGTTCCGTGGGGGTTCGGCAAGTGGTGGTTCGGACGGGGCCGGCTCCTCGAGCAGTACCTGCGCTCGCCCAAAGGCGGGTCCGTCCTGCTCGGGGACAACGGCGGGCGCCCTGGGCAATTGCCCCGCCCTCCCCTCTTCGCGCTTGTCGCGAAACAGAGCCTTCCTATTCTCCCCGGCAGCGATCCGCTTCCGATGCGCTCGCAGATGTCGCGCATTGGAACCTACGGTTTCGTACTGGAGGGAACTCTCGATCGGCGGACACCCGCCGCCGGCTTGAAGCGCCTGATCGAAAATTTGGATCACCAACCTCCCGTGTTTGGCCATACTGCCGGGTTGGTGCGGTTTGTTGTCGATCAATGCCGACTGCGGCTGCGTTAGGGCCCCACCCGCTTTATCAGGCATTAAGGCAGGTGGGAAATCACCCCGGCGTGCTACTTGCCATCATTTTGCTTGGTGGTATTTCCAATTCCCGAAGAGTATGACTCTTTTCGTCTTGCGCGCTCACGGCACGAACTGTTGAAAGCTGGCAAGCAACTATGTGGGCTGGATTCACAGACCATGTGCGACACCGCGGTTGATGAGTGAAGGCCTCGATGGCGACTAAGACAAAAACGCAAGCACTGGTGGCAGGAGAGGGCTCGCCCCTGCACCGCTATATGGCCGTGAACCGGTTCCTGACTTTAGACAATAGCCTGGAAGGCGGGACGTTCTGCATCAGGCCAGTCCAAGTTCACGGACAAGTCCAGGCCCGGTTAAAGGTTGCGGGTCACGACCGCTCGTTCATCTCACGAATGAATGCTTCATACGTGAGGTGCAAAGCGTCTTCTAAGGACCTCGCGTTGTGCCAACCCAACTCAGTGAGGAGACCGACATCCAAGAGTTTGCGAGGCGTCCCGTCCAGCATCTCGCGGTTGAATTGAAATTCGCCCTCAAAATTGACGACCTTACCGATTAGCGCCGCGAGATCTCGGATGGGAATATCGAGCCCGGAGCCAACGTTCACCGGTGTCTCATCCGAATAATGCTCGAGGAGAAAGACAAGGGCATCAGCCAGGTCGTCAACGTACAGGAATTCGCGGCGTGGATTTCCACTACCCCAGACTTCGATGCTCGAATGCTTTTCTACCTTAGCCTCGTGGCATTTCCGAATTAACGCCGGCACAACATGACTGGTCATGAGGTCATAATTGTCACCAGGACCAAACAGGTTTGTCGGCATTGCGGAGATGAAATCGCAGCCGAACTGGCGCCGATACGCTTGACATAACTTGAGGCAGGCAATCTTGGCGATGGCATACCACTCGTTGGTCGGCTCGAGCGGGCCAGTTAGGAGTGATCGTTCGGAAATGGGTTGTGGCGCGAGTCTTGGATAGACACACGACGAGCCCAGGTAGAGCAGCTTTTCAACGCCGGTTTTTCTGGCCGCCTCGATGATGTTCGCGCCGATTGCAAGATTTTCGTAAATAAAAGCTGCAGGGTATTCGTTGTTGGCAAATATCCCGCCGACCTTTGCGGCTGTCACAACGACAACCTGTGGCTTGTTCGCCTCCATCCAGGCTTCGACGTCCGCCTGGCGCGTAAGATCGAGTTCGCTCCGATCCGCAACGATAATCCGGCACCCGGCAGTCTCGAGGCGCCTACATAAAGCGGAGCCCACCATACCGCGATGGCCGGCTACCCAGACGCTCTTTCCGGACAGGTGAAAGCTTGGCTCAGTCATCGCGATTGTGGCGTTCGCGCTCAAAGGCTATTTGTTTCAGGTCGGCTTCGACCATCTCCCGGACCAGATCCTCAAATTTAATTCGGGCCTGCCACCCGAGGTCTCTGTGGGCCTTTGAAGGATCGCCGAGCAGATGATTAACTTCTGTCGGGCGAAAGTACCGCGGATCGACTTCAACAAACCGACGGCCGGACTCTGTATCGAACCCGACCTCTTCCACTCCAGATCCCTTCCAATCGATTTGTACACCGATGTGATTGAAGGCGAGTTCGACAAACTCGCGAACCAAATGGCCTTCGCCTGTGGCGAGCACATAATCATCGGGCACGTCCTGCTGAACGATCGCCCACATCCCTTCAACGTAATCTCGCGCGTGGCCCCAGTCTCGTGACGCGTCCAGGTTGCCTATGTATAGTTTTTCCTGGAGCCCCAATTTGATTGCCGCTACCGCCCGGGAAATCTTCCGGGTGACGAATGTCTCCCCTCTTATGGGGCTCTCATGGTTGAAGAGAATGCCGTTTGACGCGTGAAAGCCGTAAGCCTCGCGGTAGTTCACTGTAATCCAATAGCCGTACAGCTTGGCGGCTGCGTATGGACTGCGAGGCTGAAAGGGCGTCTTTTCGCTCTGCGGACTCTCGGGCGCGTTGCCGTAGAGTTCCGATGTTGATGCCTGATAAAAGCGTGTCTTGTCCTGCAGATTGAGAATCCGCATGGCCTCGAGAAGTCGCAATGTTCCCAGGCCGTCCGCATTGGCTGTATATTCCGGCGTCTCGAAGCTTACCTGGACATGGCTCTGAGCGGCGAGGTTATAGATCTCCGTCGGTTGGATCTCTTGAACCAGCCGGATGAGATTGGTCGGATCCGTCATGTCACCGAAGTGCATGAAGAAACGGACGCGCGGCTCATGAGGATCATGATAGAGGTGATCCACACGTGCTGTATTGAAGGAAGACGACCGGCGCTTAACGCCGTGTACGACATAACCTTTTTGGAGCAGGAATTCGGCCAAATATGCCCCGTCCTGGCCGGTCACCCCAGTAATCATCGCAACTTTAGATGTCATTGAAAGATCTCGATATAAATAAAGGATCATTTAGGCTACATCGTAGGCCTCGAAAATACCAGAAATTTTCTCACAGTAGCCTATAGAAAATATGCTTACTTTATTAACCAAAAATAGTAAAGTTTTAGACAGTTAAGCCTGCCTTGAAAAATCGGCCCAAATAATAGGGGCCAGGTCGGTCCGGAAAGCGGTTTTCCGTCGAACAGATCGTTAACCACCTACGCGAATCCGAGGTTTTTCTGCCTCAGGGGCGAACGGTTGGGAAGGTTCGTCGGCGCACTGGGGGCGGCACCTCGGACCTTCGCCACCCCTAAGCATCAAACTACTCCTTGATTGGTAAAGTTTCGGGTCCCTTATTTCTGAACTTTGTCGCCCTGCCCGCGGCCGGTAGCAGTGGCGATGATGATACGCAGATCGAGCAGCAGCGATCGCAATGCCATGTAGCGCGCATCCCAGCGGGCCAGTTTCTCGGGGTCGCTCATGTCAATCCCGTTAATCTGCGCAAGACCGCTGATGCCAGGCTTCAGACCAAGCACGCCTCGCACGCGCCGCGCCTCAATTAGCTGAGTCTGGACGGGCAGACAGGGGCGCGGCCCAATCAAGCTGATATCGTTGCGCAGTATGTTCCAGATCTGCGGCAGTTCATCGAGCTTGGTCTCCCGCAGAAAACGACCCAACGGCGTAATGGCTTGTGCAGAAACCTCATGGGTACCCGCTTGAACCGTGCCCAACCTCATCGTGCGAAACTTGTAGCAGGTGAAGCTGCGGCCATCACAACCAATACGTTCTTGGGCGAATATCCCTGGGCCGGGCGATTGCACCCGGACCAGCGCCCAAACCAGTATGAACCCCCACCAGAACAACGCCGCGACCAGCAGGACAAATAGAAGATCGATCGTCCGCTTGGTCGCGCGAAACACAACGCTCTCGTCCTGATCGTCAGAAAGGATGATCTCATCACCTCGATTTGCTGCGTCCAAATCCAGCAGAAAGGATGCTATGCGCGCGGCGTGGACTGTGGGTGTCAGTGCGGCAAGTGGGCGGAATAGAGCATTCGCCACGGGTCTTGGCAGCCGATTGAGGACAGCCAGTTTTCCACTCCAGCTCTGCGCGTAGACCGACGGCAAATACACAGTGATCGCATGAATCCCAGTTACATTTTCGAGCCTCTCCGCCGCTTCTCTCTTGCTTTGCGCATAGGGTGTTTGATTGCGCGGGTCGAGCGCGTGGACCGATGACACATTTAAGAAGCAAGCAATTCTAGCCTGTTTTGCGGCGTCAAGCGTCTGCAGCATAAATTCAACATTGATCGAGTGAATGGCTTCTGGCGAAAGGGCGGCGTCATTGTTGGCTACGGCCAGATGCAACAGCAGATCGTAACCTTCGGCCCGCGAAGCAAGCCCCTCATAGCCACAACATGATTGCCCGGGGAAGTCGCGTTCCAGCTGTTGCGGATTTCTACCGACCAGAAGCAGCTCGGCTCCGGCGTCTAGGAGCAAAGGCACGACGCTTTTGCTCACGAAACCAGAAGCGCCTGTAACAACGATCCTCATTTAGCCGACTTGCACCAGATCAGACGAGCCTAAAGCCCAAAAAGACTGACATTTGCGCACCCAACCTGATTTTTCCAAGACCCGAGCTGTTCCCACAATATGTAGCCTGAATTGCCACCTCAAACCAGCAACAGACCCTCGGCACGCACCGCTGCAGGGCCAATTTGCGCCGTAAGGTCGAAAAGGGTCGAAACTCGATGGTCGGGCGGCAAGTTGAGGTCAAGTCTGCTTGTGCTGAGCATAAAAACAGGATTTTCCATTATCGTAATTTTCCGCCTGCTTCACGCGATTTACCTCGCTCGTTCAAAATCGAATATCACACAATTTATTGCTTGAGTGAAGCGTCTCGACAACGACTTGGCAATATTTGCGCAGGCCCAAGTTCGACACCGATTGACGCAGTAATCGGTTCGCTAGCGCGCATTATTCACGGCAGGCCTGGAAATGGGTTGGCGAGCGTAGCGTAATTCGTTGAAATCACGTAGAAAGTCGTTGCCTAAACGTCTTTCAAACCTGACAACGGATTTGCCACACCCGCCATGACCGACGATAGCCTTCTTCCCTTCGATCTTCCAGCCGTCTGTCGCAAGAAGGTGACGGCGGCATTCGACGGTGGCCTGATCTCCTCGGACGGCGGCCTGGTGTTGCTGCGCGAGGCGGAACGCCGCATCGGTTTGGCCGATCTTCTGGCCAATTGCCTCCGGGACCGGCGCGATCCGGCGCTGGTCACCCATAGCCTGGCCGAGATACTGCGCTTTCGCATGCTGGCCATCGCCTGCGGCTACGAGGACGCCGACGACTGCGACAGCTTGCGCTTCGACCCGCTGTTCAAGCTGGCGGTGGGGCGGGCGCCGGAGAGCGGCCACGAACTCTGTTCGCAGCCGACCATGAGCCGGTTGGAGAACATGCCGTCCCGCATCGAGGCGGCGCGGATGACGGCGGCGCTGGTGGACATCTTCTGCCGAAGCTTTCCGCAAGCACCCGCCACCATCACGCTGGACATCGACGACACCTGCGACCGGGTCCACGGCCTCCAGCAGATGTCGCTGTTCCACGCCCACCATGACACCCGCTGCTTCCTGCCCATCCACGTCTACCACGTGGCGAGCGGCAAGCCGGTGGTGGTCTTCCTGCGGCCAGGCAAGACGCCCTCGGGCCGCGAGGTGCGCGCCGTGCTCAAGCACCTGGTCCGGCGCATCCGGCGCCATTGGCCCCGCACCCGGATCGTCTTCCGGGGAGACTCCCACTATGGCCGGCCGGAGGCCATGGCCTGGTGCGAGGACAACGGCGTCGATTACATCTTCGGGCTGGCGGGCAACGCAGTGCTGAGTGCCCTGGCGGCGGCCGTGGCCGACGATCTCAAGGTGCGCCGCGCCGAGGCCGGGGCCGAGAAGATGCGGGCCTTCACAAGCTTCGCCTATGCCGCCAAGTCGTGGAAACGCGAACGCCACATCGTCGCCCGCCTGGAAGCCACCATCCGCGGCTTCGATCCCCGCTACATCGTCACCTCGCTCAAGGGAGGGGCGCGGCACCTCTACGAGGACATCTACTGCATCCGCGGCCAGGCCGAGAACCTGATCAAGATGCACAAGGTGCAACTCGCCTCCGACCGCACCTCTTGCCAGAGCCCGGTCGCCAACCAAGTGCGCCTCGTCCTCCATACCGCTGCCTACTGGCTGATGCTGGGCCTTCGCGACACCATCCCGACCGCCAGTCCACTCGCCAAGGCCGAGTTCACCACCCTCAGGTTTCGGCTGCTCAAGCTCGGCGCCCGCGTCGTCGAAAAGGTCGCCCGCATCCGAATCCACTTCGCCTCCGCCTACCCGGATGCCGCTCTGTTCCGCATGCTCGTCGGACGCCTCGCCACCGCAGGGCCGTGAGACACGGGGCAGCGTGCCCCGTCAAACCCCAGACCATCAATCCCTAACGCCCGCCACAACCGAAGCTGAAATCAGACGCCCCAAGAGGAGCCACCGGCAGACTCGTCCTTATTCCAAATGGGCCACATGGCCATCAGGATGAATAGATCGGTCTAGCTCGGTTGCATCTGGTTTTTCCATACAAGCTAAAACTGAAATATGGTGCAAGGCATCGGCAGACGAGCAAAGGCACGTTTTTCCGCTCTCACAGCGCACTATCGTTTCAGATAGTCAAACAGCTTTGCCGGATATTTCGAAAGGATTTTAGCGTAATTCGTCCGAATATTATTTTCCCGACAGGCCCGCATAACTTCCCGATTCAAAAGGATCTTACTTTGCAATCCTCCCGTACTAATGCCACCCATCTGCATCTGAACCCAGACCTCCGGTACATAAACCGCCTTTAAAGTGCCCGAACTGAAGATACGCGCGATAAACTCAAAATCGGCGGCAATTTTATAGTCGATGCGATACAAACCAAAACGCTCGAAAACTCGGCGCCGAAGAAAAAGGGTTGTGTGTGCCGGAATCCAGCCCCCGGCAATCTTTTCTGGCGTAAAGCGAGATGAGTCATAGCGGCGTACAATTTTACCGGGTTTTCCAGGATTGAAAAAAGCGGCATCAGCATAGACAGCATCCAAAGACGGATCATCGAACAACTGTGCGATCTTTTCCAGCACACCCGGCCCGGCGAAAAGATCATCGGAATGCAGAACACCGATGATATCACCTTTCGCGCGTTCAATGCCTTTGTTCAAGGCGTCGTAAATACCCTTGTCCGGTTCCGATCGTACAATCATTCGGGCATTCTGGCTTCGCTCAATCACATCGAGCGTTCCATCACGCGAACCACCGTCAATGATAATATGCTCGGCATCGGAGTAGCTCTGAGACGCCACGCTATCGATGGTGTGGCCTATCGTCGAGGCACGGTTATAAACCGCTGTGACCACTGAAATTTTCATTGGCGGTAATCAGCTCCGGATTTGTCTGTGCATCCCAGAAATAGCGACGCAGCATCCTGCTGCAAGAGTTATTTGGAAACCGAAACCAGAAGAGTATCGATGTTCACCTTCGGGTTGGCGTTTCCAAAATCCTGTGCCTCTGCCTGGACTTGCTTCGTTTTAGTGGAGAGCTGTTTGCTCACTCCCGGCCTGCCATCTCGAACTGAACCGGGCTATGGTAGCCGAGCGTCGAGTGCCGCCGGATCGGATTGTAGAACCCGTCGATGTATCT
>Ga0255057_10001119_pt1 | contig 15332 bp, 14 predicted proteins | sample Cases_109_6_MG_FD_189022 | JGI IMG/M metagenome (GOLD analysis project Ga0255057, IMG submission 189022) | Seawater microbial communities from Amundsen Gulf, Northwest Territories, Canada - Cases_109_6 | ecosystem: Environmental > Aquatic > Marine > Gulf | place: Canada: Northwest Territories... | reverse complement strand
GACGGCGGCCGAGGCCGAGGCCTTGCGGGCGCGCCTGAGCGCGCCGCGTCCGCCCTTTGCGGGGCTCGATCTCGGTGCGCCCCGGGGCCAACCCCGGATCATGGGGGTGATCAATGTCACCCCCGATTCCTTCTCCGATGGCGGCGACCGCTTCGATACCGGCCGCGCGGTCGCGGACGGCCTGGCCATGGTCGAGGCCGGGGCCGCGATCCTCGACGTCGGCGGGGAGTCGACCCGGCCGGGTTCGGCGCCGGTGGACGCGCAGGAAGAGCTGCGCCGGGTCCTGCCGGTGGTGCGCGGGCTGGCCGAGGCCGGCGCGCTGGTGTCCATCGACAGCCGCCGCGCGCCGGTTGCGGCGGCGGCGCTGGATGCCGGCGCGCGGGTGATCAACGACGTGACCGCGTTCGAGCACGATCCCGAAGGCCTGGCGTTGGCGGCCGAACGCGGCGCGCCGGTCGTCCTCATGCACATGCAGGGCGAGCCCGGCACCATGCAGGCCGATCCGCGCTACGACGATGCCGCCCTCGACATTTACGATTATTTGGAGCGCCGGGTCGCGGCCTGCGAGGCGGCGGGCATCGCGCGCGCCGATATCGCCGTCGATCCGGGTATCGGTTTCGGCAAGACCGTGACCCACAATCTGGAAATTCTGAACCGGATGGCACTCTACCAGGGGCTGGGCTGCGCGGTCGTGCTCGGGGTCAGCCGCAAGCGCTTCATCGGCAAGCTGTCGCGGGGCGAGACGCCCAAGCAGCGTCAGCCCGGCTCTCTGGCGGCGGGGTTGGCGGGGATCGCGCGCGGCGTTCAGATCCTGCGCGTCCACGACGTGGCCGAGACGATTCAAGCCTTGGCCCTGTGGCGCGCCATCGAAGACCCTGGCCAGAATGGAGAGCGGGGAATGTCGTGAACCCGGGGGGCCATTCTGTTATGGTTTTGTTATAATTCGTAGGGAATGCTTCGCGCCTTCCGTTTCCTCTCGCGCGTTCTGGAACACGTCTTATGCGTAAGCTCTTCGGCACCGACGGCATTCGCGGCACCGCCAATACGGAGCCGATCACCGCGGCGACCGCGCTTGTGGTGGCCCAGGCCGCGGGCACCGAATTCCTGCGCGGCGACCACCGGCACCTGGTGGTGATCGGCAAGGATACCCGGCTCTCGGGCTACCTGCTGGAGCCGGCGTTGACCGCCGGGTTCGTCTCGGTCGGTATGGACGTGGTGCTGCTCGGCCCGCTGCCGACGCCGGCGGTGGCCATGCTGACGCGCTCGCTGCGCGCCGATCTGGGCGTGGTCATTTCGGCGTCCCACAACCCTTACCAAGACAACGGCATCAAACTGTTCGGTCCCGACGGCTATAAGCTGTCCGATGACGTGGAGCGGGCGATCGAGGCGCGCGTGGCGCGCGGCGCCGGCGGTCAGTTGGCGGCCTCTGATGGCCTAGGCCAGGTCCGGCGGCTGGATGATCAGCTGGGGCGCTACATCGAGTTCGTCAAGAACAGCTTCCCCCGGGGTTTGCGCCTCGATGGGCTCAAGATCGTGGTCGACTGCGCCAACGGCGCCGCCTATCGGGTCGCGCCCACGGTGTTCTACGAACTTGGCGCCGAGGTGGTGCCGCTGGCGGTCGAGCCTGACGGTTTCAACATCAACAAGGATTGCGGCGCGACCGCGCCCGGCAAGCTGTGTCAGGCGGTGCTCGACCACGGCGCCGAACTCGGCGTCGCGCTCGACGGCGATGCCGACCGCATGGTCATGGCCGACGAGAACGGCCGCCTGGTCGACGGCGATCAGATTCTCGGCCTCATCGCCCGTTCCTGGCGGGAGTCGGAGGTCCTCAAGGGCGGCGGCATCGTCGGCACGGTGATGGCAAACCTGGGCCTGGAGCGGTATCTCGCCGGGCTTGGCCTGGACCTGCTGCGCACCCCGGTCGGCGACCGCTACGTGGTCGAGCGCATGCGCGAAGGCGGCTACAATCTCGGCGGCGAGCAGTCCGGCCACATCGTGCTCAGCGACTACAGCACCACCGGCGACGGCCTGATCGCGGCCTTGCAGGTGCTCGCCGTGCTGGTCCAGGACGGCGGCAAGGCGAGCCAGGTCACCCGGGTCTTCGAGCCGCTGCCGCAGGTGCTCAAGAACGTGCCGCTTGGCGGCGGTATTGCGCCCGAAACCGCACTCAAGGACGCGGCGGTGCGCGCGGCCGTGGCCGCGGGCGAACGCGCGCTTGGCCGTGGCGGGCGGCTCCTGATCCGAAAATCCGGCACCGAGCCGGTGGTCCGGGTCATGGGCGAGGGCGAGGACGCGAAGGCGGTCGGCGACGTGGTCGAGACCATTGCCCGCACCATCGCCAAGGCGGCCGGCTGAGCGCTGCTAAAAGGAAATCGGTAATGACCGCGCGGGTGCTCATCGTGGCCGGCTCGGATTCGGGCGGCGGCGCCGGGATACAGGCCGACATCAAGACCGTGACCGCGCTCGGCGGCTACGCCATGACCGCGGTGACCGCGCTGACCGCCCAGAACACCCGGGGCGTGTTCGGTGTGGTCGGGGTCGCGCCGGACTTTATCCAGCAGCAGATGCGGGTCGTGCTCGAGGACGTCGGCGCCGACGCCATCAAGACCGGCATGCTGCACAACACGGCGGTAATCGCGGCGGTCTGCGCGGTGCTCGAGGAACTCGATCCGGCGCCGCCGGTGGTGGTCGACCCGGTCATGGTCGCCCAAAGCGGCGATTCCCTGATCGAGGCCGACGCGGCGGCGACATTGGCGCGCCGGTTGGCGCCGCTGGCCACGGTACTGACCCCCAACGCACCGGAGGCGGAGACCCTGGTCGGCCGCGAAATCGCGGACGTGGCCGCCATGGTCGAGGCGGCCTATGACCTGCTCGATCTGGGGGCCAAAGCGGTGCTGCTCAAGGGCGGGCACCTGGCCAGTGGACTCCGGGGCGGCGAGACCGTGACCGACGTGCTCGCGACCCGGGACGGCCACGAGATCTTCGCCAGCCCGCGCATCGAGACCACCAGCGACCACGGCACCGGCTGCACCCTGGCCTCGGCGCTCGCCACCGGCCTGGCCCAGGGCCTGGCGCCGCGCGCCGCGGTGGTTCGCGCCCGCGCCTACCTGCGGGAGGCGCTGCGCACCGCGCCGGGGCTCGGCCAGGGCCACGGCCCGGTCAACCACGGCCACACCGTTCGCCCCTTCGACGGCGAGGGTTAAGTCCGTAGATTTTTCATTCACACCGGATCGCAGCTTCGCGCCCCTATCCCCAAATGTCGTTGCCGGGCTTGACCCGGCACTTCCTCGAGGTCGCGGTCTGGTCGGTCGGTCGATGGACCCTCGGGTCAAGCCTCAGGGCGACAGAGCAGCGCGCGGCCGCTTTCGAGTCCGCGTTCCGCGCCGAACTCTCACACTATCGAGCCGAACCGGAAGCGGATATCCTGACATCGGATCAGTCAAGGGGGGCATGTCGGATGAAAATCGTCATAAATGGTGCGAGCACGCCCGAGGCGGTTCCGGGCCTCATCGCCATCGCAAGCGAAACCGATCTGGTTTGTGCCTCGGATAAAGAGGGTCTGGCAGAGGCGTTGCCAGGTGCGGATATTCTTCTCGGCTGGAATTTCCAGAGCAGAGATATGCGCGGTCAGTGGCACAGAGCCGATAATCTGAAATGGATTCACTGGTGCGGCGCGGCCGTCGACCGGGTGATGTCTCCTGAACTGAGGGCCTCTGATATTATTCTAACCAACGCGCGTGGTATTTTCGACAGCGTGATGGCCGAGTATGTGCTCGGCTATATGATTTCGGAATTGAAGTTGTTTCGGGAAACCTGGCGTTTGCAAGACGAAAAGCGTTGGCAAACCCGCCTGACGGGAAAGCTTGCCGGCTCGCGCGCGGTTATTTTCGGCGTGGGTTCGATCGGCCGGGAAACCGCGCGGCTGCTGCGATCCGTGGGCGTTAAGGTTTCCGGTGTGGGACGCCGGGCGCGCGGGGACGACCCTGATTTCGGCACGATTTTCGGCCCGGATCATGCCTTGCGGGCGATAGAGGATGCGGATTGGGTCATAGGCCTGCTGCCGCTGACCAAAGAAACAACCCGGTATTACGGAGCGAAATTTTTCGACGCCATGAAGCGGGAAGCGCGTTTCATGAACCTAGGGCGCGGAGAGTCGGTGGACGAGAGCGCCCTTATCGCATGCCTCGAACAAGGCAAGATCGCTGGCGCAATGTTGGATGTGTTCAATAACGAACCGCTTGATCGAAACAATCCGATTTGGCAGGCCCCCAACATCGTTATCTCCCCCCATACCAGCAGCTATTACGCGGAGTACGAGGAGGACATGGCAAATCAGTTTCTGGATAACTTTGCCCGATTCAAAGAGCGGAAGCCGCTTGAAAACGTGATCGACAAGGATATCGGTTTTGTGCCGTCCGAGCGTTGAGGAAGTGATCTAAGAGTGCGCTGTCCCATCGGCGGCGGGCGAAACGCTTGGGCCGCGGTTTCTAGACGATCGTGCTGAAACTCTGGCCCGGGCCATCGCGGAGCAGCTCCGCGAGCCGAATCAGGCCGGTTTTGAGGTCCGCACGGGTTCGCGGCGGGCCGAGGCCGATCCGGACGCCATGTTCTACCTCCTGGCGGCCCACGGCGAAGTGCCCGGCCGGCACCACGAGGACGTTCGCGCGTTCGGCCGCGGCCGCGAAATCCGCTGCGCGCCATGGCTCCGGAAGCCGCAGCCAAGCGTATTGGCTGCCGGGCGGGCAATCCATGTCCCAGGCGCCCAAAATTTCCAGGGCATGCTCGCGCCGCGCGGATAGCTCGCGCCGGTTGCTTTCCAGGATGTCTACCGCGGTGCCGTCGCGGATCCAGCGGCTGGCGATCTCCGCGGGGATCGGCGAGGCCATCATGCAGGTCGCGCGCACCGCGCCGGTGAGATTCTCGATGGCCCGGGCCGGCCCGGCGACGTAGCCAACACGCAGTCCCGGCGCCAGGGTTTTGGAGAGACTGGTGATGTAATAGCCGCGTTCGGGGAGCAAACTCGTGAGCGCAGGCGGGGCCTGGTCCACCAGGTGCGCGAAGGTGTCGTCCTCCAGGACCGCCAGATCATGCCGGTCGGCGGCTTCGGCGATGGCGTGCCGGCGTTCCTCGGGCATGATCGACGTGGTCGGGTTCTGCAGCGTCGGAATACAGTAGAGCGCCCGCGCGTCGCCGGCGCGGCAGGCCGCCGCCACCGCCTCGGGAAGTATGCCGTTCTCGTCCGCGGCCAAGCCCTCCAAGCGAAGCCCTAGCATTCTCGCAATCGGCTGGATCACGGCATAGCTCAGGCGTTCGATCAGAAGCCGGTCGCCCGGGCGCGTCGTGGCCGCGAGCGCCACGGCGATGCCGTGGTTCCCGCCGTTGGTCACGATGACCCGCTCCGGCGGCACCTGGAGCCCGCGCCGCGCCAGCCATGCGGCGCCCGCGGCGCGGTGTTCGGTCCGGCCCGCGCCGGGCTGATAAGTGAGCAAGGCGGCCACGCGCGGATCCTCGGCGAGCGCCTTCAGTGCCGGACCCAAATAGCGGTCGCAGCTTCCCGGCGGGGGAAGGGCCAATCCGAGATCAATCATGGCCGGGTCGCGTTCGTCGTGGACGAAATAGGATTCCGGCGCCTGCGACCCGCGCACGAAGGTACCGCGACCGACTTCGCCGCTGACTAGGCCGCGTCGCTCGGCCTCGGCATAGGCGCGGCTCACGGTGCCCACGGTGACGCCGAGCCGCCAGGCGAGGTCGCGATGGGTTGGCAGGCGGTCGCCGGGCTCGAACCGGCCGTTAGCCAGGTCCGCGGCAAGCGCGTCGGCGATCGCGGCGTAGCGTGGCCCCGAATGGCCTTCCAAGTCGGGTTGCCAATTTGTCATGGTGACAATGTTTCCATTGACTCGTTATGAAGGGAGACAATATCTAACTTATCAAGACAATCAATGCAAACAAATTCTATGAGTAGGAGGATTGAATGCATACAATCTCACGGCGCTTAACGGCGTTCGAAGCTACCGTCGGCCGAATCGGCGCCGGATACTTCCGCGATCTGGTCCCGGCGGCGGTGTCACGAACCTTCGGAACCCTGCTGCTGTGGCAGCGCCACGCCAACGAACGCCATGCCTTGGCCCATCTCGATGATAGGATACTGCGCGATCTCGGCCTGAACCGGGCCGAGGTCGCTTGGGAATCGCGCAAACCGTTTTGGCGCGCTTGATCTCCCGCACCATAATGTCGAACCGTTCCGCACGGGCCCCTGTCGATTCTGGCGCTGCGCCAATCGGCGTTGCGCGCCGGGGCGGCGAGTCTGGTGGTGGGCGGATTGGCCGGCCTGGCCGTCATGCACTGGTTCTGGATCGGCTAGCGCCTTTGCGCGGCAAGTCGAGCTGGGGCACCATGTGCGCCGCAACAGCAACGGGAGAACCGCATGGCTGGATATATCATCGCCCGGGTGACCGTGTCCGATCCCGAGAAATACAAGAACTACACCGACGTGACTCCGGGATTGATTGCCAAGTATGGCGGGCGCTTCATCGTGCGCGGCGGCGAGACTGTGACCCTCGAGGGTCCGGAGGAAACCGGCCGCGTGGTGGTGATCGAGTTCGACTCCCTCGAACAGGCCAAGACCTTTTACGAATCCGACGACTATCAGGCCGCCATCGGGTTGCGCGCGGCCGCATCGACCGGACAACTGATTGCGGTCGCCGGCGTCTAAGCCGTCAACCGCGAGACCGGCAGCGGGCATGAGCGCGTCGACCGCCGCGCCCGCCGAGCAGACGACCCTGGGGCGCCAGGCCGCGGTGTTGCTTGCCGCCTACGGTGCCGTGGTGCTGTGGGGCGTCACGCCGCTGGCGACCAAGATCGCGGTGGCCGACCTCGATCCCCTCGCCGTCGGCCTGCTGCGCACCTTGCTGGCGGGGATCGCCGCGCTGCCGCTGATTTGGCTTGGCCGCGTCAAGCCGCCCAAAAGCGCGCGCGGCCGCGCCTACCTCGCGGTCTCGGCGCTCGGCGGCTTCGTGATTTTCCCGCTGCTATTCAGCTTCGGGCTGCGGCTCACTACGGCGGGCCACGCCGCACTCTTGCTCGCCATCCTGCCGGTCTTGACCGGGTCGATCGCCGCGCTCTTGGAGCGCCGCCTGCCGGGCGGGCGCTGGTGGCTCGGTTGCGCGATCGCGGTGGCCGGCACCGCGCTTTTGGTCGGCGCGCGCTTCGAAGTAAGCCTGGAAGACGGCAGCGCGTTCGGCGATCTATTGGTGCTGGCCTCGGCGGTGGCCGCGTCGGCGGGCTATGTCACGGGCGCGCGCGCGGCGCGCGAAACCGGGACTTGGGCGGTCACGCTCTGGGGCTTGGTGCTGGGCAGCGTGGTGTTGCTGCCGTTGCTGCCCTTTGCGCTGGGGGCGGGTGATCTCGCCGCGGCCGGCGCACTGGCTTGGGGTTCGGTGTTTTACATGGCGCTGGCATCCTCGATCCTGGGTTACGCCGCCTGGTACTGGGCGCTCGGCCAGGGCGGCATCGGGCGCACCGGCCTGGCCCAATTCGTTCAGCCGCTGGTCGGCGTGGTGCTGGCGGTGGCGCTGCTCGGCGAGGCCGTGACCTGGCCCATGGTGGCCGCCGCCGCCGCGATTCTGGCCGGTGTCGCGCTCGCCCGCGCATGACGACATGAATTTGTAATATGGAGACCGACATGACCGAGACCACGACCGAGATCCCGATCTATCAAGTGGACGCCTTCGCCTCGCAGGTTTTCGCCGGCAACCCGGCGGCGGTCTGCCCGCTCGAGGCCTGGCTGCCCGACGCGCTCATGCAGGCGATCGCGCTGGAGAACAATCTCTCCGAGACCGCCTTCGTGGTGAAGCGCGGGGCAAGAGCCGAGAGAGACGGCGCCGAATACGATCTGCGTTGGTTCACCCCGGCCCACGAGGTCGACCTCTGCGGCCACGCAACGCTCGGCAGTGCCTACGTCATCGCCAATCACCTAAACGGCGGCGCTACCGAGATCAGGTTCCATACGCGCAGCGGCCTGCTGACGGTGACCCGCGACGGCGAAATCTACACCCTGGACTTCCCGGTGCTGCCGCCCACGCGCCTCGACGACGACCCGGCGGTCGCCCAGGCGGTCGGTGGGGCCTTGGGCGCGGCGCCCCGGGAACTTTACGACCAGATGGACATGATGGCGGTATACGGCAGCGAGGCCGAAGTCGCCGCGCTGGTCCCCGACATGAACCAGGTGGCCGCGCTCGACACCCGCGGGGTCATCGCCACCGCGCCGGGCGACACCTGCGATTTCGTCTCGCGTTTTTTTGCGCCGCGCGCCGGCATCCCGGAGGATCCGGTGACCGGCTCGGCGCACTGCATCACGACTCCCTATTGGGCCGAGCAACTCGGCAAGAACCGGATGAGCGCGCGCCAGATTTCCGCGCGTGGCGGCGCGCTCGAGGTCGAGCTCAGCGGCGAGCGGGTGCGCATCTCCGGCCGGGTCGTGCCTTACATGGAGGGCCGCATCCGTGTCTGAGCCGGCGGTCGAAATTCGACCGGCCCATGGCGCCGAGGACATGGCGACCCTGCGCGCGCTGTTCCTCGAATACCAGGACTGGCTCCAAGTGGACCTCTGCTTCCAGGATTTCGAGACCGAGCTCGCCACCCTGCCGGGCGGTTACGCGCCGCCCGCGGGCGCGCTCTGGCTCGACTATGTGGACCGCGAGCTCGCCGGCTGCGTTGGCTTCCGGCCCCACGAGGAGAAAGCGGCCTGCGAGATGAAGCGGCTGTGGCTGCGCCCGAACTATCGCGGCCTGGGCCTCGGCCGGCGCCTGGCGGTGACCTGCATCGCGGCCGCGCGCGCGGCCGGCTACCGGACCATCTGCCTCGACACGCTCAGCTTCATGGACGCGGCGCGGTCGCTCTACGCCGACCTCGGATTCCACGAGATCCCGGCCTACTACGATAACCCCCTCGACGACGTGCGTTACCTCGAGCTCGACCTGGGCGCGGCAGCGCAGGTGCGTGCCTAGCGCCGTTCCCGCCTGGCGACTCCGGGCCGCACCCGGCATACTCGCCCGCGCCTGAATTTACGCGGGGGGAGAGCATGATCGAGCGGTATCTGGACGACTTTGAGATCGGCGAGCGCTTCGTGGGTCCCGGCATTACGCTGAGCGAGGCGCAAATCCTCGACTTCGCGCTTATGTACGACCCGCAGCCGTTTCATCTCGACCGCGAGGCGGCGGCGGCATCGCCGTTCGGCGGGCTGATCGCCAGCGGCTTCCAAACGCTTGCGCTCGGTTTTCGTTCGCTCTACCAGGCCGGCGTGATCAACCATTCATCGATCGGTTCGCCCGGCTTCGACGAATTGCGCTGGCTCAAACCGGTGCGTCCCGGCGACACGCTCCACACCGAGGTCGAGGTCAAAACCAAGCGCGCCTCCCGGTCCAAACCCGACCGGGGCACCCTCAATCTGGCCTGGGAGGTCAAGAATCAGAGCGGCGAGACGGTCATGACCCTGACCGGCATTCACCTGCTGCGCCGCCGCCCCGCTTGAGGGGGGAGGGGGTCGGTTGGGACAGACTAGGGGCAGGAGCGCGGATAAGCCGAAACTCGTCGCGCGAACGCCGCATTGCCGATTGTGCTACCATCATCGCCGGCCCGCGACAGTCACCCGAGGAATCGCGGGTCGGAACATCTGCCATCGGACCATTCACCGGATCTCGGAGCGGTTGCCATGAAATTCGTTCAATTGGCCGTCATCGGCTTGTTCGCGTTGTCCGCTGGCGCCCAGGCCGCCGATGAAGATGATTTGAAACTTCTTTCATCGACGAAAAATTGTTTCCGGTGTGATTTGAGCGAGGCGGAGCTTCGCAAGGCCGACCTGAGCGGAGCCGATCTGCGCGAGGCCAACCTGTTCGGAACCAATCTGTTCGGGGCCGACCTCGGCGGGGCCGACCTCGGCGGCGCCAACCTGACCCGCAGCGATCTGCGCGCGGTCAACCTGGCGCGGGCCATCTTGCGCGGCGCCGACCTGCGCGTGGCCGACATGGGCGGAGCCAAGCTAAACCAGGCCGAGCTCACCGGCGCCAACCTGCGCTCGGCCGACTTGGTCGGTGCCGATCTACGCGGGGCCGTTCTGCTGGACGCGAAGCTGGCTGGGGTCAACCTGCTCGGCGCCGACCTGCGCGGGATCGATCTGCACCGGACCGAGCTGGTTTGGGTCAACCTGACCGGGGCCGACCTGCGTGGCGCCGATCTGCACGGGACCGAACTTTTCGATGCCGAGCTGGTCGGGGCTGACCTGCGCGGCGCCAACCTGCGCGGGACCGACTTGCACGAATCGAATTTGAGCGGGGCCAACCTGAGTGGCGCGGATGTGGGCGCGGCCAATCTAGCCGAGGCCAACCTGAGCGGAACCGACCTGCACGAGGCCAACCTCAGTGGGGCCGATCTGACGGGGGCCGATTTGAGCTACGCCTACTTGGGCGGGACCGACCTTTCCGCCGCCGGTCTGAGTGGGGCCGATCTGCGCTACGCCTTTTTGGGCGGGGCCGGCCTCGACGGGGCCGAGCTGAGCGGGGCCAATTTAAACATGACCTCGGAACTAACCCAGCGACAGGTTTCGAGCGCTTGCTCGGATCCGGAGAATCCGCCCGGCTTGCCTAGCGGCCTCGAATTACCACCGGCTTGCGCGGAATAAAGCGATGGAACCGGCCTCTTCCGGATTTAGCCCGCGCTAGATCGGGGAACCGCCGCGCGCCTTTAGATTGGCGAGAAACTCACGCCGGTTCTTGGGCCCGAGGGTCAGGAAATGCGGGTCCGGGTTTTCTCGATATTCGCTGCGCCGCCGCTCGATTGCGTCGTGACGTGCCCGTTTTAGGATCTCGTCGGCGTGGACTCCGTAGGGCCTGGCCGCATTCAGCCCGAAGATCCGGGCGCGCAGCCCAGGGGTCATCTTCGGATAACCGTGCTTCTCCCGCAGCTCGGGTGAGATCTGAAAGGTGCGGAGCGCCTGTATCTGATCCTGGGGCGAGCCATACCAGATGCAATCGGAGCCGTAGAGTACGTTTCTCTCGCCAATATGCTTGACCAGCTTGCCGATGATGTGGGCCGCGCTATCGGGATCGCGCATGGCGAAGCGCCAGGTGCTGCCGAGTTCCGCGTAAACGTTGCTGTTGCGCGCGACCCCGTTTTCCTCCACCGACCGGATAAGCTCGTCAACGCCCTCGCCGCGGGTGGGATCGTAAGGTCCCTCGGGCTGACCGGCGATGAAGCCGGAGTGGTAGACCAAAAAATTCACGTCGGGAAACATCTTGGCGACGATACCGATGTCGCTCGCGAGGCTGTGTTGGTACGACCGCCGGCCGAACGGCAGGCCCTTGTGGATGCAGATGTTCTTGACCCCCAGCGCGCGGGCCTTCTCGATCATGCGCAGGCCGGTGTCTTCGTCATGCAGGAAAAAGCCGCGATCGTCGGGGCCCCACTGGGTGTAACACTTCCAGGCCGATACGCCCCATCTCTCGGCGAGTTCGTCCATGCCCTCGAGATCGCCGTCCTGGTTCGGGTTGACCCGGCCATGAATCAGAAGCCGATGGGTGCCCGCCATCTCATCGATGATGCGGCGCACCTCGTCGGCTTCCCGGATCGTCAGCAGCTCTTTCTCCCGCCGCGAGGGAATGAACGACAACACCATCATGTCGGTGTCGGAATCCAAGAAGATATCCTTGATGAACCGCTCCGCGCCCCCGAGGCCGGTCCGCCCGAGTCCGTGCTGGCCCACGAAATGGCCCTGTACGTCGAATACGAACTCGCGGCCCCCGAGCCGCTCGAGCGCGACGCCCGGGTCGACCGCCGCCACCCGTTCCAGCTCGAAAAATCCGCCGGTTCTGCCGGAAGCCGCGTTTGCCGCGTTGAAGGCCAGCAGGGTACTTGCGGCGCCGCAAGCGGAAACCATGAAGGCCCGGCGGCCGACTCCACGCCGCTTGGCATTCTCGCTGGCAAATTTCTGTGCCAGTTGGTTCGCGCCCCGATTGGTGGCGTCGAGGGCGATCGGCATGAACTCGCCGTTGGACGTCGAATCCAACTTTATCGGAAGGCGCGTTCCCTCGGGATCGGTGCTAGGACGCATGGCATGGCTCCTGCGCCGTGGAGTGGGCATCATGGCCTATCTCATGCTCCCGCCCAAGCCCGGGATCGCGCACCGCCCAGATCTCCAAGCGCCCCCAAGCGCCGGTGAGGCCGCGTCTTGATCCCGGTTCGTCAAATCCCGAACCGGGACCTTGCCCCCGCGTTGACGCGCTGCAGCATCGCTCATAGTATCGCGCGCGTCGCGGCCCGGATTCGCGGGTGCCGCCGCGGTTTTCCTGCTCGAGGCCCCTGTCATGTCCAGCCCCCGTCCCAGGCCCCGTCCCAGCGTCCGGCCGCGCAACCCCCGCTTCTCGTCCGGCCCTTGCGCCAAGCGCCCAGGTTGGACCCCGGCCGCGCTCGACGATGCCCTGCTCGGCCGCTCGCACCGCGCGCCCGCCGGCAAGGCCAAGCTGGGCGAGGTGATCGCGCGATCTCGCGACCTGCTCGGCATCCCGGACGGCTACCTGCTCGGTATCGTGCCGGCGTCCGACACCGGGGCGGTCGAAATCGCATTATGGTCGCTCCTGGGCGCGCGCGGGGTCGACGTGCTGGCCTGGGAGTCCTTCGGCAAGGCCTGGGCCACCGATGCGGCCGAGCAGCTCGCGCTCGACGACCTGCGCGTCATCGAGGCCGGTTACGGTGCGCTGCCCGATCTCGGCCGGGTCGACTTCGACCGCGACGTGGTGTTTGCCTGGAACGGCACCACCTCGGGCGTGCGGGTGCCGGACGGCGAATGGATCGCGCATGCGCGCGCGGGCCTGACCATCTGCGACGCGACCTCGGCCGCCTTCGCCATGGCGCTGCCTTGGGACCGGCTCGATGCCGTCACCTGGTCGTGGCAGAAGGTGTTGGGCGGGGAGGCAGCCCATGGCATGCTGGCGCTATCGCCGCGCGCGGTGGCGCGGCTCGAAAGCCATACGCCGGCCTGGCCGCTGCCCAAGATCTTCCGCCTGACCTCCGGCGGCAAAGTGAACCGGGCCATCTTCGAGGGCGCGACGATCAACACCCCCTCCATGCTCTGCGTCGAGGATGCGATCGATTCCCTGCGCTGGGCCGAGCAGGTGGGCGGCCTGCCGGCGCTGATCGCCCACGCCGAGACCAATCTCGCGGCCGTCGCCGCCTGGGTTGCGGCGCGGCCCTGGATCGATTTTTTAGCCGAGGCGCCGGACACCCGCTCGACCACCTCGATCTGCCTGAAGATCGTCGATCCCTGGTTCCTCGGCCTTGACGAGGCCCGGCAGCGCGCGGCCATCAAGCGCCTGACCGGGTCGATCGAGGAAGCCGGCGCCGGTTACGACCTGGCCGGTCACCGCGACGCACCGCCGGGCTTGCGCATCTGGGGCGGGGCGACGGTCGCCGGCGCCGACATCGAGGCACTGCTGCCCTGGCTCGACTGGGCGTTCGACGAGCTCCACGAAACGCGCGCCGAGGTCTAGGAATAGCGCCATGCTCAAAGTATTGATCTGCGACAAGATGAATTCCCAGGCCGCCGAGGTGTTCCGCGAGCGCGGCATCGAGGTGGATGTCGCCATCGGCCTGTCGCCCGAGGCGCTGATCGAAAAGATCGGCGCCTACGACGGCCTGGCGCTGCGCTCGGCGACCAAGGTGACCGAGGCCGCGATCGCGGCGGCGGACAATCTCAAGGTCGTCGGCCGCGCCGGCATCGGAGTCGACAATATCGACGTCGAGGCCGCAACCCGGCGCGGCATCGTGGTCATGAATACGCCCAGCGGCAATGCGGTCACCACCGCCGAGCATGCCATCGCCATGCTGTTCGCGCTCGCCCGCGAGATCCCGGCGGCCGACCGCTCGACCCGCGCCGGCAAGTGGGAGAAGTCGCGCTTCATGGGGGTCGAGTTGACCGGCAAGACGCTGGGCGTGATCGGCTGCGGCAACATCGGCGCGATCGTGGCCGAGCGCGGGCGCGGCCTGCGCATGCGGGTGATCGCCTACGACCCTTATCTGTCGCCCGAACGCGCCCGCGATCTGGGCGTGGAAAAAGCGGACCTCGATGCGTTGCTCGCGCGCGCCGACTTCATCACGCTGCACGTGCCCATGACCGAGGAGACCCGGGGCATGATCGACGCCGCCACACTGGCCAAGACCAAACGCGGCGTGCGCATCATCAACTGCGCGCGCGGCGGCCTGGTGGTCGAGGAAGACCTTAAGGCGGCGATCGAATCGGGCCAGGTGGCGGGCGCCGCGCTCGACGTCTTCGCGCACGAGCCGGCCCACGAGAATCCGCTGTTCGAACTCGATCAAGTGGTGGCCACCCCGCATCTGGGGGCGGCAACCACCGAGGCGCAGGAGAAGGTGGCGCTGCAGATCGCCGAGCAGATGTCCGACTACTTGCTGACCGGCGCCATCACCGACGCCATCAACATGCCGGCCTTGAGCGCCGAGGAGGCCGAGCGCCTCAGCCCTTACATGCGCCTGGCCGAACTCTTGGGCAGCTTCGCGGGCCAACTGACCCGGACCGGGCTCAAGGGCGCGACCATCGAATACGAGGGCGAGGCCGCCGAACTCAATTGCCGGCCGCTGACCCAGATCGCGCTGACCGGGCTGCTGCGGCCGATCCTGGACAACGTCAACATGGTCAGCGCGCCGGTGCTGGCGCGCCAGCGCAACATCGACGTGACCGAAATGAAGCACGAGCGCGACTGCGACTACCAGACTCTGATCCGCCTGACCGTGACCACCGAGCGGGGGCCGCGCTCGGTCTCGGGCACGCTGTTCGGCGGCACCAAGCCGCGCCTGGTCGAGATCAAGGGCATCGAGATCGAGGCCGAGCTCGGCCCGCACATGCTCTACATCAACAACGAAGACCGGCCGGGCCTGGTTGGCGCGCTCGGCAAGACATTGGGCGACGCCGGGGTCAACATTGCCACCTTCCACCTGGGCCGGGCCGAGCGCGGCGCCGAGGCGATCGCGCTCCTGGAAGTCGACGAGGCGATACCGGCTGAGGTTTTGGAACGGGTCCGCGCCCTGCCGCATATCAAGCAAGCGATGCCACTGCGTTTCTAAGTCGGTGGTGGGTGCCATGATGGGCCGGGCAATCCTTTTCGCCCTTGTGTCGGTGGTTTTAGCGAGTGCCGGCACGCCAACACGGGCGGGCGAGGGCCTAGCGGCCTTGGGCATTCGGGTCGAACTGCTGCCCGGCGCCGCGACGGCCGAATTTCCCGAAACCGCAAGCCTCCGGCCGTCGGGAGACGCCCTGCCCGATGGAACCT
>Ga0255057_10001118_pt1 | contig 15338 bp, 11 predicted proteins | sample Cases_109_6_MG_FD_189022 | JGI IMG/M metagenome (GOLD analysis project Ga0255057, IMG submission 189022) | Seawater microbial communities from Amundsen Gulf, Northwest Territories, Canada - Cases_109_6 | ecosystem: Environmental > Aquatic > Marine > Gulf | place: Canada: Northwest Territories... | reverse complement strand
CCGATGGCATCGGTTGACGACCTGTGGCTCGTCGATTTTGGAGAGCCATACCCTGGAGAGCCTGCGATGCACCGACCAGCCCTAGTAGTCGGTCCTCCAGACACGTTTGGGGCCGAGTTTCCGTTCATAATCGTGACGCCGGTGACAACTACGTATCGCGGCCTGGCACTCCACATCGAGGTTGAGGCATCCGTCGACACCGGCCTGGATGATCCGAGCTACATCCAATGCGAATTGATTCGATCCGTTAGTCGAAAGCGCCTCGTACATCGACTTGGGGCCATCAACTCCGAGGTCAGCGACCAGGTAACCACCGTCATCAGAACCTTGCTGAGTCACTAACGAACAAGATCGGTTCAGGCGGTCACGGTGTCGGCTACTGCCTGCAGACCGAGGTCTGCAATCGACTTGTCGCGCATCTCCACCTTGCGGACCTTTCCGGTGACGGTCATCGGAAACTCGGTCACGAACCTGACGTACCGGGGGACCTTGAAATGGGCGATCTTGTCTCTGCAGAAGCCCTTCAACTCGTCCTCGCTCAGCTCAGCGTCCGGAATGAGCTGTACCCAAGCCATGAGCTCCTCGCCATACTTCTCATCCGGGACCCCAATGACCTGGGCGTCTGCGATCGCCGGGTGCGTGTAGAGAAACTCCTCGATCTCGCGGGGATAGATGTTCTCGCCACCACGGATGATCATGTCCTTGATTCGACCGACGATGTTGACGTAACCGTCGTCATCCATCGTAGCCAGGTCTCCTGAGTGCATCCAGCCGTCGGCGTCGATGGCGTCGGCAGTCTTCTCGGGTTCGTTCCAGTACCCGAGCATCACGTGATAACCCCTGGTGTAGTATTCGCCGCCCTCGCCACGCGGCACCAATACACCGGTGTCGGGATCGACGATCTTGGACTCGACGTGAGGGCCGACACGCCCGACAGTGGTGACTCGATGTTCGACAGAGTCGTCCGTGCTGGTCTGAGTCGATACCGGCGACGTTTCGGTCATCCCATATGCGATCGTGACCTGACCCATCCTCATGTCGTCGATGACACGACGCATCACTTTCGTAGGGCACGGTGAACCGGCCATGATGCCGGTGCGCATGGCTGAGAGGTCGAAGTTCTCTAGACCAGACTGGCCGAGCTGAGCAACGAACATCGTCGGAACGCCGTAAAGGGATGTACAGCGCTCATCCTGCAGCGTCTGCAGCACGGCTTCGGGATCGAAAGTCGGTGAGGGAATCACCATGGTTGACCCAAACACCGAACATGCAAGGTTGCCCATGACCATGCCAAAACAGTGATAGAAGGGGACGGGGATGCAAACCCGATCCTCTTCGGTGTAGGCACAAGCGTCACCAACGAAGCGAGCGTTGTTGAGGATGCTCCGATGGCTCAGGGTCGCGCCTTTCGGACGCCCCGTGGTGCCCGATGTGTATTGAATGTTGATTGGATCACACGGGTCGAGGGAGTTGGAGCGGGCTTTCAAATCCTCGTCGGATACAGCCCGACCACCTTCGATCAACTCAGACCAGTCGCCGGTGTCGAAGTAGATCACCTTCTCCAGCTCTGCGAGATCGGGCGCAACCTCTTCCACCATGTCGCGGTACCCCGAAGTCAAGTATTCGGTGCGTGTCACCAGAAGTCGACACCCGGACTGGTCCAGCGCGTATTGGAGTTCGTTGACCCGGTACGCCGGGTTGATGTTTACCTGGATAGCACCGATCTTCGCCGTGGCGTATTGGATATAGGTCCACTCGGCGAAGTTCGGGCTCCACATTCCGACACGATCGCCAGTCTCGATACCAAGCGCCATCAGGCCTTTCGCCACTTCGTTGACAGTGGAGGCGAACTCAGCCCAGGTCTGACGAATCCCCTGGTGCACCACCACGAGAGCCTCCCTCTCGGGGAAGCGTTTCACGATCGCCTCGAGATTGGCGCCGATCGTCTGGGTGAGTAGAGGCGTGTCGGTGGGACCAGCGTCTATTGACAGCGTCACTGTGATTCCTTCTCTGAGACGTGAACGTCGAGGCTACACGGCACGCTAAATGGCACCTGAAGTCCTCTATGCCCCATAACCCATCGTGGAGAGGGCTACAGCGATTTCGTCGAGGATTGCCGGGTCGTCGATGGTCGCCGGCATCGTCCACTCCTCACCATCAGCGATCTGACGCATGGTGCCTCTGAGGATCTTGCCGGATCGGGTCTTGGGTAGCCGACCGACCACGCTCGCCCGCTTGAAGGCAGCCACCGGGCCAATCCGCTCCCTGACCATTGCCACCAGTTCGGATTCCACTTCGGCCGCTACCCGGTCAGCGCCGGCTTGTAGAACCACAAACCCGACCGGAAGCTGACCTTTCAACTCATCAGCAACACCAATGACAGCGCACTCCGCAACATCGGGATGTTCGGCCAGGACTTCTTCCATCGCACCCGTTGACAGCCGGTGCCCGGCCACATTGATGATGTCATCGATGCGGCTCATGATGTAGACGTAGCCGTCTTCGTCTTTGTAGCCGGCGTCTGCGGTCAGGTAGAACCCTGGGAATCTCGCCATGTATGCGTCGATGAACCGATCATCCGCGTTCCAGAGAGTCGGCAGTGTTCCCGGAGGCAGGGGTAGCCGAACAACAACCGCACCGATATCACCCGGAGCACACTCTTCACCACTCTCCTCGAGCACCCTTATGTCGTACCCCGGGACAGGAAGGGTCGGTGATCCCGGTTTGATCGGGAAGGTCTCAATGCCGATCGGATTGGTGGCCATCGGCCAGCCGCTCTCTGTCTGCCACCAGTGATCAATCACCGGCACGCCCAGCTTCTCCTCAGCCCAATGAAGGGTGTCGGGGTCACAGCGCTCCCCCGCCAAGAACAGTGTCCGGAACTTGGAGAGGTCGTAACGGACGATGTATTCGCCATCGGGGTCGTCGCGTTTTATGGCCCGAAAGGCAGTGGGGGCGGTGAAGAACACTGAGACGCCATGTTGAGAGATCACACGCCAGAACGCACCGGGGTCGGGGGTCCCCACCGGTTTCCCTTCGTAGAGGATGGTGGTGCATCCATGAAACAATGGCCCATACACGATGTAGGAGTGTCCGACGGTCCAGCCGAGATCCGAAGCAGCCCAGTATGTCTCGCCAGGCTCAACGTCGTATAGCGACTGCATCGACCATGCCAATGCCACCGCATGGCCACCGTTGTCTCTCACGATCCCCTTGGGCTCACCTGTGGTCCCGGACGTGTAGAGGATGTAGAGCGGATCGGTCGCCATCACCGGCACGCAATCGACCGGATTCGCCCGGCTTACGGTCTCGAGCCAATCAACATCTCGACCCTCCAGCATGGTTGCCTGCGCCTGGGGACGCTGAAACACCATCACTGCGTCCGGCTTGTGCTCAGCGAGATCGATCGCCATATCGAGCAAGGGCTTGTACTCGACGATCCGACCCGGCTCGATCCCGCAGCTTGCCGAGAGGATCAAGACAGGTTGGGCGTCGTCGATCCTCGTTGCCAACTCATTCGCGGCGAAACCCCCGAACACCACCGAATGGACAGCTCCGATACGGGCACACGCGAGCATTGCCATCACGGTCTCGGGCACCATCGGCATGTAGATGATGACCCGATCACCCTTCTTCGCTCCGAGATCGGTGAGGGCGCCGGCCACCTTCGCAACCTCGTCCCGCAGCTCCCGATAGGTGAACGATTTGACGGTGTCGGTGACCGGCGAGTCATACACGAGCGCCGGCTGGTCGGCTCGGCCTCCCGACACATGTCGATCGAGGACGTTGTGACATGTGTTGAGAGTTCCGTCGGGAAACCAGCGATAGAACGGCGGGCGAGAGTCGTCGAGTATCCGCTGAGGGACCACGTCCCAATCGATCAGCTCGGCCGCTTCGCCCCAGAATGCCTCTGGCTCGCGAAGCGAACGCTCGTAAACGGATTGATAGGTCATCGCACTCCTAGTGGTGTAGAGGCAAGGCGATCCTAACGAACGGTCCTGACCACCTGGGTCAGCCGGCAAGGGCACGAATTTGGCGAGCAGCCACCAGCAGAGGATCCAGGTCGGAGCTTCCCTCCTTGGCCAGGAGTTGCATGAACTGTTCCAAACGGGCGTGTCGCTCGGATCGAGACCGGGCGTAAGCGTCGAGAGCGGCCTTCGGATCACGACCGTCAGACTCGGCGAGCACCCATTCGGCAAGGTCCCTGCGCAACCTGACCAGATCACCTTCCAGGGAACGAATCGCCCACCGATGCCAGCGGGTCGTCGCGCTTAGTTGCTTGACTTGGCGCTCCAACCATTCCAGACGGTATCGGTCCCCGATCAAGATGAACAACTCGGCTACTTCCCTGACATCGCGTCGGCTTTGCCTGGCTAGCTCGATGATGTCTGGTCCGTGGACCAACTCGTCGTGATAGACGTGCCGGGTCGCCAAACCGATGGGAACTCCCGCGGCCGCGAGCTCCGCAACCTGTGTCCCACGTTCTTCCCGCAAGTGCTCTAGATCGGAGTTGACGAATGAGGCCTCCAGATTGGCAAAAGACTCGCGTGCCGACTCCAGTTCCGTCGGCGTGGGCAACTCGTCTGATCGCGCCAGGTACCACCTGGTTATCGACTCGACCAGCCAATCGATCGCCTCCAGGAGATCACGACGGAGGGCCGGATCCACGTTCACGTCGAGTTGCTCCACGGCAGCCCATCGCTCATGCGCCCCGATGAGGCTGTGTGCCAGGCGATACGCAGGCACCACCTGTGCCCGCGTCGCACCTGTCTCCATCACCAATCTGTTGACAAATGTGATCCCCTCGTCGTTCAGGACTCGGCTGGCCAAGACCGTGGCAACAATCTCTCGTCGAAGAGGATGATCATCAAAGAGGTGTCCGAATCGCTCTGACACCTTCTGTGGAAAGTATGTCTCCAGATGGGGAACTGCATCAGGGAGATCCGGCACATCCGACTCGATGAGAGCATTCTTGAGGTCCTGCTTGGCGTACGCCAACAAGACGGACAGTTCCGGTCGGGTCAGCCCCTGCCCATCGTTTGACCGTTCGGAGATCTCCTCCGTGGTCGGCAGCCCTTCCAGTTCTCGGTCGAGCAATCCATGGCGCTCCAGTGTCTTCATCAGGTCTTCGTACGCCTCGAGATTCGAGACAGACCACTCTTCGTCTTGTGAGAGAACCAGGGCCTGGTCGTAGTTGTCCACCAGCACGCGGTCCGCCACATCCTCAGTGACGTCAGCGACGAGGGCGAGTCGATCTTCATGGCTCAGCTCGCCATTCTCCTCAGCCACGCCCAGCAGGATCTTGAGATTGACCTCCCGATCCGAGCAATCGACGCCGGCCGAGTTGTCGATGAAGTCGGTGTTTATTCGACCGCCGGCCGTAGCAAACTCGATACGACCAAGTTGGCTGAACCCGAGATTGCCGCCCTCGCCCACAACTGCGCAGCGGATCTCAGCGGCACTCACCCTTACCGAATCGTTTGCGCGGTCATGACATTCGGCGTTCGACTCCCTGCTCCCCTTCACGTAAGTCCCTACGCCACCGTTCCAAAGCAGGTCAACGGGCGCTCGCAGGATCACCTTGATCAAGTCGTCGGGTGTGAGCGACATCGCTTCAGTGCCCAGCGCAGAACGAACATCGTCGTTGAGAACGATGCTCTTCTCGCGTCGACTCCAAACTCCGCCTCCCGCCGATATGAGCTCTCTGTCGTACTCCTGCCAGGTCGACTCGGCCAAGCCAAACAACCGCTGACGCTCGTCGAAGCCGACAGCGGCATCGGGCGTCGGATCAATGAAGATGTCGCGATGGTCGAACGCTGCGATCAGGCTGATGTGCTTTGACCGCAGCATCCCGTTGCCGAATACGTCGCCGGACATGTCGCCGATCCCCACCACTGTTATCGGATGGACGTCGGCGTCGAGAGACATATCGAGAAAGTGGCGCTTCACCGACTCCCATGCTCCCCGAGCGGTAATGCCAAGCGTCTTGTGGTCGTATCCGTTCGAACCGCCTGAAGCGAAGGCGTCCCGCATCCAGAACCCATACTCGGCGGCAATGGAGTTGGCGGTGTCCGACAAGGCGGCCGTGCCACGATCTGCGGCCACGACGAGATAGGGGTCGTCACTGTCGTGTCGACGGACGTACGGGGGTGGAACGACTTCCCCAGCCACGAGATTGTCGGTCACGTCCAGAAGCCCGCGTATGAAAGTGCGGTAGGCATCAATGACAGCGCCGCGAGTGTCGCCGTCTTTCGGTGGGGTGCGGAGAACGAAACCGCCTTTGGCTCCGGTGGGGACGATCACCGCATTCTTCGTCATCTGCGCCTTCATGAGTCCCAGCACCTCATCCCGATAATCTTCGCGTCGATCCGACCAGCGAATCCCGCCTCTGGCCACCAGACCGCCGCGCAGATGAATGCCCTCCACATGAGGGGCGTACACGAAAATCTCGTAAAGGGGCAACGGCTCAGGCATGTCGGGTACAGCGGCCGACCACAGTTTGAAGCTGAGCGACTCACGGTCCGGCACATAGGCGTTCGTCCGAACGGTTGCCATGATGAGTTCGAGAAACCCGCGCAGGATTCGGTCTTCGTCGAGCGAAGCCACATCTTCAAGATCGCCCAGAATCCTGTTGGCGATCTCGTCGGTCGGTATCGACTCTTGTTCCGGGTCAAATCGTGCCTCGAATAACGTGACAAGCTGCTCAGCGATATGAGGGTGTGCCGTCAATGCGCTGTTGACATAGCCCACCGTGAAACCGGTGCTGACCCGCCTCCGATAAGTGCGATAAGCACGCAACAACCTGACCTGATGATGGCTGAGCCCGGTCAACACGATGAGTTGATCCAGTGAATCGGGCTCGATCTCGCCGCCAAGCCCGGCCTCGATGGCAGCGACCACCCGCAAGCCGCACCGGTCGAGATCGAGCTGATTCCTCCCGGGACCGAGGACACCGATGTTGTGAATGAACACCTCATCCTTCCCCCCGTCGACCCGGGTGGAGACCTCCTCAACGACGCGAAGACCCAGAGCATCCAGGACCGGCAGGATCTCCGACAACTCCAGTTTGCCGCTGCGCGCATAGACCGCGACACGAGTCAGATCACCGTCCTCGTTTTGGATGCCGACGGTCAGGCGTCGATCGGATGAGGCGAAGGAGTCAAGCTGGAGGATGTCCCCCGCACAGATGGCAAGGCTTGTCGAGGTCTTGTATGCCTCGGGAAGACGTGACGACCATCGTCCAACCAGTTCGGCGCTGCGATCGACCATCCCGGCGAGGAACTCACCGACCTGATCGTCCCAGGTGCGAGACATCCCCACCACCGTCTGTTGTAGATCGTCGAACGAGACATCCGGTATCGGACCACCTTCAACCCAAACCGTGAAGTGGATTCGTGCCGCACCCTCCTCACCCAGCGACAGTTGATAGTCCACGGATGTGCCCCGGTACCTTTCGAGGAACATCGCCTGCAGCTCTCGACGCAAGGTGGCATTGAACCGGTCGCGAGGCAACACAACCATCAGCGACACGCTTCGGTTGAGCAGATCGGGAGAGACGAACAAGCGCACATGCTCTTTGCGCTCGATGGCGAGCAGCCCCTGGATCGTTGTGCGGATGGCCTCGACCGGCATCGACCACAGTTCGGCCTTGGGAAAGCTGTTGAACATCTGCACAACGGCCCGGTAGTCGTGAGAATCCTCGAAGAGATCCTCTTCGGCGAGTATTTCTTCGAGTTTGCCTCTGAGGATTGGCGTGGTCGCCGGCTCGGACATAAGGGCACGCGATGTGAACAATCCGATCAACCGTGCCTCCCCAACGACCTCGCCGCCGGGCCCGATCACGCGAACACCGACATAGTCCATGCGAGCCGGTCGATGGACCGTTGAAAGCCGATTCGTCTTGGCGACCACCAACAGGAAACCCTCCGCGTAACGTTCTTGAAGTTTGTCGGGTAGGTCGACAATGGGCACCGGGGAGGAGTATTTCGACGCGTCGGTGTCTGACAGGATTCCGAGACCAGACCCACTGACTACCGCGAGGGCCTCCTTCCCTTCCTCGTCGACAATCGAGTACTCGCGATAACCGAGGAAGACGAAGTTGAGATCCTTCAACCACCTCAAGAGATCAGCGGCTTCCGATATCTCATGGTCGTCATATCGAACCGAGACCTGCCGAACAAACTCGATCATCCGATCTACGGCGATCTGCATTGCTTCGAAGTCGGTGACTGCCAGTCGAACGTCGCCCAACACGGAGGCGAGACGAGACTGAAGTTGGGTGCACTCCTTCTCGTCCAGGGAGCGGTTCAAGACGTAGTGCTGCACCGACTCGCGCCGCTGGCTGGTACGGGCATGACCGACGTCGACGAGATCGCCCTTTTCATCCCGCTGGGTGCCGATCACCGCGTGCGCATCGAGGGTGACCTGGTGCCCGGAGGTCTCAATGGCGGCTCTCACCGATTCCACCAAGAAAGGTGAATCATCAACCACGACGTCTACCACTGTGCCGGCCGGATCGAAACCGTGGACGGTGATGTCAGGATTGAAGACGCGAACTCCGGCTTCGCCGCCGTCGTGGGCGACCAGGAAGTCAAAGACGCTTCGGATTTCGGCGAACACCTCCTCGTCGGAGAACCCGGCCAGGTGCTCGTCAGGGATGCGGCGGATGTATGCCTGAGCGAACGCCGACAGCGCCGGCTCGAGCTCTTCAGGCGGTGTTATGTCCTTACGACTCGAGTCCACTGTCCCATTCAATCGTCGAAGAGCATCAACGTCCAACCGAGAAGGCTATCGCAAGGAGAACCCTCCCACTCCCGAGATTGATATCGTTCCCGAACTCATGAATCTCTCGCCTCTCTTAGTGCCCTGAAATGGCCTCAGGATCCACAAAGGCGATCGTGGCCGCGCTAATCGCGAATCTCGGTATCGCCATCGCAAAACTCGTCGGCTACGCAGTGACCGGCTCGTCGTCAATGCTCGCCGAGGCGATTCACTCCGTGGCGGACACCACCAACCAGGGGCTGCTCCTCCTCGGTGGGCACCAGTCGCTCAAGCAAGCCACCCCACAACATCCCTTCGGATACGGGCGAGAGCGTTACTTCTGGGCTTTCGTTGTCTCGCTCGTGCTCTTCACTGTTGGAGGGCTGTTCGCCGTCTTCGAGGGCTTCACCAAGCTCGGCGAGACAGGTCACGAGTTGGAGAATGTTGGATGGGCCATCGGCATCCTCTTGATCGCCATCTTGCTCGAGGGGTACTCGCTTCGGACCGCGGTGAGGGAGTCCCGGCCACTCAAAGGGCAAGCGAGTTGGTGGCATTTCATCCGTCGCTCCCGAAATCCTGAACTGCCTGTCGTATTGCTCGAGGATCTTGGAGCTCTCACAGGGCTATTCCTGGCCCTGGCAGGGGTCACAACTGCAGCGCTCACCGGTGACTCACGCTGGGACGCCTATGGCACCATCGCCATCGGTGTCCTCCTCGTTGGCATCGCCATCGTGTTGGTCGTGGAAATGAAGAGTCTGCTGATAGGCGAGTCGGCAAACGAGCCAGTGCGGAAGTCGATCGTTGACGCCATCGAAGCCACTGACAACGTCGTACGGGTCCTACACATGCGCACCCAGCACTTGGGACCGGATGAATTACTTGTTGCTGCCAAGGTCGAGTTTGACGGTCATCTCAGCTCGCAATCCTTGGCCGATGCGATCGACCGCGTCGAAACCAATGTGAGGGCTCTTACTCCGATCGCCCGAATGATCTATGTCGAGCCTGACTTTCATGACCCGTCCCACCCTGAACTCGAATCCGGCAAGGACGACTAGGAGTCTGCTGATTAATTGCGTTGTTCAGATCGGCGGCCAGGCGCGCCACTCACAAGGACTAGGTTTCGGCACTCCTTGTGGCGGAATGGCGGAGCCGAGGACACAGCGAGTGGCGATGAACTGGTAGTCGATCTGAGTGACAAGCATTGTTCAGCGGGCTCCTAGGAGTCTGCGATTTCGAGATCCTCTGCCGGAGTCGTCGCCGGACCTGCGAACAACTCGACGAACACGACAGCCCCTAGGATAAAGAGGGTTGTGATGATCACTAGAAGTCCGCTCGGAGCTGGCCCAAAGAGCACGAAGATGAGTCCAATAACCACGCTGACTACCTGAATCGTGCGCTTCCATTCGAGCAGAAACGCTGTGAATCCATTTGGTGGCTCCTCGCTGGGACGACGCCATGAGTCGATTGTGCGAGATACCCAAGACCGGACACTCTCGGCACGCATGGAATGACCGGTCGCCCATGCGGTAAGACCAACAATGACTGCTAGCAACATCAGCGCCCATGTCGATTGGACCATTGGCACAAGAAGGGCATCCCATACCGCGCCGGCGGCGTCTCTTTGAGAATCCTCCTCAATCCCGCTGAGGATCCCATAGCGACCGACACGTAGGGCCGCCAGGCTCAACACCAAAGCCAGGGCAGTCCCGAAGGCGAGAACTTGCGTCATCCCACGACGATTAGTCGAAGCCCAGACCGCTCCCGCTATCAGGAACAGCGCAAGGAAGGGAAGGAGCCATCCCAGGGTGTCAATAGCCTGAGCCACGGCCTGTGCCGCTGCCAGATCCTCATTCTCATACAGAACAACTTGACCGAGGCTGATGTCGAAATCAGGCAGGTCCAGCCCTGCGGCTTCTACGCGGTCAACTACGACAGCACCGATCTCGTCTAAATCGATGGCAACCTTGCCCTCTTCAGCTACCAACGCCCCATCATTTCCAGTGAGCACCGCGCTAACGGTTCTGTGAGTGACACGGAGCGTCGTCGTCCACGCCGACGTCACAGCATCCGATTGGATAACCTCATTGGCGAGCCCGGCAATGAAATCCTCGACGGCCGTTGCCATCGGAACGGCTAAAAATCCCAACTCCTCAGGTAGGGCGTCGCTCACGAAAATCTTCACACCGGCGGCCTCCATGACGCCATCGGCCACGCGAATCGAGAGGGCGCCGGCTACCGCATCGTTCTGAGGCAGCGATTGCAGCGTCGCCACAAACTGGTCCTCGTCCTGAAGCGTCGTCTCGACCCATACAGCCTGCACCGCCAAGACGATCGCGATAATGGCAAGAACAGCCAGCGTACCGGCCAGGACCCTGCGCCAGAGCGGGTCCCCAGTCCGAATTACATCAGACTGATCACCAAGGGTTTCGCCCTCCGAACCCGGGGCCAACTCTTCGCCGGACTGCGGTGACTGTTGATTCTCGTTACTCAGACTGTGCCATCCCTATAGATCGGGAACACTATCGCAGACGTCCGCTCTATCGGTTTGAGGTTGGCGCAATACGAACAGCACTCCCAGGCCATTGACGGTCGCCTTCGTCTTCCTCGCCGGTCGTCTCGTCAGGTGCCTCAGTGGTTTCCGGGGCCTCGGTTGTCGGTGTCTCCTCCACCGGCTGAGTACTGACGCAGGCTGACAACGTCAAGGAGGCCAGCAGGAGTACAGCGAAAAGGCGGCGGAAACCAGGTTCTTGGAATTTTGAGGTCAAGCGGCACAGGCATTAAGGCGGACGTCGCAGGACAGCGGCGCCTCTTCACGTGCAGCCATTGTGGGGTTCAACGACTATTTGTTGGCGAAGACAAGCCTTGATCGCTCGGTATGCCTGACATAGTGCCTCCGCCCCTGATCCAGCTGATCAGAGGCACGAGTCCGATGACTATTGGGAGCAACCAGAAGAAGATTCGGTGGGTGAACGCTGCGGCGGCCACCAAGTCAGCCAGCGCAGGGTCGTCGCCCGCAATCAACCACACGTAGGTCAACTCGACCAGCCCGAGACCGGCGGGAACTATCGGCATCAGGGACATGAAGATCCCGATGGCGTAGACACCGAGCAACTCGAGGACCGGCACCACATCCGAACCAATACCCAACTCCCGAAAGATGAACAGCATCCCCAGGAATTTGACGGCGTGGGATGCGACGAGGAACAGAGCCGACACCCACCACCGAGACTCAAGAGTGTTGATCAGAAGGTCGCGAAACTCCACCGTGCTGGTCTCTAAACCAGTCGGTGGTTCTCGTTTGAACTTGGGCATCGCCCAGTTGGCCGCTTGCTGCAATTCCCGCCCGATCGCCCGGGCCAACCGCTCACGACGAAGAATCAGACTTATCACGACTACGGCGCCCACCACTACTGCCACGGCAAGAGTCGTGATGACTCGCGCGGTCTGCTCACCGTGTCCGGTGGTCACCAGAGCGATGAGGACCAGCAATGGCGTCAAGATGGCAAAGGTGACTTGGAAACCACCACCGACGATGACACTCGAGCCTGCCAGGGATCCATCGACACCAAAACCCCGGTACATGGCATAGCGAACAACGATGTCCCACGGTGATGGCGCAAACCCGGCGACCGAGTTGCCACCGAGCCAAGCTTTCCAACCCGGCAACAGCCCAAACCCAGGTATCAGCGTCGTGTATACACCGGCCTCTAACCAGGACGAGAAGAGACCCATCGCCAAGAGCAGCAGCACGGCCAGCCCCTCAAGAGAAGTAATTGCAGCCCAGACTGCCGCGTAGTCGATGAACTGAGGGAGGACGACACCAAACAGGAGGACGAGTACCAGCAGCGGAAGAACGAACTGCCACCACGACAATTTCTGTTTCGGGGTGGATGGATCAGGCGTCATTTGTCCTAGCGACCAGACCCGCCGATATAGCGCGACCCGTGACCCGCGCGTTCAGATACGGCTCGGCGTCATGCGCTCGGTGACCACTGTCGATCATCACATCTGTGACACCGTCGCCGAACTTGGAGGCCAACGAGGTCTCCCGGACCACTGCGTCGTCGAGAGCAACGACGTTGGTCCATTCAGCGACAGAACCCGGCCAACCCCCTACACCGCCCACCGGTTCTGGATCGAGATGCGGGAAAACGAACTCGCCACCGAGAGGTGAGCCCAATGTGACAAGGGTCCGGACGCCCCATTCGGGGTGCGCCGATAACTCCTCGTAGGCGACAACGGTCCCCATCGAATGGGCGACAATCACTTTTGTGTCATCGGTGACTAGGGCACGCAGGCGTGATCGGATCAGTTGACGGATTTCGTCATCGGCGAAATACCTACCGAGTTGGTGCAGCAACTGCCTCAGGACCTCTCGGCCGATCTCCTCGGCCAGAGCATCCATGCCTCCCTCCCCGTAGTGTTCCTCAACCGCATCCCAAAGACCCGACCGACGGGCAATCTCCATCAGTTCTTCGCGATCAGGTCGACCAGCAGCCACCTCAGGTCGGAAAACATCCCCATAGAAGGCCACAGCAAAGTCATCCGGTTCGATCTCAGTGCCGGCGTGAACCAGCCCGTCTTGAAGTGCCGGCAACCAGCGGCTCTTAATTTGATTAGGTCCCCAGAGCTGATGAAACGCCCCGTGAACACCGACCACTCGCGCGACAACGACCTCCAATTCCCGCCGACCAAGCTAACGGCTGCGGCACACCAGTCGCCGACTAATGCAACACCAGGGGTGAGCGTTGAGTCAAGGCCACTCAGAGCAGACAGCGGGAGATAACACCAACATGATCATGGCCCTGGCCATCCTTTTCGCTCCAATCGTTGTTCCGATGGAGCAATTTCCAATTGGTGGGCTGCGGTCGACCGGGTTTCTCCCTCTATCGATGGCACAAGGGTTGAGAGACGCTCTCTCGAACGGATTAGTCGACTCCGTTGCCACGTCTCGGATGGTTCCAGACAACTTGGACTGTGGGCTCGTCGACCTTCTCTGTCCGCGGGCAACTGAGCCCGTCAGGTCGACAGCGATGTGCAAGCCGGGGGCGGGGTTTGAACCCGCTACCTTCGAGGTTATGAGCCCGAATCGTGGCTCGCCTGACCTTGAGAATCTCTCAAAGTCTCGCGCGCGTGCCTCTAACTCGCGCCGTGCTGCATGATTCTGGCGGCCCGTTCCATTCTCACGAGCAAGGCTGCGGATGGAGTGACTTTGCCGCTCAGGTATGTGCTCAGTCGCGATGCACTGGTTCCCACCAGCCGGGCGAACTCGTTATTGGTGAGCCCGGAACCGGTAACAGCCTTCCGAACCCGGGTCGCCACCTCGGCTCGATCAGCGTTCTCGACATCAATACGGGCGCGTTCGATGGCGAGGGTGAACAACGTGCTCACCCCATCTGGCTCACGGTAGGAGACATACTGCTCCACACGGCGAGCCACTTTTCCCCACGGTGAAAGCCGTAGCTCGGTGAAGATTGGCTGCCAATCACTGACCAGCCCGCGGTCGATCACTATGACGAGCGCCTCATAGGGCCAGGTGCGGACATCGTCTGTCGGCAGGGCATCAACGTTGCGAAAGGTGACCGGCATCAGACCGCTCCGCTCAATCGAAGGGCCAGAGAGTGACAGACCTCGACGACATCGTCCCATCGGTGATAGCGCACCTCGAGACCCTTATAGCGAGGCAACTCGTCGATCACCTCGGTGTCCCGTGGCTTCGGATCGGCTAGCGAAATCACGAGCGAAGTCAGGACCGATCCCGGCTCGCCCGAACGATCCGCATAGTAGGAGTCGATCTCAGAGAGGATCTCAACCGCGGTATCGAGGCCGACATGCTCCGCCAGAGCGACGACGTCGAGATAGTCGCGAACAGCGTTCCGCTGGACGACGAGGAACGCCTTGACACGCAGCGCCTCGGGAGCGGTGGGAGCGACAACCGATGCGCCCTCACCCACGTCGACCTCGAGGGTCTCTAGGGGCCGGGTTCGACGCATCTGGCGGAGGCCCGCCTCGACACCCAAGAGACTGCCCATGATGGTGAACGGTGGCTTCGAGGCTCGAACCGACGTCGCCCACCCTTCGGTCGCCTCCACGGCTTCCAACACCGTCTCGTATCTATCGACCAGATCAGCAAGGACGTGATCGTGGTCGAACGAATCGCGATGACCGGCGTGGAGCGCCGCGGCCGAACCTCCAACCAGAACAGCCTCCGGCACCACCTCTTGCAACCGGGCCGCGGATGCCAAAACTCGCTTCAGCGTTGGACTCATGCTCACCATGCATTTATCATATCTGATAAGCGACCAAAGTGCTACCAGCGGAACCACCGTGTCCCAGGAACCGGAGTCGCACAAAGACGCACAAGCCGTTGTGGGATTGAAGTCCGGCTCGGCTATATACCTCAACTAGACGGACGAGCAATTGGCACGAGTCCGTCAACACCGCGAGAAGTACCAGGTCCTTTACCGGGATCCTGCAACTAAGAGAGAGCGATCGGCAGGAGTGTTCACGAAGAAGTCGGATGCTCTCCGCTTCAAGAGAAGACTTGAATACGAACTGGAAACTGACCAGTGGATTGA
>Ga0255057_10001117_pt1 | contig 15339 bp, 15 predicted proteins | sample Cases_109_6_MG_FD_189022 | JGI IMG/M metagenome (GOLD analysis project Ga0255057, IMG submission 189022) | Seawater microbial communities from Amundsen Gulf, Northwest Territories, Canada - Cases_109_6 | ecosystem: Environmental > Aquatic > Marine > Gulf | place: Canada: Northwest Territories... | reverse complement strand
GATGACGAGCAGATCGATGCCTTGGCGGCGATTCTCAATGTCCTCAAGACCGAGCGAGCCCAGGCCCGATTGGACGAGAGGCGCAGCGTGGCCGGCGTGGCGGACGCGGTCGAAGGCGAAGATTTCGACAAAGATGGCGCAGCCGAAGCGCTCAACGCTCGGGTAGAAGCAGCCGAGCGGCTCAAGCAGGAAGTCCTGACCACATTGGAAAGGACCCACGAGATGTTGGAGCCGGAACAACGCAAGCGCTTGGCGTACTTGCTTCGATCCGGTCAGCTAACCATCTAAGCCCTGGCTTGATCGCCTCGAGGTCCTTCCAACCGATATTCACGGCCCCACCCTACCACTTCGCCAACGAATTAACCCGGGAGAAAAAGGGGACTGTCCCCTTTTCTGGGTTCGGCTACCATGACGGCGATGACGGATTTCGCAGGACGGGAGGCAGTCGTAACCGGAGGCACTGGGGCGCTGGGAACCGCTGTGGTCGGGCGGTTGGTTTCGGCGGGTGCGACCGTGCACGTGCCGGTGTACGCCGCCGAAGAGCTCGAAGGGTTTCCGTATCGGAACCACGATGCTGTGAAGCTGTACGAAGGCCTCGACCTTGGGGTCGAGGAGGACGTGGCGAAACTGTATCGCGCTGTTCCCTGGCTCTATGCGAGTATTCATGTCGCGGGCGGGTTCGACATGGGGCCAATCACGTCGACGAGTCTCGAGACGTGGGAGCATCTCATGCGGCTCAACGCAACGACCTGCTTCCTTTGCTGTCGTGAGGCGGTGAAGACGATGTCCGAACGCGAAGGGCGCGTCGTCAACGTGGCGGCCAGGCCGGTCATGGTGCCGACGGGACAAATGACGGCGTATTCCGCTTCGAAGGCGGCGGTGGCGGCCCTGACGCTTTCACTTGCCGACGAGCTGTCTGGTTCTTCGATTTGGGTGAACGCGATCGTCCCGAGCATCATCGACACGCCGGTTAACCGTGCCGCCATGCCCGACGCGAGCTTCGACGCGTGGCCGAAACCCGAGCAAATCGCCGACACGATTGCGTTCTTGGCATCCCCACAAAATACCGTGACGCGAGGAGCTTTGGTCCCCGTGTACGGTCGCAGCTAGAGCTCAACGGTGCCTACGATTTCGCCGACTCGCATCACGGATTGGGACAATCCGAGACTTCCGGTTCTTCTCCGACTCTTCAACGCGGTCGGCGGCTGGCCCACGCGGAAGTTCATCTCTCTCGAAGCGGAGGACCTTTTGTCGGCCGCGAGCAAACAAACAGGCCTCACGAACTTCGGAGATGACCGCTTCCGCGAGCCGCTGGAGATACTTCTTCGGGCGGTGCAGGGCGAGACGGTTCTGTCGCCGTTCGGGCGTTTCGCGGCGCGCCAATTGGTCTTGCAGCTGCTCCGGAGTCGACTGCGACTCGAAGAGCTCTTCCGAATGCATCCGGAGATCGAAGACGAAGAAATCGTGAGACCGATCATCGTTGCGGGGCTGCCTCGGACCGGGACCACGCATCTCTTCAATCTGCTTTCGCAAGACGCGTCCCTTCGCTGGCTCCCCTACTGGGAGAGCCTCGAACCGTTTCCCGATCCCGAGGAACGTCCGGGCCGCGACGGGCGTGACCCGCGGATCGCCCGCTGCGCACGGGCACTCGATGGGATCAACAAGGTCATCCCGCTCTTCAATGCAATGCACGAGTTCACCTTGGAGGGTCCGCACGAAGAGATTCAACTGTTGGCGATCGACTTCTCGACGATGCTCTTCGAAGGCAGCTATCACGTGCCGAGCTACGGGGCCTGGTACAAGCGCACCGATCAAAAGCCCACGTACGCTTACCTGAAGCGATGCCTGAAGGCGCTTCAGTTCTTGCGCCGCGGGGAACGATGGATGTTGAAAAGCCCCCAGCACCTCGAGAACCTCGAAGCCCTGGTCACCACCTTCCCTGACGCTACGTTCATCCAGACGCATCGCGACCCGGTCCGGATCACCGCGTCGCTCACCACGATGGTCGCTTACGGCTCGCGGATGCAGGAACAGAACCCCGATGTGCGGGCGATTGCGCGATACTGGTCGGGACGGACGGAAGACTTGCTTCGGGCCGGAGTCCGGGACCGAGGGTTACTCCCCGAGTCGAACGTCATGGACGTTCACTTCCACGAGTTCATGGCGGACATGTCGGGAACGGTTAAACGAATTTTCGAATTCGCCGGCCATCCCTTCACAGAAGAAACTGCCCGAGCGATCGACGCGTTCCTGGCTGGCAACCCGAAAGGCAAACACGGGCTCGTCGACTACAGGCTCGAAGATCTTGGGATCGACCCCGAAGAACGACGGCGTGCGTTGGCGTTCTATCGTGAGCGATTCAACATACCGGAGGATTAAGCTAGCAGAGGTACCGATGAGTGAGAGAAATTTCGAAACGACTGGAGCCTTCCGCGATCTCATCAACACGATGCGCGAGCTCGAAGATACGTTCCTGTCGGGTGATCGCGCGCTGGAACAAGACGTGTCGGTGCTCGAAGGCTACCGCTGGGTTTTTTCCCTCACGCAGGTGGCCTTCGATTGTTACGTCTGGGCCGACAAGGATCGACCACGGTTCGTCGACATCGTCGGGCGCTACAAGAAGTGGGGCGGGGACAACGCGGACGCCTACTACCAGTACGCACCCCTCGACCCGAAGCGCACGTACCGCGTTCACCTCGACGCGGGCGACGCCGTATATCTCTCACTCAGCGTTTACGAGGGCCCGGACGATGGCCGACCCGCCGAAGGGATCACCGACAGCTTGCACTTGGGCGCGCTCGAGGCGAATCCGGACGGAAGCTATGACATCGTCTTGAGCGCCAATGAGCACCCAGGAAACTGGATCCGGCTCGCACCAAACTCGAACGCTGCCATCACACGGGACTATCTCGCCGATCCGTTCAACGACAAGCGGGCCGCGTGGACGATCGAGGCAGACGACCCGCCCTCGACGACACGTGTGACGGACGAAGACATGGCACGGCGGTTTCGCGCGGCGATGACGTGGATCAAAGAGCAAAGCGAAATCACACCGGTCCCGCAGATCGGCGACGCGAACACCATGCAGGAGCCTCTCCCTATGGGAGCCATCACCTACGGATGGGGCGCAGGCGACGCGTCGTATGGGATGGGCAACTACGCGTTGGAAGACGACGAGGCACTGATCATCGAGGGGACGTCACCGAAGTGTCCATTCTGGAATCTCTGCATCTGGAATGAGTTTCTTCACACCTACAACTACGACTACGAGCGAGTCTCGATCAACGGCCATCAAATAGTCTATAACGACGACGGCTCATGGACGATCGTCGTCTCCGCACAGGATCCCGGTCACCCCAATTGGGTCCGCACCCAGGGCCACAAGAGCGGCGTGCTCTGGGCGCGCTGGTTCTTTCCCGAAGAAACCCCTGCGCAACCGAAGACCCGCGTGGTCATGGTGGTAGATGTCGCCAAATGAATGTCCGGCTCACCATAGGCATGCTGTGCGCGGCGTTGGCCGCGAGTTGTGCCACCGCGGCGGCCCCACGCGACACACTGTATCAGGTGTCTCTTGTCAATGCGCTGCTTGCCAAAGACTACAACGGGGAGTTGACGCTCGACGAGCTCTTGCGGCACGGCAACTTTGGGATCGGAACTTTCGATCGACTCGACGGCGAGATGATCGTGCTCGACGGCAGAATCTATCAGGCGAAGGGGGACGGTACCGTCGAAAGGCCACCGCTGACCGAAACCACCCCGTGGGCAACGGTCACCCGCTTTCGAACCGACTCTCAACTCAGCATCGATCATCCGATGTCGATCGAAGAGCTCGAAGCGAAAATCGATGCCGGCCTCGCCAATCCGAACATCTTCTACGCGCTCCGGATCGAGACGCGGATTCCCATGATCGCGATTCGATCTGTCGACGCGCAGTCAGAGCCCCATCGAGACCTCGTAGGCGCCACGCAGGGCCAGAAGTCGTGGACGCACGAGGACATCAAGGGGACGCTCGTCGGATTTCGCTTACCGCCGTACATCGGCTCGATGAACGTCAGCGGCTACCACTGGCACTTCATCAGCTCCGATCGAGAAGTGGGCGGTCATGTGATAGCGGCCGAGCTCGATCGAGGCGCGGTCGATATCGACCACATTCGGACCTGGGAGGTCGTGCTGCCCGAAGGGGATAATTTTGGCACCCTCGACCTCGGCGCCGCTTCCATGCCATGAAGGTTGTTCCGCCATGAATTCGACCCGCAAGACAGGCTTGGAACCTGCGCAGGTGCTGCGCCTCGCTACCGGCGCGCTCACGGGCCGGATATCGATTCCTTTGTCGCTTCTACGCGAGCGGGCCGCCCAGATGTCGGGCAAGGTCATGATCACCCTCGAGGCTGCTAGCCCGGGCCTCCGCATCCGAGGTCAGGCCCACGCACTCGGTGCACCGATCTCGTTCGCGGCTCGAATCGACGCGGACGGGGTGCATGTCGAAGGCGAGCAGCGAACGATTCGCATCACGTTGAGCGAGGTCGAGCTGTCGACGACCGACGACGCACCCGGACCCCTGGCCGATGCGATTCGCGATGGAATGATCGACACCGAGAATCCAGCAACGCTCGTGGGCAACATGATGTCTCTCCCCGACTTCATCGTGGAAGCTGAAGGCCGGACGGTCGTGATCGACTTGATGCGCATTCCGGCGCTCGCGAAGGACGACATGACGCGCGCCGCCGTCGCTGCCGCAACCAGCTACCTGTGTATCAAAGACATTCGCGTCAGTGAAGGCTCGATCGATCTGCAACTCGGGCTGCTGCCAGGAGGACCGAGAGAAGCCGCACTCAGCACCGCGCGCGCCGTCCTCACGCCGGCCGTACGCTATCTTTGGCCTGCGGGAGGGCCGCGCCCGTGAGCTCTCTCTCTCAGTGGAACCCCTTCAGTCGGGTATCCTGGGTATCGCGAGAGCAGGAGTTTCACGAGATCGCCGTCCGCGCCGTAAATGGTTACGACAATTTTGGGGATTCGAGCTATCTCGAAGGACTGCGGCGGCTCCTCTATTCGTACGACCATGAGGCGCGCTTTCATCCGACAGGCAAACTGGTCGCCGCCTATCAAACCGTCGGCCTGCTTGCGAGCCGGCTGCGAACCCAACGCTGGTTCGAGATGCGCCCAGATTCGGCAAACATCGAGATCAAACGGCCGATCATCATCACCGGGATGGTCCGAACCGGCAGCACCGCCCTTCACTATCTGATGGGCGCGAACCCGGACATGCAGTGTCTCCAATACTGGCTGGGCCTACACCCGCAACCACGCTCGCCGCGTGCGTATTGGGAGGCTGCGACCGACTTTCAGCATGCGCGCATCGAGCTCGATATGATGTATCGCGCCGGCAAGAACATGCTCGAGTCCATCCACCACATGACGGCCGAAGGGCCCGATGAATCGGGTCGTATTCTCGGGCTCGGATTCAGCGATGATCGGTTCGAGGTTGTATCGACGGTGCCGACGTTCTCCGAATGGTACGCCAACACGGTCCACCGCGAGACGTACGCGCTGCACAAGCGGACGATGCAGCTCATCGGGTCGTATGACCCCGAGACACGCTGGCTGTTCAAGTACCCCGTACACCTTCGAAACCTCGACGCGCTGCTCGAGAACTACCCCGACGCATGCATCATCTGGACGCACCGCGACCCGGCTGACGTGTTGCCGTCGTACGTGAGCCTGTGCGCACATTTTCGATCGCTGTTCGAAAAATCGCCGGACCGACCACGCATCGCGCTCGAGCAAGGGGAAGCGTGGGCGCGGGCTGTCGAGCTCGGAATGCAGCTCCGAAAAGGTCGTGAGCGCCAGTTCCACGATATTTACTTCGACGACTTCATGGCGGACCCCATCGGAGAGGTGGCCAAGGCCTACAAACATTTCGACCAGCCGTTTTCCGAGCGCGCGAAAACGGCGCTCGGGGAGTGGAGAGACACGCACAAGCCGGGGCAGTTCGGCACGCACAACTACGAACGCGACGACTTCGGGCAATCGCGCGCACAGGTTCACGAACGCTACGCGGACTACCTAACGCGGTTCCCTAAGGTCATGGAGAAGAGAAGGAGGGCCGCGTGACGGAACGAGCGCGCGAGGAGCACCCTCCCACCGACCAGGGCGATGCGATCCGACGAACGCCCGAGGAACAACGCCTCATAGAAGACGCCGAACGGATCTTCCCGACCGGGACGCGGTGCCTCACCTTCGATAGAGACCTCAATTTCTGCGCCGGCAGAGCGGAAGGAAGCCACATCTGGGACGTGAGCGGCAATGAATACATCGACTACCTGCTCGGCTCCGGGCCACACGTACTCGGCCACGCGCCCCCCGCGGTGCTGCATGCTCTCGAAACCATCGCGAAGAACGGCACGTCGTTCTTGGTCATCAACGAGAACGCTATCGCCCTCGGCAAGAAGATCATCGAGCACGTCCCTTGCGCCGAGATGCTGAGTCTTCATAGCAGCGGAAGCGAGGCTACTTTCTTTGCTCTACGGCTCGCCCGCGTGTACCGAAAGCGCGACAAGATCCTGAAATTCGAAGGCGCCTACCATGGGATGCACGACTACGCGCTGATGAGTAATCAGTGGACGATGGGAACGCCGCCCTTCCCCACGGCCATTCCGAACAGCCACGGGATCCCGGGGGTGCTGCAGGAGGAAGTACTGATCGCCCCCTTCAACGACCTGCAGGCGACCGCGGAGATCATCGCCAAGCATCATGACGAGCTCGGCGGTGTGATCATCGAGCCTATGCAACGAACGTTCCCGCCGAAGCCCGGGTTTCTGGAGGGGGTGCGGGAGATCACCGCCAACTACGACATCCCCTTGATTTTCGACGAAGTCGTGACCGGCTTCCGCATGGGGCTGGGCGGCGCCCAGGAGACGTACGGTGTGACCCCCGATCTCTGCGCGCTCGGTAAGGCGATCAGCGGAGGCCTACCACTTGGTGTTCTGTGCGGGCGCGAGGACATCATGGCGATCGCGAACCCGCGGAGGCGCCTGCAGATGTTGCCTTACTCGATGCAGACCGGGACATTCTCCTCGAACCCGCTTTCGACCGGCGTGGCGTGTGCCGTGATCTCCGAGCTCGAAAAGCCGGGGGTGTACGAGCGCATCGAAGAGGTCGGCACGAGGCTCATGGTCGGGCTGCGCGCTGCAATCGCTAGCTCCGGCATCAAAGCCTCGGTGACCGGCATTCCGAGCGTGTTCGAGATTTGGTTCGTGGAGAGCGAGCCCTTCGACCATCGCTCGGCAAAGCGATCCGACTTCTACAAAAGCATCCGCTTGTCCGATCTTCTTCTTCGGCAAGGGGTGTTGAAAGCGGCAGAGAAGTTCTTCATTTCCGCGGCGCACACCGACGAGGATATCGAGAAAAGCATCGCGGCGTTTCATGTGGCCCTCGACCAACTCGCCAAGGAGCTCTCATGAAACGGGTCCTCGTCACCGGGTCGTGCGGCAATATCGGCGCCAACGTCGTCGATCTACTCGCGCAGCGGGGATACGCCGTCCGCGGGATCGACCTCGACACTTCAAACAACCGCCAGGCGGCGGCACGGTGGGGCACTGATATAGACATGCGCTTCGGCAGCATTTGCAACGAAGCATTGGTCACCGATGTCATTTCGGGGATGGATCACGTCATCCACCTCGCCGCAATTGTACCTCCCGCAACCGACGTCGATCAGGCGCTTGGATATTCGGTCAATGTGGTGGCCACGCGGTCGATCATCGCCGCGTGTGAGGCTCAGGCTCGCCCACCACGCCTCACCTTTACGTCTACTGCAGCCATCTGGGGGCGTAACGACGAGGTCGACGGGCCGCGCCGCGCGGAAGAAGAGATCTCGCCGAGCGACAACTACACACGCCAAAAGGCAGAATCCGAGGCGATGATTCGGGCATCGAGCCTCGATACCGTGATCTTTCGGATCGCGATGACACCCCCAGTCGCCCTCGCTGCCCTCTCGCCATTCGTGTTCGATATGCATCCAGACATGCGCGTCGAATTTACGCACCCTAAAGATCAGGCGCTCGGTCTAGTGAACTCGCTCGTCTTGGCCGACCAGGTCGTCGGCAGGACGTTGCTGCTCGGTGGCGGCGCCCGCAATCGCTTCCGCTACCGCGAATGGCTCAACAAGGTATTCGACGCCGTGGGTATGCCCCCGGTTCCGCGCTCCGCCTTTGGTGACGCGGTCTTTTTGACCGACTGGGTGAATTCCGAAGAGAGCCAAGCGATTCTCGACTATCAGCGGCGCGACCTGCACTCGTACCTGCAAGAAGTGAGCGCGGAGCTCGGTCCGGCTCGCCACGTGGTCAGGCGAATAGGCGCTGCCCTCAGCCCCGTCATTCTGGCTCACTCGCGGCACCAAGCCGCCGCAGAAGGAAAGCCAGCCCGCGTGCCGGACGCGTATCGCGCGATCACGACGATTCGCCGCGGCATCCAAGCGGCCAAGAGCTACTTCTGACGCCATGAACGCTAAAGTCCTCACCACCAATCGCGTTCTGAGCCTCGTCCTCGACGACCTTTCCATCCCGCACATCGAAGAGCGGCTCCCTCGCGAGTTCTTCTACGGTTTAGGGCTCAAATTTCCGCAGCAGTACGGAATCGCTTGCCGCGATGTGGCGGCCTGCGTTCGACGCGCCGAGGCACTCGGAGCCGGTCCTTTCCTTCACACCACGCTCGCCGCTCCCAACTGGATCGAAGAAGGCGAGCTCCGCCGCAATTGCAGGCTCGAGTTCGCCCTCGGCTACGCCGGAGACACTCAAATCGAGTTCTTGGGCCCCGGCGAGGGCACCGACCATTATGCACGCGCCCTCGAGGACACCGACATCGCCTTCCATCACGTGGGCATCTACCAAACCGGCATGGAGCGGATCTCCGAGACCCTCGAAAGTGCGGGATACCGAACCGTCATACGCGGCGGAATGTCACTCCGCCCTGCACTCACAATCGACTTCCGGTACTTCGACGCCCGCCAAGAACACGGCCTCTACCTAGAAATCCTCGACTTCCAATGCCTAACCTTCGAGCTCTCCATCGAACCCATAATCCGCGCCTACTCAAGAGCGCCACCTAGATGGAGGCTTCGGCAAAGGAGGGGTCGTTGGCGAAGCGGGCTACGTGGTGTTCCTCGTCGCCGAAGAGAGCGTTGAGGGCATACATCCGCTTGAAGTAAAGCCCGATGTCGTGCTCGTCGGTGAAGCCGATGCCGCCGTGGAGTTGTAGCGACTGCTGGGCGACCCAGATGCCGCCGGTGGCGAGCTGATACTTGGCAGCCGAGACGTCGCTGCGGCGTGCGGTCTCGTCGTCTTCGTCTGCTCGCACCATCGAGGCCATCGAGATCGAGCGAAGAAGCTCGACCTCGGCGTACATATCGACCGTGCGATGCTGCAGGGCTTGAAAGGAGCCGATCTTGGCGCCGAACTGCTCGCGGGTGCCGAGGTAGTCGATCGTCATGTGGAGCATGGTCGTCGTGATGCCGACGGCCTCGGCAACGGCCGCCGCTGCCGCGTAGTCCATCGTGCGGTCGAGCACCGCAGCGCCCGATCCCTCTTCGCCGAGGCGCGCGTCCTCCCCGACGACGACGTCCGTCAGCTTGATGAATGCGACTTTTTGGCCGTCGATCGTCTTGGCGGCGGTTACGGTCATGCCCTTTGCGTCGCGGGGGACGACGAAGAGCGTCACGCCACCCGGCGCCTTGGCCGAGACGAGCAGATGGTCGGCGTTGTGGCCGTTTAGTACCCAGACCTTTTCCCCAGAGAGCTTGTAGCCCGTTGCATCGCGGGTTGCGGTGGTCTCAATGGCGGTGACGTCGTGCCGACTCTGCGCTTCGGAGTACGCGAGCGCGAGGGTTGTATCGCCCTCGATCATGGGCGTGAGGTATGCCGTGTGTTGCGCGTCGTTCCCCGCGCGAAAGAGTGCCATGCCTCCGAGAACCACCGAGGCCAGGTATGGCTCGGGCACGAGCGTGGTTGCCAGGTTCTCCAGCACAAGGGCGCATTCAACGAAACTCCCACCAATGCCGCCAACCGATTCGGGAAACGGTACGCCGAGCCAACCGAGCTCGCCCATGTGCTTCCAGGCTGCACGGTCGTAGCCGACGTCATCGTCGCGAAGTTTGCGAAAGCGCTTGACGGGGGACTCGTTCTTCGCGAAGTCCGCCACCGTCTTGGCAAGCATTTGCTGATCTTGATCGAGCTCGAAGTCCATCTGGGAAACTCTCCTGGGTCGGGGACGCTCAGCTGTTCGGCAGCCGGAGGATCATCTTCGCGATGACATTGCGCTGAATCTCGTTGGAGCCGCCGTAAATCGTGGCGGCGCGTTCGTAGCAGAAATAGGGCCCGATCGATTCCTCGACCGCTGGGACCACGCCGTGGTTGTACCAAGTGAGCGAATTCTCACCCATGACTTCCATGCAGAGCTCGGTGAGCTCCTGGATGAGCTTGGTGCCGACGAGCTTCAGAATGGAGGACTCGGGACCGGGCATTCGGCCCTTTTGCTGCTCGGCGAGTGCACGGTAGCTGACCATCAAGTGGGCGCGGAACCGCATTTCGAGGCGGGCGATCTTGGCGCGCCACACCGGGTCTTCGAGCATGGGGCGACCGTTGACTACCTTGGTGGCGGCGATCCGCTTGAGCTTCTGCAGGGTGTGCCGCGAGGGCCCGATCATCGCGAGGATGGTCCGCTCGTGGCCGAGGAGCGCCTTGGCCATCGTCCAGCCGTTGTTGATACCGCCGACGACGTTTTCCTTCGGCACCTTCACGTTCTCGAAGAACGTGTCGCAGAACGCTGGCGTGTGACCGAGCGTCAGCATGGGCTTCACCTCGACGCCCGGACTTTTGAGATCGATTAGCAGAAAGGTGATCCCCGCCTGCTTCTTCACCGACGGATCGGTGCGGACTAGGCAGAAGATCCAATCGGCGAACTGCGCGAAACTGGTCCAGGTCTTCTGGCCGTTGACGATGAAGTGGTCCCCCGCATCTTCCGCGGTCATCCGAAGCGATGCGAGGTCACTCCCGGAGTTGGGCTCCGAGTACCCCTGGCACCAGAACTCTTCCGCGCCGAGGATCTTCGGAAGGAACCGCTCCTTCTGAGCATCGGTGCCGAAATTGAGGATCAGCGGACCCACCATCGAGAGGCCAAATACCGAGAGCGGCGGCGCCCCGGCCATCTCCATCTCCTCGTTGAAGATGAAACGGTGTGCTGCATCCCAACCGGTGCCTCCGTGCTCCTCGGGCCAGTGGGGGGCCACCCAACCCTTTTCGTAGAGGATCCGGTGCCACTCAGCCGAGTCTTCCGGGGCGAAATGCCCCTCGCCATTCGCCTTTTCACGCATCTCTTCGGGCATCGCCTCCTGAATCCAGGCGCGAACCTCCTGACGAAACGCTTCCTCTTCCTCGGTGAAGGTGAGCTTCATACCTCTATCACTGACACGAAGTTCGGCTCGGCACCACGTTGGCGGTGCGCCGGCATAGGCTGCGAAGTAGCAGCGTGGGCAAAACAAGGAGTGTTGGCGCCAAAGGCACCCATCGAGATGGACACGAATCACGCGCAGAGGATATCGTGGCCGGGAGCCGTGCCGCATCTCGATGACATCATCGGAAAGTTAGTACGCGTGCCACAGCTCCTTCGGTCACGGCCACGCAACACGCTCGATCGACTCGGTGTCTACGAAGGTCTCGATAAAGAGGATCTCTTCCCCGCACCCACCGAGCTTCCGAAAGTCCGGTCTCGACGGCGATGGCGATTACCGGGCGTCGAGAGTGAGGACTTCATCTTCGACTCGCTATACGAACCGATCGAGCCGCACTTCAAGCGCTACTATCATCGCCGCCGCCGCCGCATCCAGACCGTGTATGCGCGGCGCATCAGGCCCGACGACACCTCGGCGCGACCGCGTCTGCTCTACATCCACGGTTACATGCAGCCCGAAACCGTTGTCGAAGAAGTAGGGCTCGTCACGACGATGGCCCGCATGCTGAATGTAGAGATCATCCACATGCAGCCGCCATACCATGGGCGCCGCAAACCGCGAAGCTCGCCCTATGACGGAGAGCTCTATTGGACTGCTGACGTGGTGCGGAGCGTGGAGGCCCTCCGCCAGACGCTGTTCGACGCGCGGACTTTGCTGTCGCTGCTCGAGTCGCAAGGGCCCGGACGGGTGGGCATTTCGGGCCTGTCCCTTGGAGGAACGATGTCAGCGATCTTGACGTGCGTGGAGCCTCGTTTTGATTTCTCGGCGCCGATCATCGCCCACATGGACATGGGTGCGCTGCTCCGGGACGCGCCCGTACTCGGCGCGATGCGAGAAGACCTTGCGCGCTTCGGATGGACCCACGAAGACTTCGGGAATTTCTTCACCAAGATCGGCTGGGATGGGTTGAGGCCCATGATCCCAAGCGACCGCATCATGCTCTTTGCCGCGAGTGACGACCACTTCTTCCCCGCAACGGTCGTCGAAAGAATGTGGCAGCACTGGGGTGAGCCCGAAATCCATTGGTACCCAACCAGTCACATGGGCTTCATCCCGTACGTGCGGAGCGCATTGGGTCACCTGCGTCGCTTCATCGACCGTCTCTACCCCACCAGCTAGAAGGAGCCGCGCTTGTCACAAAGTTTTGCGCACGACCAAGTGGGGGATCCCGACCTCGTCGAAGTAGTCACCTTCCCCGACGTACCCGGCTTACCGTTCAGTCGCAGGTTGTTAGCAAGTCGCTCTTGAACGGCGGCGGCCCCGGCTTTGCTGTCTTGATCTCTGCGCCCGGGTAGGGGTCGTCGAGGTCTTCACCGTACCGTCCGGGGATACCCCCGATGTGGCAGTTGCTGCAGTTGGTTTCGTTCGAGTAGATCGGCATGGGGCTCCGGCCCATCCCGATGCCTTGGGAGTACGTGCGGCCGGGGAGCTCGGTTCGAAGGCTTTCGATTCGGTCCATGAACGGATAGTTGCGGGCCTGGCCTAGCTCCGCCGCGCGATCGAGGAGACGGTTCATCTCATCGTACGACGCGGCGCGCATCGAAGGATCGCCGGTCATCTCTGCTTTGATCGCATGAAATTCGGCCAACGTCATGAGCTGCCCGATCGGCTTGAACGGCGCAAGCTGTGAGGTCCAGTTACAGATCCAGTTGCCACAGCCCTCCATCAAGGCGATCGCGTAGTCGACGTAGGCCTCGTCGTTGACCATGGCGTACGTGAACGGCGACGCCGCGCGACCCTCGGTCCCGAAGAAGTCGGCGTTGCTATCTTCCAGGTTGCGGAGTTTCTCCAAGTGGCAGATCCCAAGATCTGCGTCGTCGTTCAGCAGAAACGCGAGCATCGCCTGATTGTTGTGAAAGAAGACGACGGCTGGCTCATGATCGGTGAGGGGTTCGACGGCGGCACGGCTTCCGGTGGTCGCGTCCTCGATGAACTGTGTGAAGTCACCGAGATCGGCGCCCACACCCCCCTGAAACAGACGCGTGAGACTGAAGACGGCGCCCGCGGAGACGAACATGGCAATCCGCGGATCGGCGTTCGCGTTGGCGGCAGCCAAGGCGACCTCCGGAGTCGCAGTATACACATTCCGGTTCCCAAGCCCGGCGCAGCGCCCGAGTAGCGGCGTCAAAAGCGGCAGGTTGCCCCCGTGACGCCGCCCCATTCCGCCCTAGAGTCCCCCCAATGCCCAACCTAAAGCTCACCTACTTCGACATCCACGGGGGTCGCGCGGAACCCGCACGCCTCGCCATGCACATCGGCGGCGTCGCCTTCGAAGACGACCGAATTAGCTTTCAGGAGTTCGGCGCCAGACGCGCGAGCTATCCTTTCATGCGGGTGCCACTCCTCCAGATCGACGACGTCGAGCTCAGCCAGTGCAACAGCATCAATCGTTACGTCGCCAAGCTTGCCGGTCTCTATCCAAGCGACTCACTGGAGGCGGCCTATTGTGATGAAGCGATGGATGCCGTGGAAGACATCGTCTCCCAACAGGTGGCTACGATGTCCATCAAGGACGAGGCCGAAAAGAAGGCGGTACGCGAGGCGCTCGCCGACGGCCCCATCGCTCTCTACCTTCAGCGGGTGCAAGCGATGCTCGAAGCGCGCGGTGGCGAGTACTTCGCAGACGGACGGCTCACCGTGGCCGACCTCAAGGTGATGGTCTGGGTCCGCAGCCTCCGCGCCGGCATCCTCGACCACGTCCCTGCCGATCTCCCCGACAAGCTGGCCCCGAAACTCGTCGCCCACCTCGACCGCGTCCTAGAGCACCCAAAGGTCGCCGAGTACTACGCCCGCTTCCGGTGAGCCGCATCGTGTGACGTGAAAGCCCCGCACACTAACCCCCAAAAACGCAGCCAAAACAACAGGGCGCGCGGCCCGCGCGGCCAGTTGAACGGCGCAACCGACGTTGGCATCGACCGATACAGATCCATTCCAAGACGATGCGGGAACGGATTCATGGGAATGTCAGATTTGACATAGCAGAACCAAGCCCTCATGCTTGATAAGCCCCTCGTCTGGCTCGAGGGGAGGCTTCAGAGCCCTCCGTTCTCGCCCGAGGCGCGGAGGCAAGCGGGATGGCTACTGAGGCGCCTGCAGAACGGAGAAACGCTGTCCATGCCTGAGTCACGACCCATGCCCGCAATCGGCCCACGTTGTCACGAGCTACGCATCGCCGATCGAGCCCAAGGCACAACCTGGCGGATCGTGTATCGAGTCGATACCGACGCAATTGTCATCGTGAACGCGTTCGCGAAGAAGACTAGCGCCACACCCAAAGCTGCGATCTTGCGCGCTGCACGACGCCTCAGGCGATACGACCAGAGTGCCGAGGAAGGACGCCAGTGAAGGAGTCGAAACGACGTCGGTTGGAGGCCCAGGGGTGGAAGTTCGGCTCGGCGCAAGAGTTCCTCGGCCTCAGCGACGAAGAGATCGAGTTCATCGACCTTCGACTCTCCCTTGCGGCACTCCTCGCGAACCGCAGAGAGTCACTGGGCTACACACAAACAGAAGTTGCCGAGCTCCTCGGTTCGAGCCAATCCCGCGTCGCCAAGATGGAAGCAGGCGATCCAAGCGTCTCAGTCGACCTCTTGATCCGCTCGCTGCTCACCCTCGGCGTGGGCCGCAAGCAGGTGGGTAGGGCGATTGGCGCGGCCATCTCGGTGTGATCGCAGCCCTCCGCATCGCCTCCGCTCTGCCACGACTCCGCGAGCGGTGTGGCAGCCCAGTAGCTGCCACCGCGCCAGGCACGGACGACGACTACGGAAGCGATCGGAGAATGATCTGGATGCGCCGGTTCTGTGCGCGACCTTCCGGCGTGTCGTTCGAGGCGGCGGGAT
>Ga0255057_10001115_pt1 | contig 15384 bp, 17 predicted proteins | sample Cases_109_6_MG_FD_189022 | JGI IMG/M metagenome (GOLD analysis project Ga0255057, IMG submission 189022) | Seawater microbial communities from Amundsen Gulf, Northwest Territories, Canada - Cases_109_6 | ecosystem: Environmental > Aquatic > Marine > Gulf | place: Canada: Northwest Territories... | reverse complement strand
TCCTGACGACCCTGGGGAAGGAGTATGGACTCGAGGGAGTCGACCTCATGCCCGAGGGGGTGGCCGCGATCCGCCGTCACCCGTGGCCCGGAAACGTGCGTGAGCTGCGCAACGCCATAGAGCGAGGCCTCCTTCTGGGCGGCGGAAAGGACATCGGGCCGGAGGTTCTTGCGCTCCATGAATCTCCGTCCGCCGCGGCCGCGCCTACTGGTGACGCTGCAGGTCCGCTTCCGTTCCCCGCGACCCTGGAGGAGATCGAGCGCGCCGCGGCACGCGCCACCGTCGAGCGCTGCGAGGGAAACAAGAGCGAGGCGGCTCGGTTGCTGGGAACGACGCGCACGCGCCTGTACCGGTTGCTGAAGAACGACGGCGATCACGCCGCGGAGGAGGATCTGTAGCGCTGCGATACAGGTGTGGCGCAGGAGGACGCGCAAGAGAGCCGCATTCCGGCGAATCAGTTGTTTTTCAGGCCTTCCACGGCAGGTACGGGCCTTGCAACCAATAGTTCCGCATCGCTCACGAGGAGCGGTACGACACACCAAAGTGAGACGGAGAACGATGGAATCCTGGAAGAACTGGCAGGGAGTTCGGTCACTCAGCGTAGCGATCCTCTTCGCGGCGCTCACCGTCGGTTGCGGCGAAGATGATCCGACGGGTGTGACAGATCCCCCCGACACGCTGCCCGAGTCGCAGCTCACGTTTCTGCGGCAGAGTGCGACGGCGCCCGCTCTGGTGACCTACGACACTACGGTCGTGGCCACGGCGGGTCAGCAGCTGGATCTGAGGATCCGCTACGCACCGGCTCCGGGTGAGGATTCGGGCGAGAAATTCCTCGAGTTTGAGCTCAAGGACGAGAGTCTGCTCCGCTATCCACTAGATCATCCCACTCGACCGGGACAGGAGTTCCAGCCGGGCGATACGGTGTGGATCCGAGTGTCGGTGGATCCGGTTCTCCTCATCGCCACTCTCGAGCCGTCGGGGCTCACGTTCAGCCCGCTCGAGCCGGCGGAGCTGGAGATCCGCTACGTGAACGCGGACGATGACTACGACGACGACGGGGACTCCGATCCCGAGCTCGAGGACGATATCGACCTGTGGCGTCAGGAGAACCCCGGAGACGACTGGGAGCGAACCGGTGATCTGAAGGACCTCGAGACCGACCGGATCCGGGCGTTTCTGACCGGGTTCTCGCGTTACGGCCTCGGGATCTGAGGTCGGCGGCAAACGAGACGACGACTGGCCATACCATGGACACTCACCGCATAACAGAGCGCGCCGACGCGCTGGCCGGAGAGTCCCGGTGGGGCGATCTGTTGCGCCTCCTGGAGGGACTGCCCGAGAGGGATCGGGTCGCCTCGGCGGATGTGGCGTACCGGTTCGGTGAGGCCCTGTATCACCTGGGACAGATGGAGCCGTTGGCCCGGCACGCGTCCGCGTTCGAGACGACGTCGCGGCGCGATCGAAACGTGGCTGGCATCATGCGAGCACTGAACCTCAGGGGCATCGCGGCGTTCGAGCTCGGCCGACCCGAGGAGGCCCGACGGGCATTCGAGAACCTGATGGCGCTCGCCGAGCCCGAGCAGGACGTCGACATGCTCGCTCGGGCGTCCCTCAACCTGGGAGCGCTGGCGAATCTGCAGGGATGCCCGGCCACGGCCCTGTCGCTATACCAGTTGGCGCTGCCTCTTTTCCACAAGTTGGGACAGACCCGGGGGCTGTCGCAGACCCATCAGAGCCTGGCGATGTCTTATCGTGACCTGCAGCGCTACGGCGAGGCCGAGGATGAGTATCGAGAGGCGGTGCGCCTGGGGCTCGGGTTCGGATACACGCCGATCGTGGCCATGGCGGTGATCGGACGAGCCGAAGTCCTCGTCCTCCGCGGGGACCATCAGACCGCGCTCGGCCTGGTGGGGTGGGGCCTGCAGCTCTCCCGGCAGCTCGGCGATCCGATCACCGAGGGAACGGGGTTCAGGGTGCGCGCCCTGGCTCGAGCCGCGCTGGGTCTCGTGTCGGATGCCAGGGAGGATCTTGACATCGCCCTGGAATTCGCCCGGTCCACCGACAATGTCCTGCTCGAAGCCGAGACGAGGCGGGACCTGGGACGACTCGCGATTCGCTGCGGCGACGGGGTGCCGGGACGCGATCATCTCGAGTCCGCGGTGAAGGCCTTCCGGCGCCTCGGTTCCGAACATGCTGTGCTCGAGATGCGTCGAGAACTGGATCAACTCGACGCCGGGCCTCCAGCGGCCTGAAGGCCCCACCGGCAGACTCGCCCACCTGTGCCGCTTCGCTCCACATCCGTGCTCACTTGTAGCGCTCCGCTACAGTCTCGCTCGAAAGCGGTGAATTCACGGTATGCCATAACACCTTACCTCACAATCATATACTGAGTCGGATCGTTGGTGACGTGAGTGGTCCCTGTGTTGCACCAGAGGGAACCGAGCGGATGGCGGATCAACTGGAGTGCGACAACAACGGGAGGAAACGATGCGAAACCCTTTGCGAATCGGAATGACGCTGATGTTGCTGGTGTCGGTGCTGACGGCATGCGACGACACGGGCGACAGCCTGGCGGGCCCGGGCAGTTCGACGGGTGGCAGCGACGTGTCGCTGTCGATCGCCGTTGCGCCGGCCGGAGCGGGCTCCATGAGCACGAGCGCCGGCGCGCTGTTCGACATCGTACAGAACGATGGCGCCTCCGAGCTGGTGATTCAGCGCGTGGCCATGGTCCTGCGCGAGATCGAGCTCGAACGGCAGTTCGACGACGATTGCGATGACCACGTCTCCGGCGAGGACGATGACTGTGAGGAGTTCTCGACCGGTCCCATGATCCTCGAGCTCCCGATGGATGGTTCCGTGGACCATGTCGTAACGCTCGACAACGTGCCGGCCGACACGTACGACGAGATCGAGTTCGAGATCCACAAGCCGGAAGATGACACGCCGGAGGACCGCGAATTCATCCGGAACAACCCGGACTTTGAGCGTGTGAGCATCCGCGTCGAGGGAACGTTCGACGGCGAGACGTTCGTCTACTTGACCGACCTGAACGAGGACCAGGAGTACGCGCTGGCACCGCCGCTCGAAGTCACCGAGAGCACGGGACCGGTCAACCTCACCCTGTCGATCGATGTCACGACGTGGTTCGTCACGTCGGGCGGAAGCCTGATCGACCCGACGTCGGCCAATAAGGGCGGCGCCAACGAGAACCTCGTCGAAGACAACATCGACCGGTCGATCGAGATATTCGAAGATGACGACCGGGATGGCGACGACGACTCGGACGACAGCTGACCTCGGACGCGCCGTGCCTGGCGCCCGGTGCAGAAACCGATTCCCTCAAACCGAAGAGCCCGCCGCGATCGGCGGGCTCTTCCTTCATCTCGCTTCGTCTCAGGGCTCCCCGGCCACCGTCCATTCGTGCGGGTTACGGAGGAATCCGACCGCGTCCATTCGGATGTCCTCCAGCCGCGGGGAGGCCAGCCACACGAAGTCGAAATACCACAGGAATGCGTAGGGATAGTCGGCGGCGATGATGCGCGCCCCCTCCCTCCAGTGGGGCGCTGCCTCTAGCGCGGTGGCGGCCGCGAGCGCGGACTCGAAGTGCCCGCGGGCTTCCGGCCCGTCGTAGCTGGCGACGTTCACCGGGCTTTCTGGATCGACCCAGAAGAACGAGATATCAGGATCGAGGCCTACCTGCCATCCCAGGAAGACGGCTTCGTAGTCGCGCGCCCGCGCCCGGGTGAAGAGCGAATTGAACTCCTGTGGCTTGATCTCGATCTGGACACCGACCTCCGCGAGCTGAGCCTGGATCAGCAGAGCGGCATCCATTCGACGCTCGTTCTCGGCCGGCACTCCGAGCTCGAAGGCCAGATCGAGACCGTCCTGGTCTCGCACGCCATCCCCGTCACCATCCACCCATCCGGCCCGCGTCAGCAGTCTCCGCGCCGCAACTCGATCGAAGTCACCGTCCGGCGGTGGCAACGGCGCGAGGTCGCCGAAGATCGATCCGTAGGGGCCGTACGCCTTCTCAGCGAACTCCGTCATGTCCAGCGCCGCGAGTATCAGGTCCCTGTCGATGGCAAGCGACAGGGCTTGCCGCACCGTCCGGTCCGCGAGGGCCGGATGGACGGCCGGGTTCCACGCGATGTAGTCGTAACCCCTCTGAGGGACTCGCAGGACGCGCGCGCTCGTTGCGTCCGCAAGCCGTGTGGCCTCGCGGTACGACTCGAGCTGGACCAGGTCCAGCTCGCCGGCCCGCAACGCCGCGAGCCGCGTGACCGGTTCCGGGATGGTCCGAAAGACCAGCCGGTCGAGCCGGGGACGGACGGGCGACTCCGGGTTGGGGACGAGCTCGATGCGATCACCCGGCCCCCAGGCCGCCAACATGTACGGGCCACTGACCACCATGCTTCCCTCGCTACCGGTAGCGGATTGTGCAACCGCCGCGAGCTCATCCTCGGACAGATCCCCGAATACGTGCACCGGAAGGATCCCGACTCCGGTATCATAGAGCATGCCGGGATACTCGCCTTCGAAGTGGAACACGACCGTGGTATCGTCCCGCGCGACGACGGAATCGAGCCGCGCGGCGGCGATCGACATCGGCAAGTGTTCCAGCCGTTGGAGTAGTCCGTACGTGAACACAACGTCCCGGGATCCGATCGGCGTCCCGTCCGACCATCGACGTGACGGATCCAGGTTATACGTCAGCTCCGAACCGTCGACCGTCCAGTCCCGGGCGAGGGCCAGCGGGTGTCCCGCCGGGTAGTCGAGTGATCCCTCGCCCCACTCCGCGTAGTTGAGACCTAGGTACAAGACGGCGCCCAGCTCTCCTTCGAGCGCCGAAGTCGCGAGCGGCGGCAGGACGGTCGTGGGCCTGGACGCCAATCCGACGGCAGCCGTGCCGCCCGGGCCTCTACTGCGCGCCGTGTGCCCGTCGTCGCCGACGCACGCAAGGCTCAGCGCTACCGTCGCGAGCAGCACCAGAGGGAACATGCGTCGCTCAAGCAGGTCGGTGGGCATCGCAGACTCCCGGCGTGATGGATCGAGGCCGAAAACCAACTTAAATCGGCAGAAAGGGCCTGACGCTTCGACGACCTCAGGCCAGACGATGAAACAGGGCGTACAGGAATTGCTGCGTCGTTCCCCCCGGTGTGGTGTGCATCTCCAGGCACGAGTCTGTCAGGCTGAAGTCCGCCCCGAGCTCGTCCGACAGCATGTCCTCCGAGTAGCGGCGTACGTCGAGGCCGCTGCACTGCGTGGGGCCCTCAGGGCCGAACGTGGCAAGAATCACTTGCCCGCCCGGTTCCACTGCCTTCGTCAGCGTCTGCCGGTACGCGGCTCGATCTCCTGCCTCGGTGAGGAAGTGAAACACCGCGCGGTCGTGCCATAGATCCCACTTCCGCGAGGGTTTGAAGAAGCGGACGTCGGCTTCGATCCACTGGACTTCCCCTGTCCTGGCGCCGAGTCGGGCCCGCGCGGCCTCGAGGCCCGTCGGGCTGATGTCCAGCACGGTAAGATCTTGAAAGCCCGCTTCGAGCAGATGACGCGTGAGCAACGCGCCACCGCCACCAACGTCGATTACGGCAGCTCCGCACTCCACACCGGACGACTCGAACAGACGCAGGGACGTTTCCGGGCGAAGCTCGAACCAGCTGACCCGGTCGGGATCCGCCCTGCCCCACAGGCTGTTCCAGTGATCCTGCTCAGTGCCCGTCTGACGTCTCCTTCATCGGGCAGGTTCGCATGCCGAACAGAGTGTACACCGGACAGGTGCCCAAAAGGCCTGTCACGAACGGTACGAGACCGATCCAACCCCACGCCGTCTTCGGTCCGATGAACACGAGACTGATGAGAACGGCACCCACGATTACGCGGAGCACGCGATCGACATTCCCTTCGTTGCGTGGGAACAGCTTCGATGCCATAGCCGACTCCTCTCAGGCTGGGGGAGGTCGCGAATATAGGGTCTCCCGTGACGTGGCCGAAAGCTCCGCCTGGCTTGACCGGCACTCGCCGGGCGGGGAATATGCGGCCGAGCGTGGGAGAGAGCCGGTTCGAGAGAATCGGTCGGCAGACTGATCGATTGGAGGTAGCCAGATGAGCTCAGGCCGTCAGTCAGCCCACGTCGCCCGTCGCCTCTCGGTTCTCGACCGGTACCTGACCCTGTGGATCTTCGTCGCGATGGCCGTCGGCATCGGGATCGGCTACGTGTGGCCGGCCGGGGTTTCGGCCATCAGCGACGCCACGCAGGTCGGGACCACATCGATTCCGATCGCCATCGGCCTGATCCTCATGATGTACCCGCCGCTCGCCAAGGTTCGTTACGAGGAGCTCGGGGACGTCTTCCGGAACGGCAAGGTGCTCGGATTGTCGCTGATCCAGAACTGGGTCATCGGACCGATCCTCATGTTCGTGCTCGCGATCCTGTTCCTGCGCGACTACCCGGAGCTCATGGTCGGCTTGATCCTGATCGGCCTCGCCCGGTGCATCGCGATGGTGATCGTGTGGAACGACCTCGCGGATGGCGACCCGGAGTACGCGGCCGGCCTGGTGGCGTTCAACTCCATATTCCAGGTCCTGTTCTTCAGCGTGTACGCGTACGTGTTCATCACAGTTCTCCCCGGCTGGTTCGGCGTGGAAGGAACGGTGGTGGAGATCACGATGGGCGAGATCGCGCGAAGCGTGTTCATCTACCTCGGCATCCCGTTCATCGCTGGTTTCCTGACCCGGGCCGTCCTCGTCAAGCTCAGGGGGAAGACCTGGTACCACGAGCGCTTCGTGCCGAAGATCAGCCCGATCACGCTGATCGCGCTCCTGTTCACGATCGTGGTGATGTTCTCGATCCAGGGCAGGGCGATCGTCGGACAGCCCGTCGGAGTCGTCCGGGTGGCGATCCCTCTGTTGATCTACTTCGTGGCCATGTTCACGATCACGTTCTTCATGAGCCGGCGGGTCGGGGCCGACTATCCACAGACGGCGACCCTGTCGTTCACCGCGGCCTCGAACAACTTCGAGCTCGCGATCGCCGTGGCTGTAGCGACTTTCGGGATCGCGCACGGAGCGGCCTTCGCCGCGGTGATCGGGCCGCTGGTGGAGGTGCCGGTGCTCATCGCCCTGGTCAACGTCGCCCTGGCGTGGCGCAAGAAGTACTTCCCGGAAGCCGAAGCGGAGATCGTCGGCGTGAGCAACTGCGCCGTGCCGGCTGGCGTGCAGCCTGGAGGCAATGACTCGTGACTCCCAAAGTAGAAGTCCTGGGTTCGCCCGGCTGCCCGAACGAGGACGGCGCGGGAGAACCGCCAACGTGGGTGATCGAGGCCGAGTTTCTGCGTGCCCTTCGACCTTCGCACGTGCTGTTCCTGTGCGTGGCCAACAGCGCCCGCAGCCAGATGGCCGAGGAGATCGCCCGCCGCCTGGCGCCGGATGGCGTCCGTGTTTCGTCCGCCGGATCGGAGCCGTCCCGGGTGCGGCCGCAGGCGGTTGAGGTCCTGGCGGAGGTAGGGATCGACGCTTCCGAGCACAGATCGAAGAGCCTGGATGAGTTCGCAGACGAGGATGTGGACTGCGTGGTCACGCTGTGCGCCGAAGAGAACTGCCCGGTGTGGCTCGGCGAAGCGTGGCGCGTACACTGGCCGCTTCCCGACCCGGCGGCAACCACCGGATCCGACGAAGAAGTGCTGGCCTCGTTCCGTCGGGTGAGGGACGAGATCCTGAGGCGGCTTGAGGTGTGGTTCGGAAGCTGATTATCAGGGGTCGCGACCCGAGCTGGTGGCCAGTCTGAGCGCCGCACGCACGGTTTCGACCTCGGGCACTCCCCTGAGTGCCCCATCCGCGGCGGCGTACACACGGCAGCACTTGGCGTCCGCTTCGCTGCCCTGCCCCGACACGTCACGTCCGTCCACCAGGATCGTGGGGGAGCCGTACTCGCGCGCGTATTCGGGGCTGTCTCCCGACTCCCGGTCCCATTCCGCCCACTCCGCCTCCAGGCCCTCTGCCGCCAGTGCGTCACGCAGCACCCCACGCGCCGATTCGACGTTGTGGCAATCCATGTCGTAGATCAGCTCTATTCTCCGCATCTTCCCTCCCGAGTCCACGTCCTCCATGGTACTGAGTCAAGGGAGAAAAGTGCCGTCGGTGAAGGATTCAGGAACCATCCGCACCCGGAACAGCATTATACGTAAAGGGGATGGTGCCCGGCGGGAACTGCACCGGTCCAATCCGGGTAGCCGCTGCGAAGAGTCCGTACTGTTCAACCGGCACGAGTCGAGGTCATGCAAGGACGCGGAGCGTGAAGCGCAGCGGTATTGCCGTCATTCTAACGGTCGCCTGCATGTCTACCACGGCCCCGCTGTGCGCCCAAGAGGCGTTCAACACTCCCGAGTTCCCCACTCCGCGAGCATCACTCTTCCGTACGTCCGATCTGATCTATGCCGGACTCTTCTTCGGCAGCCTCGCGGCGATCTACCCGGCCGAGGGATTCGACGAGGCGCTGAGTCCTGGAAGCCCGCCCACGGGGCTGGGGGCATCGGTCTCTTCCGCCGGCCGCCTCGCGGGGAACGGTTTCTTCGCCTACGGCGTGGGCGGCGCCACTTTCCTCGCGGGAAAAGCGCTCGGCCAGGGACAGGTGGCGCGCATCGGCCTGCGCTCACTGGAAGCGCTGCTGCTGTCCGATCTGATCGTGACGCCGTTCAAGTTCGCGGTGGGGCGCCAACGCCCGTACGGGCTCGACCCCGACTCGGACGAGTTCGCTCCTTTCGCATTCAACAACGAATCCTTCTCATTCCCGTCCGGCCATACGGCGCACATGTTCGCGATCGCCTCGACCCTGTCGCGGGAACTCGGACACCAGGCGCCCTGGGTGCCATACGTGGCTTACTCCGCAGCGGCGCTCACCGGCGTCGGCCGGGTGGTGGGGCAGCGACACTGGGTGACCGATGTCCTCGCGGGTGCAGCGGCCGGGCTATTCGCAGGCCATTTCGTGGGCCGGCTGCACGGCGAGGAGTTCATTGGCCTGCCGTTCACCCCGGTCATTTCGGCGGGTGACGGCGGCGTGTACGTCGGCGCGAACATCCGTTTTCGGTAGCTGCCCGTCCGCCCGGCGGCGATCGTCCGGCAGCTGTGATCAGCCCGAATCGGGTCGCACAGCGTCCAGACTCTTAACAGGAGCGCACAGTGGAAGGCATTGAGCTGAAGATCGAGGGCATGAGCTGCGAGCACTGCGTCGCACGGACGGAGAAGGCGCTGGCCGCGGTAACTGGCGTGAGCGAGGTCGAGGTCCGACTGGAGCCGGGCGCCGCGACCGTGACCGGCGAGAACGTCAGCCTGCAGGATCTCATCGATGCTGTGGACGAGGCGGGCTTCACATCCACTGCGAGTTGACCACTCCCGGTTCAGGCCACCCTCCGAATCGACACCCTGCGGAGCCGTTTTCCAGTCTTCGGGAACGAATCGTCGCCTGGCATCGTTCTGGGAATGACGGGGGCTCCCGATTCGTCGTGCGGCGAATTGGTCGCCATGAATTCCAAGCAGGGAGGGTTCGCGTGGCTCCACGAAAGAGGCGATTCTCGTCGGCAGGTGTGATGTTCATCCTGGCGACCGTTCTGGTGGCGGGCTCGGCGGCCTGCTCCAGCGATGACGGGGATGGCGGCGGCGTCACCGACCCACCCCCCACCAACAACGATCCGACCAATCAGCTACCCGACGCCGTCATCCAATCCAGTCACGACGCCGTACCGCCCGGCGACAACAACCAGACGGTCGTCACTCTGGACGGCACCGGCTCGTCGGACCCCGATGGAGATACGCTCACCTACCAGTGGAGCGTGTCGAGCGGCAACTACGTGGGCGGGACGGACCCGTCCAACGCCGTGGTTCAGGTGACCTTTCCCGGCGCCGCGCCCTATCCCGTCACACTCACGGTCAACGACGGTCGGGGCGGTTCCGATTCGGCGAACTTCCTGATCGACCTGCGCTGATTCGTGGGCAGAACATCGTGGCTGCTCCCGGGAATTCTGCTCGTTGGCATGGCGCTCGCGACCCCGGGGGTGGCCCAACCCCTGACGGAGCGGTCCCCGAACATGGAGGGGACCTGGGTGACTTCGCCCCGTAACCTGCATTTCCAGTTCGCACATCGGTTCGAGGTGGCAGGGGACGATGCCGACATCGGAGATCTCTTCGGGGATGGTTTCCTGGTCAATTATCCGACGTTTGCCCTAACGTACGGAGTCGTTCCCGGAGTCATGGCCGGGGTACGTTACAGCAGCAAGTCACTCGTGATGGACCAGTTCAACGAGTGGCAACCCTACCTCAAGTGGGCTCCTCTAAGGCGATCCAGCGAGCGGCCCTGGTCCCTCTCGATAACCGGGGCCTACAACGGTGCCGCCAGCAGTCTTGACGGCGAACTGGCGTTCCAGGCAGACGTGTGGAAGAGGGTGATCCTCCTCGGCGCGGTCCGAGGGTTCACGGATACGTTCCGCACCGACACCACATCCGTGGCGCTCGCGGCGGGAGCCGGCTTCCGGATCAACAAATACGTCACGCTGACGGGCGATATCGCCGAAATCGTCGCCGGAGTCGAGGACACGCCAACCGGGTGGAGCGCCGGAGTTCATCTCGGCATTCCGCACACGCCACACACTTTCTCGATCATGGCCACGAACGTGACCAGCGGAACACTCCAGGGCACATCGACGGGCGTCGATGGAGAAGTCTACTGGGGGTTCGAATTCACGGTTCCGTTCAGCGGCTTCGCGCGGTGGGGGAAGATCTTGAAGCCGAACGAGGCTGCGCCATCGCGGGACGCCATCGGTACGCCCGTGGCCCCTGCCACGCGGGCCGAAACGGGCGTGATCGTGGGACCGGCTGGCAATCCGAAGGCCATCGAGATCGAAATGGACAACTTCGAGTTCGACGAGACGGACATGGAGGTCGTGGTCGGGACCACCGTGCGCTGGGTCAACAAGGATCCCGTCGCGCACAGCAGTACCGGCGATCGCGGCGAGTGGGACTCACTCCTGATCGGACCGGGCGAGACGTTCGAAGTGACATTCACGCGGGTGGGAGAGTTCGCGTACCACTGCACGCCGCACCCGTTCATGACGGCGACGATCCGCGTCGTGGAGCCGTAGAACGGGGCACGGCCACGAATGGGAGGGCCGTCGCTCAGAAGGACGGCGCCGGCCCCTCAGCCTCGCCCTCCCTGCTGTACCAGCGGAAGAACAGGATCGTGATGGCGGTCCACAGGATGACCCCGCCGCCGACCTTCATCATCAGGCCCGCGAGCTGTTGGTCCTCCCGAGGTCCGAGCAAACCAACCGGAGGCGCCAACTCGTAGATGCCGTAGAACGGCAACTCCCCGAAAGTCAGGAAGGCGTACGGCATGGTGTTGAGCACCGTGCTGAGGAACAGGTAGCCCATCTTGAGCGGGTACCCGAACCACGGCCGCGCCGGTACCGGCGCGACGACCGGCCACCAGAAGACGAGTCCTGCCGTGAGCCACAACGTGTCGATCGCGAACGAGCCCGAGGGCGTCACCATCAGGCGGTCAACGACTGACGGTACGTGGGTGTAGAGCAGGACCAGCTGGAATATCGCGAGGGCGATCAGCGGATGAGTCAGGAAACGAACAACTCGAACTGCGCCAGAGCTGGATGCCAACCGTCGCCACGCGCCTACCGGCACCCCGAGCAGTAGCAGCGGAGGCGCTGCGAGCACCGTGAGGAGGTACTGCAGCATGTGGGCCGACGCCAGGTAACCCGACAGGGCTCCCACCGGCCAGTCGAGCGCGATCCACAGGACCAGAACACCGCCGAACCACGCCCACTTCCCCTTCCGGTCACGCGAGCGTTCCGACGCGCCGGCCGGCTCTCCAGCGAACCTCCCGAGGAGCCAGTACACCCCAACCAGAAGCGCCACCAGCAGCCAGACGCCGGGAAACGGCCGTGGACTCCATGTCCACGCCGCGGTCTGGGCGGAGCACCACCACTGCAACCCGTTCACGGGTTCAGCAACCTCGGCAGGTCGTGCTTCCAGTCCGCCTGCCGTGTCCCGAACGTGTAAATCACCCGGAATCCGTCGCCGGGGGGAAACGCGATCACCTGGGAAGCGTGTCCGACGGCGTAGTCCGGGCCGGAAACCGTGTCGCGGATTGCCGGTGGCAGACCCAGGCTCAGCATGATGCTGTCGACCTCGGCCTCACTTCCCCTCAGTCCCACGAAGTCCCGATCGAAGTTGCCCAGCCACTCGCGAAGGCGCTCGGGTGTGTCACGCCGCGGGTCCGCCGTGACGAAAACGACTCGCATGCCGCGCTGCTCGTTCACACTCAGATCGCGCTTCACCGCCGCCAGGCTCGCCATGTGGACGGGACAGATATCGGGACAGTACGTATAACCGAAGAACAGCAGCGCCAGCTTGCCCTCTGTCTCCGCCCGAAAGTCGAAGGCCTCGCCCCGCAGGTCGGTAAGGACGAAGTCGGGCCGGGGATCTGCGTCAACCAGCAGAATCCCCCGATACCCCGTGCTGCGCGCCCTCTCCTCCGCCTCCGTGCGCTCCGGCGCCTCGACCCGGCAGCCGGTCGGCAGGACGCCCAGGCAGGCCGTGAGCGTCAGGACCGACGCGGCACGGCCGACGGTCCGTCTGATCTTGTTGCGAGTAGTCGGGTTCATGACGCGGGCAACCTACTACGGCGCCACCGGAACGACGAGGTCGCTGCTCAGGTGGCCTGCACCTCCGTCTCGGAGAGCATGGCGAGGAACTCGTCCACAACCGACGGATCAAACTGGCCCCCGGCCTGCTCGCGCAAGTACGCCATGACCTCCTGTTCGTCCCACTCCGGACTGTAGAGTCGATGCGAGCGAAGCGCGTCCCACGCGTCGGTCACCGCGAACACCCGCGCCGCCAGGGGGATGGCGTCACCTGAGAGACCGCGGGGATATCCCGTCCCGTCCCACCATTCGTGGTGGCAATACGGAATATCCAGGGCCGGTTCGAGGAACGCGATCGCCGAGATCATCTCGTGGGCCCAAACGGGATGCTGCCGCATGAGCTCCCACTCCGCCTCGTCCAGCGGCCCCGGTTTCCTCAGCACGGAATCCGGGATCCCGATCTTCCCGATGTCGTGCAGCAGAGCCCCCCTCCTCACGTGTACGATGTCTTTCTCCGGAATCCCCATCCGACGCGCCAGCTCCATCGTGAGCCGGGTGACGCGTTGCGTGTGCCCCTCCGTCTCCCGGTCCCGGAGGTCCAGGGCACGAACCCACCCTTCGAGAGTGCTGTCGTACGCCTCCGTCAGCGCCCGGTGACTTGCCTCCAACTCGCTCATCGCCTGTTCGCGGTCCGTCACATCCGTCGCTACTCCAAGCACGCCAACGACCTTCCCTGTGGAATCCAGCAGAGCTCGCTGCCGGCTCTCGAACACACCAGCGCCTACCCTGACCGCCGAGCGAACCTCGTGGCCCGCCAGGGCCTTTCGGGCGTCGTTCAGGACCTCGGTGTTTCCCTCGTACACCTCGAACACAGAGCGCCCCACTACCTCTCCGGGCTTCAAGCCCAGCGCTTCCAGTCCGCGACCTTCCGACAGCTTGAACACACCCTCGGTATTCAGAGCCCAGAGTACGAGCGGCGCTTGATTCACCACGAATTGAAGGCGCGTCTGGTTCTCGGCGAGTGCGGTCGCCGACTGCGAAACGGTCGCCAGGGCCACGCGATAGTCCTCGATCATCCGGCCGATTAGAATCACCACCAGCAGCATGCCGACGCCGACCAGGAATCCTGGAATCTCGGCTGCGGCCATGTCCGTCCAGTCGCCGCGCACCATCTCGTGCGTGAATGCGTGACGCGTCACCATCAGTGCCAGGACGACACTGAGAAGGACCAGCCGCCAGTCACGAATGCGGATAATCAGGACGACGGACCACGCGAGCGCGAGGAGGAGAACGGCATTGGAGGCGAGAAAAACGATCTGGCTCATGTATTCGCCCACTTGATCGGGTATTCCCAACATCGACCTACTGGAAGAGGGCCGCAACCTCTGTTGGAGATCAGGGTGGACGTGCGGAACTTGGATGTACGCAGTGGGGTTCCGAGGCTGTCGCTGATCGAGATTCATGGCGCAGATTGCTGAAAGACCCGGAGTGGTCGCGCGGGACCGCGCTCGTAACGCGGTCGCCCGAGATCATCAGCGACCTGCAAACGGGAGGGAACATGGACAACGGCGGGCGAACTCCGTTCCAGCAGTTCACGTGGGCAGTTCTGCGAATCGTCGTCGGGCTGGCCTACATGACGCACGGTCTGCCGAAGCTGTTCGGCCTGCTCGGGGGCTTCGGCGGTGCTGGAGAGGCAGCACCGCTGATATCGAAGTTCGGGGTGGCAGGCACGCTCGAGACATTCGGAGGCCTGCTGATCGTGCTCGGCCTGTTCACCCGGCCGGTCGCTTTCCTCCTGGCTGGCGAGATGGCGGTCGCCTACTTCTGGATCCACTTCGGCGGCGGGGTCTGGTGGTGGGAGAACGGCGGCGAGCTCGCGATGATCTACTCGTTCATCTTCCTGTTGTTCTCGGCGTTGGGAGCAGGGTCCGCGAGCATCGACGCCAGGCTTGCGGCGCGCCGTAAGTAAGCGGGGCGAAGGGCGGAAGCGGAACGCCCAGGCGAGATTGACGGGAAGATTTTTCGCCTGGACATGACGAGTAGCCAATTCCCGTCCCTGATCACCGCCCATAGGATCCTCAGGCCAGCGCCTCGAGGGCGTTGAATTAGACGGTTTTGGGTATGTCCCACTCGGTCTTCCAGCGTGCGCCGGCCGTGTAGTAGTCAGGCTCTACCCCGCGGCTCCTATTCTCCGCGATCAGCGCTGCCACGGGATCTTCCGGCAGCTCGGGCGCTTTCCACGCCGCGTTGAAATTGACCTGCCCCCGTGGATCGATGAACGCCGGCAACCGCTCCCTGCCCCACCACTCCACCTTCCATCCTTCTTCGTGCACGAGTCGGTGGTGATGGGCACACAGCAGCAGCAGGTTATCCAGTGATGTCTCTCCTCCATCAGCCCAGTGCCTTACATGGTGCGCGTCGATGAAGCGGAGGCCGCAGCCCTTAAACCGGCAGCCACGGTCACGCGCCTCGAGCGCACGGCGGAGCGCCGGTGATATGGTGCGGGTCCTGCGGCCTGCACCGAGCACCGAGCCGTCTCGGCTGTGGCTTACGGCTACGAGCGCAGCATCGCACGTGAGCCGGCGGGACGTTTCATATGAAACGCGCGTCCCGTCCTCGAGCTCCGAGCGGCCCGGCTCTCCTTCTTCCTTCAGGTTATCCATGTCCACGTGCAGCATGACCTGGTAGCGCTCCGCGCGCGTGCCGCTGAGAGGGGCACGCGCGTCGCTTCCCGTTTCGG
>Ga0255057_10001114_pt1 | contig 15387 bp, 11 predicted proteins | sample Cases_109_6_MG_FD_189022 | JGI IMG/M metagenome (GOLD analysis project Ga0255057, IMG submission 189022) | Seawater microbial communities from Amundsen Gulf, Northwest Territories, Canada - Cases_109_6 | ecosystem: Environmental > Aquatic > Marine > Gulf | place: Canada: Northwest Territories... | reverse complement strand
GATATTTCCAGGGTACGGATTTGCCTCCAACAAAGGTTATCCGACGGCGGATCACCGACATGCCCTGCAAACTCTGGGCTATAGCTGTGTTCATAGAAAGACTTTTAAGGGCGTTAAGGAATCTTCGCCAAACTCTGATTTCACCTATGAATCTACATTAGAAACAATATAGAACGATTTGATAAATAAGAAATAAAAATGAATCAGTTCGTTCATCTTCACGTTCACTCGGGATACTCCTTGAGCGATGGCATTGCGCGTATCGATGACTTGGTACGAGCGGTGCGGGAACGTTCGATGCCGGCCATTGCACTGACGGACCTGTGCAATATGTACGCTGTCGTTAAATTCTATCAACGCTGTGTAAAAGACGGTGTGAAACCGCTAATCGGGGCGGACGTGTGGGTACGGCCAGGCAGTGGATCGACTCGGCCCATGCGGCTACTGTTGTTGTGTCGAGATAATTCGGGTTATCGGGGGCTGTGTGAACTATTAAGCGACGCGTATCTGTGCGGTTTCGTAGGCGGGAAACCTTGCATTGACCCGGCTTGGCTGGCTGATCGCGCGGACGGCCTCATTGCGTTATCGGCGGGTCAGCATGGTGAATTCGGACACGCCATCGCGGCAGGAAACAACGCGCAGGCGCGCCAGATACTCGAGTATTATCGACACCTATTCGCCGATCGGTATTACGTCGAAGTGTCGCGTATCGGCGCTTCGGGAGAGGAGCACTACGTCGAAGCAGCGTTGGATCTCGCGGCGCAGTGCAAAGCGCCGGTGGTCGCAACTAATCCGGTACAGTTTATCGATCCTACCGACTATGAGTCCCATGAGGTCCGAGTCTGCATCAACGACAGCCGGGTGTTGGCGGACCCAAGGCGGCATCGCGAATTTACCCAGCAACAATACGTGCGCAGCGCCGACGAAATGGCACAGCTGTTCGCGGACGTTCCCGAGGCACTCGACAATTCCATGGAAATCGCGCGTCGGTGTAACGTCACATTCAGCTTTGATCACGCCTATCTACCACAGTACCCGGTCGCTGCCGGCGGTGACATCGAGACGTTGCTGCGCGAGCAGTCGGCGCAAGGTCTGCAGCGCCGGCGGCAGAGTGCTGACGCCACTGCTGAAGCTGACGGCCGATATACGGCACGCTTGAATCGCGAGCTTGATGTCATCGTCAATATGGGTTTCGCCGGCTATTTCCTCATAGTCGCTGACTTTATCCGCTGGGCGAAGCAGCATTCGATTCCAGTTGGGCCGGGGCGTGGGTCGGGGGCCGGGTCATTGGTAGCGTACGGCCTTGGCATCACTGAGTTGGACCCCATTGAACACGGTCTGTTGTTCGAGCGGTTTCTCAACCCGGAACGGGTCTCGCTGCCGGATTTCGATATCGATTTTTGCATGGAAGGTCGGGATCGAGTTATCGAATACGTCGCCGAAAAGTACGGCCGTGACAAGGTCGCGCAGATCATCACTCATGGCACGATGGCGGCTCGTGCTGTAGTCCGGGACGTTGGGCGGGTCATGAGCCTCGGCTACGGGTACGTCGATACCATCGCCAAGCTCATTCCGTTTGAAGTCAAAATGACGCTGGATAAGGCGCTAACCGATGAACCTCTGCTGCGGGAACGTTACGACACGGATGATGAGGTACGGGAGCTTATCGATACTGGCAAACTGCTCGAGGGATTGCCGCGGAATGTTGGAAAACACGCAGGTGGCGTCGTTATTGCGCCATCGGCGCTCACCGAATTTACGGCACTGTATTGCGAGCGCGACACGCAACAGGCCGTTACCCAAATGGACAAGGACGATCTCGAAGCGGTCGGTTTGGTGAAATTCGATTTTCTTGGACTCAAAACCTTAACCATTATTGATAAAACCGTGAAGCGCGTGAACCGGCAGGCAGCGCAAGCGCGGCACGAATCGATATCGCTCGATAGGTTAATCACTGACGACACACAAACCTATGATCTAATAAAAACCGGTCGCACAACGGGAGTGTTTCAATTGGAATCCCGTGGCATGCGCGAACTTATTCAGCGCCTTGGCCCTGATCGATTTGAGGATCTTGTCGCACTGGTGGCGTTATATCGCCCCGGTCCGTTGCAGTCCGGCATGGTCGAAGATTTTATCAATCGCAAGCACGGGCGTGATCACATTCGCTATCCGCATCCGGCTCTGGAGTCGATACTACAGCCGACGTATGGGGTAATCCTGTATCAGGAACAAGTGATGGAGATCGCGCAAGTCTTAGCCGGCTACTCGCTGGGATCGGCAGATTTGTTGCGTCGCGCGATGGGTAAAAAAAAGCCGGAAGAGATGGCGGTACAGCGCCAGGTATTTTTGGACGGAGCCAGACACAAAGGCGTAGATTTGGTTACCGCGACCCATATTTTCGATTTGATGGAAAAGTTCGCCGGGTACGGATTTAACAAATCGCACTCCGCCGCTTATGCGATGATCACCTACCAAACCGCGTGGCTCAAGACACATCACCGTGCGGCGTTTATGGCGGCGTGCCTGTCCGCGGATATGGAGCATACCGACAAGATTGTCGGTTTGATCGCAGAATGCCGTGATCTTGACATCCGAATTCTGCCGCCGGATATCAATCGATGCCAGTACGAGTTTATGTCGGTGGCGGAGAACGAAATCCTATACGGATTAGGGGCCATCAAAGGCATAGGAAGTGCGGCCATCGACAATATCCTCGATGCTCGTGAACAGCACGGCAGGTTCGAGGATTTGGTGGGATTCTGCCGCCAGGTCGATAGCAAACGTGTGAATCGGCGGGTCACGGAATCGCTGATCAAAGCTGGCGCGATGGATGCTCTTGCCTCTGATCGCGCCAGCTTGTCAGCGAATCTGCAAACTGCGGCCAATGTCGCAGATCAAGAGGCCGCCCACATTTCACAGTCCGATTTGTTCGGTTTGCGGACAACACCGAACGCTGCTGAATTACGTCCGGCGACGCCGTGGTCCGATGAGCAGCGCCTGAAGGCAGAAAAGGAGACGCTCGGATTGTACCTCACGGGCCATCCGATGGATCGTTTTCGGCGCGAGCTAACCCAACTGGGTGCCGGAACATTGGCAGAACTCAATATCAATGGTGCGCGGCAGATTGTCGTCGTCGGCTTGGTGGTTGCGTTTCGCACCCACAATACTCGGCGTGGCGAGAAGATGGCGTTTTTCACCTTGGATGACCATACCGGGCGCATCGACGTCAGCGTGTTTACCGATTTGTATAACGCATCTCGGGAGATACTTCGTAAAGACAGCATGGTTGCGGTGCTCGGAGAGGTCAGCGCAGATGAATATACAGGCGGCTATCAATTGCGCGCTGAACAGATCTACGATTTAAGCACCCTTCGTGAACGCTTTGTGGATCAAATCGCGGTGCGAATCGACGCTACGCGGGCGGCGGGTGAATGTATGGGTAGGATTCGCGATGCAGTGGCACCGCAGCGCGGCGGACGCTGTCGAATCGTAGTACGTTACGTTAGCGCGAATGGCGATCAAGCGGATTTATGTTGCGGGTCTGACTGGTCTATTCACCCTAAGTCGACCGTGATTGAGGAACTCGGAATAATCGTCGGGTACGATAATCTATCGATACGCTATGCAGTACGCGAGCTTTACGCAGAAGCCGATAACGGCGTCGGTAATAGCAATTATCCGCGAGCGAAGTAACGGTTACGGACCAGCGGAAAGGAATTGTCGGGATCGGTTATACTACGATCCCGTCTGTCCATAGTGTGCATATTTAATCCATGACTGGCAATTTTCTTGAATTCGAAAAACCGATCGCCGAGCTGCAGGCCAAGATCGAAGAACTGCGGCACGTGAGCGCGAATGGCGAATTGAATATTAGCGATGAAATTGCGCGGTTGGAACGAAAAAGCGAAAAGCTGACTGAGAATATTTTCGCGTCGCTGTCGTCCTGGCAGGTCACACAAATCGCACGGCATCCGCTAAGGCCATATTCGCTGGATTACATTGATCGTTTGTTTACGGATTTTGAGGAACTTCACGGTGATCGAATGTTTGCCGACGACAACGCCATTGTGGCGGGCGTCGCACGATTCGAGGGCTCCTCGGTTGCGGTGGTCGGCCATCAGAAAGGGCGCGACACAACGCAAAAGGTGCTTCGCAACTTTGGAATGCCTAAGCCTGAAGGCTATCGCAAAGCGCAGCGAATCATGCGACTCGCCGAAAAATTTCGATTACCGCTCATCACATTTATTGATACCCCCGGTGCGTATCCTGGAGTGGGTGCGGAAGAACGCGGCCAGAGTCATGCGATCGCGCAGAGTTTGTATTTGATGGCGGGGCTTCGGACCCCGATCTTGTCGCTGGTGATCGGTGAGGGCGGTTCGGGTGGCGCCTTGGCGATAGGAGTGGCGGATCGATTATTGATGATGGAATACGCGACATATTCCGTCATTTCGCCAGAGGGCTGTGCGTCAATATTGTGGAAGGACTCGGGGCGTGCGGCCGACGCGGCGGAGGCGATGGGTGTGACAACGGAGAGCCTAAAAGAACGCGGCTTCATCGATGCTGTCATCGATGAACCATTAGGTGGAGCACACCGCGATATCGATCGAGCTAGCGAGCGGATCGGCGACGCGTTACGAAATAACCTGCATATGTTGTGCGCCAAGCCGTTGGAGGAATTGTTAGATTTACGTTTCCAGCGGCTTATGGCATACGGAAAATTCGAAGCGGAATGACGCAACCGGTTTGATGTCATTGACCGAGACGGTTTTCTCAGTCGATGTTCTAGGACAGATTTTATTCGACGAATTGCGGGCGGAGTCGAGCGCGCATTTTCTCGTGGCCTACAGTGGCGGTATGGATTCCCACGTGTTGTTGCATGCTACTGCAACGCTTCGCGAACAATACACCATAACAGTAACGGCATTGCACGCCGATCACGGGCTCGTGCCGGAGTCAGCCGATTGGGTCCGGCATTGCCGGCGGGTGTGCGATGCGCTGAATATCGAGTTGCGGACGTCAGCGCTTGCATTGGATCGCTGCGGTGACAGTAATCTCGAAGACCGAGCCCGCAGCGCGCGGTATGGCTGGATGTCGCAAGTGATGTTGCCGGAACAGATATTAATGACCGCACACAGCCAGGACGATCAAGCCGAAACCGTCGTACTGCGGTTGTTGCGCGGCAGCGGCTTACGGGGCATGGGGGGGATTCGGGAAAGTCGAGATTTCGCCGGCGGTCGTCTGCTGCGGCCACTGTTACGATTCGATCGCGCATCGTTGCATAATTACGCGCGGGGCCATGGTCTTGCCTGGATAGAAGATCCCAGCAACGACCAACTACACTTCGACCGTAATATCGTACGGCACCGCGTGTTGCCGGTATTGCGCGATCGTTGGCCCCATGCGGTCGCATCCATTGCGCGTAGCGCTCGCCATCTCGATCGTGCCGATACGGTCCTACAAAAAGTGACGCGTGCCGATATCGAGGCATGTACGGCCGATCCCGGTGGGGCGGTATTGGCTCGACACCCGGTACTATCGGCACAATGTTTGCAATTGTTGCCTCGTGCGCAGGCTGAATTGGCGTTGCGGTTGTGGGTCGGTGGTTGTGGTTATCCGGTGCCCAGGTCCCGAGTAATGGACGAGATCTTTCGCCAGCTGTTGCGCCCGGGTGGGGCACTGCACGGTGCGGTCGGCTGGTCCGGGGTGGCTATTCGACGCTACCGCGGGCGAATGTATTTAGACGGTATGAGTGAAATTGACAGTGGTTTCGACCACCAAGAGTGGAGCGGTGACGCGCCGCTATTGTTGGGCGCATTGGGCGTACGTCTTGTGCCAAAACCGGCTCAAGGTAAGGGGATCAGTATGGACTATACCCAAGCGATGACGGTGCGCCCGCGGTATGGTGGGGAGCGGTGCCGGCTTCCGCAACGCCACCATCGGCACACCATTAAACATATCTATCAAGCATTCGGTGTGCCGCCCTGGGAACGCCAGCGCGTGCCCTTGTTATTTAGGGGCGATGAGGTGGTGGCGATACCCGGAGTTCTCGTCTGTGCACCGTTTGCAGCGCGACCGGGTGAACCCGGGATCGCGATTTGCGTTGAGCCGGTAGCGCCTACGATACCGGGGAAGTTGGGCTGCGCGTCGAAATGTTCCGATTGAGCCCGGCACGCCGCTCTGGTATCGTGTAGCGCCGTGCGGTTCGGAGTTTCCGGGCCGGCGCGGCCCACGGGTGTGCCGCCGGTTAACGATGGAAATGGCATCCATAGCCCATCGTCGACAATTACACCCTCAACTCAACCGGTCGGTGCGTGAACCATGACCAAGTATATCTTTGTCACAGGCGGCGTCGTTTCATCTCTCGGCAAGGGCATCTCGGCGGCTTCTCTCGGCGCACTGCTGGAGGCGCGCCAGCTCAAAGTTACGTTTATGAAGCTGGACCCGTACATCAATGTCGATCCTGGAACGATGAGCCCGTTCCAGCATGGTGAAGTGTTTGTCACGGACGACGGCGCGGAGACCGATTTAGATCTCGGCCACTACGAGCGATTCGTACAGACCACGATGGGTCGACGAAATAATTTTACGACGGGGCAAATCTATGAGCGAGTGATCAAAAAGGAACGGCGGGGTGAATACTTAGGGGCAACAGTTCAGGTAATTCCTCACATCACGGATGAAATAAAAGAGTGCATTAAAACTGGCACCTATGAAGCGCAGATCGCGTTGATCGAGATCGGCGGCACGGTAGGCGATATCGAGTCATTGCCGTTCCTTGAGGCGATTCGACAGTTGCGTATTGAACTGGGTCGGGAAAATACCCTCTTCATTCATTTGACTCTGGTGCCTGAGTTGCAGTCGGCCGACGAAATCAAAACCAAACCTACTCAGCATTCAGTCAAGGAACTCCGCAGCATCGGTATTCAGCCAGACATCGTTTTATGTCGATTAAGCCGCAATTTGCCCGAGGATGCGCGCCGCAAGATCGCGCTGTTTACTAACGTTCCCGAGGAAGCGGTGATTTCGGCCGTGGATGTTGACAATATCTATAAAATTCCCGAGTTGTATACCGAGCAAGACCTCGACGATATCGTTCTTAGGCAACTACAGATCGATGCACCGGCGGCGAATCTGTCGGAATGGAAACACGTTGTGGAGCGCGCGAAGCATCCGCAGGGCGAGGTCACCATCGCGTTGGTTGGGAAATACGTCAATCTCACCGAGTCCTACAAATCCCTTAGTGAAGCGCTCGCTCACGCCGGGCTGCATACCTCGACTCGAACGTGTATTCGTTACGTAGATTCAGAGGACTTGCAACAAAACGGCCTTGATGTGTTGCACGATGTTGATGCTGTTTTAGTGCCGGGCGGATTCGGTGAGCGCGGTATCGACGGCAAAATTGCCGCGGTGAAATACGCACGGGAAAACGAGATCCCGTATCTGGGTATTTGTCTGGGCATGCAGATTGCCGTGATCGAGTTCGCGCGCAATGTCGCCGGGCTCGAAGGCGCCCACAGTACCGAGTTCGACAGCGCGACGCCGAATCCCGTCATCGCATTGATCACCGAATGGACGACGGACGACGGTGCGCTAGAAACTCGGAATATCGATGCCGATATGGGTGGCACGATGCGGCTCGGCGGACAGGCTTGTTCGTTGCTTTCGGGTACCTTGATGCGTGAACTTTACGGCGCTGACGAAGTGCGCGAACGCTACCGACACCGCTATGAATTCAACAATCGCTATCGAGAACGATTAGAGCAGCACGGCCTGGTGATATCTGGCGTGTCCGATGATGGGTTGGTCGAAACGGTGGAAATGCGCGGTCACCCATGGTTTATTGGTTGTCAGTTTCACCCTGAGTTTACATCGACACCGCGTCGCGGCCATTGTTTGTTTTCGGGATTTATCAGGGCGGCAAGGGCCTATCGGTCCGCTTCTGCAGCGGTGACACAACGAGCCGCCGCTCGGTGATCATCGCGGATTGTGAAATCGGCGGATCACGCCCGCTATTCTTGATCGCGGGTCCGTGTGTGATCGAGTCGGAAAGTTTTGCCGTCGACACCGCGGGTCGGTTGCGCGAAATTACCCAGCGCCTAGGAATTCCTTTCGTGTACAAATCGTCCTACGACAAAGCGAATCGCACATCGGGCGAGTCCTATCGGGGACCGGGGTTGGACGAAGGCCTGGCCGTATTACAAACGGTGCGTGACACTATCGGTGTGCCGGTGTTGACCGATGTGCACAGCGTAGCGGACGTTGAGACCGCATCGTCGGTCGTCGATGTGTTGCAGACACCGGCGTTTTTGTGTCGACAGACGGATATCATTCAGGCGGCGGCGCGCAGCGGTAAGCTTGTGAATATTAAGAAAGGTCAGTTTCTGTCACCCGGAGAGATGCAACACGTTGTGGCGAAAGCCGAAGAGGTCGGAGGCCGGGAGCGCGTATTGGTGTGCGAGCGCGGTACGAGCTTTGGCTATAATAATCTTGTTGTGGATATGCGTGGATTGGCGATATTGAGCGATATCGGCGTGCCGGTGGTGTTTGACGCGACCCATTCGGTGCAATTGCCGGGTGGTGATGGTGGTCGCTCCGGTGGTCAGCGCGAGTTCGTGCCGGTGCTGGCGCGTGCTGCGGTGGCCTGCGGGATTGCGGGAATATTCATGGAGACCCATCCGAATCCAGATGTGGCGCTCAGCGACGGCCCTAATTCATGGCCGTTGCACTGTATCGAAGCCTTAGTCACGCAATTGCAGCGGATCGATCGCGTTGTGAAAGCCACAGGGCCGGAGATAGCACCCGCATTGAACACCGCATCGGCATGACTACCGCGAGCATTGCCGGGGTTCGTGCCTGGGAGATCCTGGACTCACGGGGTAACCCGACCGTGGCTTGTGAAGTCAGTTTGAGCGACGGCTCGCTAGGCCGCGCGGCGGTCCCGTCTGGTGCATCAACCGGTAGCCGTGAGGCGTTGGAGCTGCGCGACCATGACCCAAAACGCTATCGCGGCAAAGGAGTATTGAACGCGATTGCAAATGTGAATGGCCCAATTTGCAAAGCGGTTATCGGCGTGGACGCCAACGATCAAGCACAGGTCGATCAACTTATGGTGGACCTTGACGGCACTACGAATAAGGGCCGATTAGGCGCCAATGCAATTCTCGGTGTATCCCTCGCGGTAGCCCATGCGGCGGCGGCCAGTGCGCAGACTCCATTATTTGCGCATTTGGCGGAGGCCGATGTGAGTGAATTGCCGGTGCCACAGATGAATATCATCAATGGCGGCGCCCATGCCGATAACCGCATCGATTTTCAGGAATTCATGGTGGTGCCGGTTGGTTTTGATAGTTTCCGCGAGAGCTTGCGTTGTGGGGTGGAAATATTTCATGCGTTGCGCGACGTGCTCAATGCCGGCGGTCTCAGCACGGGCGTCGGTGACGAAGGTGGGTTTGCGCCCGATATCGGTTCTAATGTCGAGGCATTCGATTTGGTGATGCGGGCCATCGAACAAGCGGAATACCGGCCCGGAGTCGATGTCTTGTTGGCACTGGATGTGGCCAGCTCCGAATTTTACGAGCAATCGAATTACACCTTAGCGGCCGAGGGGCAGGCATTCAAGGCCGATGAGTTTGTGGATGTTTTGTCCGGATGGAGCGAGCGCTACCCGATCGTATCAATAGAGGACGGTATGGCGGAAAACGACTGGGACGGTTGGCGGCAGCTTACGCAACGCATGGGTGACCGCATTCAATTAACCGGTGATGATCTATTTGTGACCAATTCAGAACTGTTACAGCGCGGTATTGACTCCGGCGTTGGCAATTCAATCTTGATAAAACTTAATCAAATTGGAACTGTTACCGAAACCCTAGAGGCTATTCGCCTCGCGCAAAAAGCCGGATACGGGGTTACCATCTCGCATCGATCCGGTGAAACCGCAGACACGACGATCGCGGATTTGGCCGTGGCCACCGGTGCCGAGCAGATTAAGACGGGATCATTGTGCCGCTCGGAACGGGTTGCGAAATACAATCGCTTACTGGAGATTGAACACCAGCTTGGCGGCAGATCACATTATCGTGGTATGAGCGCATTTCAGCACTTGCCGGGTAAGGCATGCGCTTGAGGTAATGACATTGACAATACGCGTAGTGGTGGCAATTTTGATTGCGCTCACCCTCGGCATGCAATACACGCTGTGGGGCGGCAAGGATGGTGTCATCGATTTATGGCGTTTGCAACGCGCAGTCGATGAGACCCGTACCGAGAATCTTGCCTTGCATGAGCGCAATCAAGCGTTCATGGCCGAGGTCGTGGATCTAAAAACCGGCAATCAGGCGATCGAGGAACGGGCCCGATCCGGGCTCGGGATGATTAAATCCGGTGAAACGTTTTTTCAGGTCATCGACAAACCCGTCAACCACTAAGTCGTTGGTTCTGCAACTTCCGGAATCAAATACGGCAGTGAAAGCGGTTCCAGGACCGGTCCGGTAATTGCTTCTAAACGCAGATTTCCATTTCGCCAATCGGCGATGCGCAATACCGCCAGCAATTCGGTGCCGCCATCCGGCGCGCGTGCCGCGTTCAGCACATAGCCGCCTGTCTGGTCCGGGCGTTTAGGGTCGTACACAAAGTCTCCCGGAGCGGGGACGCGGCCGGTATCGACGCGAAGCCGAAACAATCGATGTTTGGTACGACCGCGATAGTGCACCCGCGCGATAATTTCCTGCCCCGGATAGCATCCTTTGGAAAAATCGATTGCATCAATAAGGTCCAGATTGAGTCCTTGTGCAGTAAACCGGTCGCTTGTTGCGGCGTCTAAATGTGGTACACCGGCCGCGATATCGAGCCATCGCCACGCCCCCGAGCTGATGGCCCGAAACTCGGTTTGCAGCGCCGCCCACAATTCGATCATGCATTCGGCGGGTGCGACCACAATCATTCGCGGCTGCGGACCGCGGATGTACAGGCCATATTGAGGCGGTCGCGAAAGCACAGAACCGATTGCGTCAGGCGATGAACCAAGTACCGGTTCGATTAGACCGCTCAGATTGGGCGCGGACAGACCGAGAGATAACCATGTATCGTTAGTCGCGTCGATCGTGACGTCGGCGCGTAGCACGTACATGCGCAATCTCGATTCCAGTAATTCGGCAATCGCGTTTGGGACGTGCAACAGAAATCCATCCGCAACAGGCACAATATGCAGAGTCGCTAGGACCCGCCCGGCCGGGCTACAGTAAGCGCTGAAGCCATGAGCCGGGTGATCGCAGTCAGCAATTTCGGTCGTGAATTGCGCATGCAAAAAATCGGCCGCGTCTTTGCCGCCAATCATGATTACGGAATGTTTCGATAATGGCGACATCACGGCGCCGTTGAGAGCCGCCGCCGCACCACCGGTGGCCGAATTCAGTCCGCCACCGGCATTATTGTTACGGTCGGCAGGTAAAATAGCTTTCCAGTCCAATGCCATTATTTAAGGAACCCAGAGCAACATATCGGCGCGATGTTAGAACAATATCGGTTCTTATGTCAGTGCGATTTAGACAGTCGACCCACGCGCCGAGAGCCGATTTCAGTAGCCGATTGCGCAGCAAGCTATACAGCCCAGCGGTGCCTTGCTTTCCGCCGGCGCTCGATTCACAATAGCACTTTACTGCAATGCACGAAAACCGATGTCGCTCGCATCCCGTAAAAAATTAGCGCCGGAATCAGCGGCAGTGCGATTGCCCGAAAACCTGACGCAAGGAACGCCACCGCCAAGCACTCGCAAAACGCCTGAACCGTCACCGGAACTCGCCAGTAGTGATAGGCTTGAGCCGACCCGTTATGGAGACTGGGAATGCAATGGACGCTGTATCGATTTTTAGGTCCGATCGGTCGTCGGATTGTCGGAACCCAGCTCAGGGTCTGGCCGGTAAATTAAGTGGAAATTAGAACTCATGTGCCATTCGTTTATAACGCTCTTGCGGGGATTTACGCTCGAGTGAGTCGCTGCGAAAAATTTCGTTCAATTCTCTGCTAGGATACGTTTTGACGCCGACCATGCGGCCGACCGCATCGCCATCGAACCCTGGTAATCGGCCGTTGTCGCCGCATTTGCAGGTCTACCGGTATCAACTGACTTCGGTTCTGTCCATTACCCACCGTATGTCAGGTGTCATTCTTAGTTTGGGGGCGATTGTGTGGGTACTGTGGCTGGCAGCCGTAGCGAGTGGGCCGGATTCCTACGCTGTTGCACAGCGCTGGTGCGGTTCTTTCGTTGGCCAGATCGCACTGTTCGGCTGGACCTTGGCTCTGTTTTATCATTTATGTAATGGGGTTCGACATTTGGCGTGGGACCTGGGTTACGGCTTTGCAATACCCACGGTATATCGTTCCGGTTGGGCAGTTATCGTCGCCGCCGTGCTGTTGACGGCCATTGTGTGGATCGTGGGATACGGCACGTGAGCCGGCTAGTCGTATGAGCTTACGCACGCCGTTGGCGCGCGCCCGTGGCCTCGGTTCTGCGAAGGAGGGCGTATCGCATTGGTGGTGGCAGCGTGTGACCGCTGTCGCGCTGGTGCCGTTGACGCTGTGGCTCGCTGTTGCGGTAGCGTCGATGGCGGGCAGTGGGCACGCCGTGGTGGTGGCCTGGATTGGCTCGCCGATTGTCGCCACTGGCTTAATCATGCTCAGTGTCACCCTGCTTTACCACGCCGCACTGGGAATGCAGGTGGTTGTCGAAGATTATGTTCATCACGAAGGCGTCAAATTGGGAATGTTGGTGACCTTCAAGTTAGCAGCGGTTGTTTTGGCAATTATGGCGGTTCTGTCAATCCTTCGAATCGCTCTGTAGCAGCTATAGCTGAAATATGGCAAGCGGCGCATATCAATTTACCGATCATAGTTACGATGTAGTCGTAGTGGGAGCGGGCGGCGCGGGTTTGCGCGCGTCATTGGGGACGGCAGAAGCGGGCTTGAGCACCGCCTGCATCAGTAAAGTATTTCCCACCCGCAGCCACACAGTGGCCGCACAGGGCGGTATGAGTGCGGCATTGGGTAATATGGGGGAAGACGATTGGCGCTGGCACATGTACGACACCGTAAAGGGATCCGACTGGCTCGGCGATCAGGACTGCATCGAGTATATGTGCCGCGAAGCTCCGTCGGCGGTTGTGGAATTGGAGCATTACGGCGTGCCGTTCTCCCGCACCAAGGACGGACGTATCTACCAACGCGCGTTTGGTGGTATGACTACGCATTATGGTGAAGGTCAGGCCATGCGCACCTGCGCTGCGGCCGATCGTACCGGGCATGCCATTTTGCATACCTTGTACCAACAGTCGTTGCGGCATCGAGCAGAGTTCTATATCGAATATTTCGTTTTAGATTTAATTATGGAGAACGGCGAATGCCGTGGCGTGGTGGCGTGGTGCCTAGAGGACGGCAGCCTACATCGGTTCCGCGCAAAGCTCGTCATTCTCGCGACCGGCGGTTACGGTCGTGCCTATTTTTCCTGTACCTCGGCCCACACTTGCACCGGTGATGGCAATGGCATGGTGTTGCGTGCCGGACTGCCGTTACAAGATATGGAGTTTGTACAGTTTCATCCAACAGGTATTTACGGTTCCGGGTGTTTGATTACAGAAGGCGCCCGTGGCGAAGGGGGTTACCTCACCAATGCCGACGGCGAGCGCTTTATGGAGCGCTATGCACCGAACGCCAAGGATCTCGCATCTCGGGATGTCGTAAGCCGTTCGATGACGATGGAAATTCGTGCTGGGCGCGGTGTGGGTGCTGAAACCGATCATATTCATTTACACCTCGAGCACCTCGGCCCCGACATTTTACATGAGCGCCTTCCAGGAATTTCGGAAACGGCAAAAATTTTCGCGGGCATTGACGTTACTCGCGAGCCGATCCCGGTATTGCCTACCGTGCATTACAATATGGGCGGAATCGCGAGCAATTTCCATGGCGAAGCCGTAACCCTAAAAGGCGATGACCCCGATTACGTGGTGCCTGGGTTAATGGCGATTGGAGAGGCGGCTTGTGTGTCGGTCCACGGCGCTAATCGACTCGGCTCGAATTCGCTTCTCGATATAGTGGTGTTTGGCCGCGCTGCCGCGCATCGAGCTGCTGAAATTATTCGTCCCGATTCGCGGCATGCGCCGCTTCGTAAGGATTCGTGTCAGCTATCGATCGACCGATTCGATAAATTGCGCCACGCTACGGGCACGCTGGCCACTTCTCAAATTCGCTTGAACATGCAACGTACGATGCAGGACTATTGTGCCGTATTTCGCACCGGTGAAGTGATGCAGGAAGGCATCGAGCGGTTGCGTGAGGTATGGGACTCGATGGCACAGGTCAAGGTGACGGACCGATCGATGATTTGGAATTCCGATTTGGTGGAAACGTTGGAACTGGATAACTTACTCCGCCAAGCCTTAGTCACGATCTACGGGGCCGCGAATCGAAAAGAAAGCCGCGGTGGCCATGCTCGTGAAGACTTTCCGGATCGCGATGACAAGGAGTGGTTGAAGCACACGTTGGCTTGGTGCGACGATAGTGGCATACTGAAAATCAATTATCGACCCGTTCACCTCAATACCCTTACCGATGAAGTCAGTACGATAGCGCCAAAGGCGCGCGTTTATTGAGTCCCTCGATGCGACAGGCATATCATTATGGCTGAATTCAGATTACCGGCAAACTCCGTGGTGCGCGAAGGTAAGACCTATCGCGGTTCTGGCGGGAACGCCAACTCAAAATCGTTTGTAATTTACCGTTATGATCCCGATGTCGGCGATAACCCGAGAAGCGACCGATATGACCTGGAACTTGCACAATGCGGACCGATGGTGCTCGATGCATTGATAAAAATCAAAAGCGAAATTGATTCGACGCTGACATTTCGTCGCTCGTGTCGGGAGGGAATTTGCGGTTCCTGTGCGATGAACATCGACGGTACCAATACTCTGGCCTGTATCAAACCGATCGATGAGATCGATGGTGCCGTGAATATCTATCCCTTGCCGCATCTTCCCGTGGTGAAGGACCTGGTTCCGGATTTGACAGGTTTCTACGCACAATACGCCACCATCAAACCGTGGATGCGGACCGAGTCACCCGCGCCTCCCGATACGGAACGTCTGCAATCGGAGGATGAACGAGCGCAGCTCGATGGGTTATACGAATGTATATTGTGCGCCTGCTGCTCGACGAGTTGCCCCAGTTATTGGTGGAACGGTGATCGCTACCTCGGCCCGGCAATACTGTTGCAGGCCTATCGTTGGATTGTCGATAGCCGTGATGAGGCCACCGGCGAACGTCTTGACGATCTTGAAGACCCATTCCGCCTGTATCGCTGCCACACTATTATGAACTGCACCAAAACAT
>Ga0255057_10001113_pt1 | contig 15389 bp, 11 predicted proteins | sample Cases_109_6_MG_FD_189022 | JGI IMG/M metagenome (GOLD analysis project Ga0255057, IMG submission 189022) | Seawater microbial communities from Amundsen Gulf, Northwest Territories, Canada - Cases_109_6 | ecosystem: Environmental > Aquatic > Marine > Gulf | place: Canada: Northwest Territories... | reverse complement strand
CTCCACCAGACATCCCCGGGGCAACCCTCCTTCCAGCAGACGGTCGAAGGGGACGAGGGTGGTGGAGAGGAGGGAGACCGAGGGTGCATCGGTGCGCTCCTGGGCCAGTCGTCGGGCGCTGCTGAGATGTCGCCGCAGATGGTCGGGGAGGGCGGAGCGGAGGGTGGCGATCAGCTCCGGCCCGGTGGTGGATGGCTCGGGTGCCGTCGGGGGCAGAAGCTGAAGGGCTGATGAACCGACCATCGCTTGTTTCCATCCCCGGACAGCCTCCGGGGAGGGAGAGCGTGCTGGCCGGGTTGTTTTATATTAGGCGAAAGTTAGGCGTAAGTCAAGAAGAAGGGCTTAGCCCGCCCTCACCCCCGCCCGGGTGGGGGTCTTCTATCTCCCAGGTTTCGTCAGCTCGCCGCGTAGGTCTTGCTGCGCCAGCTGCTTGACCTCGTCGGTCGAGTAGCCCTGGCCGAACAGGTAGAGCAGCTTGGTGAGGGCGGCTTCCGGCGTCATGTCGTAGCCGCTGATGGCTCCCGCGCTTGCCATACCGGTGCCGGTGGCGTAGTCGCCGATGTTGACCGAGCCGATGAGGCATTGGGTGCAGTCGACGATCACCACCCCCCGGGCGTCGGCCTCCTCGAGCGCCTCGACGAACTCTTTGTCGTTGACCGGGCCGTTGCCGACGCCGTAGGCCTGGAGAACGACCCCTTTGAGGGGCGGCTGGAGAAAGTGGCGGACGATCTCGCCGGTGATGCCGGGGAAAAGCCACAGCACCCCCACCTTCGGGTCCATGCTCTCGTGGACCACGAGATGCGGCGGTGGCTCCGAATTCGGCCAACGGATGAGGTCGCGGTTGAGCTGGATCTGGACCCCCGCCGTCGCCAGCGGTGGCAGGTTTGGGGAGTCGAAGGCGTGGAAGCCGCTGCTGTTGACCTTGGTGGCCCGACAGCCCCGGAAGAGACGACTGCCGAAGTAGAGCCCGACTTCCGGGATGTGGTAGTCGGCCGCCAGCAGCAGAGAGCTGACCAGATTGTCCTGAGCGTCATTGCGCGGTTTGCACAGGGGCACCTGCGAGCCGGTAACCAGCACCGTCTTGTCCAGTCCTTCCAGCATGAAGGCGAGGGCCGAAGCGGTGTAGGCCATGGTGTCTGTTCCGTGCAGGATCACAAAGCCGTCGAAGTCGTTGTAGCGGTTGCCGATCGCTCGGGCGATCCGCGCCCAATCGTCGGGGGCCATGGTGGCCGAGTCGAGCAGCGGATCCAGCTCACCGATCTCGTAGTCCGGCATCCCCGGCGCCTGGAAAACCGGATTCGCCGACATCAGCTCCCGCAAGAATCCGGGTTCGGGTACCCATCCGTCTCCCGAGGGCTTCATGCCGATCGTGCCGCCGCTGTGGACGACAAAGACGCGGTGTTTGCGATTCATCTATCTAGCCTATTGAAATAGGGTGGAAAGCTCCGGCCGTAGGGTGTGGCTTGGCGGAGGCGAAAAAAGGCCGCCCGATCTCCTCGGGCGGCCACCGTGAAACCGAAGTAGAAATCCAGAGCCCAGCCTAACGGCCGTCGGTGTCGTCCTTGTCGTCGTCCTTGGCCATCTCCTGCATGGCTTCGCCGGCATCCTCCATCGCTTCGCCGGCTGCCTCGACGCCCTCCATGGCCATGTCTTTGGCTGCTTCGGCGCCTTCTTCGATCATCTCATCGGCCGCTTCGGCGCCCTCTTCTATCATCTCGCCGGCGGCATCGACACCCTCCTCGATCATCTCGCCGGCTTCACCGGCCGCCTCGCCGGCGGCTTCGATGCCTCCGGCGACAGCTTCGCCGGTGGCTTCCGCCGCATCCCTGACCGCGTCGGCGGCCCCTTCGGACGCCTCCTCGGCTTTCTTGCAGGCACCCAGCGGCAGGATGACGATGGCCATGACCGCCACCATCAACGTGAGCAGAATGATTCTGTTACGCATAGTTCAGAGCCTCCTTTAGAAAATTGGTAGAAGGGCCTCAATAATGTGACCCCAGTCCCCCGCCTACCTTGGTTCGCAGCTGCCTAATATACCAGAACCCGATGGTGTCAACCACTTGGGGACAGTTGCGATCTCTGCCCTGCTGGGTCGGGGTCGCGCGGCAGCTATAATCAGCGCTTCTCGAAGTACTGCTTGGAGGATGCGATGGAACGGCCGATCAATCGAGTTGTGGATCTGACGCACCCAAACGATCAACAAGTTGTCAACATGGATCTCGAGGCGGCGCGCCGAAAGCTGCTAGGCGAAGACCCTCGCGGGTTGTTCGGGGTTCAGGGCTCATTCGCTCTGGTGGCGAGAGATGGAGAGCTCGTGCGCCTGGCGCGCAGTCTCGATCGACCGCTGCGTTTCTTTCTGGCCAAGGAGGAGCAAGGGCCCTTGCTGGTGGTAGCCGAGCGCATGGACGAGATCCGGGATTTTCTCGATGAGGAGGGGTATGGAGACCAATTCCACCCCACCTACACCCGCATGGTTCCGGCCCACTACGTCACCAGCTTGCGGTTGATCGGGTGTCCTGATCCCAACCCCATCCACACCCGTTTTCTGGAGCTAGCCGAGGAACCGCTGTCCGCCGACCTGGATGTCATCGGGCGGCGCTATGTCGGTGCGATCTTGAACGAGATCGAGACCTGGCTGCTGGCGGTCCCCAAAGACGAGCCGATTGGGGTGCTTTTTTCCGGTGGCGTCGACAGCGGGGCGGTGCTGCTCTGTCTTTACCATCACCTGCTGCGAGCCGGGGAGAGCCCGACCCGTCTCAAGGCCTTTACCCTGGCGGTCGACGGCGAGGGATCCGATGCCGAACAGGCGCGGGAGTTCCTCTGCCGGGCGGAGCTGGAGATGCTGGGGGAGGTGGTGGAGGTCGACTCCAGTCGCCTCGACCCCTTTGCCGCGGTAGAGGTGATCGAGTACTACAAACCGCTCGACGTGGAGTGTGCGACGGTCAATCTGGCCCTGCTGGGAGAGATCCGCCGACGGTACCCCGAGTGGCGTCTGATCGTCGACGGGGACGGTGGCGACGAGAATCTCAAGGACTACCCCATAGAGGAGAATGCCGAGCTGACCATCCGCAGCGTGGTAAACAACCCGCTTCTCTATCAGGAGGGGTGGGGGGTCGATTGCGTCAAGCACTCGCTGACCTATAGCGGTGGCCAGAGCCGCGGCTGTGTACGCACTTACGCCCCGCTGCGCAAGCTCGGTTTTTCGGGCTTCAGCCCCTACACCGGGCCATCGGTGGTGGCGCTGGCCGCCGCCATCCCCTTTGCCGAGCTGAGTCGGGGGTCGATCGAAGAGCTCTATGCGCTCAAGGGCGAGATCATGCGGCGGGGAATCCGTGCACACACCGATCTCGAGCTGCCGGTATTCCCCAAACGTCGCTTCCAGCAGGGTGCCACCTCGCCGGCGGCTTTCCAGGAGCGCTTTTCCGCGGCGCAAGAGGCCTATCGGAATCATCTGCTGGCGACTCTCACCCGCGGGCAGGGGTGAAGACCTCCTCGGCCGACCGACGCATCCGCGGCCTTCGCCCGGCCAAGCAGCCGGTGGATGCTTGGAGTCCTCTCGCGGTCGTGGTCGAAGAGGAGCGGACGGCGGACCGGGGCGTCCAGCCTTCGATTACGATTTTCCTTGCCGGCCGCGAGTGCCCCTTTACCTGCGTCTTCTGTGATCTCTGGCGTCAAACCCTCGACGGGCCGACCCCCGAGGGGGCGATCCCCGCGCAGCTCGACGAGGCTCTGCGACGGGTCGGCTCTGTGCCCCCTGGGGCGGGAGTCAAGCTCTACAACGCCAGCAACTTCTTCGATCCCGGGGCTATACCCAGATCGGATGAGCCGGCCATCGTCGAGCGAGTGAGCTCCTTTGCCCGCGTGACGGTCGAGTCCCATCCTCTCTTTGTGGGACCACGAGCTCTCGAGTTTGACGCTCTCCTCGAGGGACGACTCGAGGTGGCCATGGGGCTCGAGACCATCCACCCGCAAGCCCTGCGGCGGCTCAACAAGCGGATGGATCTGGGGGACTTCGACCGTGCCGCCGATCTTCTGCAGAGCGCCGGTGTCGGGGTGCGGTCTTTTGTGCTCGTGGGGGCTCCCTTTGTGCCGCCTGGCGAGACGGTCGAGTGGGCGGTTCGCTCAGCGGAGTATGCCCTCAATCGGGGTGCCGAGGTGGTGGCCCTGATACCGGTGCGGGCCGGCAACGGCGAGCTGGACCGTCTCGAGCGCGCGGGTGACTTCGTGCCACCGACGCTCTCCCAATTGGAAGAGGCCCTGGAGCGGTCGCTGGAGCTGGACCGCGGTGTGGTGCTGGCCGATCTGTGGGACGTCGACAGGTTGGCGACCTGTCAGGTGTGCGCACCCGAGCGGGTAGCCAGGCTCGAGCGGATGAATCTCACCGGTCGATTGGAAGAACCGGTCGGCTGCACGCAGTGCAGCAGTTGATTCTGGTTCGAGCCTCGACTAGAAAGGCTGCTCTTACTTTTCGGCCTCTGCGAGCATGGGCTCGAGCAGGAAGCTTTCCACCGGGTCGCAGGTGCAGATCAGATGGCGGTCGCCCCAAACGTTGTCAATCCGGCCCACCGATGGCCAGAACTTGCGCTCCCGCACCCAGGGGGCGGGATAGGCGGCCAGCTCGCGGCTGTAGGGGCGGTTCCATTGGTCAGCGGTGACCACCTTGGCCGTGTGGGGTGCGTTGTTGAGCACGTTGCTCTCGCCGTCCGCTTTGCCGTTCTCGACGGCACGGATCTCCTCACGGATGGCGATGAGAGCGTCGCACAGTCGGTCGAGCTCGGCTTTCGACTCGCTCTCTGTCGGCTCGATCATCATCGTGCCCGCTACCGGCCAGGACATGGTGGGGGCGTGGAAACCGTAATCCATCAGTCGTTTCGCCACGTCATCCACCGTGATACCAGCCGAGTCCTTGAAGGCGCGGAAATCGAGGATGAATTCGTGCGCCACAAAGCCATTGCTACCGGTAAACAGCACCGGGTAGTGGCTTGTAAGCCGCTTGGCCATGTAGTTGGCGTTGAGAATCGCCACCTGGCTGGCACGCGTGAGCCCCTCGGCACCCATGAGAGCGATATACATCCAGGAGATGGGTAGGACCCCTGGACTGCCATAGGGCGCCGCCGACACCGGGCCGATGGCCTTCTCTCCACCGGTGGGGACCACCGGATGACCGGGAAGGAACGGGGCCAGGTGCGAGGCCGCGCAGACCGGACCGACCCCCGGACCGCCACCGCCGTGGGGGATGGCAAAGGTCTTGTGCAGATTGAGGTGGCAAATGTCAGCACCGATGTCCGACAGACGGCAGAGACCCACCTGGGCATTCATGTTGGCGCCATCGAGATAGACCTGACCGCCGTTCTCGTGGACGATGTCCGACACCTCGCGGACGCCCTCTTCGAAGACTCCGTGGGTGGAGGGGTAGGTGATCATCACCGCCGCCAGCCGCTCCCGGTGCTTCTCGGCCTTGGCCCGTAGATCGATCAGATCGAAATCGCCCCGCTCGTCGGTGGCGAAGGGCACCACCTTGTAGCCCGCCATGACGGCGCTGGCCGGGTTGGTGCCATGTGCCGAGGTCGGTATCAGACAGACGTCGCGGTGCCCCTCACCCCGGTCGGCATGGTAGGCGCGAATGATAGACAGACCGGTGAGCTCACCCTGGGAGCCGGCATTGGGCTGGAGCGAGACGGCGGGCAGACCGGTGATCTCCGCCAGCCAACTCTCGAGCTGCGCGAACAGCTCGGCGTAGCCGCGGGTCTGCTCGGGTGGGGCAAACGGGTGGATGTTGGCGAACTCGGGCCAACTGATGGGCACCATCTCGACCGCCGCGTTGAGCTTCATGGTGCAGGAGCCCAGGGGAATCATCGAAGTGGCCAACGACAAGTCCCGTTCCTGGAGCTTCTGCATGTAGCGGAGCAACTCGTGCTCGGAGTGGAAGCGGTGAAAGATCTCCTGGGTGAGGAATTCGCTGGTGCGGGCGAACGGCGCGGGATAACCGGTATCGAGATTCGCCTCGGCAGTCAGATCGTCCGCCGTGAAAGACAGCTGGTGGGCGCGCGAGAAAACGAGCAACAGGTCTTCCAGGTCCTTGTGAGTGACGGTCTCGTCCAGCGAGATTCCCAACGCGCCATCCTCGTAGTGCCGCAGATTGAGGCAGCGGCTGCGCGCTGCAGTCATGATCTCCAAAATTGCGTCCTTATCCACCCGGACCTTTAAGGTGTCGAAGAAAAGATCGTTACCGACGTCGAACCCGAGTCGACGCAGACCGGCAGCTAGGACACGAGTCAGCCCGTGGAGTCGCGAGGCGATCCGACGCAGCCCCTCGGGACCGTGATAGACGGCATACATGGAGGCCATGATCGCCAGCAGGACCTGGGCGGTGCAGATGTTGCTGGTGGCCTTGTCCCGTCGGATGTGCTGCTCACGGGTTTGACGGGCCAGACGGAAGCTGGGGTCGCCCTGGGCATCCTTGGAGAGTCCCACGACCCGTCCCGGCAGATGGCGCTCGTAATCCTTCCGGGTGGATAGAAACGCGGCATGGGGGCCGCCAAAGCCAAGGGGTACTCCAAAGCGTTGGCTGGAGCCGACGGCGATGTCCGCACCAAACTCACCCGGTGGTCGTAGCAAGGCCAGCGCCAGCAGATCGGTGGCGACGATCAGCAGTGCGCCGGCCGCATGAGCTCGGTCGGCCAGTTCGCTGTAGTCGAGGACTTTGCCGTCCGTGGTCGGGTATTGGACGAGAACCGCAAACTGATCATCGGACTCGAACTCGATCTCGCTGGGATCACCGATTCCCACCTCCAGACCCAGCGGGAGGGCGCGGGTCTCGACCACGCTGATGGTCTGGGGGTGACAGTCCCGAGCGACGAAGATCCCCTTCTTTTTCTTCTTGGTGATGGCCAGGGCCATGCTCATGGCCTCGGCGGCTGCGGTGGCCTCGTCCAGTAGCGAGGCATTGGCCAGCGGCAAGGCAGTCAGATCGGCCACCATGGTCTGGAAGTTCATCAGCGCTTCCAGTCGCCCCTGGGCGATTTCGGCCTGGTAGGGCGTGTACTGGGTGTACCAACCGGGATTCTCCAAGATGTTCCGTTGGATTACCGGCGGCGTGTAGGTGTTGTAGTAGCCCATGCCGATGTAGGAGCGGCAGACGAAATTCTTGAGAGCTATTTCACGGAGCCATCCCAGAACATCGTGCTCTCCTCGCGGCTCACCCATGTCGAGCGGCCGGCTGAGACGAATCGATTCGGGAACAACAGCGTCGACGAGGTCGTCGATCGAGTCGCAGCCGAGAGTTTCGAGCATCTCTCGGATCTCCTCCTCGCCAGAGCCGAGGTGACGATCGACAAACAGGTCGGATGGCTGGAAAATTTCGAAAGTCTTCATAGGGCGTCGTACTTTATCAGGTGGTAAGGGCGTCTCCAGCCACCGGTCGCCCAAGGTGATAGCCCTGGCCATACTCGAATCCCATCGACTCGCAGACTGCAGTCTCGGCCGCGTTCTCGACGCCCTCGGCGATGAGCGAGATGCCGAGCTCGATGGCCATTTTGGCCAACCCCTCCAGCAGCCGCTGCCGGGAGTCGGCGGCCTGGTCGATCTCCTGGATCAGAGCCCGATCAAATTTGAGGTAGTCGGGCGGCGCTTCTGCGAGCTCGACCAGTCTCGCCTGGCCGGCACCAAAATCGTCGTAGGCGAGCTGGATGTCGAGATCGGCGAGCCGGCTCTTGATCGAGCGCATGGTCCCGGGATCGGTGATCGCCGCCTCGTGAATCTCCAGGGTCATGGCAACTTGGGGAAACTTGTTGCGAAGCTCTTCGACTGCATCGACAAGACCCGGCTCACGCAGCTCAGACGGGTGGGTATTGAAGAAGAAGCGCAACGGGCTGGCCAGCCGCGCACAGTCGCTGATGCCTTGTAAGCGAAAGAGTCGACTCAGCTCGGCCTCAGTGCCGGTGACGGCCGCCAGCTCGAACAGCTCGCCGATGTTGGTCGGAAGTCCCTCGAAGTCACCTCTGCCCAAGATTTCGAAGGCGACCGTCTCCCTCCCGGCGAGCCTGACGATCGGCTGGTAGACGGAGGTGACGGCACCCTGGTCCAAAAGCTCGCGAAATCTCCGGGTGCGATCGACCAACAGCTCGGGCAACTCCGACTTCATGGCCAAAGTCGAGCCAAAGAGGGCTTCCGTCTGGCCGGGCTCGAGAAGCCCCAGTCGAAACTCGAGCGTGGCGAAGTGGAGGATATCTCCCTCCTCTAGCGGAGCTTCACCGGTGAGACGATCCCGGTTGAGAAACGTCCCGTTGGTGCTCCCCTGGTCACGAATCATCAGTCTGCCGCCCTGCTCATAGATCTCGGCGTGGTGGCCTGAGGCCAGACTCGAGCCCAGGGTCAGGTCCAGTCCCACCTGACGCCCGATGCTGAATGGGAGATTGAGAATCGGGACGCGGCGAAGCCGACGTTCCTCGTCGACAAAGCCTTCGAGATACAAGAAGCGCTGGACGGCCCCAGCCTCGCGATCGCTCATGAAATAGTGCAGGCTACCTAACGCTGGATGATTCTCGGCTTGTTGACGAACGATTTCCCTGGTTCCTTGCCGATCCCGGCGCTCAGGATCTGAGTGAAGTCTCGGCTGGAGATCGGCATGCTGAAGTAGTACCCCTGAAGGTACTGGCAACCTTCGCGCGCTAAAAAGTCGGCCTGCTCGATGGTCTCCACGCCTTCGGCGACCAGGAGCAGGTCGAGGTGTTGGGCCAGGGCGATGACGGCCTTGGTGATCGCCCTGTTGTCCTTGTCACCCGGCAAGTTGCTAACAAAGGAGCGGTCGATTTTCAGGATGTGAATGGGAAATCTCTTGAGATAGGCCAGAGACGAATAACCGGTCCCAAAGTCGTCGATCGAGATCGTGAGACCCAGAGCGCGGAGGTCGGTCAGCCGTTCCATCGTCTTTTCCACCTCGGTCATCGCCACCGTCTCGGTGATCTCGAGCTCCAGGGCCTCAGGCTCGAGGCTGACTCGCTCGAGAATGGTCGCCACGGTGTCCACAAAAGTGCGCTCGCGAAACTGGTGTGGGGAGATGTTGACGGCCACTGTAAAGTCGCGGAAGCCGGCACTGCGCCAGGCTTTGGCCTGGTGGCAGGCGGCGTTGAGGATCCAGGTCCCGATCGGCAGGATAAGGCCGGTCTCCTCAGCCAGGGGAATGAACCTCCCCGGCGACAAGCGACCCTGTCCCGGGTGGTTCCAGTAGGTCAACGCTTCGGCGCCGATAATCTCGCCGGTATCGCTGGCGACCTTGGGTTGGAAAAGAAGCTCGAGCTCGTTGTTTTCAGCGGCGTAGCTGAGGGCCATCTTGAGCTGTAGCTTCTCGAAAGCGTTGACACCCATGGTCGGCGCGTAGAGGCGAAGTCGATTTCGTCCTTGCCTCTTGGCGGCCTGAAGCGCATTCTCGCCATTGCGCATCAAGGTCTGAGCATCTTCGCCATCCCACGGATAGAGGCTGGCGCCAAGGCTGGCGGTGATGACCAGCTGCTGTCCGCTGAAATCGTGCGGCTCGGACACCGTCGCCAGGATCTCGGTAGCGATCTCCCTGAAGTGATCGTTGCTCGTGAAGTCGGTGACCATGAAGATGAACTCGTCGTCGCCAAAGCGAGCCACCAGGTCGGCTCCTTTGCGGCTGGTAGCCAGCCGCTCGGCGACACTGCGGAGCAGAAAATCGCCGACGGCGTAGCCGAAGGTGTCATTCACCTCCTTGAAGTGATCGATGTCCAGCAGCAGAACCCCGAGCTTGTCCTCGTGCGGACTCATGCCGCTGACCGTGTTGCGCAGCTCCTGAGTGAAGAGCCTCCGATTCGGCAGGCTGGTGAGAACGTCGTAGAGGTCCTGCTCTTCGACCTTTTCGTGTACCTTTAGCGACATCAGAGCCAGACCGGCCAGGGTGGCTGCAATCTCCAGCAGCTCCAAATCGGTAGCTTCGGCTTCTCGCGGCGAGTCGTGGTAGAAGGCCACGGTCCCAAGGACGCGGACCTGGTCCTCTTCATCCGGCCCTTCCGCCCATTTGAGGCTGCGAATGGGAACCGACCAACAGGCCTTCAAGCCGTGTTCGAGCGCCTTCTCGCGAAATCCCTCCCACAAGGAATCGTTCTCGATGTCGGCTGAGATCACCGGCTCGTCGCGATGAACCGCGGCGCTGCACGATCCGGGCGCGAGCCCCACACTCAAGCCTTCGAGCATGCTACGGAAACCCGACGGCAGTCGCGGTCCCGCTCCAAGGCTCAGAGAGCGCTCAGCCGGGTTGAACATCATCACGCAACATCGAGTCCCCGGCATCGATGCCTCCACCACGCCGCAAAACTCGTCCAGAACACGGCTGATATGGTGGCCGGCAGCGATCAGAGTCAGGATCCGACCCTGGCCGGCTAGAATCTCTGAGAACAGCCCGCGACTCTCATCTATGGAGTCTTGTGTGGTGGGCAGAGATGGGGAATCAGCAGCCATGATCAGCCTCGGTGACCGGCTTGCAGTATAGACAAGGGCGGAAACCAGGGCAATGCAGCATTCCGATGGATAGAAATGGAGCTGAAACTGACAGATCGCCGGGGTTGGGGAGCTGACAGACCGGGTTTCCCGCCGCCGATCATCGCGGCTTTTTTCTGCGCGCTCCGCTTGGCCCGAGCGGGTGAGATCAACGTCCAGACCGAGCCCGCCGGGCCCGCAAATCGACCGACTCAACTGGCGGGTTGCTAGCTCTTCCGGATCTTGATGCCGCCGTTGGTGGTCTTGAGATCGAGTTTGCCCCCGCCGCCATTGATCTCCCCTTCGATCCGGGTTCGACTCATCTTGCCTACTACCTGCACCGGGAAGTCGGTCTTGATGGAGCCGTTGGTCGTGCGGGCGGTGAGGTTGGCGTGGATCTCTTCCGGCAGGCTGACAGTAATACTGCCGTTGGTGGTGCGGAAGCTCAAGTCCTCGCCGGTGTATATCTGACGCAGCTCGGCGTCGATGCCGCCATTGGTGGTCCTGGCCTGTACAGTGCCTCCGGCATTGTCGATCCGAATGCCGCCATTGGTGGTTCGCACATCCAGCCGGCCACTTACACCTTCCACGGCTACCTTGCCGTTGACCGTAGAGACGTCTAGATCCGCCTGCTCGGGGAGGGTGATCGTGTATTCCACATTGGCCGAGACGTTCCACCCGGAGAGCCAGCTGTCACCGATCTTCGGGTACCGCGTCTCGATGTCGATCCGGCCCGCCGACTGCTCGATATCTATCAGCAGTTTGTCCATCACCTCCTGGGCCCGATCTTTGTCGCGATGGCGGACTTTCTTCACCGCCTCGACCCGGATCTCGGATCGATCCCAGGTGCCGATGATGACGCTGCCGTTGGTGTTGCTCAACGCCAGGGTGTCGCCCGGCTGGAACGAGTAGGTCTGGTCAAGGAGCTCCTCGAGAGTCGCGGCACCAACCGGATTGGCGCACAGCAGAGCAACAGCCAGAACGGTCAACAGTAGGGTCGAGGGTTTTTTCATTACGGTTTCCTCCTGGTAGTTGCTGTTCCCACCAGTCAGTACGAGCGGGGGAGCGGGTATGTTTCGATGGCTCGTGGCACACGGATGGGACTGTGCTAGCCTGCCGACTCGATCTTGACCAAAGGAGGGGCCGAAGTGAGATGGACATATCTTGCTGTGGCGTATCTGTTGCTGATCACGCCAGGCTGCTGGGCCTGGCATACCCAGGGACATCGCATCGCCACCGAAGCTGCGGTGGAGGCCCTGCCGGCCAGCATGCCGCGCTTCTTTCGTGACGGGGGCGAGACCGTCGGTCATAGCTCGATCGATCCCGACCTGTTCAAACCCAACGACTTGCCCGAGCTGCGTGCCGGAGAGGGGCCTGAGCACTACCTCGATGTCGAGCACCTGGGCGGCCGGCCCTTTCCCCCCACACGCTACGACCTCATCCAGTTGGTGACCTGGTTGGGCTCCGATCCGGGTGGGGAAGGGAGAAAGTTCGGCCCGGCCCAGACCGGGACCTTGCCCTACGCGGTTGTCGAGGGGACGCAACGCCTGACTATGGTCTTTGCCGAGCACCGGCGCTGGCCGCACAACCCGGACATCCAGGCGAAAGCGCTGGTCTATGCAGGCTTGCTGGCACACTACGCCGAGGACCTCTGTCAACCTCTGCACACCACTATTCATCACAACGGTCGCGCCAAGCCCGACGGCTCGTCACCCCTTACCGGCCTCCACCACCAGGTGGATGTGCTCTTCGAGCGGGGGGGATTCGATCGGGGCGAAGCGGTCGATGGGCTGAAGTTGGAGGTCTACGACGACCTGATGGCGGCCGTGAGCCGACAATTCGACGACAGTCACACTCTGGTGGAGGTTGTCTACGACCTCGCGCCGATACTGCCCGAGCGCGAGGACCAGAAGAGCCGTCTGGCGCCGGCGGTGAGAGTCTTTGCCAGCCAGCGCTACCGGGCGGCGGCGCGCTTTACGGCCAGTCTGTTCTTGACCGCCTGGGAGAAGTCTGCGGAGGTCGAGCTGCGCGACTGGTTGATCCGCGACAGTCGATAAAGCTACTACCAGTTCTTGCGGTAGAGGTCTCGAACCCACCGCGCATCTTGACCACTCAAGGGTTCACCCGCGGCGGCGGCGGCCTCCGCGTGCTCCGGTCGGCGTAGGCCGACAAGCGCACAACCAGTGGGGGTGTCCGAGAGCAAGGCCCCGACCAGGGCGTGGAGAACGGGCTCCGGCTGTCCGGCGAAACGGATTTGCAGCTTTTCCCGGCAACGCCGGTAGTGGGCCAGCGCCTCGGGCTGCTGAAACTCGGGGATGGCCGACCGGTGATCCCCCTCGTCAAAGTCGGGTGGCCGCTCGTGCTGGCCGGTGAGCAGGCCGTGCTTCAAAGGTGAGAAGAAGGCCACACCCGTGTCGTGAGCTTCGACCCACGCCTCGAGTCCGCTCGATCGATAGGTGTCGTCGACGACGTTGCGGTAGGGCTGGACAACATCGGGATCGATCCGCGGGGCGTAGCGGGTGACCTTCGACGCCTTCCAATCGGAGAGACCGATGAAGCGGATCTTGCCTTCAGTTTGGAACCGGTGGAAGAGCTCGAGGGCCTCGTCCAGGTACCTGTCCTCGGGGCCGAAGTTGCAGTGGTGAAAATAGTAGAGATCGATCCGATCGGTACGGAGCAGAGAGAGCGATCTCGCCAGCTGCCGGCGGATCTGCCGCGGGTCGTAGGAGTGGCGGTAGGGACCTGGGTCCCAGCCTACCTTGCTGGCGAGAAAGATTTCGTCGCGTGGAATATCGCCCCAGAGGGCGCCGATCAGCGACTCCGCCTGGCCGTCCCCATAGACATCGGCGGTATCCCAGTGGTTCAGCCCGAGCTCGTAGGCACGGCGCAGCGCCGCGGTGGCTTGCCGATCATCGTGACCTGACCAACCCACCGGCCGGCCGCCCACGCTTCTGGCGCCGCCGTGACCCCAGGTACCGACGGAGATGGAGGAGACTTCGGTGTCGGTGCGTCCAAGCCGGATCCTACGCATATTGAAGATCTCGGCGAGAGTCTATCGAAGGCGCACCACACGGAAGCTCATTGCGTTTAGAATGGAGGGAATCGAGGCGACTGTGGAAAGGGATTGAGCGATGAGCGAGCTGCAGGACTTCGATCTGGAACCGACCGAGGAGAGCCAGAAGCGTGGGTCCCTCACCGGGCCGATGGCGATTGCCGTGGGGGTGATCGTGCTAGCTGTGCTGGGCTTTTTCATCTGGCGGTGGAGCCAACAACGGGGGGCAGCCGAGCCGGTCGAAGAGGTCGCTCCGGTGGTCGAAGCGCCGGCTCCCGAGGGTGAGCTGCCGGAGGCCGCGGCGCCGGTGGATCTCCCATCGCTTGCGGACAGCGACGAGTGGATGCGGGCGGTGGTGGCGCAGCTCTCGGCTCACCCGGAGCTGTTTGCGTGGCTGGCCACCGAAGACCTGGTACGGCGATTCGTTGTGGTTGTGGACAACGTGGCCGAGGGAGTCAGTCCTCGCACCCATCTGGAGTTTCTGCAGCCCGAGAAGGGATTTGGCACGCGTCAGGCACAGTCGAGTGTCTATGTCGATGACTCCGCCTATCAGCGCTACGACATGCTCGCGGATGTGATCGCCTCTCTCGATGTACGAGGCGCCGCCAATCTCTACCGCTCGGCCAAACCCTTGCTGCAGGAAGCCTACCGGGAGCTGGGCTACCCCAACAAGGAATTCGACGAGGCCCTGCTCGAGGCCATCGACAACCTCTTGCGAACACCCGTGGTCGATGGCCCCATCGAGCTCGTGCCAAAGGTCTCGAGCTTCGAGTTTGCCGATCCAAAGCTGGAAGGGCTGAGCGACGCCGAGAAGCATTTCTTGCGGCTGGGACCCGACAACCTTCGCAAGATCCAGGCAAAAGCGCGGGCAATCGCCCTGGAGCTCGGTCTTCCTCAGGCGCAGCTTCCCCCAGCCAGGTGATGGCCGCCAACCGGTGACCCGGTGAGAGTGGACGGCGAGCGCATCGTCAGGGAAGCGAGCGCCCTGGCTTTCCCCCGCTATCCGGGAACCGAGGGCGATGTCCGCGCCATCGAGATGGTCGCCGGTTGGCTGCGCGAGGCGGGGCTCGAAGTCAGCCGCGAAGAGTTCACCTACGACATCGGTCCCGCCTTTAGGGCCCTGCGCTTGCTGCTTCTGGGTACCGGCCTACTGGTGGCCATGGCCGGAATCCTGGCCCATTCCCAACCGCAGATCGCCGCCTCGTGTCTGGCTCTGGCGCTGCTGGCCGGGGGGATACTCCTGCTCTGGTCGCCCTGGCTGGAGAAACTTTATTCCCGGGAGGGCCCGACCCGCACCGCCAATGTCATCGGCCGCACCGGTTCCCGGCAGCCGCGTCTGAGGCTGATCCTTATCGCCCACCACGACAGCAAGTCCCAGAACCTGCCGCTGCCCTATCGGGCCGGTCTCACCCTGCTGACGCTGCTTGCCAGCTCGATTCTGGCAGCCCTGTTGATTGTCGGTCTGGCGATGGGGCAGGTTGGCGGCCCCTCGTGGCTCGGTCCGCTCCTGGGTAGTTTGGCCGCGGCCTCACTGGTCACCCTCTCCACTCTGCGGAACGGCAACCACTCACCAGGAGGGGTCGACAATGCCGGTTCGGTGGCCATCCTGATGGAGTTGGCGCGGGTCCTACCGGGCGAGCTGCCGGCCGACGTCGAGGCGATCTTCCTGTCGACCGGCGCCGAGGAGGATCACATGGTGGGGGCCATGCGCTGGCTGGATCGCCATCTCTCGCTGCTGGCGGGACGAGCGACCTACGCTCTCAATCTGGATGGGGCGGGAATTCCAGGCAAAGCCCTTCTGCTCGAGCGTTATGGAGTCGGCAAATCATTCTCACCCTTTCTC
>Ga0255057_10001112_pt1 | contig 15397 bp, 13 predicted proteins | sample Cases_109_6_MG_FD_189022 | JGI IMG/M metagenome (GOLD analysis project Ga0255057, IMG submission 189022) | Seawater microbial communities from Amundsen Gulf, Northwest Territories, Canada - Cases_109_6 | ecosystem: Environmental > Aquatic > Marine > Gulf | place: Canada: Northwest Territories... | reverse complement strand
TAGCGGTGTGAGCACCGCAAGCAGGGCACAGGCCGCTGCTACCCCCATGTTGGCGATCGCGTTGCGGGCACCCCGGCGCCCCCGCCGGGTCTCGGCCAGCCCCAGGCTCTCCTTCCGCCGGAAGCCGAGACGAGTGGCCCCGGTGCCGATGACAAAAAAGGCCAGCAGCAGCAGATACCCCTGCCAATCCAGACAGGACCAGACCACCGTCCCCAGTCCCAGACCGACGACGGCGCCGGAGAACGAGATCGATGCTGTGAGGTAGCCGAGGGTCGCAAGCCCAACATTGACGGCGAGGCCGACCGCGACCTGTCGTGGGTTGAAGATCTCCGAGAGGAGATAGCTCAGCACGATTCGGTGCGAGTGCTCTCGGGTCCGAAGGTAGCCTCCCAGAGATCCTTCAAGGCCTCATCGAGGGTCCTGGTGGCGGACCACCCCAATGCATGAAGACGGCCGGTGTCCGCCAGCAGCAGCGGAATCTCGACCGGTCGCACCCGATCCGGGTCGACCTCCACCTCGGTCTCGACCCCGGAGACGGCTATGAGCCGCTCGAGCGCTTCGCCGATACCGTAGGCTCGGCCGCCACCGAGGTTGTAGGTCTCGCCCGGCTCGCCCTGCTCCAAAAGGAAGCGGTAGGCCTCTACGGCGTCGTCCACATGGAGGAAGTCACGCCGCGCGGCGAGATTACCGACGCGTATCACCGGCTGCCGTTCTTCACGCCGGATCTCCGCCAGCTGGCCGGCAAAGGAAGGGAGAGCGAAGTTTGGCGCCTGACCGGGACCGACGATATTGAACGATCGGACCACCACGCCCCCCTGCATCAGCGCCAGGCGCTCGGCGGCCGCTTTGGTCATCGCATAGGGGCTTTGTGGGGCCAGCGGACGATCCTCGGCGATAGGTTGATCCTCCTCCGGTACATGGCCGTAGACCTCGGCGCTCGAGGCCATCACCAATCGCACCCCGGCGATCGTCCGCAGAAGATTCTCAGTGCCAAGGGTGTTGACCCGGAAGTACTCTCCCCAGCGCGACCAGGACTCTCCCACATGACTGAGTCCGGCCAGGTGGACCACGACCTCTGGCCGGAAGCCCTCGACCGCCCGCTCCAAGGCCGCGAGGTCGAGAAGGTCGGCCTCGAAGAGCTTCACATCGGTGAGCTCGGGGGTCTCCCGGATGTAGGTGCCTGCTACGTCGTGCTCCCGTCTCGTCAGGCAGTTCGCGAGGCGGGAGCCGACGAACCCGCAAACACCGGTGATGAGAACACGCATCGGTTCGAGTCTTTCGTGATGATCAGGCTGGCGCCAGCTTGCTCTGCTTCTTGCCTACCCGCTCGCGCCAGAAGTCCAGGAGATCCTCCAGGGTCTGATCCAGGGGAATGGTCGGCTCCCAGCCGGTGTCGGCTTTGAACTTCGACGCGTCTCCGACCAGCACCTCGACATCCGAAGGGCGAAGTCGCTCCGGGTCGATCTCGACCTCCACCCGGGTCCGAGACAACTCCACAAGCTTGTCCAAGAGCTGACGGATAGTGATCTCGCGCCCACTGGCGATGTTGTAGACCTCACCGGGCCGCCCCTTCTCGACCGCCAGCCAGTACGCCCGCACCGTGTCCCGGACATCGGTGAAGTCGCGGACCGACTCGAGATTCCCCACCCGGATAACCGGGTCTTGCAGCTCCGCCTCGATCGACGCGATCTGCTTGGCGAAGTTGGAGGTCACAAACACCTCCCCACGACGTGGACCGGTGTGATTGAAGCCGCGGGTGCGAATGGTCTTCAGCCCGTAGCTCTCGAAGTACTGGTAGGCCAGCAGGTCCTGTGCAACCTTGGAGACGGCGTAGGGCGACAATGGGCGCAGAGGATTGGTCTCCTTGATGGGCACCTCGTCGGGCAGCACCAGACCGTACTCCTCGCTGGAACCGGCGATCTGGATGGTCGGATCCAGCTGCAAGGCGCGCACAGCTTCGAATAGGTAGGTCTGGCCGATAATGTTGGTGCTGAGTGTCTCGGCCGGCGCCCGCCAACTGGTGGGAACAAAGCTCTGCGCCGCCAGATGAAATATGGCGTCGGGTCTGACTTCGTCCAGAACCCGATGGATCGAGGTGTAGTCCCTGAGATCGGCCTCGCGCAGCTCGATCTTTCCCGCCAGGTGCTCGATGTTCTCCGTCCGGCTCCGCCAGCGCTGAGTACCGAAGATCTCGACCTCCGTATGCTCGGCCAGTAGATAGTCCGCCAAATGGGAGCCGGCAAAGCCCGTGATCCCTGTTATGAGTACTCGCATTAGGTGTCTCCTGAAGTCTCTCCTGTCCAAGCCGTCTTCATCGTCCCGTGTCGCGGTTCAGAACGGTGAGCTGAAGCCACCCGTCGTGGTGCCACCGGTGAGATCGACAAATGTCCCGATATTCTTGAGCGATAGCGCAAAGCGGAATCTACGGTCCTGGTCATCAACCAGATCCAGCTCCTGGTACTCCAGGCGGATGCCAAAACACTGAGCGGTGATGGAGATGACATAGCGCTGGCTCTGCAGCACCTGCGTGACGAAGTCGTAGTTCAACTGCGAATCGAGCCGTACCCGGTTGGGCCACAGCTGGAGACCCGCCAGAAGTCGCACTTGGTTACCTCTGGTGGTTTCGGTCTCGGCATTGAAGCGGGTCACCCAGGTGGTGCCGAGCGCGTGCTGCCCAAAACGGAATCCCGCCGTCAGCGACGTGCTATTTAGCCCATTGAAAAGCGTGTTGTAGGAGAGTCTGGCCTCGAGGTTGGCCATCTGGGTCGGGTTGTAGCGATACTGCACCCCCACCGGACCCTGCCTGCTCTCGCGGGTGCCGTCACTCGATTTCTGGAGAGGGCGGTCTGCATCGAGGCTGAAGGCCTGGAAAATCCTCAACGACATGATCTCGCGCGCACCCAGCCCGGTCTCCTCTGGTGGCTTGGCCAGCAATCGGTTGATGAAGTTGTAGCGCACCACGCTGGTGGGCTGAAGCCGGTCGATTTCGTCGTAGCTGATCACCCGATCCTGGTCATCGAAGTCATCCACGTAGGCATAGGACCAACGGGGCTCGATGATGTGTTTGTACTTTGTAAAGAAGCCCTTGTTGCTGTTGTAGATCTTGGCAATCGATGGTCCGACGAGCGTGCCCGTCGAGCTGAACAGGGTCCGGGTCAGGCTCTCACCGCTCAGCCCCGACTCCTCCGACGCCGGCTCTTCCATTCCCGGCTCCTCGACTCCAGGCTCTACCACTACCGGCTCCACCGGTCGAATGCTGTCGCTGTACCAGGTGACCCGCGGCGCCGCGATCACCGAGGCGGACAACCAGGGCAACGTGCTCAGAGCAAAGGTCATCTGGGGTAGCAGATCGGCCCGTGCATAGGTGAAATCGAAGGCATCTGTCCGCTGCTGACTGAAGTAGTCGACCGAGCTGAGCATGTCGATATAGATAGGTAGCCGGCCCAGTTGGGTCGCTCGTAACCGGTACTCCACCTCCGGCAGTCGCCGCTTGGTCACCGTGGTGTTGTCGTTGACAAAGGTCTCCTCGTCGCTCACCAGAGCCGTGAAGGAGTGTTGCCCCCAGCTGCCGGTGACGAACCCCGAGGATCGCAGACGCCGGATGGAGATCTTGTTGAAATCCCGCTCGAAGTCACGGAAGAAATCGAAGTCGGAGAAGTTTCGGTAGCGGACAACGCCGCGCATGCCCCAGGGAAGATCGTCGCTGGTGTGAGTCCAATTGAGCTTCCAGCGCAAATCTTCCGACTCCGGATCGTCGACGATGTAGCCCTCGAAGAAACCCTCGGTGGCCTCGCTCGGCCGATAGCGGATCTCGTTGCCGACGGCGGTGTACTTCTCGGTGTAGAGATCCAGATAGAAAGTCGTGTCGGCGCTCTCACCAAGGGTTTGAAAATAGGCCAACCCGAGAACGGCTCCCTGACGCTCCGAGTAGCCCAGGTTGGGAAAGAGGAAACCCGACGTTCTTTCGGTCTTGGCCGGATAGATCATGTAGGGCGTGTAGAGGATCGGCATCTTCTTGACCCGGAACCTGGCGTGCTTGACCCGTGCAAATCCCTCCATTTCCACCTGAGCACGGGAGACGCGGAAGTTCCAGGCCGGTGAGTCGCCGCTGCACGAGGTGACCATACCGTTGGTGATGGTGTAGGTGTCTTCACCGACTTTCGCAATCTCTTCGCCCTCGAAGTACATGTCGGGGTCGACAAAGGCCTTGGCATTGGTCATGGTGCCCGTCTTGCTCTCGAGATCGAAGGTCAAGGTGTCGCCGGTCATCCGTTTCGGGCCCTGGTCGATAATCACATCGCCGCGGGCTGTTATCACCTTGGTCTCCAGATTGATCTCGACCTGCTGTCCCTGGAATTCCATGTCCTGGTACCGCACCTCCACACCACCGGAGGCGATGACATAGTTTTCACGCAGGTACTCGAGATTGCCGGCGGTTCCGGTCGCGGTGCCACCACCTTGTTCCTCGGGAAATGGAACTTCGAAGGAGATCCGATCGAACCGAATCGGCTCGGCCGGCTCGGCCGGATCCAGTTCTGCCGGCTCTTCCTGATCTTCGACAACCTGCGTCGGCGTCTCGTCCGGAATCGGATTCGCGGGTTCGAGCTCCTCGAACTGCGCCCAGAGCGGACAGGCCAACAGCCAGAGCCAGAGAACGGCCGCGATCGGCCTCATGCAGTTCTCTCGACGATCACCGCCGTCGCCTCTCCACCACCGATACAGATCGCCGCACAGCCCCGCCGGGCGTCGCTCTCCTCCATGGCGTGCAGGAGGGTGACCAGGATGCGCGCGCCCGAGGCACCGATGGGGTGACCGAGAGCCACGGCCCCACCGCGCACGTTGACGCGATCGGCCGACACCTGCAGATCGTGTAGAAAGGCCATGGCCACCACCGCAAAAGCTTCGTTGACCTCCCAAAGATCTATGTCACCGGACTCGAGAGAGGCCCGCTCCAGGACCTTGCGCACCGCTGCTACCGGTGCGGTCGTAAACCAGTCCGGATCCTGCGCTACCGACGCCTGGGCCACGAGTCGAGCCATGGGTTTCTTTCCCAAACGCTCCGCGTTCTCCGCCGTGGTCAGTATCAGAGCCGCCGCGCCGTCATTGATCTTGCTGGCGTTGGCTGCCGTGACCGTACCGTCCTGCTGGAATGCGGGCTTCAGCTTGGACATTTTGTCGAGGTCGACCCGGAAGGGCTCCTCGTCCTTCTCGACGCGAATCGGGTCTCCCTTTCGTTGGGGGACCTCCACCGCCACGATCTCCGCCGCCGCCAGTCCCTTCTCCGTCGCTTCGCGAGCCCGCCGATAGCTCTCCTGGGCGAATGCGTCCTGGGCTTCGCGGGTGAACTTGTAGTGGGCGGCACACTTCTCACCGCAGTTGCCCATGTGGACATCGCTGTAGGGGTCCCACAGGCCATCGTGGATCATCGAGTCGATGAGCTTTCCATGACCGAGACGGAGCCCGTCGCGTACACCGGCCGCCAGATAGGGCGCCCGGCTCATGTTCTCCATACCACCCGCCGCCACCAACGTGAAGTCGCCGCATCGTAGATCGTTGGCACCGGTCATCACGGCGCGCATCGCCGAGCCGCAGACCTTGCCGACCGTCACGGCGCCGGTGGAGACCGGACAACCCGCTCCCAGAGTGGCCTGTCTCGCCGGTGCCTGACCCACACCTGCGGTCAGGACACAGCCCAAGTACACCTGATCGACATCGTCGGGCTGGACGCCGGCACGCTCGATGGCACCCTCGAGCGCGCACGATCCGAGCACATGAACCGGCACGCTTCTGAAGGCTCCCTGGAAGACTCCAATAGGTGTACGCACAGCACTCAGGATCACGATATCTTGCATGTAATCCTCACCCTGTAAGAGACGTTCAGCCTGCGCTATTCATGAATCTCCCGCGGCTCTCGAATTGTCGGCGGCAGCCACAACGGGTCGGCGTCTGTCGCCAGAAAGCCAGCGGATTCTGGACGTTTGATGCTAGCACAGCAAGGGTCTTCAGTCGGGCTCCCGATCATCCCTGTTACGCTTGCTCCTTACTATGCGTGTTCTTGGCATCGACTTTGGAGAAAAGCGGATAGGGCTTGCGGTTTCGGACCCGGATGGCAGAGTGGCCACACCCCTCGAGACGCTGAGCCGCAGGAGCGATCGTGAGGCCATCGAGCGCATCTCCGACATCGCACGCAGGGAAGAAGTCGAGAGGCTCGTCGTCGGCGAACCCGTTGGCCTCGACGGCAAGCGGGGGAGAGCCGCCGAGCGGATAGGCAGCTTTGCCCGCAAGCTGCAAGACGAGACCGGTCTGCCGTGTCAGCTCGTGGACGAGTCGCTGACCTCGGTCGAGGCCGAAGAGCGTCTGCGCGAGGCAGGAGTCGACCCCCGCCGACATCCGGAGAGGATTGACGCCCTGGCGGCACAGATTCTCCTCCAACAGACCCTCGATCGAGAGCAGAGGACCGGCGCCTCGTGAAGAAGCTCCTGGCGGCAGTATTGGTACTCCTGGTGGTGTTGCTGGCCGGGGCCGCGGCTGTGGGCTACTGGGGGTGGCGGACCCTGAACCAGCCCTACAAGGGATTCGCCGAGCCCGAGCTGCTGGTCGAGATCCCCACAGGGATGGATGCCCGTACGATTCTCGAGCTGCTCGAGCAGAAAGGGGTCCTCGTCAACGCTCTGTTGGCGCGGCTCTACCTCGTTCACCGGCTGGAAGACCCGCCTTTGAAGGCGGGCGAGTTTCGTTTCCAGCATGCCGCCACCACCCCTGAAGTCCTGGAGGTTCTGATCCGCGGCGAAGTGGTCACCTATCCGGTCGTCGTCATCGAGGGACTGACCTTGGAGGAGACCGCAAGTCAAATCGCAGAGCAGGGTTTTGGGGACCGGGCTCGGCTGGTCGAGCTCATGTCCTCACCAGCATCGATCGCCGACCTGGATCCCGAAGCCATCAACCTCGAGGGCTACCTCTTCCCCGACACCTATGCCTTTGCCCGCGGCACGGTGGAGGAGGACATCGTCGAGGCCTTGGTCACGACCTTCCGCCGACGCTGGGAAGAGGAAGTCCACCCCCTGCTCACCGAGGAGGACCCGCGTACCGTACGCCAACTCGTAGTGCTGGCATCGATCGTCGAAAAGGAGGCCGGGGTCGACGAAGAGAGACCCATGATCGCCGGTGTCTACACCAACCGCCTCGAGCGGGGCATCGCGCTCTACGCCGATCCCACCGTCATCTATGCCCTCAAGTTGGCCGGCACCTGGGATGGCAACATCCGCCGGCGGGATCTGAAAATCGACTCCCCCTACAACACCTACGTCTATCCCGGCCTCCCTCCCGGGCCGATCGCCTCGCCCGGACTCGCTAGCCTACAGGCGGCCGCCCGACCGGCGGACGTCCCCTACCTGTTCTTCGTCAGCCGCAACGACGGCTCCCACGTCTTCGCCACCACCCTCGCCGAGCACAACCGCAACGTCAACAAATGGCAGAAAGAGTACTGGCGGAAGAAGTGGGTGGAAGAGAGGGCGAAGAAGAGGGCGGACGCCCAGGAAGGGGAGGGTACGGGGTCGTGAGGGTCTTGGGGTCTCGAGGGTGAAAGGGCCGGTGTAGGGGCGGGGCTTGTCTCCGCCCTCGGGAGGGCACAAGGCCCTCCCCTACATCGGATGGTGCGGCTCCCTCTAGACCTGGGAGAATGGTTGGGTGATGCCTCACCTACTGCAACGGATGAATGGCCATGCCGCGCTCGACGGCGGCTCCGTTGCCGGAGATCACCGAGCAGATGGCTAGCTTCTCCTTGACTGATTGCACCTGCAGGCGGGCGATCTCGTTCATGCTCTCGTCCAGGACTTCGCCGGTATCCGGGTCGCGGATCACGTCCACCTCGCCGACGACGAAGGTGTCGCCGGTGCCCACACCGTCCCGGGTCCCACGGTTGACATAGACCTGACCCTCTTTGACCAGCGCCACGGTGCCGGTCCAGGGAATCGACGGTAGCTGGAGGGTAATCCAGTCGACCGCTTCGGCCACCGCATCTTCCACCGCTTTACCCACGTTGTCTTTCTTGAAGGCCTCGACGTCGCCACCCCAGTCCCAGCTGCTGTAGCCGAGGTTGACACCCTTGCGGCCCGATTTGCCGACCACGCTGGTCGAGGCCAGGATCTGACCGGTGGTGGAGTCCACGACATAGACCGTGGCGTTGATCTCCGCATGGTCCTTGCTGCCGCCGACCTTGAACCCCTTGATGCGAACACGTCCAGCACCGCCGGTCGTGCTGCGCTGGACGTGAGTGATGGCCCCTTTGACGAGTAGCTGGGCCGGAGTCAGCTGCCCCGTAGCGGGAGCTTTGCTCCCCTGGGCTGTCCGCCCCGAGGCCGCCAGGTCCTGCTCGGCCATGGCCTCGTACCTCATATCGGTCTCGCCCAGAACGATGAACTGCCCGGTCTGATTGAGCAGATCGGTCATCACCAGACCCCAGGCATCGCCCAGATCCCAGTGGCCGTGCCACCCGGCACGATTCTCGAACTTGGTCACCGTGATCGAGTAGCGGAGACCACCACCCTGGGCCCAGATCGGCGAGACCACAGCGGTCAAGGCGATCAGGGCCAGCGTCAGTTGAAGAGTGCGCTTCATGATTTCCACCCCCTTGGTTAGATTGATTTTACCTTTACACCAGCTCTTTCTCTCTGACCGCTTCGATCTCTTCGAAGTGAGCGGTGAAGTGTCTGAGCACCGGGGCCTCGTAGGTCAGTCGCAACCCCTTGATCTCTTCCTTGCGGACACTGATGCGCTCCAGGCAGTCGCAGACGTAGCGCAAATGGGTGTTGGTGTAGACCCGTCGCGGGATTGCCAGCCGGACCAGCTCGAGCTCGGGAAAGATGTCGGCACCGCTCTCGGGGTCTTTGCGTCCGAACATGACGCTCCCTACCTCGACCCCGCGAATCGCCCCCTCCCGGTAGAGAGCCACCACCAGGGCCTGCGCCGGAAAATGGGCCTGCGGGATATGCGACAGGAACTTCTTGGCATCGATGTATACCGCGTGTCCGCCGACGGGGCGGATGATCGGGAAGCCGAGTCCGGCGATGCGGTTGCCAAAGGCCTGGGTCTGGGAAATGCGAAAGCGGAGATACTCGGGATCCAAGACTTCCCTTAGACCGCGCGCCACCGCCTCCAGATCGCGCCCGGCCAGCCCACCGTAGGTCGGAAAGCCCTCGATCAGGATTAACCGCTGCTTGATGGTTTCGATGAGCTCCGGGTTGCGGCTGGCCAGAAAGCCCCCCATGTTGGCGAGACCGTCTTTCTTGGCGCTCATCGTGCACCCGTCGGCGAGCTCGAATATGGCCTTGACGATCTCCGGGATGCTGCGCTCCCCCTGCCCCGGCTCGCGCTGCTGGATGAAGTAGGCATTCTCCGCGAATCGGCAGGCGTCGATGTAGAACGGAATCCCGAACTCACCGCAGAGCTCGGAGTAGCCGCGGATATTTTCCAGCGAGACGGGCTGCCCACCACCCGAGTTGTTGGTAAGCGTCATCATGGCCAGCGGGATCCTCTCCCGCGGCGTCTCCTCGAACAGCTGTCGTACCTTTTCGAGATCGATATCGCCCTTGAAGGGGTGCTCGACCTCCGGATGCTTACCCTCCTCGATGACCAGATCGACGGCTGCACCGCCGTTGACCTCGACGTTGGCCCGAGTGGTGTCGAAGTGGTTGTTGTTGGGAACGATCATCCCCGGCTCGACGAGAGTCGAGAAAAGAAGGTTCTCCGCCACCCGTCCCTGGTGCACCGGCACGAGGTAGGGAAAACCAAAGATCTCCTTTACCGTCTGCTCGAAGTGGTAGAAACTGCGCGCCCCGGCGTAGGACTCGTCTCCCAGCATCAAGCCCGCCCACTGGTTGTCGGACATCGCCGAGGTGCCGGAGTCGGTGAGGAGATCGATGAATACCGCCTCGGCGGGGATGTCGAACAGGTTGAAACCGGCCGCCCGCAATCGCTTTTCGCGCTCAACGGGCTCCGGCCGCCGTATCGGCTCGACAACTTTCACACGCCAGGGCTCGGGTAAATCAAATGGCATCCGCGACCTCCACCAGAGCTATCTCGTTCGAATCCAGAATGTTACTATGTCGTCTCTCTTCTCAATGTGGCCCGAGCCACAGCGCAGCCGCCAGTTGGCCTCCCTTTCGTGGATAATCAGCTCCATCCATGATCGTCGTCGAAGACGGATCGTCTCTTCTCCTCGTCACCCAGCCCGACCACGCCCATTTTGCGGCCGAGCTCCTTGCCCTCTGGCGGGCCGACGGTCTACCCGAGCATCCCCGCCGCGAGCGGCTTCTACAGGCCGTGCGTGAGCACGACAACGGCTGGCAGGAGGCCGACTCGGCACCGCGGGTCGACCCCGCGACCGGCCGGCCGCACAGTTTTCTCTCCTTCCCCCTGGCGCCGCGACTCGAGGTCTGGGAGCGCGGCACCGAACGCTTTCTCGCCGAGCAGCCCTACGTCGCATTGCTTATTGCTCACCACGCTCTCGCGCTCCACCACCAGGAGCGACAGGAGCCCGGTTGGATAGAGCTGCTGGATCGGCTGGAGGAGTCCCGCGAGGAGTTGGAGGAGCGGGCAGGGATCACGGCCGAGCAGGTAACCCAGGACTACCGGTTCCTCGAGCTCGTCGACGTCCTCTCCCTGACTGTCTGCAATCAGTGGCCGCAACCGGTAGAAAGGCCGGGTATTCACGGGTTCTATGAAGGAGGTCATCTCCATCTTGATCCCTTCCCCCTCGCCGGTGCCACGAGCTTCGAAATCCCGCTCCGGCGCCTCCCCGACCGGCCCTATGTCGGGGATGCCGACCTCGGCGGCGAGCTCGCCTCGGCCCGCTGGAAACACAAGAAAATAAAGGTGATCCCGGCCTGATCGATTCCCCAAAAATCCCGTGATAATCTCTGCGCCATGTCCGAGCTGCCACCAGATTCCATCACGGCCGCCGAGGAGCCTCGAGTCGAGCCCACCCGTATCCTCATCCCGTCCACTCTGGGGGGCCTGGGCATCGAGCTCACCGGCGAGCTGCTCACCCGCGTGGTCATCGTCCCCAAGGGCGGTGAGCGCAAGCTGTTCAAGCCTTTTGGTGATCTCAAGCGCTCTGAGCGCTCCGAGTTTCTAGACGAAGTCCTAGGGCGATTCTCCGAGTACCTGGCTGGCGCCCGGCGCAATCTGGAGCTCGAGTGGGACCTCAAGGGCACCGGGCTGCCGAACTTTTCCCGTCGAGTGCTGCGCCAGACCGCCAAGGTCCCCTACGGCAGAACCCGCACCTACCAGGAAATCGCCGAGGGTGCCGGCCGCCCCGATGCCTATCGACAGGTCCTCTCGGTCCTGATGACCAATCCCCTTCCTCTGGTTATCCCCTGCCACCGAGTGGTGACCACCAAGTCCGGTGCCGGCAGTTTTATCGGCGGCCAGCGCAAGAAACTCTGGCTGATCAAGCTCGAACAAAAGACGCTGGCGATGGACTAGCCTGCACTTCTCACCGCCCTCCGGCTGCAGTCAAAGCCACCTCGAGATCGAGATCCTCACCGCTGTCCACCCCAAAGTCCAGCTCCCGCGGCTGGAATCCCGGCCGGACAACTTCCAGCAAGTGCTGTCCTGGATCCACGAGGAGTCCCGCGTGGAGGTCGGCAAGCTCCCTACCCGAGCCCAGAAAACGGCCATCGAGATAGACCGAGGCGTCCTCGGGCGCGACGGTGAGGTGGATACGCCCCGGGTCCCGGCGGACGTCACGCGAGCTCGAAGCTCCTTGGCGCCAGTCCTCTTCGCCGGCGCCGCCGACTTGTCGCTCACTCCCTACAACAGCAGAACGCCGATCGACCTTCTGGGGCGGTGAGCTCTCCGCCACGACCTGTGTTGGCTCCGGCGGCAGGGTGGCCACACCCGGCTCCAGCGCGATGCGGACATCCGCCACCACCCCGGAGCGGACGGCAAACGTTCGCGTCTGCGTCCGGTAGCCCTCTTTGTAGAAGGTGATCTCGTAGGTGCCTTCCTCCAGCCACAGGAAATCCGGGCGCCCATCGAAGGTCTTGGCTTTCCCCACGTAGTAGCCGTCGACGTAGACCGCCGCTTTCTTGGGCTGGAGCTTCAGGTTGAGAGCGCCGATCTTTGCCGTCGGAGCCACCCCCCTATAGGAGGGCGCATAGCCCGGCCAACCGTAGTAGGAGCCCCAGTAAGGACCCCAATGGGATCCCCAGTAGCCCCCCCACCACCACGAGCGGTAGGGGTACCAGTAGCCGCCCCAATACCCCGGATACCAGGGCCGGTAGTAGCCACCATGGTGCCCGCCGCCTCGGCCGCTCGGCGCGTACTGACGGGTGTTACGGGCGGTGGGCCCGCCGCCCCCGGAGCTGGGTGGACGGGTGCTTCTCGCCACCGGCTGCCGGCTGACCGAGCTCCCGGTGGCTCCCGTCTGGGGAGCCGCCGACGGGGTCCTCGACACTGCTGCTGAGCTCTGCCGGGTTCTGGCCGCTCCGTCGCCGGCGTGAGCCATCGTGGCGACCACCAACATGACCAGAATGCTCAGACCGCCGAGGACCAGGAACCGCCTTTTCCCCTTGCTTCTGGTTGTCATGACCGTGCCTCCCACTCCCTGTGCTGCAAGCTCCACGCCAGCGGGAAATTGGGGAAATTGGGGACAGGTACAAAATCTTCCTTACTGTCGTCAAGGTTACCTCGCTTGCAGGAATTTGTACCTGTCCCCAATTTCCCCCAATTTCCCCCTGGAGGAGACACCCCGTCCTCCCGGAAGGCCACCAGCGCACTAGTCTCCTAGGATTTCCAGAAGCGGAGCCGGAGCACGTCGATCAACATTCGCCAGGAGTCGCCGATGGGACTGACGCGTGAGCTGGGGGAGTCCTCCCAGGTCACACCCTCCTCCACCACGGTGTACCCCGCCTTTTGCGCCAGCCAGACCACCTCGACATCGAAGGCAAAGTGGTCGACCTTGGAGCACTCGAAAAGCTCCCGCGCAACCGGACCGCGGAAGAGCTTGAAACCGCACTGGGTGTCATGCAACCCGACCAGGCCGATACTGCGGATGATGACGTTGAAGGTCTTACCCATGAGCTCCCGATAGAGGGGCTGGTGGCGGACGATTTCCGACTCGGCCACCGCCCGGCTTCCCAATACGATCTCCGCTTCTGCGGAGCGCCTTTCGAGACGCTCCAGATCTTCGATCGGTGTCGAGAGGTCGGCATCGGTGATGAGCACCCACTCTCCTGTGCTGGCAAGCACGCCGGTGCGGACCGCCGCACCTTTGCCACGATTCTCACCGTGCTCGAGAACCCGCATGGGCTCGAATGCCAGCGCCTCGGCCACCGAGACGGTGGCGTCCTGGCTGCCGTCGTCGATCACCAGGATTTCGTAGGTCTTTCCCCGCTGATCCAGATAGCCGACAATCTTTCCGAGTGTCGCGCCCAAACGCGCCTCTTCATTGAAGCAGGGGATCACGACCGACAGGTCGACAGACACTTTCAGCTTCCCGGCGCCGGTGTGGCCGGTGAGATCGATTCGACTCTCAGCGCCCCGTCCGTAGGCCGAGCCGGCAAGACCTGCGCCCCGCCATCGGCCAGAGCCTCGACCACGACCTGCCGACGCTCCGGCGGAGCCAGCAGGGCGATACTGCCACCCCCACCTGCTCCGCATACCTTGCCGCCCCAGGCTCCCGCCGTCATGCTCCGCTCCAACAGCGATTCGATCACCGGAGTCGAGACTCCCTCCGCCAGCCGGCGGCGACAGCTCCACTCCCGACTCATGAGTCTCCCGGCTTCCTCCAGGTCACCCGCCTCGAGCACCGCGGGCAACTCGACCGTGACATCGCGAATGCCATCGAAGAGCTCCACCGTTTCGGGGTCACCATCCAGGCGCCGGCGAACAATCCTCCAGTTGTTACCGGCCGAGAAGTGACTCTGACCGGTGTAGGCCACTACCAGTGACTCGGCGAGAAGGTCCAAATCCACATCGAGTCGCCGGACTCGCTCACCGCCGGCGCGATGCTCTACCTCCAGCACCCCTCCTAGCAACGCCGGGTAGTGATCCTGCGTGCCGGTGGGCAAACCCATCAGACGGGCTTCGAGATCCCTGGCGAGTGCCGAGCGCTCCGCCGCACCCGAAGCCGATCTGCCGAGATAGTTCTCGCTCGCCGCGATCAGCGCCACCGCCAGGGCCGAGCTGGCACCCAGTCCTCCGCCACGGGGAGAAGCGCTCCGTACTCTTATCTCCACCGGGGGCAGCTCCAATTCGCCCGCGATCAGCCCGACAAGGGCGGATTCCTCGCTGGCGACAAGCCCCCCAGCCGAGTCGGCTTCGACCATCGACTCGCCCTGGATGACGACATAGGAGTCCGGTGATGGGGAAAGCTCCACCTCCACCGCCAGATCGATGGCGACATTGACGGTCCGCGATGAGGAATGGAGCACCCCGAGAGGCCAGATATCGAGCGTGCCGCCGGCCAGGTCGACCCGGCACCAGGCCCGGGCAGCTGTGGGCTTATTGGCCACTGACAGGGATCGGCCGTTGCTCTTTGGATTGGGTGTCATCCAGGCGCTGGGCCTCGTCGTCCGTGGGGGGCTGAGGTTCGATCTCCACTCCCATGAGAACCCGGAACCGATCCCGCTCGGCGACGAACTCCGGTAGTTGCGCTTCTGGAATCGGCGCGGCGGGGGCACTCTTCAAAGACTGCGGGTTGATCCACTTGCCATCGTGCTGGATGCGATAGTCCAGATGCGAGGCCGTCGCCAGACCGGTCGAACCTACATAGCCGATGACCTGACCCTGAGTGACCCGCCTACCGGAGGCGACCCCTTTGGCATATCGCGACAGGTGTAGGTAGGCGGTGAGGTAGCCGTTGGGGTGGCGGACCTTGACCATCTTGCCACCGCCGCCGTTCCAGCCGACGGAAGTCACGACGCCGTTGGCGGTTGCCCGTACCGGGGTACCCGTTGGCGCCCCGTAGTCGACACCATAATGCGGCTGGTAGCGTTTGAGCACCGGGTGGAAGCGGCGGTTGGAGAAGCTCGACGTTACCCGTGAGTAGCGCAGCGGCGAGCGCAGAAACATCTTGCGCAGCGGTCGGCCTTCGGCGTCGTAGTAGCTCGGCTGGTCTCCAAAGCGGTAGGCCTCGAGCTGCTTGCCCAGGTTGTCGTAGGTCACGGCCAGGATCTCGCCGGGGCCGGAGTACTCGCCGTCGAGAAGTACCCCCTCGTAAAGCACTTCAAAGCGGTCACCAAGCCGCAGATCGCGGTTGAAGTCGAGATCCCACTGATAGACATCGGACATCAGATAAGCAAGCTGGGCCTCACCCCCGGCGTCCTTTAGCGACTCTTCGAGAAGACCCGAGAGCTCACCTTCGATCGAACGGATCTCTACAGTGCGTACAAAG
>Ga0255057_10001111_pt1 | contig 15399 bp, 8 predicted proteins | sample Cases_109_6_MG_FD_189022 | JGI IMG/M metagenome (GOLD analysis project Ga0255057, IMG submission 189022) | Seawater microbial communities from Amundsen Gulf, Northwest Territories, Canada - Cases_109_6 | ecosystem: Environmental > Aquatic > Marine > Gulf | place: Canada: Northwest Territories... | reverse complement strand
GACCTGGCCCGAGGCGGCTCTCAGCAGGAAGAGAGGGGCCTGGCCGGCGCTGAAACCCGCCAGGGTGTGGGCCTCGGCGTCGAGCACGCCGATCCAGGCGGTCACGAAGCGTCCGGGCGGCAAGTCCTCGGAGAGCTGCTCGCTCAAGTAGTGGAGTGCTGCGCGCGGGTCTGCGCCCGAGCGCAGGGCCATACGGACCATGGCTCGAACCTGCGTGACCGACAGCGCGGCTCCCACACCGTGTCCCGCCGCGTCGGCGAGCAGGCACAAGGCCCGCTGGGCGCCTTGGCCAACCAGCTGGTTCGCCCCGCCGGACGCTCCGGGTCGAAAGCCCACCACGTCGTAGGAGTCACCGCCCGTCTCTTCGGCCGGCTCGCTCCAGCCCGCGATGGCGTAGCCGGGGATCTCCGGCAGCTGCTCGGGGAGCGTGTGCTGCTGGATGTCGCGTGCCAGCTCCAGCTCGCGCTCGACTTTGAGCAGCGAGCGCAACGCCTCGCGCATCTGATCCTGGGCGAGCGCGAGCTCTTCGACTTCGCGGATGTGCGAGGTGACAGGCTGCCCCGGGTCCAGCTCTCCCCGCCCGATGCGCTGGTTGCCGCGCGCCAGGGCCTCGATGGGCGCCGACAGCCGCCGGGCGACGACGCCCGCGTGCAGTCCCGCCAGCAGCAGAGCGGCCAGGGTGAGGCCCGCGATCGTCAGACGCACGGTATTCAGGTTGCCCACCAGGTCTGCTTCGGGAACGACCGCCACCACCAACGCCGAGGGAGCGCCCCCGAGCTCGTAGGGCTGCGCCTGACCCCACCACGGCTCGCCGCTGCTGCGAAAGCGCATGGGCACGCCTAGCGGCTCCCCGTGTTCGAGCCAGTTGTCGACCGCATCGGACAGCAGGGGAATTCCGAGGTCTTCGGGAAGCTCGAGCAATGCGGCGCGGCGGGCATCGACGCTCTCGAAGCGCGGGTGGCGCGGTAGCCCCAGCAGCTGACCCTCGAGGGTCGTCACGTAGCCGATGCCGCGCTGGCTGGGCTCCAACGCGGTGGTGAATTCTGAAAGCTCGTCCAGCAGCAGATCCAAGCCCACGACGTGGGCGCGCCCGCTCGGGTCGCGCCAGCGGACGGCGACGGTCAGGCCCGGAACCTGCGCCCTGTAGAACACGTAGGGGGCGGTCCAGTGCAGCTCTCCGTCCGCGCGTGTCGCGCCGAGGAACCAGGGTCGTAGGCGCGGATCGTAGTCGCTGTCCTCGGTCCGCTCGACCGGCAGAGGGGCAGTGTCCGTCCACTCGCGCCAGCGAGCGTGTCCGCCCTCGGCGTCGACTGCGAGGCGGCGCTCACCCCAGGATTGCTCGCGGCGCGTCAGCAGGTGCTCGCGTCCGCTCTCGTCTGCGACCAGGACGCTCACCACTTGGGGGTGGGCTCGCAGCACGGGCGCCAGCTGGCGCGTGAGTCGCTGCGGGTCGTCCAGAGACAGCAGACCGTCCGCTCCCCAGTCCCGCAGCACGCCGAGCTCGCCTGCGACTGCGCCGAAGAAGCCGTCGAGACGCGCCTCCGCGGCTTCGAGAGTCTGGCCCATGCTGGCGCCGGCCAGCGCGTCGATGGCGCTTCGCGATGCCAGCAGCGTGGCCGCGACGGCGCCAGCGCCCAGCAGCCCGATCAGCAGCAACAGCGGCCGCAGCAGGCTTCGGCGAATCGAGACCAGGCCCATCTGGGGTCAGGAAAAGCTGCCGTGTCGTCCGGCGCCTCCGGCGAAGCGTTGCGCGCCCTCTAGCGTCTCACCGGAAGCGATCACCTCCTGACCCAGGCGAGTCTCGAGGCGCAGTGCCTCGTCCTGGCTCTGCCCCCACTGCAGGTAGGAGGAGAGGCGGTCGCTGCGCAGGCAGCGCTGGGGGAAGGCTGCGAGCTCCCGGGCCAGGCCCAGGGCCGCTTCGAGGGCAGTACCGGGGGCGACCAGGCGGTTGGCCAGGCCCATCTGTTGGGCTTCTTCGCCGGAGACTCCACGGCCCGTCAGTATCAGGTCCAGCGCATGGCTGTGCCCCAGCAAGCGTGAGAGGCGCAACGTGCCCCCGTCCACCAGCGGCACCCCCCAGCGCCGGCAGAAGACGCCGAAGACCGCGTCGCTGGCGGCTACCCGGAGGTCGCACCAGACGGCCAGCTCCAGACCCCCAGCCACGGCGAAGCCCTCGATGGCAGCGATGACCGGCTTCGAGAGCAGCATGCGTGTCGGGCCCATGGGACCGTCACCATCCTCTGCGACGCGGTTGCCTCTCCTGTCGCCCACGGCCTTGAGATCGGCCCCGGCACAGAAGCAGCCCCCGGCTCCGGTGAGGACGGCCACGGCCAGTGCCTCGTCTGCGTCGAAGCGGCGGAAGGCCTCAGCCAGCGCGCTGGCCGTAGGGCCGTCGACCGCGTTGCGGACCTCGGGACGGTCGATGGTGACGACGGCCACGGGGCCGTCGGAATCGAAGCGTATCTGGCTCATGGCCGGCCATGATAACGGCCGTGCCCCCCATCAGAACAGGGCGACGCGTTTCGCTTCGACGTCGGCCAACAGGCGATCCACGCGCCGCTCGACGCCGGCGATCTCCTGGCGCGTGAGGCCGAGCTGGATCCAGCCTGGCTCGCCGCGCGAGCCGCGGTCGGGGTCTGCGTTGGCGGAGGGCTCGACCGGACGCAACACCCCGTCTTCACCCGCGCGCAGCTCGGCCACGACGCCGAGTGCCGGAAGTCCTGACGGGGCGGCTTCTCGCAGCCTCTCCAGCGTGAGCTCGCGCAGAGCGGGCACGCGGATCTTGTCCCAATTGGGCACGAACCAGTTCTGGATCTTCGCCCCGAAGGAGACCCCATTGTCGATGCTGAAGATGGCGCGCCGGGCCGGATCGTCGGAGGTGAGGAAATTGCTGCGGCGGCCGTCCTCGTGCTCGATCAGGTAGGTGAGCAAGTTGAAGTCGGCCATGTGGTGGGCGTAGACGGCATCGTTGCGGAAGCGCTCCTCCTCGTAGATCGGTCCATCGAGCCCCACGTTCTCGATCCAGGCCACCAATACTCCCATCACACAGCGGCTGCCCCGGAGGTTTGGCTCGGGCTCGTCGTCCAGCGCGGTGTAGAGATCCAGCGGGATGCAGCGGGCCACGATCGTCGGGACCACGTAGTCCGCGGGGTCCAGGAACCACTTCTGGAGCGCGTAAGCCGCGATCTCCTTGCGCGGGGTGTTGTTCCAGCCGTCCGCATCGCCGTCCGGGGCGCGCTTCCACTTGAGGCTCAGCTCCTGGTCCGAGTCCGGGAAACGGACGCGGAGCTTGCGTACCCCCATGACCCCACCCACATCCCCCTTGACCCCGAGGATCTCGAAGTCCTCGATGGCCAGGATCTGCTCCAAATCCGTCGGGGCCAGGGGCCAGTGGGTGTCGCCCCCCTCCCCCCGCCCCCACGAGGCGAAGGCGAAGAGCTGGAGGACCGCAGAGGCCCCCGCGACGACGTGCTTTCCACTCGCGTGCATCCCCACGCGGTATAACATCCCCTCCGGCGGAAATGAAGCCGCGCAGGGGGGGTCTGGATCGTTGCAGGGTTCGTGGCTCGATCGCTTCCTTCGACTGTTCACCGACGTCAAGCCAGGGGAGGGCGGAACCGCCCTGCTGATGTTCGTGAACGTCTTCCTGATCCTGTGCGCCTACTACTTCCTCAAGCCACTTCGCGAGGGCTGGATCGTCGTCTCGCCCATCGCCGGCCTGGAGAAGATGGAGGTCAAGGCGTACACCAGCTTCGGACAGGCGCTGCTGCTCGTCTTCGTGGTGACCTGGTACTCCAAGCTCGTGAACCGCTGGCCGCGCGGCAAGCTGATCAGCTTGGTCACGCTCTTCTGCATGTCCAACATGGTGCTGTTCTGGTTCCTGCAGCCCGATTTCTTCTTCCGGAACCTGCCCTACACGGGCATCGCCTTCTACCTCTGGGTGGGCATCTTCGGTGTCTTCGTCGTGGCCCAGTTCTGGGCCTTTGCCGCCGATGTCTACAATGACGAGGAAGGCCGCCGCCTGATCCCGGTGATCGCGATCGGGGCCACCGCCGGGGCCGCCATGGGTGCCGCCATCACCGAGTTTCTGGTGGGCGGCGGCCTGGTGAACCTGATCGAGGGCCTGGGGGTCGAACCTCTAGCGGAGCTTGCGCGCCGCGTATTCGTGAGGAAATCGGTGCTGCTGCTGGCCCTGGTTCCCCTGGGGATTTCGATCGTGCTCACGCGCGTCGTCGACCGGCGTCGCGCGCTGACCGCCGCCACGCCGGCGCCCCCCCAGCCGACGGAGAAGCAGGAGAAGGCCTCGATGCTTGGCGGCATCTCGGTGGTGACCGGCAGCCGCTATCTGATGGCCGTCGCGATCATCACCATCCTGCTCAACTGGGTAAACACCAACGGTGAGAACCTGCTGACCCGTGTGATCCAGGAGAACCTGGCCGCCGACGCCGCGGCCCAAGGGATCACCAGTCCAGAGGCCCTGCGCGACTTCACCATCGACGGGACCACGGCCTTCTACGGGAACTTCTACACCTGGGTCAATGGCGTGGCACTCGTGCTCCAGGCGCTGGTGGCCTCGCGGCTGCTCAAGTACGGGGGCTTCGGGGCCATCCTGATGCTGCTGCCGGTGATCGCGCTGATCTCCTACAGCGCCATGGCGATCGTCCCGATCCTCGGCGTGGTGAAGCTGATGAAGGTGGCCGAGAACTCCACGGACTACTCGATCAACAACACTGCGCGGCACGTGTTGTGGCTGCCAGTGGCCTCGGACGTGAAGTTCAAGGGAAAACCCACCATCGATTCCCTCTTTGCCCGCGTGGGCGACGGGATGGCCGCCCTCACGGTGCTGATCGGCGTGCAGCTGCTGGATCTGACCACGGCCGCCTTCTTTGCCTTCAGCGTGGTGCTGGTGCTGTTCTGGATCTACTACGGGCTGCGGGTCGTCCGGGAGCACCGACGGCTCTGCGAGGCCGCCGGGATAGCGGATGCTCCCTAGGAGGGGGTGGCACTCCCCGGCTGCGGCGCGAGCTCTCGGGCTGCTGCTGGCCGTGGCGCTTCTCGCCGCGGCACCCGCCTCGGGCGACGACGTCGGGGACGGCGGCGAGATCCTGATCCCGACGCCCAAGCAGGACCCGTACAGCGCGATCCGAGACCCGGTGATCCGGGAGATGCTGGCCCTCGACGCCATCGCCCCCTTCGAGGACCTGGCGCCGCTCTGGGACTGGGCGGACCCGGAGCTCCAGGCCCAGGTCGACGCCGCCCTGGCACGTCTGGGCCTCGACGACGATGCGCGTCGCAAGCGCCTGGCGCTGGCACTCGTGGATGTCTCGGACCCGCAGAAGCCGCGGGTCGCCTCGGTGAACGGGGACAAGATGATGTACGCCGCGAGCCTGCCGAAGATCGCGGTGCTCTTGGGGGCCTTCGAGAAGATCGCCCAGCACAAGATGGAGTTCAGCGACGAGAACCGCGCCCTGATGGAGCAGATGATCCGGCGCTCCAACAACCGCTCCACGACCGAGCTGATGCACCGGGTCGGCAAGAAGTACATCGCCCGCGTGTTGCTCTCCCCGCGTTACCGGCTCTATGACCCGGCCCGCAACGGTGGCCTCTGGGTGGGGAAGGACTACGCGAAGTCGGGGCTGTGGAAGCGCGACCCGCTGCACAACCTGTCCCACGGGGCAACGGCGATCCAAGTGGCGCGCTTCTACTACCTGCTCTGGACCGACAACCTGGTGACGCCCGACTACAGCCGCAAGATGAAGGAGGTGATGTCGGGCGAGCACCTGAACCACAAGTTCGTGAAGGCGCTCTCGCAGCTCTCGTCGCCGGTACGCGTGTTTCGAAAGTCGGGCTCCTGGCGTACGTACCACTCCGACAGCGCCCTGGTGCAGCGCGGGCGCCACGCCTACATCGCAGTGGCCCTCTCCGACGACCCCAACGGGAGCCACTGGATGGGGGAGATCATCACCGCCCTGGACTCGATCGTGACGGGCGCCAAGGCCGCCGCCACCGCCCTGGACCCGGCTCCCGGCAGCGCGGCCAGATAACCGGCCTAGAAAGCTGTGGCGTCGCCGGCCGTGGGGGCAGGCGTCGCCGGCGGCGCCGATGAAGCCACCGGATGCGACTCCTGCATGATGCGGTGGATGTTCGCCCCGAGCTGCTGGTGGAGCTCGGACGAGTCCTTGCGAAGCACGTTGGAGAGCACGACCACCGCGTAGCGCACCGGCGGATTGCGATCGATCGACTCGATGATCACCATCGAGTTCATGAAGTTCATGCGGTTGCCGCGGAACTTTCCGCAGTCGAAGCCCTTCTCCGGCTTGCACCCGTACAGGGAGCCCGACTTGAAGTAGACGGCCGAGTCGGCGAGGGAGGGCGAGGCGGCGTAGCGGATGCGCTTGTCCGTGAGGTAGAGAAGCTTCTTGATCTCCCGGCTGGACCACGGGTCGACGAGCTTGCCCTGCTCCATCAGCACGTAGAACTTCAGCAGCTCACCCGGAGTGGAGGTGCTGCGCACTCCTGGAATGCGGGTCTTGCCCTCACGGGTGAAGAAGTGCCCCTGGCGCAGCTTGCCCAGGTCGATCCCGTTGCGTGTGGCGGGCGTCCGGATGGCGTCGAGGTAGGTCTTCGTGAGCTCTTTCTGGGGCGTGTTCTTCAGGTACGCGTCCGCCTCCGCCTTCGGCACCGGGTAGTCCTTGCCGAAGTGCGTCAGCAACACCAGGTGCTGCATCATCGTGGAGGCCGCCGCGTTCGAGCTGGCGGAGGCGGTCCAGTCCAGGAAGGTCCAGACGTTCGCCGTGTCTCCTTCCGCGATGGGACGGCGCTCGACGCCGCTCTGGCCGAACTGGAAGAAGGGAACGTCGTGGGAGTCGTTGCGGATGAAGTGGTCCGCGGTGATCTCCGTCTCCAGCATCAAGCGCTGGCGGTCCGCCGGCTCGGGGTAGAGGTCGGCCAGGGCCTGGAACCAGGCCAGCAGGGCCATGATCTTCCCGACGCTGCCGGGGTTCTGGGGACGGTCCGCGTTGTGCTGGGCGTAGCGCGGCCGCGAAGGGTCGCTGTAGTCGAGCAGCGCGATCCCGTAGCCCCGCTTGTCTGCCCCCAGCATCTCCACGATGCGCGCCGAGAGCGCAGTGTCCTCCATCGGCATCTGGAAGCCGGCGTGGTCCACGAGATTGAGCTGCACCCCGTCCCCGGGGAGCATCTCTCCCTCGGTCAGGAAGCTCGGCACCCGCGAGCCCTGGGCCGCCAGCCGGTAGGCCTCGAGGCGCTTGATGCGCGTCCACGGGTAGCCGTCGAGGGGGTACGCGAGCGCCGCCAGGGGCGCCGCCAGCAGGGCCGCTACGAGACAGAGGGCGAGGGGGCGTCGAGTCACTTCGGTACTCCGTCGAGATTCACCAGGACCTTGCCGCGCTCCGCGAAGGCCGCGTCGAGCGTTCCGAGGTAGGCGCTGCGCTGTGCGGTGCTGCTCTCCACGAAGGGGCGGATCTGCAGCAGGTTCAAGCGTCCGTCGAGGAATCCGAACTCGACATCCGCGGGCAGGTAGTTGCCGGCCTCGTCCTGCAGCGAGGGGAACTGGCTACCCACGATCTTCGAGAACTGCACCAGCTGCTTGATCTCATCGGGTGTGAGCACGGCCTCGGTTCCAGTGGCCCGAGGCTTGGTGATGCCTCCCTTCGGATTGAGAGCCATCCGGCGCGGCGCGGTGGCCTGGGCCAGGAACTGGGCTTGGCCCGTCGCGGTCGAAATCTTGAGCGACTCCGAGGCCTGCCCCTCGACGGCTCCGCCGACACCCTCGTTGACCGCCACGGTGAGCCAGCCGGTCTCGCCGCTGTCGACGTCGACCGTCACCAGCACGCCGGACTTCTCCGAGGGCAGACTCTTCTGCACCACCACCGAGGGCAGCACCCACTCGGGGTCCTCCATGTTGCTCTGACGCCAGCCGTAGGAGCGCTCTTCGAAGGGCGATGCCCAGACTTCCTGGACGGCCTGGATGATGTTGTCGTAGCCGACCACGTTGAAAAGGGTCAGGTTCAGCCCCGCACCGGTGAAGCCGGGCAGATCCTCGACGTTGGTGTCACTGCGCACGAAGGCGCCGAAGCTCCCGTCGGGGCCAAGCTTCTTCAGTCCGCTGCGGATCGCGTTTGTGATGGCAGGGCCGGGATCCACGTTCTTGATCCACTCGCGCAGCGTCGCCAGGAACTCGGCGACTTCGCGGTCCCGATCCGCGCCCTGGAGCTTGTCGAGGCGCGGGTACTCGGTCTGCATCCACTCCCAGACCGAGGGGCCGCCGGCGCGGAGCGGCTGGTCCAGCACCTTGCGGAAGATGCCGAAGCTGATCACGAAGCCCGGCGGCACGCGGTCGTCGAAGTGGTGCTTGAGCTCCCCGAGGTTCGCGCCCTTGGGGCCGGCCAGCCGGCCGGAGTCCGTGGCGCGCAGCATGGAGAGCTCGACCAGCGCCGGCTTCAGGTCGAGCTTCTCGAGATCCGGCTTGATCACGACGCCCGAGCTGAGGTCTTCCTTGCCGAAGAGCTCGTCCCACTTGGGGCTGTGCTCGACGAGCTGGACGACGCCCATGGGGCTCACGGCCAGCACGACCTCCTCACCGTTGTGCTTGCGCACGCTGGGCAGGTGCTCCTCGCCGACTACCACGTTGGGAATGCCGAGGTTTCGCGCCAGCAGCTGCAGGTGCGAGAGCGAGCTGCCCTCGCCCATGGTCAGGATGCCGGAGACCCGGGGCAGCTCCGCGATGGATTCGGGCAGCAGGTAGACGCCGGCGAGGCTGAAGCCGCCGCGCGGCACCTGGCCGTCGCCCGCCACCAGGCCACCCGAGGTCAGGCCGGGGTTCAGGGCGCGCAGGCCCGAGCCCACGCGCTTGCCGAATAGATCGTGCTCGATTCCGGCCAGCTGGTTCGCGTCCAGCGAGAGGCTGTCGACCACGGCACCGTAGAAGAGCAGCGGGCTGCCGCGCATGCGGTCCTGGGGGAAGAGCACGGACAGCGGCTCGATTTCCGTCCAGCGGTGCACGGCCTCGCCGAAGCTGAACTCGAGCCAGCGGCTCGACCACTCCGGGGCGCGTGCGAGGTAGCGGAGCTCGGCCCGGTAATCGTCGACGCTCAGGTTGGGGTTCGATTCGATGCGCTTGACGCTGTCTTCCACTCCCGCCACGTGCCGGCGGCTGATGAAGCCCACGCCGTAGAGGGCGTAGGCATTGTCGCGCAGCCAGGCCAGACGCTGACGCCGGTTGGCTTTGCCGATGTCCGCCAGCAGCTTGGTGCCGGTGGTGTAGGTGTCGTCCTCCAGCTCCAGGCTGGTCTCGAGCAGCCGCAGCCGGTCCTCGGGAGTTGTCACCTTCGGCACCGCGTCGCGCAACATCGCGAGGGTCTTGGCGAGCACACCGAGCCGCGCCGTCGGAGTCGTCGCTGTGCCCAGCTGGCCGGCGGCTTGCTGGAGCTGCGCGGCGACGGTCGGGTCCGTGATCGCGCCGGCCGCCTTCTCGAGGGTCTTGGCCGCGCCGGCCGCGCTGTAGAGGCGGTCGATCGCGGCCGCCAGGGCCTCGTAGTCCTTCTTCATGCCGGCCGGGGCCTTCTTGGCCGCGTAGGCGCGCACCTTGGCGGCGTCGCCGGCATCCGGGGCGTTGTGAATCTTGGCCCGGATGGGCGTGAAGGGCTTGTCCTTGTCGGCAAGCTGCAGCGCCATGGCCCGGACCTTGGAAGCCGTGGCCTCGTCGCCGCGCGGTAGGGGCAGCAGGCGCGCGGCCTCGCGCAGCCGGAAGAAGCGCGAGGGCTCGAGCCAGTTGGGGTCGGCCAGCATGGCCAGGATCAGCTGCTTCGAGCCGACCTCCTCGTCCTCGATCTGCAGGGCGCCGCGGTAGCTGCGCGCGCCGCGCAGGATCCAGCCGTCGTCCACGCCGATCAGGAAGCGTTCGACCAGCATCTGGTCGAGTGTCGCGAGGTCCGCGTTCGCTCCGATGAAGGGGTCGGGCTTCACCGTGGCGTACACGGTGGCGATGGGCCAGCCGCCCTCTCGCATGCTCTTGGCCTTCTCGGTCCACTCCCCGTGCTGCACGCCGCCGCCGTGGGGCCGGCAGGCGTAGGCCTTCGGCGGCAGCACGGTGCCGTCCTTGCAGAACCAGCGGATCCTTTCGAAGGGTCCCTGTGGAGAGGCCTTCATCGCCTCGATCCAGGTCTTCAGCGTCGCGGTGTCCGGCAGCGCGGCCGAAGCGCTACTGCCGGGCAGGGCCGTCGTCAGTAGGGCCAGAGCCGTAGTCAGGACGGGCAGGGCGAACGGGGCGTTGCGGGGGTAGGTGCACATGGCCCGGGAGTCTAACCAGATCGGGTCGTGCGGTCACCGGATTCGGGCCTCTTGTTAACGGAAGGTGATATCGTGCCGGGCGCTCACATGTGGCGAATGCTCGGTATCGAGCCGGGCGAGGAGCGCATCTTCGCCCGGGGGGTTGCGGTCCTGTTCCTGCTGGGCTGGGCCGCGGTCTTCCTGGCCAACCTGGCCGAGACCGTCTTCAACAAGCGCGTCGGCTTCGAGCGGTTGGCAGACGCGTTCCTGCTGAGCGCGTTGCTGCTGGTGGTGACCACCGCCGTCTTCGGCCGCATCGCCGCCCGCAGCGACCGCCTGCTGCTGCTGCCCATGGTGATGCTCGGGCTGGGCCTTGCGCTGATTCCATTCTATTTCCTGCTGCCCGTCGCGGAAACGCTGGTTCCCTGGATCCTGATCGTTCTCTCCAAGCAGATGGAGTCGGTGACGCTGCTCGTCTTCTGGATCGCGATGGGCGATCTGGTGCACGGGCGCCAGGCGAAGCGCCTGTTCGGGCCGATGGTGGCAGGCCTCACCCTCGGCATGACGCTTGGCAGCCTGGCCTCGCGTGAAGTCGGGCGAGAACTTGGCGTCGAGTCACTGCTGCTGGGCTCGGCCGCGGCGCTGTGCCTGGGCGCGTTGGCTGCGCTGCCCCTGCGTCGTCTGCGTCCGCGTCTGGTCGCCACCAGGCCGGGCGCCACGGGTCTGGGGGGCGCTCGCCAGGGCGCCAGGGCGCCCGAGAAGCAGGAGGGCGACGCGCAGTCAGTTCTCGGTATGTGGCGGGAGAGTCCTCTCTTCCGGCTGGTGCTTTTGATCGCGCTGGCGGCGGGCCTGGTGGGCCCCATGCTGTACATCCAGTTCCAGTACGTGGCCGACGTCAGCACGAGTGGGGAGCAGGGCTTCCTCTCCTACGTCTCGTTGGTCCGGACCTGGCTCGGCGGTTTCACGCTGGTGGCGCAGCTCTTCCTCGTGAGCTGGCTGTACCGGCGCATCGGGATCCCGCTGTCGATCGCGCTCTCGCCGGTCGTCTACCTGCTGAGCTTCGTCGGGCTGGGCGTGAGCCTGGTTGCCAGTGTGGGCAGCGTGGCGCGCATCAGCACCAAGTTCGTCGACAACGCCGTCTACGACGCCGCCTTTCGTGTGATCTACAACCTGTTTCCTGAGACGATGCGGGCCCGCGCCTCGGCACTGGCCGAGGGGCCGGCCAAGCGACTGGGCACGGCGATCGGAACGCTGGTGTGTGCGGCGACGCTCCGAGTCGGCCCGGCGGCCTGGATCGGCTACCTGGCGCTACCCGTCGCGAGCGCGTGGCTGCTGGCCGTCCTGGCCCTGTGGCGCCAGTATCCGCGACTGCTGTTGGAGGCCTCGAGCCGCAAGGCGGGTCTGGGTGAGGCACTCGACGAGCCGGCGCTGCTGGACACAGCCACGCTGCGCACGCTGCTACCCGAGCTGACCAACGCCGACCCCGAGCCCGCGCGCGTCGTGCTCGACCTGGTGGCGGAGGCGACACCGGAACGCGCCGTCCCGGTGCTGGTGGAGGCGCTGGAGCAAGCTCCGGAGGGCCGCCGCTCCGCCATCGTCGCAGCCCTCGATCGCCTGCTCGAGGAGAGCGTGACTCGCCCTGTGCGAAACCCCGCCGCGGCGCGCCGGCTGGAGCAGGTGTTGGAAGCCGGGGCGGACTACAGCGAGCGTGATCACGCCGATCTGGTCCAGGCCTACGGCCGCCTGTGCTCGGGGGACGCTGCACTCCCCCTGCTGCGGCGGGTGCTGGAGCAGGGGCGTCCCGCGGTGCGTCTGGCAGCGCAAGCGGCGCTGCACGACCGGGGCGAAGCCGATCCGGAGCACGCCGACCTGGATAGCGTGCTCGAGCAGGCCATCGATGCCGGGGGCGAGGCGGAGCGCCGTACGGCGCGCGAAGAGCTTCGCGTTCGGCTGTTGTGCGACGAGGCGGGCAGCGGCGCTGACTGGGAGCGCCGGCTCGCGCTGCTGGCGCGGCTGTTGGATGAGCCCGCCCAGCGCGGCTTCGCGGCGGAGGCTCTGGCCGAGATCTCCGTTCGCCACGGGGACCGCGTGAGGATCCTGGCACCGCAGCTGCTGGCTTACCGCGACGACCCGGAGCCCCGTCTGCGCGCCGCCCTCTTGCGTTTCTGCGGCCAGGCAGGGCTGGAAGACTGCACCAGTTGGCTGGTCGGCCACCTCGGCTCCGCCCAGCCCGATTGGGATGCGGCTGCGCGTGAGGCCCTGGCCGTGCTCGGCCCCACCAGCTCCGACACCCTGCTTCGAGAGCTCGTCTACGGACGGCGCAGCCGTCGCGACGGGATCCTCGAGGTGATGCGCAGCCTCCAAACCGAGCCCGAGACACTGCGCGCCCTCTATGAACGCGAAGTCGACGCGATCGAACGCGATCTGCTGCACATATTCGCCCTGCGCGACCGGCCGATCTTCGGGCTGTTGTGCCAGCGTCTCGAAGAGCGGGTCTACGAGGAGCTGCACACCGCCCTGCTCTTCCTCGCAGCGATCCGACACGAGGACCGCATCGCGGAGCTCGGCGAGCGATTGCGCGATCCCACCCGGGAAAAGCGCCGCCACGCCATCGTCGTCGAGGCCCTGGAGGCGACCCTGGAAAGCGAGGAGAGGCTGCGGCTGATTCCCATCCTCGACGAGGGCGAGCTGCTGACCAAAGCGGCCGACCTGGCGCGGCTGCACACGGCGCCTTCCTTCGAGGAGAGCCTGAACGAACTGCTCAAGGATTCCGACGAACTCACGCGCGGCGTCGCCGCGGGCCTGGCGGTGGCCGCCGGGTTCGAGGTCGAGGATCATGGCAGCGTGGACGTCGTCGAGAAAATGCTCCACCTGAAGGCGCTGCCGGTCTTCGAGGGCCTCAGCGCACGCCAGCTCATGAACCTCGCGCGCTCCGTGAAAGAGGAGACGGTCGAAGCGGCCGCGCTCGTCGTGGAGCAGGGCGACTACGACGACCGTCTCTTCCTGGTGCTCGAAGGCGTGATCCACATCGTGCGCGGCGAAACCCTGCTGGCGGAGATGGGGCCGGGCGACTTCTTTGGCGAGATCGCGCTCTTCGAGGGCACGGCCCGCACCGCGACCGCCGCGGCCCAGACCCGGGTGCGGCTGCTGGCGCTCGAGCGCGCCGACCTGCTGAGCCTGATCGAGGAGATGCCGGGCATCGCCGTCGTGCTGCTCCAGACACTCTCCCGCCGCGTCCGAGAGCTCACCGACCGGCTCATGGTGTGAGCCCCGACGAACAGGGCCCGAACCGCCGCGACGTCTCCTGGGGCACACTGCTGGCCTACGGTGCCCCGGCGCTGGGCTACGGCTTCGCGCTGCTCTTCATCCAGTTCTATTTCCTCAAGTTCGCTACCGACGTGCTGTTGCTGGCCCCGGCCCTGGCCGGTGGGTTGATCGGCGTCGGCCGGCTATGGGACGCGTTCTCCGACCCGCTGGCGGGCTACTGGAGCGATCGCACGAGTACCCGCCTGGGCCGGCGCCGGCCCTGGATGCTGGCGGCGGTGCCGCTCATGGCTGTCTTCTTCGTGATGACCTGGAGTCCCCCGGCGGGTCTCGAGGGGGCGAGCCTGGTGGCCTGGTGCGCGGTCGCACTCTTCGGCTTCTACACCGCCTACACGATCTACACCGTGCCCCATCTCTCCCTCGGGGCAGAGCTGAGTGGGAACTACCACGAACGCACTCGGGTCTTTGCGGGCCAGCGTATTTTTTTCGTGCTGGGCATGATGGCCTCCTTCGTCGGGGTGCAGTTCCTGCGCGACGCAGCCGAGCCGCGCAGCACCGCGGTGCTCTTCGCGATCGGCAGCGCGGTCGGGGTCGCCGCACTGCTGCTACTGGCACCCGTATTCGTGCCGGAGCGCCGCGAGAACGTCGGGCGTGGTGCCAGCAGCCCCTACGCGGCGTTCCGGGACGTGCTCCGCAACCCACACGCGCGCATCCTGCTGGGCGCCTGGCTCATCGATGGAATCGGGGCCGGCGTGCTGGGTGTGCTGGCACCCTTCGTGGCGGAGTACGTGCTGAAGCGGCCGGACCTGATGGCCGCACTCCCCGCGGTCTTCCTGACCTCGGCCATCGTCTCGCTTCCGCTCTGGGTGAGGTTGTCGCGCCGCCTCGGCAAGGCGAGCGTGTGGCGAATCGCACTGGTCGGAAGTGCGCTGGGACTGGGAGCGACCTTCTTTGCCGGCGAAGGGGACATCCCGTTCGTGATCGGGCTGATGGTCGTCGCCGGTGCCTGCAACGGCTGCGGCGGCGCCATCGGTGCGTCGATGTTGGCGGACGTGATCGACTGGGACGAGCTGCGCAGCGGAGAGCGCAAGGAGGGCGCCTACGCGGCAGCCTGGGGCTTCGCTCTGAAGCTCTCCATCGGTGTCGTCATCGTGATCACCGGCATCGCTCTGCAAGTCTCGGGCTTCGAGCCCAACGTGGCGCAGGCACGAAGCGCCGACCTCACGATCCGCGGGCTCTTCGCCGGCCTGCCGTTGCTCGCCGGCCTCTTCGCCGCCTGGCTACTCAGCCGATTCACCCTGGACGCGCGGGCGCACGCCGCGATCGCGGCCGAGCTCGAAGCGCGCCGCCTCGGCTCTTCTTGAATGCTCAAGGCAGGGCGAAGGCCACCAGCGCATCTCCCGGCTCGGACCAGCCGTGGCCGCCGGCGGCGATGACCAGGTACTGGCGGCCGTCCGGGCCCAGGCGGTAGCTCAGGGGGTTGGCGCTGGCGGTGTAGGGCAGGCGCTGCCTCCATACGATCTCGCCGGTCGCGGCGTGGTAGGCGCGCAGGAATTTGTCGGTGGTGGCTCCGATGAACACGAGGCCCCCGGCCGTGGCCAGCGGGCCGCCGAGGTTGGGCGAGCCGAACTCCAGCCACATCGGGAAGGGCGCCTGGTCTCGAGTGGAGCCGAGCACGGACTCCCAAAGAATCTCGCCGGAGGCGAGGTCGACAGCGCTCATCAGGCCCCAGGGCGGTGGGTTGCAGGGGGCGCCCAGCGGCGAGAGCAGCGGGCCCCGTGTCACAGCGAAAGGCGTCCCCTCCATCGGGTAGATCTCGTTGGGATAAGCGAAGTCCGCCGGATCGAG
>Ga0255057_10001110_pt1 | contig 15402 bp, 13 predicted proteins | sample Cases_109_6_MG_FD_189022 | JGI IMG/M metagenome (GOLD analysis project Ga0255057, IMG submission 189022) | Seawater microbial communities from Amundsen Gulf, Northwest Territories, Canada - Cases_109_6 | ecosystem: Environmental > Aquatic > Marine > Gulf | place: Canada: Northwest Territories... | reverse complement strand
CCCGATGGGCCCCAGGATCTGCTGCATGGCGGTCACCCGAAGCAAAATGCCGGTGAGGAACGGCGCCGCCGTCAGGAGGACCAGAACCAGCCGGTAACGCCCGCCGTGCTTGGCGATCAGATAGGCGCAGGGCCAGGCGTAGAGCAGGCACACGAAGGAGACCGCGCCGGCCATGGCCAGGGAGCGGAAGATGAACTTCAGATAGATCCAGTCGCCCAGGACGGTTCTGTAGTTGTCCAAGTTCCAGTCGGCGATCAGCTCGTAGCTCTCGGTGCGCCAGAAGCTGAAAACGATGATCGAGAAGAGCGGCGCCAAGAGGAACAAGATGACGAACAGCGCGCCGGGCACCGTGAGAACGGCAAAGCGCACCCGTGGGTCGAAGCGGATTTTCTGCCACAGGGTCAAGAAACGTCCTCCGGCGACCTGAAGACGTCGCCCGCATCGAGCGGCCAGCCGAGGGTGACGCTGGACCCGCGTTCGATGCCCGAAAGGGCCGGCGGCGCGCTCACCATGAGCTCCGCCCCGTTGCCGACCCGCACCAGGTAGTCGGCGAACTGACCCTTGAAGATGATGTCGCGAACCGTTCCCGCGATCCGGTTGTCGCCGTCTCCGGCCGGCTCGGGGGGGTTCAGGTCGATGCGCTCGCTCTTGAGATAGATCTCGACACGATCGCCGGGGCTCGCGCCGTCTTTGATGCGGCCGCCGAGCTCGACCCCGTCCCAATCTATGCGCAGCGCGTCGCCATGGGCGCCGACGACGGTTCCCTCGATCATGTTGGGCGCGCCGACGAAGGTCGCAACGAAGCGGGTGGCCGGCGCATTGTAGACCTCCAGTTTCGGTCCTATCTGCTCGATCCGGCCCTGATGCATGACCGCCACGCGGTCGCTCATGATGAGCGCCTCTTCCTGGTTGTGGGTCACGTAGACGAAGGGAATGCCGAGCTCCTCCTGGAAGCGCCGGACCTCCACCTCCATCTCCTTGCGCAGCTCGCGGTCGAGGTTGGCCAGCGGCTCGTCGAGGAGCAGAAGCTCGGGCCGGGAGACCAGGCCGCGCGCCAGAGCAACACGCTGTTTCTGGCCGCCGGAAAGCTGGTGCGGATAGCGCTCTTGCAGCCCCTGGAGGTGCACGAAATCGAGGATCCAGTCTAGCTGCTCCTGCTTTTTGGCCGCTTGCATGCGCTGCATTTTCAGCGGGAAGGTGATGTTTTCGGCAACCGTCTTGTGGGGGAACAGCAGAAAGTCCTGGAAGACCATGCCGATGCGGCGGAGATAAGGCGGCAGACCCGTAATGTCGACGCCGTCCACCAGCACGGCGCCCTGGTTTGGCGCCTCGAGGCCGGAGATGATCCGCAACAGCGTCGTCTTGCCCGACCCGCTCGGCCCGAGAAGGGCGAAGAACTCCCCCTTCGAGATATCCAGGCTGACGCCTCTCAACGCCTCGAAGGTACCGAAACGTTTTTCCACCGCGCGGACACTCAGCACCGCCTGATCGGTCATCTACCTCCCCCAACCATGCCGCCGCGCTGCGGGGCGAACGGCCATGGCTACATCTTGCGATAGATATACCACGTAGAGAACGCCCCACCGCCAGACCCCCTCGCCGGCGGCCGGCTCCCGTGGAAACTATTGATCATGGCAAATCATTGGTCTAATCAATAGGCCAAACTTGCTCGAACGATCAACGAAAATTGCCAAGCACCTGAAAAAAGAGGACCTGTCGATGGAGCCGGTGCGTAAGATCGCCGTTCACGAACTGGTGGTGAGCCGCCTCCGCCGCGCCATCCATCTCGGGGATTTCCTGCCGGGCGACCGCCTGCCGGCGGAGCGCGATATCGCTACCCGGCTGGAGGTCTCGCGGGAGTCGGTGCGCGAGGCCATCCGGGTCCTGGAGGCCGAAGGGTATGTGGCCAGCCGGCGCGGCGCCGCGGGCGGCCACGCGGTCACAGCTCTCAACGAACCGGTGGCGCGCAACATGGCGCGGCTGCGGCCGGATTTCAAACAGATCGTCCAGCTCATGGAGTTCCGCCACGCCACCGAATGCCTGGCCGCGCGGCTTGCCGCCGAGCGCCGCGGCGCCGACGATCTGGAGCGCCTCGCCCGCGCCGTGGAGGACCTCAAGACGGCCGGTGAAATTCCCCGGTTCCGAAAGGCGGATGCGAATTTCCACCTGGCGGTTGCCGTCGCGGCCCGCAACCCTTACGCCGAAAAGGCGATCGTCGATGCCCGCGAGGCGATCTTCCTGCTGCATGGCAAGCGCGACTATGCGCTCGTCTTGCATACGACGACCGCCGCGCACCGCGATATATTCGAGGCGATCGCCGCGCGCGACCCCGAGCGGGCCGAGGCGGCGATGGGCCGTCACATCGACGTGGCGCTCGAGGAGATCCGTTTTGCCCTGAGCGGCGAGGCCGAAAGCCCTTCCTTGCGCTGATTGACGGCGCGCGCCCAAAAGGTCTATAATTTAGGCCATTGCGGCGCCCAACGGCGCCCACCTTTCTTGTTTCCTTTGCGCCATCAACCAAAAATCAACGGCCGGCAAACGGCCAACTCTTTATCGGGAGGGCTCGATTCATGAAAACCAAACGTCAGACTACAGCCGTGGCGGCGAAGAAATTCTCGCGCCGCCTGGTCGTCAAATCCGGCATGGCCGCGGCGGCGGCCGGGTTCACCTGGAAGGCCACGGGCCCGTTCGTCCGCGATGCCGAAGCCGCGACCCTCGAGCTGCGTTGGCTCGGGTGGGAGGAATACAACGTCAAGGTTCTGACCGCCGAATTCGAAAAGCAAAACGGCGTCAAGGTCAGCGCCGGTTTCTTCGACGGCAATTCCGAGGCTTACAACAAGCTGCGCGGCGGCGGTACGGAGGACTTCGACCTGGTTATGGCCGACGGGTTCTGGCCCCGGCTATACCACGGCAAGGGGCTGGTGCAATCGGTCGACTACGGGAAGCTCAGCAATCTCCAGTACGTCTTCCCGGACTTCGTTCCCCCCAACTACACGCTTCTGCGCGAGGACGGCGGCGACGGCATGGTCGCGGCGCCCAACTGCTGGGGCGGCTATGGCATGACGGTGAACACCGACAAGGTCGAAGACGCCGACTCCGAATCGCTGACCTTGATGGTCAACGAGAAGTACAAGGGTCATCTCTCGACCAGCGCGCGCTTCGAGGAGAACATCGCGATGATGGGCATCCTCGCCGCCCACAATCTGGGTACCAAGGATGACGAGCGCCCCGACGGCAAGCCGTTCAATCCCTATGTGCTGACCGACGCGGAGCTGGAGGAGGTCAAGCGCCTTCTCATCCAGCAGAAATCGTTGCTGGTGGTGCGTTGGAACGACAACGATACGTTGGAGCGTCTGCTGCGCGCGCAAGTCGTCTGGGCGTCTCCGGAGTGGTCGGGGCTGTTCCGCCGCATTCACTTCGACAAGCTCGACGGCAAGTCCGACGTCAGCCTCAAGCACGTGCTGAGGCCGACAGAGGGCGGCCTCGGCTGGGTCGATACCTGGGGCATCACCTCGGGCGTCACGTCCAGCGAGAAGCTGGAGGTTGCCCACAAGTGGATCGACTTCCGGCTGTCGCGCGAGAACATGTCGTACATCGCGACCGAGATCGGCTGGTCGCCGACGGTGGACGTGCGCGACATGATCCCGGCCCGTTACGTCGAGACCCTTTTCCTCGACCAGACGAATTCGATAAAAGGTCTCCACCAGTTCGATGCGCCCTCTTCTCCGGAAAAATGGGAGCGTGTCTGGTCGGAGGTCGAGGCGGCCTGATAGCATATCGACGTCGTCCCGCGCGGCTCGGGCAGGGCGCGCGGGACCCCGCCGGCCAGGACTGGAGCCGGCCGGGGTGTTACGCATGGGCAAGGATGTAAGCCATGAGTTTTGCAGGGAAGACTGCCCTTGTCGCCGGTGCGGGAGGCGGCATGGGGCTCAACATCGCCAACGATCTGATCGCCGAGGGCGCCCAGGTATGCCTCGCCGATATCAAGCCCAGGCCGGATGATATTCGCCCCGGACCGGGCGCCAGCTTTTACCGCGAGGGCGATCTTTCGGACGACCTTTTCGTCGCCGAGGCGGTCAAGGAGACCGTCGAGACATTCGGGCGCCTCGACTATCTGGTCAACACGGTGGGGGTGCTTTGGTTCGACCGCGACAAATCCCTCGTGGATGTCGACCTTGAGATTTGGGACAGGGTCGTCGAAACGAACCTGAAATCCCACATGCTGACCGCCCGCCACGCCATCCCGGCCATGCGCGCATCGGGCGGCGGCGGTGCCATCGTGCTCTTCTCCTCGATCCAGTCCCTGCGCGGCGATCGGCTGGCCCAGGATGCCTACGGCGCCTCCAAGGGCGCCATCAGGTCGCTCTCCAAGTCCATCGCCATTCAGTTCGCGGAAGACAACATCCGCAGCAACGTCATCCTGCCCGGCGCCACCATGTCGCCGATGCAGGCGCGCTGGAAGGACAAGGAAGCGGAGATCGGCCGGCATATCCCCCTCGGCCGTCTCGGGACCACCCAGGACCAGGCCAACGCCTGTCTGTTCTTGTTGTCCGACAAGGCCTCTTTCATCACCGGTACCGAGCTGATCGTCGACGGCGGCATCACCGCCGAGCCGTAACCGGCCCGCGCCACCCGGCCCGCGCCACCCGGCCCGCGCCACCCGGAGCGTGATTTGCCCTTTCGCCGGATTTGAGCTAATAGGCGGGTGCCAAATTTGTTCGTGGCGTTTTGGCACCATGGTTCCTGTCCGGCAGGCACCGCACCTCCCCCCTCCCGCCACTGCCCCAATCTACGAGGCTCTACGTATGACCATTTCCCATGAGATCTTTGGACAAGGTTCACACAATGTGATCGTCTTGCACGACTGGTCGCAGGACAGAACGATCTATCAGCCTATCCACCGCTACCTCGCTCGGAACGACTTTACCTTCGCCTTCGCCGACGCCCGCGGATACGGCGAATCGAAGGACCAGACCGGTACCTTCGGCGCCGCGGAGGTGGTCAGCGACGTCGCCGCGCTCGCCGACAGCCTCGGCTGGTCGAAGTTTTCTCTTATCGGGCATTCCATGACCGGGATGGTCGCCCAACGGGCGATGGTCGACATTCCCGATCGGCTGCTCAGCGTTGTTGCCACGACGCCGGTGCCTGCCTCCGGCCTGGCCCTGGATGACGATACCTTCAACTTCTTCGTTTCGATGGCCAGCGACGACGAGGCCTTCAAGCAGGGTATGCATGCTTTGACCAGCGCCCGATACGCGGATGGCTGGACCGGCTTCAAACTGCGGCGCAACCGCGCGACGGTCGCCACGGAGGCCATGGTGGCCTATGCCCAAATGTGGGCAAAAACCGATTTCTCGAACGAGGTCAAAGGCTTGACGACGCCTATCCTGGTGGTCTTCGGCGCGCACGACAACGAGCTGCTGACCCAAGCGACGCTCGCGCCGGTGTTCGAGGGCTGGTACCCGAACCTGGAGACCCACGTCTGTCCCTCCGGGCACTATCCGATGCAGGAAACGCCGGTCGAATACGCGCACGTCGTTCAGAAGTATCTGGCAGCCACCGCCGCCGCCTGAGCGAAAACCGGCGCGGGTCGGTCCGGTGGGCCGACCCGCGAGCCGCGCTGAAATCTGTTGCTGGAACGGCGGTGCCTTGCCACTGTCGCGCCATGGCAAACAAACGTGTATCCACGCCGAGCGGGGCAGGTCTATCGTCCCGCCGCAACTTGCACGAGGGCGTCTTGCTGATGGTCCTCGGCATGTTGCTGCTGCCCGGCATCGACGCCATCGCCAAGGGCCTGTCGGGCTCGGTGTCGCCGGGCCAGGTAGCCTGGAGCCGTTTTTTCTTTCAGAGCCTTATTCTGCTGCCGTTCGTTCTGCGGGCCGGCGGGTTGCGGGTGGGGCGCAAGCTATGGGTCCATGCGGCACGGGGATTTCTGATCGCCTTGGCGACGTTATTGTTCTTTGCCTCGCTCGGCGAGTTGCCGCTGGCCGACGCCATTTCGATCTTTTTCGTCGAGCCCTTCATCCTCACCTTGCTCTCGGCCCTGCTCTTGGGTGAGCGCATCGGTTGGCGGCGGCTGTTGGCGCTCGCCGTCGGATTTTGCGGCGCGCTGATCGTCATCCGGCCCAGCTATGCGGCTTTCGGGCCGACGGCCCTGTTGCCGATAGGAGCGGCCTTGTCCTTCGCCTTCTATGTGGTGCTGACGCGTTTGCTGGTGCGCGAGGGGTCGGTCGTTACCATGCAATTCTATGCCGGGATCTTCGGCATGCTGACCATGACCGTGGCGCTCGGGGTCGGCTTCGAGGCCGGAGTGGCCGCCCTGGTGCCCCGATGGCCGAGCGCCGGCGAGTGGATGTTGCTGGCGCTCCTCGGCGTCATCGCGACCAGCGGGCATATGCTGGTGGTCCTGGCCATCCGCCGGGTCGGGGCGAGCATGGTGGCGCCCTTCCAGTACTTGGAGATCATCAGCGCCACCCTTCTGGGCCTCGTTTTCTTCGGCGACTTCCCCGACGCGACGACCTGGCTGGGCGTTGCCGTCATCATCGCCTCGGGGCTTTTCGTCTTCTTCCGCGAACGCCAACTCGCCACGATGCAAGATGCCCTGGCCGCGCGGCAGGCGCCGTAAGCGCGGCGCGAGCCGGCTAAGAGGTCGATAAAGCACTCACGAGCTTTTGCGCGAGGTATGGGACAAGCCGAGTTGACGACGCGCCCGGGCGTGGCGATGGTAGGCGGTGCTGTCGAGCCGCAACGATGGACCGGCGCAGCATTTGTTGTTCAACCGTGGGCGCGGCGATCGGACCCGCCGCCCGAAAGTATTCACAAGGAGAAACAGTTCGTGTCCGAACGGAACGACACGACCCGATTGATTATCCCGGCAGTGGGGTCTCTCTACGCGTTGGGCAAGCCGATCGCGGTGCCGATGATAAGGTTCTTTGCGGGCTTGATTTTGATGCCCCACGGTGCGCAGAAGCTTTTTGGCTGGTTTGGCGGTGGCGGGCTGGAGGGCACGGCGGGCTACTTCAGCGGCAATCTCGGGCTTGAGCCGGGCCTGCTGTTCGCCGCCCTGGTCGGAGGCACCGAGTTCTTCGGCGGACTGCTCCTGGCCATCGGGTTTCTGACCCGTCCTGCGGCCGCCGGCATCGCCATCGTGATGGCCGTGGCGGTATTCAAAGTGCATATGCCCAACGGGTTCTTCTGGGGCGGTGGCGGCTACGAATACCCGATGCTCTGGGGACTGATCGCCCTCGCCTTCTTCTTCCAAGGCGGCGGAAAAATGTCGATCGACCGCATGCTCGGACGCGAGTTCTAACCCGCGGCCCGCGATGGTTCAGGGGCGGTTTCAGCTCGGCGGGGACGCCGCATCGGCTTATGAGGCACAGAAGGTTCCAACTGTGTTTCTTCCCCTTACGGCCCTGATGTTGGAGCACTTCGAGGTTCGGCCGGGCGAGCGGGTCATCGACGTGGCCTGCGGGACCGGCATCGTCGCGCGGCTGGTGGCGCCGAAGGTCGGCGCCGCCGGCCGTGTCGTCGGCGTCGATTGGAGCGAACCCATGCTGGAGATCGCGCGGGCCGCCGCCGACGCGCCCACCGACACCCTCGAGTGGCACCAGGCGGACGTGACGGCGTTGCCCTTCGAGCGTGGCACCTTCGATGTGGCGTTCTGTCAGCAGGGGTTCCAGTTCTTTCCGGATAAGCCCGCGGCGCTGGGAGAAATCCGCCGGATCCTCGACGACGGCGGGCGCCTTGCGCTGAGCGTTTGGAGTGAGCCGAGCCCGCTGTTCGTTGCGCTCGCTGGCGTCCTTGCCAAGTACATAAGCGACGAGGTCGCGGAGCGCTGGCTGGCTCCCTATTCGTTCCGCGATGGGGAGGCGATCGGCGCCCTGGTAACCGAGGCCGGATTTTCCCACGTCGAATTGCGCGCCCTGACCATCGACCGGCGGATCGGTCCGGCGGAGGTCTCGATCCCCAGTGAAATTGCCGGAAACCCGGCCGGCGCGGACTTCGCCAAGTGCGACCCCGACACCCGTCGGCGCATCGTCGCCGAGGCGGCTGCGATCCTTGCGCCCTACCGTACCGATGCGGGCTTTACCATGCCTCAGGAAAGCCACTTGTTTCTGGCACGGGCGAGCTAAGCGAAACCGAACCCGACTTATTGGTGCGCTGGTGCTTGGCGGGCGGCCGAATTCGTGGCATGCACTTGATCGATGATGATCTTGGCCTCGACATATAGGACAGCCCGCGTGGCAACCCTGGCGCTGGCGCTCTGCTTGCCGCTTGCCGCGGCGGGGGCCTCGCCGCTGAAGACCGATGAGGAGGTCGTCCTCTTTCCGACCGCGGCCCATCTGGCCGAGGACGGGATGCGCTGGGTGGTCCCGATCCATGGTTGGGTCTTCGAGCCGGAACGCGACTCGGCGTTGCGCGGCGGTCTGCTGGCCGCAGCGGCGGCGGCGCTCGGCCTCGAACCGGACGCGGCGGAGTCCGATATCTTTCGCCAGCGCGCCGCCTGGTTCCTGGTCGACAACGAGCGGGGCAAGCGGATCGATCTGACCCTGACCCAAGATGCGCGCGGGCTCGGGCCGAGCGGGGCCAACGGCCACCTATTCGGCGAAATCACCCTCGAACGCCGCGCGGACGGGCCGGAGCCGGCGCCATTCTGGTTGCAATATGCCGTGCAGCCACCGCAGGGCGACGAGCGGGTCTTCGCCGGCGAGGCGCTCTTGGTGCCGGCCGAGGGCCTGTCGGTGATCTCCGACATCGACGACACCGTCAAGGTGAGCCATGTCTTGGACAAGAAGGCGCTGCTGGAGAATACCTTCCTCAAGCCCTTCCTACCGGCCCCCGGCATGGCGGCCCTCTACCAGGATCTGGCGGGCAAGGGCGCGGCCTTTCACTATGTCTCCTCCTCCCCCTGGCAGCTCTACCCGCCGCTCAGGGACTTTTTCGATCGCGTCGGCCTGCCGAACGGGTCCTTTCACCTGCGCTCCTTCCGCCTCAAGGACGAGAGCTTCTTCAATCTCTTCAAGTCCTCGCGCCAGACCAAACCGCCGGTCATCGAGGCGCTCCTGGCGGCTTTCCCGGCGCGCGAGTTCATTTTGATCGGAGACTCCGGTGAGGCGGATCCGGAAATCTATGGTGACATCGCACGCGAGCATCCCGGCCGGGTGCGCGCCATCCTGATCCGCAATGTGACGGCGCAGAGCGCCGACGATCCCCGCTATGTGGACGGCGCCTTCGAGGGGCTCTCGCCGGACCTATGGCTTGTCTTCGACGACGCCGCTGCGGCGGGCGCGTTTCTTGCGGAGCGCCTGTAAAGGTCCCGACGGCGGCGGCTTTTCGCCTAGAGCGCCGCGGGGCGGGGCGGGGCGGTCGTACCCCTGACGATGAGATCGGTGGGAAGCTCGAAGGGCGGGACGTTATGGTCGGCCTCGATGGCGCCGATGATCGACCGTGCGGCGCGGGCGCCCATCTCGTCGGCCGGCACACGTATCGTGGTGAGCTGGGGCGAGATATAGCTGGCGATGGGAATATCGTCGAACCCGATGATGGACATGTCACGCGGGACGTCTAAGCCGCGGTCGCGGCATTCGTACATCGCGCCGATCGCCTGGATGTCGTTGGCACAGAAAACGGCGGTCGGCGGAATTTTGTTCGCCAGCATGGCTTGCATGGCAGCCCTTCCCTCGATGAACTCGAAGCCCCTCTCGAAAATCAACGCCGGGTCCACCTCGAGGCCGTGCGCGGCAAGGGTGTCCTCGAAGGCCCGGCGCCGGTCGAGGGCCCGGTCGTTCACAGCGGTGCGCCCGCACATCATGCCGATCCGCCGATGGCCGAGCGCCACGAGGTGATCGACGGCCGCCTGTGCGGCCTTGTAATTGTCGAAGGAGATCGCGGGCATGTCGGTCTGGCGGGTCAGTCTCCAGGTGATGACGAAGGGGATGTGGTTGCGCGATATCTTCTCGTACAGGTTCGCATCCCGCTCGGCGCCGGTCAGGATCAGGCCTTCCACCCGGCGCTCCAGGAGCCGGTGGATGAGCGTGGCTTCCTGTTCCCGGGAGAACTCGGAAATCCCCACCAGTACGGTGTAGCCCGCCTCCTGGGCTGCTTGCTGGATGGCTTGCGTTGAGGCGGCGTAGATGGAGTTCGTGATCGTCGGAATGATGAGCCCCAAGGTGCGCGAGCGCCGCGAGGCTAGGCCGCCAGCCAGGCCGTCGGATACGTAGTGGTGGAGCGCGATGACCGACCGCACCCGGTCGCGCGTCGCCGCGCTCACCTTTTCGGGCTGATTGAAAAAGCGCGAGACGGTCGCCGTCGAAACCCCGGCCTCGCGCGCGATATCATGGATGGTCGCACGGGTTTGTGGCCGCGCGCCGTCGTCGAGGTCGTCCCCCGCTTTGCGTCGCCGGCGTCTCATGGACGCGAACTCCGATGTGCCGGGTGATTCCGCGGTGCGAAAACAGCCGTCGCCCGCCCGCCCGGCCCGTTGCCGCAAGGCCTTGCTGCGCAATGGTTTTGCAATCGTTTACACAAAACATCCTTAATTTCGCGGTGCAATAGAATCTCCCAATGCATCAGCAAGCTGCCGCAGGGCATGTTTTAGCATCTTCTACATTACGGCGCCTTTGTCGGATTTTTCAAGTGCAACAATGTGTTATAAATGAGATTCACATTGACAGAGGCGAAGTTCCTGCCCTAGGCTTCAATAAGAAAAGCCTTATGTGTCTCCGTACGTTAGAAATGTAAGCGATTACATTTATTGAGGTTGGTGCTTCGTACCACCTGCAGGGAGACCGGGAAAGTGCGCCGCTATCTCAAGAAAGGCGCGCGACGGGATCAGGGGCCCCAAGACAGTCAGCGGGTCGAAGATACCGTCCGCGGCATGCTCGCGGAGATCCGCGGACAGGGCGATGCGGCCATTCGACGCTACGCCTCCGAGCTGGACGGTTGGAGCCAGGACGTCCGTGTCGGCCGCGACCAAATCGACAAGGTCGCCGCCCGCCTTCCGGAGACCTTCAAGGAAGACTTCGAGGTTTGCAAACGCCAAATCCAGGAGTTTGCCAGCCGGCAGCTCGCCTCCATGACCGAGATAGAAGAGGAGGTCGGGCCCGGCATCGTTCTCGGACACCGGCACATACCGGTCAAGGCTGTCGGCTGTTACATCCCAGGCGGAAAATATCCGCTGGTCAGCGCCGCGATCATGTCGGTCGGCACCGCCCGTGTGGCCGGAGTGTCATATGTCGCTGGCTGCGCGCCGCCGCGCGACGCGGACGGCATCTATCCGCCGACCCTCTATGCCCTGGACAGCGCGGGCGCGGACGAGATCTATTGCTTGGGCGGCGTCCAGGCGATGGCCGCGATGGCCTTCGGTCTCGTTGGGGTGCGCGCCGTCGACATGATCACCGGGCCAGGCAACCCCTATGTCGCCGAAGCCAAGCGCCAGCTCTTCGGCACCGTCGGCATCGACCTGCTCGCCGGGCCGACGGAGATTTTGGTGATCGCCGACCAAACGGCCGACCCTTCCCTGGTGGCCACGGACCTGCTGGGCCAAGCCGAACATGGGCCCGATAGCCCGGCTTGGCTGGTCACCACCTCCGAAGAGATCGGCCGCCAAGTCCTCGCGGAGGTGGAGCGCCAGCTGCAAACGCTGCCGACCAAGGACATCGCCGCCGTCTCCTGGAACGACTTCGGCGAAATCGTCGTGGTCGACGATGACGACGAGGCGATTGCCGCCAGCGACGACTATGCACCCGAGCACCTGGAGGTCATGACGGCGCGCAACGACCACTACCTCGCCAACCTAAAGAACTACGGCAGCCTCTTCGTCGGCGAAGAGACGACGGTGGCCTATGGCGACAAGGGGATCGGCACCAACCATACCCTGCCGACCGGCAAGGCGGCGCGCTATACTGGCGGCCTGTGGGTGGGCAAGTACATCAAGACCGTGACCTATCAACGCATGACGCCACAGGCCAGCTGGCAATTCGCGCCGATCGCTGCACGCCAGTGCGAAGTCGAGTCCTTGCTCGCGCACAAGATTACCGCCGATGTCCGCCGTGCGCGTTTCGGCTCGGGCTCGTGACGCGCAGCGGGCCGGTATCGATGTTGAAGCCAAGCAGTCGAGAGAAACCAAAAGGAAAATCAAGGGAGGTGTCATATGTCGGAAAAGGTGCATAGAACCGCCAAGAGCCGGCGCCGGTTTTTGCAGAATACGGCGATGACCGCAGGGGCACTGGCGCTTGCGCCGTCGTTCGTCATGAGGCCGCGCCGGGCAAGCGCGGCGACGCTGGACAACGTACACATCGAGGCCGCCAAGGCGGCCAAGGACCTGGCGGCCGAACGCAGCGTCACGCTTACCATCATGGATCCCTCCGGTTCGCTCGGCAACGTGAAGCCGGTTGCCGACAAATGGACCGAGGAAACCGGGATCGCCGTCGAGTACGTCGAGGTGCCTCTGGGCGAGATCAACCAGAAAGTGCTTTTGGAGGCGGTCTCCAAGACCGGCTCCTTCGACATCGCCCTGCCGGCCACCTTCGGCATTCCGGACCTGGCCGAGTCCGGCATCCTGGTGAACTTGGACCAATATGCCCTGAAGTACGAGCCGGAGGACTTCCAGCAAGACGCCCTCTACTCGATCGGCGACTACTATAAAGGCAATCTTTACGGGTACCAGACCGACGGTGACACCTACGTCATGTTCTACTTGCAGGACTGGCTGGACAATGCCGACGAGAACAAGGCCTTTGCCGACGCGCACGGTTACGAGCTCAAAGTGCCCGACACCTGGGAGGAGCTCGACGCCATGATGGCGCATTTCCACAGGCCCGATGAGGGCAAGTTCGGCGGCGCTCTCTTCCGCACGCAGTATTTTGTCGCCTGGGAATGGTGGGTGCGCTTCCATGCCAAGGGGTATTTCCCGCTCGACGACGACCTGAACCCGCAGATCAACAATGAAGCGGGCGTACAGGCACTCGCCGAGCTGATGGCCGCCTCCAAGCACCTCTATCCAGGGGCGCGCACAAACGGCCTGTTCGAGAACTTCGAGGCCTTCGGACAGGGCGACAAGTTCTGCAACATCGGCTGGGGCGGAACGCAGAAGTTTTTGAATAGCGAGAAGTCCAGCGTGAAGGGCCGCATGGCCCATGGCCCCACCCCGGGCGGCATGGTGAACGGCCAGTTGATCAAGACCCCTTATTTCAATTGGGGCTGGAACTATGTCGTGTCCTCGGTCAGCAAGGAGCCGGAGATCGCCTATCTCTTCACGCTTTATGCGTGCAGCCCGGCCATGTCGACCATCGCCGTACGCGACCCCGGCGGCTATTTCGATCCGTTCCGTGGCGCGCACTATCGGGACGAGCAGATTATCCAAACCTACAGCGAGCCGTTCCTCGTCGCGCACGAAGACTCCATGCGCAACTCGATCCCCGATCTCTACCTCAAGGGGCAAGGCGAGTACTTCGACGAGCTGCGGGTGAACCTGACCGCCGCCGATATCGGCGAGAAGACGCCGCAAGAGGCGCTGGACGATACCGCGGCGGCCTGGAACCGCATCACGCGGCGTATGGGCAAGCGAAGCCAGAAGGTGCAATGGGATTTTCTGAAGTCGATATATCCCGAAGGCGTGCGTGATATCTTGAGCTGACCCTGTTCACCGAAACCCGGCCCGGATTTGCGGGCCGGGCCTGCGCAGCAGAGGCTAAAGTATGGCGCAGCAGACCGTCGACGGCGGGGGAGCGACCGGAAAAACGGCGCCGGCCAAGCGCCGCCTCATTCCGTTCAACGTGGCCTTGGTGTTGCCGGCCCAGCTTACGGTCTTGGGCATCGTGCTCTGCCCGACCCTCATTGTGCTGTGGCTCTCGATTACCGCCTGGCAACCGACGAGCGGCGTTCCTTGGTACGAGGCCGATGTGGTTTGGTTCTGGAATTTCTATGACCTCTATTTCGACGAGCGCTTCATCAAGGCGCTGTTGCGCACCATCGTCGTGGTGGCGGCGAGCGTCGCCTTGGAGCTGGTCATCGCGATCGGCCTGGCGCTGCTCTTCCTCGAGGAATGGGCCTGGCGCAAGATCGCGGTCAGCGCGGTGATCTTGCCCATGATGATCGTGCCGGTGGACGCGGCCAACGCCTTTTTCATGCTGTTCAACGAGCGTGGTCCGATCAATCACCTGATCAGCCTGGTGATCAGCCGGCCGTTCGAGTTCTCCTGGCTCGCCGATCCCAACTGGGCGCTCTTGCCGATCATGCTGGCCGAGATCTGGCAATGGACGCCGCTCATGTTCTTGTTGGTGCTGACCGGGTTGATGAACCTGCCCGAGAACCAGGTCCGCGCGGCCATCGTATTGGGTGCCTCGCCGGTGCGGATCTTTTTTCGCGTGATGCTGCCGCTGATGACGCCGATCATCGCCATCGCTCTTTTGGTGCGCTCGATCGAGACCTTCAAGATATTCGATCCGGTCTACATACTGACGCGCGGCGGGCCTGGGGCCTCCACCGAGACCATCTCGATGTTCATGTACAACGGGGCCTTCGTCTATTTCCGCATGGGCTACATCGCCGCCGCCGGCCTGCTGGTGCTGATCGTCGTGATCTCGATCTGCCTGGCACTCTCCAAGCCACTCAAACAACATCACGGATGAGGGGGCCATGACGGATCAAGGAACCTGGGTGACGGTGGTCAAGCGCGCGGCGGTCGTCTTGTCCATGCTGATCGCCTTCTTTCCGATCTTCTGGCTGGTCTCCACCTCCTTCAAGCCGTTCGAGGAATGGGCCAATTGGCCGCCGATCTGGATCACCGACAATCCGACCCTGCAGAACTACCGCATCGTCTTCTTCCCCGAGGCGGCGCGCGAATTCGCCGCGGCGCAGGAAGGCTCGCTCGACTACAAGGTCTCCGGCAGCGCTTGGAAGGCTTTCAAGGACTCGACGATCATCTCGACCCTTGCCACCCTTTGCTCGGTGGCCTTCGGCACGCTGGCCGCCTATTCGATCGTCCGGTTTCGCACCGGCGGCGACAACTATCCATTCCAGTTCCTGACCGTGCGCATGTTCCCGCCGATCGCGGTGGTGGTGCCGATGGTGGCGATGTTCAGCATCTTGAGACTGTCGGATACCTATTGGGGCCTCATCCTCGCCTATACGGCCTTCACCCTGCCGTTCAGCATCTGGATGATCAGGAGCTTCATCGAGGACGTGCCGGCCGAGCTGGAGGGTGCTGCCATGGTGCATGGCATGGGACAATTTCGCGCCTTTGCGACCGTGACCCTTCCGCTCATCAAGGGCGGCGTCTTGTCGACGGCGCTGTTTATTTTCATTCTCAACTGGTCGGAGTTTCTGTTCGCGCTGGTCCTGACCTCGGGAGACGTGGTGACGATCACCATTCAGGTGGCCAACTACGTCTCGGCCAGTTCC
>Ga0255057_10001109_pt1 | contig 15412 bp, 19 predicted proteins | sample Cases_109_6_MG_FD_189022 | JGI IMG/M metagenome (GOLD analysis project Ga0255057, IMG submission 189022) | Seawater microbial communities from Amundsen Gulf, Northwest Territories, Canada - Cases_109_6 | ecosystem: Environmental > Aquatic > Marine > Gulf | place: Canada: Northwest Territories... | reverse complement strand
GGGGCTCGGCGTAGGTATCGCACGGCAGGACGGCGATCTTCTCGACGCCGGCGAGCCCCAGTCGTCGTGACACATAGCCCTTCAGGTCGAAACGAAAATGCCCGGCGCGTTGCGCTGGGACGAAGAAATCCGCATTGCCGGCCTGTTGCTTCAAAAAGGGCTCGGGAAAATCGGGGCCGACCTCATAGGACCGTTGGGCGATCGCCGGCCCGATCCCGGCGCGGATCGCCTTCGGCTCCGCGCCGAGCGCCGCCATGGCGCCAACCGTATTCTCCAGGATACCGGTCAGCGCACCTTTCCAGCCGGCATGGGCGGCGGCCAGCACGCCGGCCTTCGGCTCGACCATGAGGACCGGTACGCAATCGGCCGTCAAGATGCCCAGCGCCACCCCTTTCGTGCGCGTCACCAGGGCATCCGCCTCGGCCCGCCGATCGGCGGGCCAGGGCGCCGTCACCTCCACGACCTCGGCGGAATGCGTCTGCCGTGGTGTCAGGAGCGCCTCGCCGGCCAAGTCCAGACAGGCCATGGCGCGGCGCTGGTTCTCGATCACCTTGTCGCGCGCGTCGCCGGAGCCCGGACCGCAGTTGAGGGCGGCGTAGACGCCTTCGCTCACGCCGCCTTGACGGGTGAAGAAGCCGTGGCGAACGCTTCCCAGGTCGTTGAGCAAGGCGAGTGTCAGCATGGCGTTTGGGACTATACGGGGGCACCGCGGCGGAGAATAGCCCTAATGGCCCGCCGTCTGCCCGTCGAAACCGGGCGGCGGCGCCGATTGCGGAGGGACGAGGGCCAGGGCCTTGAAGAGCGTACCCATCTGGTTGGGATCAGTCAGGCGGCGCATCCCGGCGTCGATCGTCGCGGCGACCTTCGGCGAGGCGTCCCTGGATAACCGCTCGGCTCTCTGTTGGATGCCCAGACGGGCCAGGAACTCGCCTTGCGGAAGGGGGCCGTAGGCCGCCGCCCCGCATTCCTGCGCCGCTGCTGCCAAGCTCTGAAAATCGACGTGTGCGGTCAGGTCGGCGCTCCCCGGCTCGTTCAGCGGGTCATGGTGTCGATGCGCCCGCACGGCCTGCAGGGTGGCGCCAAGCTTTGTCTGGGCCGGGCCGTAATCGACGATGAGGGCGCCGCCGGGGGCTGCGGCAACACGCCTGGCGATCTCGCTCATGGTCGAAAGCGCCGCCGCGGAGACCTCGGCGACTTGGCCGGGACGGGCATCGTGCAAGGCCCCCGGCAAACGGGTGGTGTGGAGGGGCGTGGCCGGCCCCAGCCCGAAGGCGAACCCGTCTCCCGACGGCGACAGTCCCACCAAACGCTCCGCCCATCCGTCCGGCGTCATCTCGAACTGCTTGACCGGCAGTGCATCGAAGAACTCGTTGGCGATGAGCACCATGGGCCCTTCGGGCACCTCTCCCAGGTTGGGATGCCAGAACGCCGGCACGTCGGGCGCCGCCGCGGCGATGCGGCGCTTCTGCAACGCCATGAGGTGTGGGCTTACCTCGACAAGGTTGAGGCTCAAGACCTCGAGGAATTCCGGGACCAGCCGCTGGGCGCGCAGGGCATCGGCCATCAAGGTGCCGCGACCCGGGCCCAGCTCGACCAGAGAGAAGGGGTTGGGCCTTCCCAGGCTCTCCCACAGGGCGAGCGCCCACAGGCCCAGGAGTTCCCCGAACATTTGGCTGATCTCGGGAGCGGTGGTGAAATCTCCGGCCTCGCCCAGGGGATCGCGCTCGCCGTAGTAACCGCCCTGCGGCTCGGTGAGGACGCTGGCCATGTATTCGGATAGGCTGATCGGCCCTTCCCGTTCGATGCGCCGGCGCAGTCGTTCAGCCAGATTGTGCACGGCTCCTCGCGGCCCAGAATAGGAGGGCGGCACCCAGCAGGATCATCGGCGTGGAAAGCAGCTGCCCCATGGAAAAGAGAGTTGGTGCAAGGGCGATGCCTTGGTCGGGCTCGCGGAAGTACTCGACGACGAAGCGGGCCATGCCGTAGCCGAGCATGAAGGCGCCCGAGATCAGCCCGCGGTGCTGCAAGGCGCCAAGGCGCACCATCCACAGAAGGATCACGAACAGCACCAGGCCTTCCAGGCCCGCTTCGTAGAGCTGGCTCGGGTGCCGGGGCTGCGGGCCGCCGCCGGGAAATGCCATGGCCCAGGGGACCGCCTCGGCGTCCGTGACGCGCCCATAGAGCTCGCCGTTGACGAAGTTCGCGATGCGCCCGAGGAACAGGCCGATAGGCGCCGCGGCGCCGACGATGTCGGTCAGGGCAAGGTAGGGCAAGCCGCGCTTCCGCGCGAAAAGCAGCATCGCCAGCAGCACGCCGATAAACCCGCCGTGGAAGCTCATGCCGCCTTGCCAGATCTTCAGGATCTCGAGCGGCTCGGCGAGATAGAAGTGCGGCCGGTAAAATAGTATAAAGCCGCGCCGCCCGCCGAGAACGATCCCCAGGACGGCCCAGGCCATGAAGTCGTCGAAGGCGGCCGGGTTCATGGCCTGCGGCGGTAGCCGGGTCAGCCGCCGGCAATAGACCCAAGCGAGCAAGATGCCGGTGATATAGGAAAGAGCATACCAGCGAATGGCCAGGGGACCGACCTCGAAGGCGATGGGATCGAATGAGGGATAAGCCAGGCCCAGGACCATGACGGAAGATGACCTCCAATCCGACTACAACCGGCCGGCCGAGCGAGGCGCGCGGTCGCTCATGACTTGCTTGCGATGCTATATATGGGAAGAAACACCCGTGGCCAAGTGTAGAACCGGCCACCCCCTACGAAAGTATTAGGGCCGGGACGCGTGCTCGCCGTTGCCTAGCGTCCCGGTCGGCGGTGTTTAAAGCGCCCTTGAAGCGGCCCCTGGGGTCTTCCATAATTCGACCTCGCCCGCAACACCTGGGAGCGCGTGCCGATGCAAAGCGAAAGCCGACTTCTCGAGGATCTGGCCCGTGTCGCCGCCGGCGCCATGGGGGTGGCGCAAGGGATGCGCGAGGAGGTCGAGGCACGTCTGAAAGAACAGTTCGAGCGCGTGCTGTCGCGCATGGACCTCGTCACCCGTGAGGAATTCGAGGTCGTTCACGCCATGGCCCGGGCGGCGCGCGAGGCGCAAGAGGAACTGGGAGCCCGGGTGGCCGCCCTCGAGGCCGCACAGCGCGAGGCCGTCAAACCGGCCCGCAAAGCAAGCGCGCGCAAGCCGCGCGGGCGCGCCGCGGCGGGCGATACCAAGCGCTAGAGCATTATCCGACCTTACGGGATCATTTGATGGGCCAGAGCGGTGATGGGCCAGAGCGGCTCATTCGGGCAGGCGCGGCGCGCGGCGCGATGTCATTCATCGGGCAAGTGCCGCAACACACCCGATGAGCCGCTCCGGCCCACCGAAGGCCGGGTTCTTTTATCCCGGTCAAATGATCCCGTAAGGTCGGATAATGCTCTAGGCCCTGCCCTTCGAAAAGGGGCGCCGCGCCGCTGCCGGCGCAAGACTTTCCCCATGGGTCGGTGCTTTTCCCATTGAACTCTGGAATCGAAACTGGCACGCTATATATTGTGAGAGTGTGCATAGCGCTCGCAATATATGGGATGTAACCGCACGAGCGGGTGAGACGCCATAGGGGGACCTCATGAATCATGTGCAGCCGGCCGAGGATTTCCGGCAACAGATCAATCCGCTGGAGGTCGTCGAAGAGATCATCCATGCGAACGATTGGAGTTTCGAAAGGCACGGCGATGGGGAGCTGATGATCGAGATCGCCGGGCACTGGTGCAACTATCACCTCTGTTTCTCCTGGCAGCCGGCCATGAATGCCGTCTGCTTCTCGTGCCATTTCGACGTGCGCGTCGTCGAGGGCAAGCGCGGCGACGTCTATGAGCTCATCGGGCGGGCCAACGAAAGGCTGTGGATCGGGCATTTCGATTTTCTGACCGATGACGCGACCCCGATCTTCCGCCATACGCATTCCCTGATCGGGTCCCGCGAACCGCCGGTCGAACTCTTCGAGGAGTTCATCGAGGCCGCGATCGGAGAATGCGAACGCTTCTATCCGGCGCTGCATTTGCTATTGTGGGGCGGGCAGACGGCGGAAGACGCGCTGATGGTCTCGTTTATGGAGACAGCCGGCGAGGCTTGACGCCGCCTGCGGTGGCATTGGCCTGCGGTGGCATTGGATGGAAACCCTTTAGGGAACAGCCGGTCATGATCGACTTGAAAGGCGAGCTGCTGCTCGTCGGGTGCGGGCGCATGGGCGGGGCATTGCTGGACGGATGGCTGGCGCAAGGCCTCGCGGGCGAGCGGGTCGCCATCGTGGAGCCGAACGAGGCGGCTCATGCGGCCCTTGAGGCCCGGGGCTGTCGCTGCACGGCCGACGCCGCGGGACTGCCCGATGGATTCCAGCCGACACTCGTCCTCTTCGCCGTAAAGCCGCAGATGATGGACGCCCTGCTCCCCGACTATCGGCGTTTCAGGACTGAGGGAGTGGTGTTCTTGTCGATCGCGGCGGGCCGGAACATCGCGTCTTTCGAACGGGCGCTCGGGGCCGGCGCGGCGGTCGTGCGCGCCATGCCGAACACGCCGGCCGCCGTCGGCCGCGGCATGACGGTTCTGGTTGCCAATTCCGCCGTTGACGACCGTGGGCGGGGCCTTTGCGGCGATCTCATGCGGGCGGTGGGCGAGACGGCCTGGATCGAGGACGAGGCCCTGCTCGACGCGGTCACGGCGGTCTCGGGTAGTGGCCCGGCTTACGTCTTCCATCTGGTCGAATGCCTGGCGTCCGCCGGGCGCGGCGCCGGCCTGCCGGAGGATCTCGCGATGCTGCTTGCCCGAACCACGGTAACCGGCGCCGGGGAGCTGTTGCATCGCTCGGATGACACGGCCGAGCGGTTGCGCATCAACGTGACCTCGCCCGCGGGAACGACCGAGGCGGCGCTCAAGGTGCTTATGGCGGAGCCAGGGCTCGGCGATCTGATGTCGTGCGCCGTCGAGGCCGCCGTCAGGCGTGGTCGCGAGCTGGCGGATTAGAGGCCGACTGCAGGGTCCAGGGGACAGCGGTGAGCGAGGAAGCCGGCCTTAAGCGGAGCGCCCGACGGATACAAGAGGCGATCGTCGGGGCGGGGCACGATTTCCAGGTGCGGGAATTTCCCGAAGGTGCGCGCACCTCCGAACAAGCGGCTCGGGCGGTCGGCTGCGCGCTCGGGCAAATCGCAAAATCCATGGTCTTTCGTGCGCGCGAGACAGGCCGCAGCGTTCTGGTCGTCGCCAGTGGGGACAACCGCGTCGACGAGAAGGCGGGGTCGGCCGGATGCTCGGCGAGAAGATAGAGCGCGCCGATCCCGCCTTCGTGCGGGAGAAGACGGGGTTTGCCATAGGCGGGGTGCCGCCGCTGGGTCACCGCGAGCAGCCGGTGGTGTTTCTCGACCGCGATCTGCTGGATCACGAGACCATATGGGCGGCGGCGGGGACGCCCAACGCGGTCTTCGCCCTGGCCCCCGCCGACCTTCCGAGCCTGACTGGCGGGCGCTTCGTCGCGGTAAAGAAATCTCCTTGATCGAGATCCGAACCACGTCCCCCCTGCCACGACCCTCTCGCGCCGGTATGCGAAGACGTTGCAGATCGGCCGCCGGACCTTACATGTTAGAGCGGGTTGCTTATAGGTGAGGTTGGTATGGCGAAAAAGCCGCGGGGAGCGAAACCAAAGGATCCGGCCGAACGCTTGCGCGAGGCGGCGCTTGCTTTCGCCGCCGAGGGGCGCTGGGCGGACGTGGCCCTGGCCGAGATTGCCGAACGCGCCGGAGTGCCGATCGCCGAGACCTACGCCATCTACGCGTCACGCGGTGCCGTTCTCGGCGGCATAATCGGGACGTTCGAGGAGGCCGTGCTCAAGGGCACCGATCCCGATTTGGTGGGCGAACCTGCGCGCGACCGGCTGTTCGACGTGCTGATGCGGCGCTTCGATGCGATGCAACCGCACAAGGAGGCGCTGGCCACCATCGTGCAAGACCTCGCGCGCGATCCGCTCGCCGGGCTCTGCACGCTGCCGCGGCTCGGCCTTTCCATGGCCGTGATGCTCGAAGCCGCGGGCCTGAGTGCGGAGGGACTGCGCGGCCGGCTGCGCGTCAAAGGCCTGTCGGCCCTCTATCTCTCGACCCTGCGTGTCTGGTTTCGCGACGACAGCGACGATTTGTCGAAGACGATGGCGGCGCTGGATCGGGGCCTGTCACGCATCGATCGCGCCGTGAGCTGCTGTAGAGGGCTTGGTCGTAGGGCGGCAAGCGTCGGATAACGGCGGCGCCCTCACGGCAAGACCATATGGGGTGCTGCCCGGCGGTGCCGGCTATGGTTAAGCGGTAAAATTTGTTGGTTAAATCTTCGGCACAATAAAAATTGTGCAGTGCACAAAAATTTCTCTTGACGCTGCCTCAGCTATTACCTACCTATTGGGCAACGAGATATTGCAGTGCAACATGACCCGACAGAGCCAGGGGTCAGCAGCAGGAGAATTCCAATGACCAAGACCGCCAATTCCCCTTTTGGCACCTTCGATTACGGCGAGTTTGTTAAGCTCTTCGATCCGTCACGGTTCGAGCTCGACAAGATGGCCACGACTTTCAAGGTTCCCGGGGTCGACACCAATGTGTTTTTCGAGATGCAGCGCAAGAACGTCGAAGCGCTGACGGCCTTCAACAAGATCGCGCTGGAAGGTGTGCAGACCGTCGCCCGGCGCCAGGCCGAGATCATGCGTGACGGGATGAAGGAGGCCAGTGACGCCGTCTCCGCCATCACCGCCGCCAAGACCGTCGAGGAGAAGATGGCCAAGCAGGCCGAGATGGCCAAGGCGGCCTACGTCAAGAGCATCGCCGACATGCGCGAACTGAGCGAGCTCGGCGCCAAGTCCAGCCAAGAGGCTTTCGAGGTGCTCAACTCCTGCGTGACCGAGGGCCTCGACGAGTTCGGCAAGAAGATCAAGAAGGTAGCCTGACACCTTTCTCGGATCGAAGCGGAGGGGCCGCCCGTTGGGCGGCCCTTCTTCTTTGGTGCGCCCGCGGCGGTTCGATGTGGCCGGATAATGCCGTAGCCTTTAGGCTCCAAGGCGCCGGGGATTGATCGCACCGTCAGGGGAGACATCGATGGGTTTGGATTCGGGGAGTTCAGGGACCGACACGATCGGCTTCGATGACTTTCTCAAGGTCGACATTCGTGTCGGCACCGTCGTGGAGGCCGAGCCCTATCCCGAGGCACGTAAGCCCGCCTACAAACTGTGGGTCGATTTCGGCCCTGAGATCGGCCGGCGCAAGACCTCGGTCCAGATCACCAAGCACTATCGGCTCGAGGAGCTGGTCGGTCGCCAGGTCGCCGCTGTGGTGAATTTTCCCGCCAAGCAGATCGGGCGCTTCATGTCGGAGATCCTGGTCCTCGGTTTTCCCGACGAGGCGAGCGAGGTCGTGCTGATCGCACCCGACAAGCCGGTGCCGGACGGAAAGCGCCTGTTCTAGAGTGATGACTAGAGAGGCAGGACGACGCGCGCGCGCAGGCCCCGGCCCGGCGCATCTTCCAGATAGAGGTCGCCGCCATGGTTCCGGGCGACATCGCGGGCGATCGTCAGCCCCAGTCCGGTGCCGCCGGTTTCGGGATTGCGCGATGGGTCCAACCGGCTGAAAGGCTTGAACACCTCCTCGCGGAACTCTGGTGCGATGCCGGGCCCGTCGTCGTCGATCGTCACGATGATCGCCCGCTTGCCTTTCATCGCCTTCACCTTCACCTGGTCGCCATAGCGCTGGGCGTTGGCGATCAGATTGGTGAAGCAACGCCGGATCGAGTCCCGTTGCAAGGGCACGACCAGCTTGCCGTCGATGTTGACCTCGATGGATTTCTCATCCCGGTTCATCTGATCGGCCAGCTCGCCCAGTAGGTCCGAAAGATCGGTTTCCACGGGCGGCTCGGCTCCCTCTCCCCGGGCGAAGGCGAGGTAGCCTTCCACCATTCGTTCCATCTCCGCCACATCGGCGGCGAGATTATTTGCCTCCGGCAAATCCGCCTGCAGGGCGAGCTGCAGCTTCATGCGGGTAATCGGCGTGCGCAGGTCGTGGCTGACGCCGGCCAGCATTTCGGTCCGCTGCTGGATTTGTCGCTTGATACGCTCGCGCATCTTGAGGAAAGCCTGTGCGGCCCGCTGGACCTCGATCGAGCCTTCGAGACGAAAATTACCGACATCGCGGCCTTTGCCGAAGTTCTCGGCGGCCTTCGCCAGTCGCCTGATGGGACGGACCTGATTGCGCATGAAAATAACGGCGACACCGAACAGCACGATCGAGGTCCCCACCATCCACAGGATGAAGATATAGGAGGTCGAGCTGAACAGCCGTCCCTCCGGCACCAGGACCTTGAGTACGCCGTCGTGGCGCTGCACCAAGACCGAGACCTTGCTTTCCCCCTCCACGACGTCCGAGGTGATGTAGGACGGATAGGTGAACTGCCGCCGCATGGCCTTCCAGACCCGCTTGGTCACATAGCCGCGCGGTTTGGCGGCAGCCTCGGGCGGCAGGCTGGCGCCCTCTTCGAAGGAAAGCTCCAGGCTCATCGCCTGCTCGGCCAGGCGAAAGGCCTGATCGCGTTCCAGGGGCGTCGGGTTGCGATCCATGATGAGGATGACCGCGGCGATGTCGCCGGCCAGCGTTTTGGCCAAACGGCTGGTGATGGTGTCGTAATGGCTGTCATAGAAGGCCCAGGTGGAGACGATCTGCAGCAGCACCAGCGGCGCGAGGATGATCAGCAGCGCCCGGCCCATCAGCGAGTGGGGCAGCAGCCGCTTCAGCAAAGCCTCCATCCGGGAGACTAAGGGGATGTCAATCCGCCACCAGGACATATCCGGTTCCACGTACGGTTTGCAAATAGCGAGGATATTTTGGATCGGATTCGATCTTGCGCCGCAACCGCGTCACTTGCACGTCGATGGTGCGCATCGTGGGATGAGCGCCGCTCGCGATGCAAAGCGCATCGCGGCTGACCGGGGTGCCCGGCCGACGTGCCAGGGTCTTCAACAGTAGTGCCTCGGCCGTGGTCAGGTGCACGCGTTCCCCATAACGGGACAACTCGCCGCGCGCCGGATCGAAGGAGAAATCGCCGAAGGAAACCGCTTGCGGCTCGGCGACCCGTGCCGCCGGCCGGCGCCGCAGGATGGCATTTATTCTCAAAACCAGCTCGCGCGGCTCGAAGGGCTTCGGTAGATAGTCGTCGGCGCCGCGCTCCAGGCCCCGGATGCGGTCTTCGCTCTCGCTCATGGCGGTCAACAGAAGGATCGGCACCTCGCTTTCGTGCCGCAGCGATTCGGTAAAGGTCAACCCGTCCTCGCCCGGCATCATGATGTCGACGACCAATAGGTCGAATGTCATGGAGCCCAGCTTGACACGTGCATCGGCCGCATCCTCGCCGCTGCTGACGCGAAAGCCCTGCTCGGTCAGATAGCGTGTCAACAGCTCGCGCAGCCGTCTGTCGTCGTCCACGACCAGAATGTGGGGCCGCTCTCCCATGGTCTGCTTAGTATAGGTTCTCAGATGTGTCTTCGCCAGACATCGCGCTTGGATGGGCGCCTTTTCAGGTTCTCTCGCTGCGTTCCTCGAAACGCCATCGCGCGGCCGGATCCATGAGGTTGAGGAGCACCTGGCGAAAACCTTCCACCGCCTCCGCGCCGGCGTGGTGGTAGGCCGCCGCAACGCGCAGGCGCTGGCTTTGAAAAAGCTCTCGCTCGAGCGAGGCGCCCTTGTCGGTCAACTCCAGCAGGCGTTGCCTTTGGTCGCGCTCGCCGCGCCGCTGACGGACCAGGCCCTCGCGGACCAGTTGGCTGAGGACGCGCGATAGGCTCTGCTTGGTGATACCCAGGATTTTCAGAAGCTCCGATACGGAGATCGCCGGGTTACGCCCGACGAAATAAAGCACGCGGTGATGGGCGCGGCCGAACCCGTATTTCTCCAGAAGCCGGTCGGGCTCGGAGGTGAAGTCCTTGTAGGCGAAGAACAGCAGCTCCATCGCCTGGCGCAACTCCTCCTCGCGTAGGAAGAGAGGATTAGGGCCACTTTTTATGTCAGCCATGTTGACATATATGGCCTATACTTGTTAGATCGCGCAAGTGGCTTTTGGTTGAAAGCCCAAGGAAAGCCGAAAAAGAGGCGCGGCGTTCCGTTGAGAAGACGACCTCCGTTCTTGCTTATAGGGATTTTTGGAGCGGTTCGCGGCTAGCCGCGCAAGCCAGTCAGGCGAAGGAAGACGGCCATGTTACCATTCGACGATCGCGATGGCAGTATTTGGTTCGACGGGGCACTCGTGCCTTGGCGCGATGCCAAGGTCCATGTCCTGACCCATGGCTTGCACTATGCGAGTAGCGTCTTCGAGGGCGAGCGCGCGTATGACGGCCGTATCTTCAAGATGGAGGCCCATCACCAGCGGCTTCTCGAATCGGGACGCATTTTAGGGTTCGAGATCCCCTATAGCCGCGAGGAGATCGACCAGGCGGCGATGCAGGTTCTGGAGGCCAACGGCATCGTCGACGGCTATCTGCGCCCGGTCGCCTGGCGCGGCAGCGAGATGATGGGCGTCTCGGCCCAGCACAACAAGATCCACCTGGCCATCGCCGCTTGGGAGTGGCCGTCCTACTTCTCGCCGGAATTGCGCACGAAGGGCATTCGGCTCGCCCTGTCGCCCTGGCGCCGGCCATCACCTGACACCGCCCCGACCAAGTCCAAGGCGGCCGGGCTCTACATGATCTGCACCCATGCCAAGCACGAGGCCGAGAGCAAGGGCTATCAGGACGCGCTGATGCTCGACTACCGCGGGCGCATCGCCGAGGCCACTGGCGCCAACATCTTCCTGGTGCAGGACGGCAAGATCCATACGCCGACCCCCGACTGCTTCCTGAACGGCATCACCCGTCAGACGGTGATCGAGCTGGCGCGGCGGCGCGGTTACGAGGTGATCGAGCGGGTCATCATGCCCGAGGAGCTGGCCAAGACCCAGGAGGTCTTCATCACCGGCACCGCCGCCGAGGTGACGCCGGTCGGCGAGATCGACGACTATCGCTTCACCCCGGGCGAGATCACGCGGCAGATGATCGAGGACTACGACGCCGAGGTGCACGGCCGCGCCTCCTCGGCCGCAAGTGCCGCCTGACGGCGACCAGCGCCGCCAGACAGCGACCAGCGCTGCCAGACAGCGACCAGCGCTGCCAGACAGCGAAAGGTCCTCATTCGCCCCGTTCCGGCCCCAGGGGTGGCCGGCGCGCGGCGTGGCTTTGAGCGAGACGAGCGGGTGGATCAACTGTTATGAGCCGTGCCTTCGTCAAGGAACCGGATGACCCACGGGCTGGCGACGATCAGCCGGAGCTGCCGCGCTCGCCGCACCCGAATTTCGTCACCCCGCGAGGCCTGGCGCTGCTGCAGGCGAGGCGCGACGAGCTCCTTGCCGAAAAAGGCGACCTGGGGTCGCGCGAGGGAGACTTGGAGGCACTAACGCATCTTGGCCAGGTAGAGCGCGAGTTGCGCTATCTGGAAGCGCGCATCGGCACGGCCCGGCTTGTAGAGCCGAAGCACCAGCCGCGCGACGCGGTGGCCTTCGGTGCCCGCGTGACCCTCGAAGACGAGAATGGAGAACGCCGCGACTACGCTATCGTCGGTGAAGACGAGGCATCGCCGCGGGAGGGCAAGGTCTCCTGGGTCTCGCCGCTGGCGCAGGCCTTGACCGGGGCCACGGTCGGCGAGCCGATCGTCTGGCGGCGGCCGTCGGGCGAGGTGGAGCTGGAGGTGATCGCGATTCGCTACGGCGACGATTGAGACCGTTCCGGGGCGGCGCTATTCCGCCGGCTTTTTCACCGGCAGCCAGCGCTCCGCGGCCTCGTCGTCGCCGGCGCGTGCCGCCACCCACTTGTCACCCTCGGGCGTCTCTTCGAGCTTCCAGAAGGGCGCCTTGGTCTTCAGCCAGTCGATCAGGAACTGACAGGCCTCGAAGGCCGCTTGCCGGTGGGCGCTGGCAGTGGCGACCAGGACGATCCGATCGCCCGGCTCGAGGCGTCCGTAGCGGTGGATCACCAGGCTTGCCTCGAGCGGCCAGCGCGCCTGGGCCTCCTCGTCGATGCGGGTCAGCATCTTCTCCGTCATGCCGGGATAGTGCTCGAGCGTCATGGCGCTGAGGCCGCCCTCGGGCGCCATATCTCGGACCAGCCCGACGAAGACCACCAGGCCGCCGATGGCGTGGTTGCCGCCGCTGAGTGCGGCGATCTCCCGGCCTGGATCGAAGTCCTCGCGTTGCACTCGGATCATGTCGCCGTCCTCGGCACCCGCCTCGTTCAGCCCCCGGTCACCGGCGGGAAGAAGGCCACCTCGTCGCCGGGGCGCACCGGGTCGGCGGGGCGCGCGTAGTCGTGGTTGACCGCCACGCGGATCGCCCCTTCGTCGGCGAAGGCCTCGGCGAATTTCGCATCGCGCCCCTTGAGCCAGGCGATCAGGCCGCGGACGTCGCGAACGTCGCCGGGCGGCTCGATCTGTTCTTCCGAGGTGCCCAGCGACGTCTTGAGCCAGGCGAAATAAAGCAACCGCATCACGTCACCTCGCTGAAGGGCAGAAAATCCACCATCGCGCCGCGCTCCAGCCGGGTCAAGTCCTCGGGCAATTCGACCAGGCCGTCGGCCTCGACGAGCGAGGAGAGGATACCCGATCCCTGGCGCGGAAAGATCACGGCGCGCCATCCGCCCTCGGCCGGCTCGAGCTTTACCCGCAGCCATTCCCGGCGATCTTTCTTTTTCTTGAAATCGAAGTCGGCGGCGACCTTGAAGCGGCGCGGCTCCAGGTCGCGGGCGCCCATGAGCCGCAGGATGGCCGGCCTGGCGATGGTCACGAAGGTCACCATGACCGCCACCGGGTTGCCCGGCAGGCCGATGAAGGGCACCCGCGCGACCTGCCCCAAAGCCAGCGGGCGGCCCGGCTTGATGGCCAGCCGCCAGGCATGGAGCCGACCCAGGCTTTCGACCGCCGACTTCACGTGGTCCTCCTCACCGACCGAGACGCCGCCCGAGGTGATGATGAGATCGTGCCCGGCCGCCGCGCGCTGCAGCGAGGAGCGGACCAGCTCCGCCTCATCGGCGAGGATCCCCATGTCGGTGACCTCGCACCCCAAGCTTCCCGCCAGTCCCATGAGGAGATAGCGGTTCGAGTCGTAAACGGCCGCGGCCGGCAAGTCGCGGCCCGGTTCGGTGATCTCGTCGCCGGTCGAGAAGAGGGCCACCTTGAGCGGCCGCGAGACGGCCAGGCTGTCGTGGCCCGCTGCCGCGGCGAGGCCCAGGTCCTGTGGGCGCAGGCGATGGCCGGCACGGAGCAAAAGATCGCCCGCCTTGAAGTCCTCCCCAGCGGCGCGCCGGTTGGCGCCCGCCTTCAGGCCGGCGGGGAGGATCACCTCGCCGCTCTCGGCTCGGCAGTCCTCTTGCATGAAGATCGTATCGAACCCGGGCGGCACGACGGCGCCGGTAAAGATCCGCAGCGCCGTGCCTGGCCTGATCTCGCCTTCGGGCCGGTGGCCGGCGGCGATGCGCGCGCCGAGCGGAAGGCGGGTCTCGCCGTCCGCGGCAAGGTCGGCGTGGCGGACCGCATAGCCGTCGACGGCCGCATTGTCGTGCGGCGGCGCGCCGGTGCGCGCCGTGACGTCCTCGAGGAGCACGCGGCCCAAGGCCTGGCCGGCCGGTAGGCGCTCGCTTTCGGTGACCCGCCGCAGGCGCTCGGCGAGAAGACGCAGGGCCTCCTCGGTGCGCATCAGCCGCCCGCCATGGGCAAAGCAGTCGTCGGTGAGTTGAACCATCGCTTCGCCCTGAACGTCCTTTCATTCCTCCGCGGTCAAGCCGCAGTGCGCGAGGATAAAGGACGCAATCCCCGCGCCGTCGTCAAGCTGGAAGGCGGGGCGGCCGATCGCTCGCGCTGGGGGAGACGAAAGCGCATAGGCGACGACGTCCGGGCCCGGCTCCGCCGGTACCTCGGCCGCTTGGTCGAGCACCAGCAACCGGGAGTGGCCGTTTTCCTCGAAGCCGTCGGCGATCAGCAGCTCGGCATGGGACAGGCGTGCCGCTAGGGTCTCCAGGCAGCCGTGCGGGTCCGCCGGCCGCTCCGCCATGAGCGCCCATCGCTCGCTCGACGCCAGCACCACTTCGCGCGCGCCGGCTCGTCGATGTTCGAAGGAATCCTTGCCTGGTTTGTCCATATCGAAGCCTTCGGGCATGCGAACGGCGACGGATACTTTGACCCCTCGCCGGGCGAGCTCCGCCACGAGCGACTCCAGCAGCCGCTCGCGGATTTTCGGGTCCGGACCCGAAAGGGCGAAAATCTTCATCGCACCACTCACTCCCGCACCGCCCCGCCGCTCACTTTATCATGTGCCTGAGGCCGTGGGAGAGGTAGTCGTAGCCGGTGAGCAGGGTGAGGGCGGCGGCGATCCAGAGGCCGACCTCGCCGATCAGCACCGTGGGAAAGCCATCCGGGCCGGCGCTGCCGACGATCAGAAAGCCGAGCGCGATCATCTGGATCGCCGTTTTCCACTTGGCCAAGCTGGTGACCGGAACCGATACCTTGATCTCCGCCAGGTACTCGCGCAGGCCCGAGACCAGAATCTCACGGCAGAGGATGACGATCGCCGCGAAGATTGTGAGCCCTTCGATCTGGCGCGTCGCGACCAGCATCATGATCACCGCGGCGACCAGCAGCTTGTCGGCGATCGGATCGAGGAAACGGCCGAGCGGCGAAATCTCGTTTCTGTTGCGGGCGAGATAGCCGTCCAGGTAATCGGTGACGCCGGCGAGCGTGAAACCGGCAAGCGTCAGCCAGCGGAACAGTGGGGTATCGATATAGATCAACGCGACGATAAGCGGAATCGCGAAGATTCGGGACAGTGTAAGGAGGTTGGGTAGGCTCATGAGCATGACAAAACAGTCCGAGATCCGGGTCCCTTCCCATCGCTGCGAGGCGAAAGACGTGGCCAACATGCCACTTCGCGCGCGGGCCACTTCGCGTGCGGGCCTCATTATTTGCAAGGTCCCGGGCGATGCCGACACGATCGCCGCCAACGTGACGAACTCTCTATGCTATATCAATAGTGGAGAGCCGGGAAGCGGGCGCTGAAGAATCAAAACGTACCTATGACACCGGAATATAAGTAGGGATCTCCCGGATACGAACCCCGCGCCGGTGTTTCAGAAACACCGGCCGATCCGCAAGCCGAACCCGAGCCCCCAACCGCGACTCGACCGAAACGCATGAGACGGTTTCTGAGGAAGAACCCCGTTCGGCCTATCTCGACGGCGAAGGCGATGGTCCGCGTTGTTATGCGGCGACGGCGTGGGTGGTAAAAGGCATCGCGCCGTAGACCGAGCGGGACGGCTGATCAGGAAACTTTCGGCCGCGCCGTCAATAGTT